>Ga0255347_1001903_pt1 | contig 31276 bp, 26 predicted proteins | sample wastewater_treat_2_FD_192479 | JGI IMG/M metagenome (GOLD analysis project Ga0255347, IMG submission 192479) | Wastewater microbial communities from Lulu Island WWTP, Vancouver, Canada - plant24 | ecosystem: Engineered > WWTP > Wastewater > Unclassified | place: Canada: Vancouver, British... | reverse complement strand
TCTCGTTCAGGAGCAAGGTAAAGAACCACTACATTCTTATCATAAGAAATAGTCTTAAGGAATGCATTGATTACATCAGCGGAAAGGTAAGGAAGATAACCTTTTATCTGCTCTTCTTTGTATGCGGGAGTCATGAAAGGCCAGCCCTGGAAGAAGTCAGACATATAATCCCGTACATATTCACCGTTCTTACGACTCTCGGCATTGGAAGTCGCTCTTTCGGCATTTGCAATCATATTGGTCTTGGCCCTCTCGAGTTCACTTTCTGTAAAACCGAACCTTTTTGCCTTTTCTATTTCAGTCAAAGCTGCCTCAAATGCTGTTAAAGCCTCTCCGTCCCTAAATGCTGCGCTTGCCATAAGCGCATCAGAAGTGAGAATCAGGTTCGTAAAAGCAGCGCCACCTGCAAAGAATGGAGCATCGGCCTTCTTTCTAATATCATCAAATCTCTCGGAAAAAACAGCATTTACCAAATCTACGGCAAGGTCATTCATAAAGCCTGCACCAAACCGGCGTACCATCCTCGGAGTCAAAAGGGGATATTTTACTGCAAACTGTATCTGGCTCACTCTTGTTTCTGGATCGGTGATGATGCCTACTATGGGTTCTTCATTTTCAGGAAGAAGAATCTCTTCCTTGGGTTTGGGATTCTCATGGGCGGGGATATCCTTGAAAAGTTCCCTCAATTTGGCCTCAATCACTTCCGGATCGATGTCACCAACCACAACTATTGCCTGAAGGTCCGGACGATACCATGTGTGATAGAAATCCTGAAGTTCACTTGCAGGGAAGGTCTCAAGGTTTTCCTTAGTACCTATGATATTACAGGTGGCATATTTCGAGCCTTTGTAGAGATGCTCCCAAGCCTTCTCGGTACTTCTCCACTCGGCTGTGCGGCGTGTACGCCACTCCTCTATGATGACACCTCTCTCCTTATCTATTTCGACGGGATCATTTGTCACAAAAGCAGAGTAGTCGTGCATTATCAGAAGCGCCGTGTCGATAATGCCTTCCCTCGTAGTGGGTATGTTGTTGAGCATATACATTGTCTGCTCAACTCCTGTGGATGCATTGATATTAGCACCAAAACTGGCTCCGATGCTCTCAAAATAATTGATCATCATCTTACCTGGGAGATTTTTCGTGCCATTGAGTGCCATATGCTCAAGGAAGTGAGCAAGGCCGTTCTGGGCAGGAGTCTCCTGGATTGCACCCACATTGGTGAAAAGATAGTAGTCGGCGCGTTGCGCAGGCTTATTATTGTGTTTTATATAATAGGTCAATCCATTATCCAATTTGCCGTATCTCACGGATGGGTCTCTCTCAAGGAGGCCCTGCGGATTGACCTGTGCAAAAGAAATAAATGTCACAAAGAGTGACAGAATCGTTGAAATTAAATTTCTCATTTTAGGTAAATATTATAATTGTGTTTTTTAAAATTGAACTAAATCTTACAAATTTATTCATTTTTGCTAAATTTGTGCCATTATGATAGACAAAAGATTGCAAGTGTTTGCCGTAGCTGCCCGTCAGTTGAGTTTTGTAAAGACGGCAAAGATTCTCGGCATATCCCAACCGGCTGTTTCCAAGCATATTGCTTTACTCGAAAAAGAGCTTGGCGGAGCATTGTTTCTAAGAATAAGCCAGACCCTCGTTCTGACAAAAAAGGGTGAAGAACTACTGGAAATAGCTGATAAAATACTTGCGCTATACCAGTCTATCGATACACTCAAAGATTGATTGAGTACTTTAAAGATTTTTGAGCTTGTCAAAAGTGATTTTTCCACGCGAGAGGTAGAATTGCAGCACTATGCTATAAGGATAATAGCCCTTATTGTTAATCTCTTCAGAGAATGGAGAAGGGTCAAGCTCGCGTTTCATTCGGTAATAATCACGATGCGCTCGCCATACGGCCTTTAGACTTTCCATTTTGCCGGTAATGAGATATATCAAGGCAGAAACTCCGTCAAGACATTTACGAACTAACATTCTCCTCCGACGAATCTTTTCGGGAAGGTTTTTCCATAGCATCAGGAGACTGTTGCGGTAATTAAGATAGAGCTTATGGGGAGATTCATTGGGAAGAGTACCGCCGCCGACATGGTAAACTTTTGAGGAAGGAATAGCCCACACCTCATACCCTAACAGTTTTGCTCGCCAACAGAGGTCTATCTCCTCCATGTGGGCAAAAAACAGTTCATCCAGACCACCTAGATGGTGATAAAGAGAAGATCTGATCATCAGACAGGCACCGGTAGCCCAGAATACCTCTTTCGGCTGGTCATATTGTCCGTAATCCTTCTCTATATTGGAAAGGATGCGTCCCCTGCAAAATGGATATCCGTATTTATCTAAAAAGCCCCCTGCTGCACCGGCATATTCGAAGGAGTCTTTGTCTGCCACTGAAAGTACCTTCGGTTGACACACACCTACCTCGGGGTGCTCCTCCATGAAGGAAAGAAGGGTATCTGCCCAGCCGGGAGTTACCTCGACATCTGAGTTGAGCAACACATAATAGTCGGCCTCAATTTCGGCCAGGGCACGATTGTAGCCACCCGTAAAGCCCCAATTGCGATCAAACTCTATGACTCGTATACTAGGATGATTATTTTTTAGCCACTCAACGGATCCATCTTCTGATCCGTTGTCTGCCACAACCACAAAACAATGATCACCTGTCATACAATTAAGAAGGGTCGGAATATACCTTTCAAGATAATTCCGACCATTCCAATTGAGTATGACTATAGCACAATCCATACAGGAGGATTCCGGAGTTATAGGGCTAGAACCACCTCGAAGTAGAGGGCTCCGTCGATAACTGTCACTTTGTAGAGTGCGTCTTCGACCTGGTAGTAAGTCTCGCCACCTATCTCCACCTCAACGTAATCTTCCGGCAACTGAGTAATGAGAGCTCCGATTGGAGGTTCTATCACATAGTAATGGCCGTCGGAAAGGGTGTAGAAAACTCCATCCTGATAGTAATATTCTTCATTTTGGCTCGCTACATTTGTCACATAAGAGTCAACATTCCTTATATTGTAGGAGGTATTGATCCTTGAGTATCTCTCAGCTAGTGCAACTGCACGATTTGCGCGATATACGGCATCGTTTAGGGCATTTATAACCGCTACTGTAAGAGCCACATTGAGCATGGTGTTGCTAATGTATGTACCTACCGGTGGACGGGCAATCACATATCCTCCTCCATAGTAGGGGCGGTAATAGATGCCATCATAATAGTAGTAGTGGATGTGGTTATGAATCCGGAGTACCGCTCTATAAGGAAGGTATTGAATTCTGTAACCGAAGTAGTGATGACCGTAGTGATAAGAAGGAACCGGCTTGTAGTGCTTCTTGATATAGGGTCTAACCCAATTTTTATCCCTTGGCGGAGGTACGCTGTTATGATATTGCACGGCTGCGGGCTTACGGTCAGTCGCAGGTGCATTAACCCTATCTGTGCTCCTCCTTGGAACTGTGCTGTTTACACTGGTGTTATTCCTGCGGGTGGTGGTTGAAACAGATGATCTGCCGGTACCGGAGCTTGCATCAGATCTGTTGCGGTCCGTAGTTACAGCCTGTCTGCTTGAGGTAGAACTCCTTCTGGTAGCCGCATTGTCCGAACCTGTCACTGCAGAAGAGCTGCTTGAGCTACGTCTTGTGGTGACTGTGGAGCTGCGGGAGCCTGCATTGGAACCGGAGGTACCTCTGTAATCCTGCACCTGACGGTCAGAAGTAGTTGTAGTCCTCCTGCGGGTTGTCGTACTCTGTGACTGAGTACTTGAGGAGGGTGACTTGTAGTTGGGATCGACTTTGAAGTCGAATGTATTGTCCGATGAAGCCTTCACTCCTGTCCTTCTCTGTGAAGAACTTGAAGTACTACGGTCCTGTGAGCTGCCTGAACGGCTGCTGGAAATAGTTCGACTCTGCGAACTACTCGAACGGCTGCCGGATGAAGAGCTACTTGAGCGACTATTGGAAGAGTTGCTGCTCTGAGTGGTTTTACGTTCGCTCGAACTGCTCGAACTGCTCGTTCTCCTATTTTGTCCCCATACCTCACTAGGGCTAGCCAACATCATTATGATGCTAAGGACTAAAGCTACTTGTGTAAACCTCTTCATTTTTTAAAAATTTAAATGGTGAGTATTCACCTTAATGATTATCAAATAACGGACCAAATATAACTCTTTTTTCTTATTTTTGCATCAGCTTAAAATTATGGTAATATGAAGCAAGGAGTATTGGTTACCGGAGGAACGGGTTATATAGGCTCACACACTGTTGTAGAGCTGATTCAAGCGGGTTATGAGGTGATTATTGTCGACAATCTGTCAAATTCCGAAGAATCGGTAATTGATGGCATAGAGGCCATTACCGGCGGCAGGCCGGATTTTGTCAAAGCTGACTGTCGTGATATTGTAGCGCTTGAAGAGCTTTTTGATAAAGGGAAATTTAACTCAATTATACACTTTGCAGCGGCAAAGGCAGTAGGGGAGTCAGTCGAAAAGCCTCTAGATTATTACCATAACAATCTTCTCTCCCTTATCAATATTCTTTCGCTGATGCGGAAATACAATGTATCAAATCTGGTTTTCTCCTCCTCGTGTACCGTCTATGGACAGCCTGATGTACTACCTGCTACCGAGCAGACTCCGCGACTTGAGGCAGAGTCTCCCTATGGCAACACAAAACGCATTTCCGAGGATATAATCCGTGATAGCGTCAAAGCCTACGGAACGATCAAAGCCATCGCTCTAAGATACTTCAACCCCATCGGAGCACATCCCAGTGCACTCATTGGTGAATTGCCGCGAGGCGTACCCAACAATCTTCTCCCCTATGTTACCCAGACGGCAGCAGGTATACGTGAGGTGTTGAGCATCTTCGGGGACGATTACGATACTCCTGACGGATTTTGCATCCGCGACTATATTGACATCAATGATCTGGCAGCTGCGCACGTAGCTGCGCTAGACAGAATGATAGGCTCCAAAATGAAAGAGAGCCATGAGGTTTTCAATATAGGTACGGGACGCGGAGTCTCCACGATGGAAATCGTAAAAACCTTCGAAAAGGTTAACGACTTGAACCTCAACTACCGCATAACCGGCAGAAGAGCGGGCGATATCGAAGCTATGTGGGCAGACCCCACCTACGCCAACGAAGAACTTGGCTGGTATGCACGCAAAAGTCTCTACGAAACTCTCCGCTCAGCCTGGAAGTGGCAGCAGCGTCTTAGCGGACTCGAAATTTCAAAGGATTAGTTTTAAGCAAGGGTCAGCTCTTCTCGGAGACTTACTTCTTCTCAAATGATTGGCTTTTCGGCTCCAGACCCATTTCAGCGGCCTTAGACTCCATCAGACGATAAGCTGCCTCAAATTCATTAGGTATTTCTCCGTCCAAAATGGCATTCTTGATATAATCTTTAATAACACCGATTGTGGCACAAGGCGGCAGGCCATATTTTTCCATAATCAATTCGCCAGTGATGGGGTTCTTGAAGTTACGGAGGGCATCTTTGGCCTCAACCTCTATCAGTTTAGCCTCAACAATTTCAAAATTACGGTGAATCGCCTTGACCTTATACTCATTCTTAGAAGTAACATCTGCTCGACAGAGAGTCATCAGATCATCAATGTCATCTCCCGCATCAAAGAGCAGACGGCGCACTGCTGAATCTGTCACCTCTTCGGTAACCAGAGCTATGGGCCTAAGATGAAGCAGAACCATCTTCTGCACAAATTTCATCTTATCGTTTAACGGCATCTTGAGCTGCTTAAATATACCCGGAACCATCTTACTACCCACGTATTCATGTCCGTGAAATGTCCATCCGGTACCTGCTTCAAACTTTTTGGTGGCGGGCTTGCCCACATCGTGAAGCAGCGCAGCCCAACGCAGCCAGAGATCTCCACCCGCAGATGCCACATTATCCAATACCTGAAGAGTATGCTCAAAGTTGTCTTTGTGACCACAACCATTAACCATCTCTACAGATTTCAAATTGGAAATGGCAGGGAGTATCAAGGGCAAAAGTGCACATTCATCAAGCAGGCGCAGGCCTGTGGAGGGAATCTCCGCCATCAATATCTTGTGGAGTTCCTCGGCTATTCTCTCACGGGCAAGGATATCGAGACGTCCTGCATTGCGACGTATGGAGTCAATAGACTCCTGAACTATTTTGAAGCCTAATTGTGTGGCAAATCTTATCGCTCTGATCATCCGCAGGGGATCGTCTGAGTAGGTAGTGTCCGGATCGGCAGGGGTACGTATAAGGCCGGCATCCAAATCCCGGATACCGCCAAAAGGGTCTATCAAAGTACCGTAATCTTCTTTGCCGAGGCTGAAAGCCAGAGCATTTATTGTAAAGTCACGTCTTAACTGATCATCTTCGAGGGTACCCTCTTCGACTACTGGTTTCCTGGAATTGCGACGGTATGATTCGCGTCTTGCACCGACAAACTCCAGTTCTATCCCCTCATATTTGAGCATCGCCGTACCAAAATTACGGAAGACTGTGACATTTGTATGAGTTACCTCTGCAACCGCCTCTGCCAGCGCAATACCGCTGCCCTCCACTACGATATCTATATCGGTACTCTCTCTCTGAAGAAAATGATCACGCACATAACCGCCAATAACGAAAGCTTTGAGCTTAAGTTTGGCAGCTTGTGTTGCTACTACCTCAAAAATCTTATGGTCAAGTGGCCCGGTCATAACATCTCTTCATATTTAAAAATCCTGTCGAGAAATTCATATTGCCCGGTTTTAGGATTACGGCCACAAAGATAACTGCTTTTGCCGTTTGTTATCAAAATGTACTTCACTTTGAGCGAAAGATTGTATCTGATAACCTGGTCTACCACCGTCCTGTCAATAGGGATATCGTGAGCTTTGCACTCCACCAGCATAAGAGGCTGCAACCTACGGTCAAAGACCAGCACATCTGCCCTGTACTGCATTCCGTTAAAAGAAAATGCCCATTCACTGGACATAAGCGGAAGAGGTACTCCCCATTCTTGCGCCAGCCAGGCAATAACATTTTGGCGTACTTCCTCCTCAGGTGTGAGCCTGACATACTTTTTCCTCAATGGATCAAAAACCTGCATTTATTTCCTATCTTTAATGCGAAGATAGCATTTTTCATTAAATTTAATTAGACGTTTCCTTTCGAATTACCAAGATAAAGTCCGGTCCGAGATATTACCACTGACAATTGGAAATAAAAGTTGAGGGTGGCACTTATGCCACCCTCTAAAAATTCAAACTTTTGTTTCCTACCAAATTCCCCATTGGTAGGTTACAAAGGTAATTGTAAGAATTTTAATTTACAAATTTCTAAAATTGACAGAATTCTGTTTTGCAATAATTGCCAATTTCCAAAAAACTACAATGAATAGTTATTATAACGACCTGTCTTACAGTATATTACAAATATCAAAATCTCAATGAGGGGGATAAATTATCATTTTGTAAGTGAAAAAGGGCCTTTATAAGACAGATTATAATGTGAATTTACCTTCAAGGTGAGTATTTTTTGAAAACAACATTTAGAAGACTCTGATTATTACCTCATTATAATCAGATATTGTTTACTTACATTTTTTTATAAAGCCACATTAAAGAACTTTCATTTTGTAAGTCTTCTTTTTTAAAACATTAAGACGGGTACTCAATAAAAGAGCGAACAGGCGGGATACTGCACAAAATTGGCGGAAAATTGCACATAATTAACCGGATGCTTGGCTCCGGAATTTGTGTATTTAGTCAAAAATCGAGCTTATTGGGTATGGAAACTTCTTAAAAATAAATTCCACTCGGATAAAGAAAAAGCAAAAAAGCCCGATAAAGATATCAAGCTTCAATAAAATCCGGAACTGCCATAAGAAATGTTAAGCAGTTCCGGACCTGGATTTCAGGGTCACATCAAAAACTTTTTGGGTATATGTTTATTATGAGTCCAACAAAAAATACAAAGGAGTTCTTGGTGATAACCCTTAAATCTAATTAAAACAGGTAAGCTATTGAAATGGCAAGCTTGGTAGGGCCGATATAATGGTGGGTGTTGACACCATCATACACATTACCATTTGAATAGTGCTTGAAGTCGTAATCAAAATAGAGATAGCCAACTGAGGCCTCCAATTCCAGATTCCAATGGCCACCGAGTCTTATCGCGTAACCGTAACCTACTCCTCCTCCAACGCACCATCCCATAAAATTTTTGTTCTTAAAGTTTCTGAAGTCAGTTAAAATAATCTTAAAGGGAAGATTAGTGCCTCCGAGAGTATAAGTACCGGTGAGCGCATGAAGACCAACAAAATGACCTTTGAAGGCATCTTTGAAGAAGTACCTTACTTGAGGCTGGATGGTCTTTTGCATCCATTTGGGATCAACTGTCTTAGGATCGGCATCACTGGCTTTGGACCAGGAATTCCAGTTACCCAAGATATCAAGTGTCCAATGGTCAGCCAGCTTAAACTCCACTCCAGCAGTAACTGTAGCAGTGGCATCATAAAGCAAGTTTGTCTTAACTGCAAACTTCTGTGCAGAAGCATTATACGACCCAATTACTGCCGGTAAGCTGCTCAGCAGTAATGCAAGAGAAATAAAATTAAATAATTTTCCTTTCATAGTTGGTATGTTTATAATGTGTAATAAATTTCTTTTAATATCCATATTGAGGTTTCTTTAACTACATAATCCCGATTAAGCAGGGCATTTATTTTAAAAATCTACATTGTATTCATTCAAAAGATGGGTATGTGCAAAACAAGTCCTTGGTATGGAATGTGATACAACTTGGCAATATCGACGTAAAGGTAGTATATTTTTTTAAAAGTCAACAACTTTTTAGAAAATAATTCAATTTATTTCTGTTTTTTTTCTGACAACCCTACCGGTTTCTTATACTTTTTGCTATAAATAGCGTAAGTAATGATGGAAATAATACCAACTATAAGCATCTGAATCACCTGTGACTCGTGGGAAATGGTGGCGTAAATCAATCCCTCCGATTGGGTAAATCCATAGACGGGGACCAGTGTCATGGCAACTATGAAATGATATGCGCCAAAACCGCCTTGTACAGGCACGATCCAACCTAAAGAACCCACAACCATTAAAAAAAGTGCATCCCATAGATTTAGTCCCGCAGATACCGGAAAGGCATAAAGAGTAAAGAGACTCATTGCCCAGTAACCTATCCAAATAAGGGCGGAGTAACCAAAAAATACCCATTTATGCTCCATTCTAAATCCCGCTTTAATACCCTCCACGAGTCCTTTCCAAACCTTAATAACCTTGGCTCCTAAAGGTGTGGCTGCAATCTTTTTGCGGTATGCACGAAATATTACCACAAGTGCGATAAAAAAGAGGATAAAGGCAATAACAAGCCAAACCGCACTGAAAGGAAGCGACTTTACAGCCGGATACCACATCTTCTCAATTATGAAGTCTTTGAAAGTACCGAAAAAGAAAAGAGGTAGAGTAACAATCACCACACACATCAAATCCCAGGTCCTCTCCAGCACAACTGTACCGAGAACCCCTTCAAAGGTAGCCTTCCCGCTATTGGCAATCATGCCGCACCTGACCACTTCACCCGAGCGTGGAAGCACCAGATTTGCCAGATAACAGATATTGTAGGCATCGTAAGCCTCTAAACGAGTAATTTCTTTACTCAGCGGCCGCATCATAAGACGCCATCTCCATCCCCTTAAAACCACAACAATCCAGGATACTATCATTGAGAGAAGTATCCACCAGTAGTTGCAGCTGCGCAATCCGGCCACAAATTCATCCCAACTTATATTGCGGAATGCAAAATAGAGCAAGAAACCTGCAAGTGCAAGCATCATCAGATACTTTATAACATCTTTTGTCGTTACCTTCTTAGTTCTCTTCTTCATCTTAATCTCGGTTTGTAGGACAAAAGTACAAAAATTATTATGTTTGTGGTCAAACAAACAGAAAACACCATATCTGATGAAATCTATTCTTGGCATAGGCAACGCGCTCACGGACATACTTGCTCTCCTTCCCGACAACACACTCCTTACACAATTCAACCTGCCTGAAGGCAGCATGCAACATGTTGATGCCAAAACCGGCAACATAATCTGGGAGAGTCTCAAACAGATAGGAATTCAGTATGTAGCCGGAGGTTCTGCAGCCAACACTATCTCAGGAGCTGCCATCTTTGGTATGCCGGCGGGGTTTATAGGCAAGGTGGGCGATGATGAGCTGGGTTCTCTCTTCAAGGCAGAACAGGTACAAAATGGTATCCGCTCCAATCTTCTCAAGGGTACCGCAGCTTCAGGTCGAGCTATGGTTTTCATCACTGCTCCCAACGCTGACAGGACTTTTGCAACCTACCTTGGCGCAGCCCTTCAGCTGGAACCAGAAGATCTAAAACCTGAATATTTCGATGGATATGACTACCTCTATCTTGAGGGTTATCTGGTGCAGAACCAGCGTTTAATCCGCCGTGCAGTAGAAATCGGCAAGGAGAAGGGAATGATAATTTGTCTTGATATGGCCAGCTATAACGTAGTAGAGTCAAATAACGCTTTCCTCCATGACATTGTAAAAAACTACATAGACATAGTTTTTGCAAATGAGACCGAAGCCACTTCATTCACAGGTCAGGAACCCCGTAAAGCACTTGATATCATCGCAACTCTCTGCGATATTGCTATCGTTAAGATAGGCAAAGATGGCTCAATGCTACGCCAGGGCGACGAGTACCACTATATCGAGGCCTGGCCTGCAAATACAATCGACGCCACGGGGGCCGGAGATATATATGCTGCAGGATTTCTCTATGCCCATGCTTTAGGTATGCCATTAAAAATTTGCGGGGAGGTAGGCTCCATTATCTCCGCAAAAGTAGTCGAAGTTATCGGGCCAAAGATTGACATTCCACGCTGGAAAGCTGCAAAAATCGAAATTAGAGATCATATTGCCCCCTATTTACAAAATATTTAGAGCATAATTCGGAAATATTTTATTGTTCTGAATTATTCTTTTATTTTTGCGTTAACAAAATTGTTAAACAAATTTGTTAAATATTATAATTATCAGGTTATTTATGAATGAGTTTGAAAAAACAGACAATGAGCAACTGATATTGAAGGCTGCCGAACAGGAATTTTTGACAAAGGGATATGATGGTGCCCGCACAATCAGCATTGCCCAAAAGGCGGGAGTTTCACATGCTATGTTGCATTACTATTTCCGAACCAAAAAACAACTCTTTGATCGCATCATGGTGAAGACTATAGATGCCATTCAACAAACGATTGTTGCTGCAATGGGCAATCCCAATATGCTATTTGTTGAACGGCTCAAAGATGGCATAGGCTCTCTTTTTGACACTATGGTGGCCAATCCCCTGCTGCCGAGATTTTTCATGAATGAGATTATTTCCCGTCCGGAACTCAACAGTTTGTTGTATGAACGGGTAGCGAGTTTCGTAAAAAAGATGGTCACCGAACTTCAAAAAGAGGCTGATAAAGCAGCTGAACGGGGTGAAATAGAAAAAACAGATATTCGGGAACTACTGATTACAGTAATGTCGCTGAATATTTTCCCATTCTTAGCTTACCCATTTATTGAGCCCGTCATGGGTGATATGACCATAGACAGAGATAAATTTTTTGCAGAACGCAAAGCGGAGAATATTGAAATAATAATGAAGCGTATAAAAAAATAATGGATTATGAGACGACTTTCTTTATCTTTTATACTGGCTCTCCTAACCATAACTCTCACTGCTCAAACACTTGATGAGTGTCGCCGACTTGCTAGGGAGCATTATCCCGAAATCAGGCAATACAATCTCGTTGCACAGACAGAACAGTTCAATTTATCAAATGCTGCAAAAGCCTGGATACCGCAATTTACCATATCCGGACAGGCTACATACCAGTCTGCTACTCCAACCTTACCCGAAGCCTTTGAGGCATTGATGAAGATGCAGGATGCTGATGTAGAAATGACGGAAATAAACAAAGATCAGTACAGGATTGCCCTCGATGTAAGTCAGATCATTTGGGATGGAGGTTATTCAAGAGCTAACCGGGCGATAGCTAAAGCAGAGGCAGCCGAACAGCGTAGTCTTATTGATGTATCGCTCTATGATCTACAGACGAGGGTTGATGGTCTATACTTTGGTATCTTGCTGCTTGACGAGCGTGTAGAGCAGACCAAGGCCATGATAGGAGTGCTGGAGAGTAATTTGAAACGTATGCTGACATATCTTAAAAACGGGGTAGCATTGCAGTCCGATGTAGATATGATTGAAGCCGAACTGCTTACCGCTCAGCAACAGTTGTCTTTGGTAGAATCCTCCCTGGCGAGCTATCGCCGTATGCTGGAGATTTTCATTGGCCAGCCGCTCAATTCCAATAAATTGGAACGACCCGTTGAGCAAATTATACATGATTATATTTCGGCACGTCCCGAGTTTGCCCTGCTGGATGCACAGAGTAACAGATTAGCAGCACAAAAAATAGCCGTAAACTCATCTGTAATGCCCCGTTTGGCTCTATTTGCGCAGGGCTACTATGGCTACCCGGGGATGGACATTTTTAAGAGTATGACCTCTCCCGACCTATCGCTCAATGGTATTGTAGGAGTGCGTCTGTCGTGGGATCTTAGTGCATTTTATACAAGAAACAATAATCTTAAAAAAATAGAGGTTGCTCAACAACAATTGGCAGTTCAGCGTGATGTATTACAGTTTAATACTAAAATGCAGACCACTCAGGAGGATGGCGAGATTGGCCGTCTCCGCAAGGTGATTGAAAATGATGCCCGTATTGTAGAATTACGCCGTTCCGTACGCTTGGCGGCGGAATCAAAGCTGCAAAACGGGGTTATTGATGCTACTGATTTACTACGTAAAATTACTGACGAGACTACTGCAATACTCAATTGCAACATACATGAGATAGAACTATTACAAGCTATTTACAGATTAAAACATACATTAAACGAATAAAATATATGAAACGAATAATCTACATCGCCATAGTCATACTTTCCGTATCATCATGCGTTACAAACGGAAAATACGATGCCCAGGGCACTTTTGATGCCACAGAAGTGGTACTCTCTTCGGAGGCTACGGGACGCATTTTGAGTTTTGACGTTGAGGAGGGAATGCCCGTCCGTGCAGGTGTTGTTTTAGGAACCATCGATAGTTTGCAACTTATCCTCCAGCAAAAGCAGTTATCGGCACAACTTTCAGCGCTATTGGATAGTCGTCCGGACAAAAAGGCACAGGTTGCTTCGTTGCGTGAGCAGATAGCAAAACAAAAAATTGAACTTAATCGCGTTAAAAACATGCTAAAGGATGGTGCAGCCACACAAAAACAATATGATGACCTTGAGGCACAAATACGTATTCTAAAAAGTCAACTTTCCGCAACGCTCTCCACTCTTGACAAAAGCACGGCAACTATCAATAATAATGCGGAAGCTCTCGAAGCTCAAATTGAAGCCCTGTCTGATCTGATTTCAAAATGCAACATAGTCTCCCCCATTGATGGTATCATACTGGTAAAATATGCCCAGGCCGGCGAGTTGGCAACAATGGGCCGACCCTTGATGAAAATTGCAGACCTTGACAAAATTTATCTTCGGGCCTATTTCACATCAGGTCAACTTGCCGATATAAAACTTGGAGATGAGGTAACAGTTACAGCTGATTTCGGTGGTACTGAGCTCTACGAGTATGCAGGTCGTATTATTTGGATCTCTTCTGAAAGTGAATTTACTCCCAAAACCATACAAACCGAAGATTCACGCGCTAATCTGGTCTATGCAGTCAAAATTGCCGTAGAGAATGACGGGCGCCTTAAAATCGGCTTGTCAGGCCATGTAACCCTGTAGTATGAACGTCATAGAGGTTAATAATCTCTCAAAGAGTTACGGAAAAGTTAAAGCTCTTGAATCGGTCTCCTTTTCGGTTGAGCGAGGCGAACTGTTTGGTCTCATAGGCCCGGATGGTGCGGGCAAGACTACACTTTTCCGTTTGCTTACTACATTGCTGAATTCCGACAAAGGAGGTGCCACGATAGAGGGTTTCGATATCAGTAAGGATTACCGCAAAATTCGCCCACTTTTAGGTTATATGCCCGGCAGATTCTCCCTTTACCCTGATCTTACTGTGGAAGAGAATCTCAGTTTCTTTGCCTCTATCTTCGGCGTCAGGGTTAAAGATTCATACGATCTTATTGCTCCAATCTATCAACAAATTGAACCTTTCCGGAAACGCCAGGCGAGCAAACTGTCAGGAGGCATGAAACAAAAACTAGCCCTCTCGTGTGCATTGATTCACCATCCGAGTGTACTCTTCCTCGATGAGCCGACTACGGGTATTGACGCTGTATCACGCAGTGAACTCTGGGATATGTTGAAAAATCTGAAAGAGAAAGGAATTACCATCCTGGTATCAACCCCTTATATGGACGAGGCCTCGCTTTGTGAACGAATTGCTCTCTTTAATGAAGGACGCATTTTGGGTATAGACACCCCAAAAGGAATTATTAAACAATTTAAATCCAGACTCTTTGCCATTCGTTCCGACAATATGTACTCCTTGCTGGAAGCTGCGCGAGAGATCGAAGGCGTGATAGAATGTTATCCATTTGGGCAAATGCATCACCTTATTGTAGATTCAAAGTTTGACCCGCATCGCTTTACAGAGCAGTTGGGATCATTGACCAATCTCACTATTGAACCCGCTAAACCTACTATTGAGGATGTATTTATAAATCTGATGAAACAATGAGCGAAATCGTGATTTCAGTACACAACCTTACCAAAAGTTTTGGTAAATTCATTGCTGTAAACAATATCTCTTTTGATGTTTATAGAGGTGAGATTTTTGGTTTTCTCGGAGCAAATGGCGCAGGGAAAACCACGGCAATGCGTATGCTAAGCGGATTGAGCTATCCCACTTCGGGAAAGGGCATGGTGGCAGGTTTTGATATTTCGCGTGAAGGAGAGATGATTAAGCGCAATATCGGTTATATGAGCCAACGATTTGCTCTTTATAACACCCTTACCGTTGGTGAGAACATCAACCTTTTCGCAGGCATCTACGGCCTCTCTAAAAAGAGTGCTGCTAAGCGTACTGAGGAGCTGCTTGCAGAACTCAAATTTTCTTCGGAGCGTGACACTCTCGTAGGTTCATTGCCATTAGGTTGGAAGCAAAAGTTATCTTTTGCAATTGCCACCGTTCATAATCCTGCCGTTGTCTTTCTGGACGAACCTACCAGTGGCGTAGACCCTGTTACCCGCCGTCAATTCTGGGAAATGATTTATAGGGCGGCGGAGAGAGGCACTACGATATTTGTTACTACCCACTATATGGATGAGGCGGAGTATTGTTCCCGTGTCTCCATTATGGTGGATGGCGAGATGCGGGCACTCGATACCCCTGCCCGTTTAAAGGAAGAGTTTAATGCCGAGTCAATGCATGATCTGTTTCGTACGTTGGCTCGCGATGCAGAAAGAGGAGAATTGTATCCATGAGAAACAGCTTTCTATCATTCGTAAAAAAAGAGTCACTGCATATTTTGCGCGATAAGGTTACAATGCTCATTGTAATGCTTATTCCGGTAGTATTGATAGTGTTGTTCGGGTTTGCCATCTCTACCGAGGTTAATAATGTAAATGTGGCAGTAGTGGCTCCCGAACGTACTGACGGAGTAAAGGATGCTGTAGATCGCATCGCACACAATGACTACTTCACCTTCTGCGGTTATATTGAACCTAGTCAGATTGATCATGAATTGCGTTCGGGAAAAGTGAGTGCAGTCATAGTTTTTTCCTCAGATTTTGACCGTCGCTTAGAGCAGGTTTCAACAGGATTGCCCTCAACTCCGATTATACAATTAGTGGTTGATGCCTCTAATGTCAATACGGCCGGGGCCTCAACTGCTTATTTGCAGGAGATCCTACTCGGCACAGCATCACTGCAAGCAATGTTTGATACGAGAATGCTTTTCAATCCCCAAATGAAGAGTGCCTACAATTTCGTGCCGGGCATTATGGGTTTGATTGTCATTCTGGTTTGCGCAATGATGACTTCGGTATCGATAGTTCGCGAAAAAGAGGTTGGAACAATGGAAGTGCTTCTCGTTTCGCCCGTACGTCCTACAAAGATCATTTTTGCTAAAATGATACCTTATTTTGTTATCTCCTGTGTGGTTTTGATAATAATACTGCTCCTTTCTTATTATCTGCTTAATGTACCTATGTCTGGTGGCGTTTGGGGTATATTTTCAGTATCACTGCTCTATGTATTATTATCGCTCTCTCTCGGACTTCTTGTCTCGATAGTTGCCAAGACACAGGTAATGGCACTGCTTATTTCGGCTATGGTAATGATGATGCCCATGATGTTGCTTTCAGGCATGCTCTTCCCCATTGAGAATTCTCCCAAGTTTTTTCAAGTACTCTCAAATATTATCCCCGCACGTTGGTATGTGGAGGCCATCCGCAAAATGATGATTCAGGGGTCTCCTTTTCTGGCCGTATGGAAAGAGTTTACCATTTTGCTCGGAATGACAATCACTTTCTTAGGCGTATCGCTAATCAAGTTCAACGATAAATTAGAGTAGTGCCATGAGAATCTTTATCGTATTATTAAAAAAGGAGTTTACGAAAATTCGTCGCGATTCCTTTCTACCTAAACTGATATTATCCTTCCCCATACTGATAATGCTCATATCGCCAATGCTTGCAACCATGGATGTGCGTAATGTTAATGTGGCTGTGGTTGACCTTGACCATTCTACCACATCTCACCGCATTATCTCGCATATCAAGGCTTCAAATTACTTTTCATTGGTCGGAGCAACTTCAGAGTTTAATCCGGCTATGGAAGGGCTGGAGGAGGGCAAAGTAGATGTCATTGTGCAGATTCCCGACCATTTTGAGCGTGATATGGCTGTATCCACACCTGAAAAAATAAGTATAACAGCCAATGCCGTGAATGCCACCAAAGGGTCAATGGGCACGCAATACGTTATACAAACCATCGCAAGCGCACTTGTGGAATTGCGCAACGAAAAGGCTCCGAATCAAGTGTCCGAGTTGATAACGGTACAAAATCGCTTTAATCCTACACTTAATTATCGCCATTATATGATTCCCGCCCTTATGATTATCATATTTATCCTCATATGTGGCTTTCTACCAGCATTGAGTATAGTGGAAGAGAAGGAAGTCGGTACTATTGAACAGATAAATGTTTCACCCGTAAGTCGTTTTACTTTTACTCTTTCAAAACTGATACCTTACTGGATTATTGGCATTTTTGTGCTTATAGCGGCAATGTTTGTAGCCCACCTTGTTTATGGGCTCATCCCTGCCGGCTCCTTTTGGGTTATATTATTGGGTACGATATTATTTATTCTGACTATTTCCGGATTTAGTCTCACAGCAGCAAACTTTTCGGATACTATGCAACAAATAATGTTTATACTCTTCTTTTTCATTATGATTTTCATACTGATGAGCGGACTGCTAACACCTATAGATTCCATGCCCAAATGGGCGCAGATATTGACATACGGTCTACCGCCACGCTACTTCGTCGATATTTTGCGTTCAGTCTATCTGAAAGGGACAACCCTTTCAGAGCTATGGCAAAACTTCGTAGCCCTCGCAAGTTTCGCACTCCTCTTCAACATTCTCGCCTCGGTCACCTATAGAAAGCAGGCTTAACTTACATAGCAGAAGCAACACCGAAGGTCTACTCAAAAACATACGGAAGTTTACCGCTGCTTTTTGCATCTTTGATTTTAAAAGTCAAATCTTATTACTATCTTTGTGAAGATTTGTATTTTATGAAAAGATTTTTGAGCACAATACCGCGCGTCTTCGTTATCCCTTTGTTCCTTATCGGTGGGCTTGTTACCGGACTAGGCGCATATACAATTTATGCCTCCCGGGCTCATTCATATTTATCGGACGAACCTTCCGCTTGCATAAATTGCCATATTATGGTTCCTCATTATCAGTCATGGTCCCACAGTTCTCACCGTGAATGGGCTCACTGTAATGATTGTCATGTTCCTCAAGATAACATAATCAGCAAATATGCATTTAAGGCAGCTGACGGATTGTATCATTCCACTGTCTTTACTCTAAGAAATGAACCACAGGTTATCCTTGCACGTAATGCCAGCAAAGGTGTTATCATGGAGAACTGTGTTCGTTGCCATACTCAACTCAATACCGAATTCGTAAAAACGGGAATGATCAGCTATTCTCAAGCCTCTAAGGGAGAAGGTAAGGCTTGCTGGGACTGTCACAGGGATGTGCCGCATACTACTGTGAGAAATCTCTCATCTTCTCCCAATGCGGTAGCACCGCTACCTGAATCTCCCGTTCCGACATGGCTTAAGGAAATGATAAAAAAATAAAAACACTATAATTATGTTCAAGAAATTAGCAGAATCAATAAGACGTAAACCCATAATCGGATGGGGGTTATTCATAGCAGTCATGATTTTTGTTTTCCTGCTGGGACTATTAGCCGCTTCAATCACCGAACGCAGAGCCGAGATAGCCACGCTGTATAATAACAAAAAGGTTGAAATCACAGGTATCAACGCAAAGAGCGAAGAGTGGGGATTGAACTACCCGCGTGAGTATAATACCTGGAAGAAAACAAAAGAGATGGACTTTACCAGCAAGCATATGGGTAATAACACCTATGATGTCCTTGAGACTCGTCCTGAAATGGTTATTCTGTGGGCAGGATATGCCTTCTCCCGCGATTATACATCTCCAAGGGGACATATGTATACCGTAGAAGACGTTACCCGGACTTTGCGTACCGGCACGCCGGGCCCTGATATGAAGGATATGCAACCCGCTACATGCTGGGCATGTAAAAGCCCTGATGTGCCTCGAATGATGCAGGAAGTGGGAATTGAGAACTTCTACAAGGCAGCATGGAGCCAGTATGGAAATGAGATTGTAAATCCTATAGGATGTGCAGATTGTCATGATCCTGCTACTATGAATCTCACGATTACCCGCCCTGCCTTGATTGAAGCTTTTGAGCGTCGCGGAGAAGATATTGCCGATGCAACACCTCAGGAAATGAGATCTCTTGTTTGTGCTCAGTGCCACGTGGAGTATTATTTCAAGGGTGATGGCAAATATCTGACATTCCCATGGGATGGTGGCTTTACAATGGAGGCTATGGAAGAGTATTTTGACAAGGCACAATATGCAGACTGGACACACAGTGTGAGCAAGGCTCCGATGTTGAAAGCTCAGCACCCCGATTATGAGTTGTTCATATTGGGCACCCATGGGAAGAGAGGTTTGTCTTGTGCAGATTGTCACATGCCTTACATAGCTGAAGGAGGAATTAAATATTCAGACCACCAAGTAATGAGCCCTCTGAAAAACATCTCTTCAACTTGTCAGACTTGCCACAGGGATAGCGAGGAAGAGTTGAGAAATTATGTTTACGAATATCAGGACAAAGCTCTGGAAATTCGTGACAGAGTGGAAGTGGAGTTGGCAAAAGCTCATATCATGGCAAAGATAGCATGGGATAATGGAGCAAAAGAGGCAAGAATGAAAGATGCTCTTCAGTTGATCCGTCAGGCTCAATGGCGCTGGGACTTTGGAGTTGCTTCACACGGAGGCTCGTTCCACGCACCCGTTGAGACGCAGCGAATACTGGCTCATGGCCTCGACCGTTCCATGCAGGCTCAGATGGAGCTTCAGAAGATTTTATTTGAATTGGGTGTAACCAAATTCGAAATGCCTGATATCTCCACCAAGGCAAAAGCTCAGAAGTTTATCGGACTGGATATTGAGAAGTTGGAAAATGATAAGGAGAATTGGCTTAAGACTACACCACCTGCCTGGATAGAGGCAGCACGAGCAAACGGTAAGTTGGCAGCAAACTAAAATAAACCTCTTTAATTATAACGCCTACATTATTGTAAATACATATATGTAGGCGTTTTTTATGATAATTATGAAGCAAGATCATCAGCGTAAAATGTGGCAAATGCCTTGGGGATATCCTGAGAGTATAACTATAACGGCAGGAATTGCTTTTGTAGGATTTATGCTACAAATAACCATAAAAGAGTTTAATTTTTTTCTACTTACTTCACCCGTCAATCTCATTTTAGGAGCTTCCATTATAGGCTTGTGTCTATTGACTCTTGCTTTTAAAAAATCGAAAATCCTCAGATGGTTTACCGGCGTACCCTTATCTGTCTCTCTTATAACGGCCTTGCTCCTTTTGACACTCATCATGGGACTTACCCCTCAGACCGGCTCAGAGGCAGCAGCATCAAAACACAGTTTCGTTTCTCTACTGGGATTTAATAATATGACCGGTTCATGGCCATTTATTCTTATTTATTTCACAACGCTACTTTCGCTGGGCTCATTGATAGTCCGCAGAGTAGCTAAATTTAATATTAAGGATTATGGCTTTTATTTGAACCACCTTGGACTATGGCTGGTATTATTTGCCGGAGGACTGGGACATGCCGATATGGAGCGATACATCATGCATGTCAGGGAAGGTGAAGTGGAGTGGAGGGTTTACGATAGTGAGGGAAGCGTAAAGGAGCTACCCATAGCAATCCAGCTCAATGATTTTGATATGGAAGTCTATCCGCCGAAACTCACCATTATTGACAGAGCTTCAGGAGAGCCCCAGCCAATTTCAGCTCCTGACTACTATCAAATTGACACCAAAGCCCCAAAAGGAGAACTGAACGGATGGATTCTGGAAATGAATGAATATATCCATCAGGCAATACGCAATAGCGATAGTACCTACCGTGAAACACCCATGCCCGGAGCTACACCCGCAGCATACATTACAATGTATAATCCCTCAACAAGCGAAACTCGTAAGGGTTGGGTCTGTGGAGGTAACCAGGTGCAATTATATAAGACACTGGAACTTGACGAACAGTACGTCGTTGTAATGACAGTTCCCGAACCAAAACGCTTTATGTCGGACATAGAGGTTTTCACTCCAAAAGGAAGTGTAAAAAAGACCATATTGGAGGTAAACCACCCATTGCGCATTGATAGTTGGACCATATATCAATATGGCTACGATAATGCTGCCGGCCAACTCTCTTCCTACAGCAGTATGGAGCTGGTATACGATCCCTGGATAATACCGGTTTATATTGGGTTCCTGATGGTTGCTTTGGGCTCAATTGTAATGATAGTAAAAGGGCGCTCGTCAAATCGTAAAACGTTGTTATCTGATAACATAAAGGAGGAGTAAAAGGATGAACTGGGATACCTTTATATGGTTTGCATTACCTGCCATGATACTGTTGGCAGGTGCCGGAGTTGTGGTATATCGAAAAAATAGCAGGGTTTTGGCTGATGTTTTGATGATTACCGGAATATTGGTTTATACAATATTCATAGTGGGATTTTGGATTAACATTGAACGTCCTCCCATGCGCACAATGGGAGAAACGCGTCTTTGGTACTCCTTTTTCTTATCGGTAATAGGTTATATAACCTACCGCAGATGGAAATATCCATGGCTGTTATCTTTTTCAGCATTAGTGGCCTCCGTCTTTATCTGCATCAACCTGCTGAAACCTGAAATCCACTCCAAAAATCTGATGCCAGCTTTGCAAAGTATCTGGTTTATACCCCATGTAACCTCTTATATCCTCTCTTATGCTATGTTTGGCGCTGCAACAATAGGAGCTTTTGTTCAACTGAGAAAGATTAATCTGAAGGGCATTTCCGATAAAAAAATATTTGACTTTCTTGATAATATCGTTTATGTGGGATTTGGATTCCTAGTCCTCGGAATGCTGATGGGATGCATATGGGCAAAGGAAGCCTGGGGTCACTATTGGTCCTGGGATCCAAAAGAGACATGGGCTTTTGTAACCTCTATGGCATATCTTGCTTATATTCACCTCAGACTGCAAGGGGCCAAAAAAGAAAAAACGGCCTTGTGGTTACTTCCCGTCGCCTTTATCCTTCTTCTGATTACATGGATTGGCGTAAACTACCTCCCCTCCGCACAAGGAAGCATTCACGTTTATTAGGGTTACGGGGTAAGAGTTGTGCGATGCAGGGTGAGTTCTAACCCATGACTCGTATTGTGAAACAAATAATAGCCATCGGCAAAATGCCGATGGCTATTATTTGTTACTTCACCTTAATACCTTAGTCTATAGGCGAAAAATCTTCTTTGCCTGCAAAGCATAGAGGGCAAACCCAATCCTCGGGAATATCTTCAAACGCTGTTCCAGGTGCAATTCCGTTATCTGGGTCTCCTACTGCAGGATCATAAACATATCCGCAAAGATCGCATTCGTACTTTTTCATATCTATCTTTTTTTAATGGATTTAACTTTTCAACCTGAGTTGAATCTTTTACAAAAGTATATATTTTACTGAGATTTGAAAATATTTATTCAATCATAAGAGAACTTAAACTCCCCTATTCCATAGATCGGCGGGATAAACACCCTTTTCAATCAGTTTGCTGAGCTTTTCCACTACAAAAGGTCTATCCTCCTTGTAGGTCACGCCAAACCATTTAGCATCACATTCGAGCACCTTTAGAGTGGCATCCCCTCTCTTTATAAGTAGATCTACCACGTAGGGAATGAAATATTCCGCCTTTAGATTGGCTTTTGTATTCTCATCATCCAGAAATCTTTTGAATATCTCTTCAGAGTAGTCAAAATACTCCGGTGTAAAACCCCAGAAATTCATTGAAACAAAAGTATCGGCTGCCAAAGGGTAATCCTTATCCTCCTCAGTGTAGCAGATCTCACCCCCTTTACGGTGTATGGAGGTGCGCTCCACGACACTTACCAGATTGCTATTTGCATCAGTAACACAAATACCACGTGATACCGTTCCAAAGTCGGAAAGAGTGTTTTCAAGGTGATAACCCACCATAGCGTAGTTCCCTGTCGTACCCTTAATCTTATGAAGATACTCTGACATTATCTGAAAACTCTCTTTTCCGTAGAAATCATCAGCATTGATAACTGCAAAAGGCTCTTTAATCACCTCTTTCCCCATCATCAAAGCGTGGTTTGTACCCCATGGTTTCACTCTGCCTTCGGGAACCGAATAGCCTTCCGGCAAATATTCCAGCTCCTGGAAAACAAACTTCACCTCAATCTTTCCTCCAAATCTTTCAGGGCTAAAAATCTCCCTGAATTCTTCGGCAAAAGAGTGCCTGATTACAAACACGACCTTGCCAAAACCTGCCCGGATCGCATCATAAACAGAATAATCTATAATTGTCTCGCCGTTGGGACCCAGTCCGTCCATCTGTTTAAGGGAACCATACCTTGAGCCCATACCAGCCGCAAGTACCAAAAGTGTCGGTTTCATACTAAAATATATCTGTCTATTTAAACTCAAATATCGCTGCGCTCTGTCCCGGCACCGTAATTTTACTATTCGAACGAAAAGTCTCTCCGGTGATGACATTGCGAATTGAAGCCGCAAATTTAGAAGATATTTCTTTATATCTATCCCAATCAACCCTAAAATCGCTCTTTCCGTTGTTAATGACAACCATAACAACCTCTTTTCTCACATATCTGAAATAGATGTAGACATTGTCGCGTTCAGGGCGAAAGTGGATCATAGAACCTTGTGTGACAGCTTTTGAACCCTTCCTCCAATTCATGAGGCGGGAAGTGTATTCAAACAAATCTCTCTGAGCAGCACTCCTTCCATTCCTGGTAAAAAGATTGATTCGGTCCTCCTTCCACCCACCGGGGAAATCAATCCTCTCCTGAGAGTGGCCGGTAGTCCCATCCTTACTCACAAATCCCAACTCATCTCCATAATAGAGCTGTGGCACTCCGCGCATCGTAGCCAGTAGCGCCATCACCATCTTTTGCTTTGCAAAATCCCCCTTGAGATCGTGTGCCAGACGGTTGGTATCGTGGTTGTTGGCAAATATGAGGATATTGGAAGGATTGTCATATACAAAATCCAGCGAAAGTGAGTTATAAACCTTAATAATCCCTTCACCCCAATGTGGAGTGTCGGAATCATCCGCAAATCCCGCAATGATGGCATCTCTTAATGGAAAGTCCATTATGGAAGGGAGGTTTGAATTGTATCCATCATGCTGTTTTATCCCCTCCCAATAAGAACATGAAAGCGGATCTCCATACCAACACTCACCCACAATATTCATTTTCGGATATTCCCTAAGTATATTCTTAACCCATTTGGACATCGCAGCCCGATCAGAGTAAGGGAAGGTATCCACACGTATGCCGCCCAGGCCTGCATATTCTACCCACCATACTGCCATCTGAGTAAAATATTTAAGCACGAAAGGGTGCGATAGATTCATATCGGGCATAGTGGTATCAAACCAACCCTTTATGCAGGCATCCTTATCATATTTGGAGGCATAAGGATCATAATGAGTCGAAAGAGCAAAAGATGAAGGAGTGAAAGAGTCGTAGATATGTACCCAGTCATCGAAAGGGAGGTCTTCCATCCACCAGTGTGCCAGTCCGCAATGGTTAGGCACCATATCCATTATCACTTTGATCCCCTTTTCCGAAGCCTTTTCAACAAAGTCTCTGTATAAGTCATTCGTACCGTATCGAGGATCAATGCGATAATAATCCGCACAGGCATAGCCATGGTAGGAGTACTTTTTTTCATTATCAAATAGCATCGGAGTAGACCAAATAGCCGTTACTCCAAGGTCTGAAAAATAATCCAGATGGTTGATAATACCCTGTATATCTCCTCCATGGCGCCCTTCAGGCAGTGAGCGATTGCATTTCTCGATGGCTTCTTCTACCGAATCATTTGAATAGTCGCCATTAGCAAAACGATCCGGCATAAGGAGATAAACTACATCTTGCGGACCAAAGGATGCGCGTTGCGATGAACCTTTCTCGCGACTATTAAGGGTGTACTCAAACCGGATGGAATCTTTGTCGGGAGTTATAAGGATAAAATGGTACCCCGCAGCAGGAGTCCTGGCCCCAATCTTAATATCCGCAAAGATATAGTTGGGACTGTCGCCGTTATATATTTTTTCGACCGATACTCCTCTTTTAGCATCTTCGGGGGCAAGGATCAGAGTAGAACCGCGGATATTATCCCCTTTAATAAGCAATTGAAGGTCGGTTTTCATCCCCACCCACCAGCATGGCGGTTCCACTCTCTCAATTTCCTGTGTATATCCCGCTGCACTTATAAGCAGCAGGAGCAAGAGTGCACTTATCCTGCGCATAGACTATTTCTCTGTTGTTTCAGCTTTTACTTCTGTTTTTTCTTTTGCCTCAACACTCTTATCATTATGATCACAGTCTACACACCCTTCACACTTTCTACCGTCATCGCAGTCACCACAGTCACACCCCTCCTTACATTCATCACAGCTACCAAAACATTCACCTATACTAAAAATGATATGATAACCGTGTGGAGGCAATGTAAATTCCGAATCCCTGGTCACAAGATGATTTTCAACATTAAATGTAACTGTCTGATCGGAAAAATTGAACATTGCGAGACAAAGGTCTCCTTCAACTTCTCTTTCGAAAACAAATATTTCCTGTGGTCTGTCGGAAGGCAGAATAGCCATCACACCACCCCACGGCTGAGCCCAGAGGCAGGCATGTTTGTCGCGCATTTCAATAAGTTCTCTGTAAAAATCAGCCATGTTGCCCTGATCTGCACCCCAGTCTATTACATCTTTCTCGAAAAACTCGAGACGCTTGTCCAGACCTGCCTCCTGGCCGCTGTAAATTAAAGGCATTCCGGGAACCACAAATGAAAGAACCGCAAACTGCCTGACAGCAGGACCATACATTTCAGTGCAGGTGCCATACCAGGAGTTCTGATCATGGTTGGTAGTAAAGTTCATCGGAATCGTATTGGAGGGCATTCCGCTCCTATTTTGATAATTTACATAGAAGTTGGCTATGGAGTCCGCATCAATTGTCCCGGCAGCCAAGGCGTACCAATTGTGCATCTGATCCCAGGTATAGTGTGCATTGAATGCATCGTATTGCAATTCTGCCTTTTCAGCCTCAGCGAGCATAAAGATATCGGGGTTGATCTCTTTTAAACGTGAGACAGCGTCATTCCAGAAATCGGTGGGCAACTCAGCTGCCACATCGCATCGGAAACCATCAACGCCAAGCTCTATCCAATATTTCATTGCAGCAATCATCTCCTCTCTCAAATCTTGATTTTCATAATTGAGGCGTGCTATATCTGTCCAATCATATTGAACGGCAAGATTGCCCAGGGAATCCTTGTAATACCAATCATTGTGTTCCACAGTCCATTTTGCATCCCTTGAAGTGTGGTTGGCAACCCAGTCCAGGATTACTTTGAAGCCCTTCTGGTGAGCAGCCTCGAGGAAATGTCTGAAGTCCTCCATCGTTCCGAATTCGGGATTGACCTCGCAATAATTTTTAATGGAATAATAACTGCCTAGAGTCCCTTTACGGCTCTCCTCTCCTATAGGATGGATCGGCATAAGCCAAAGTACGTCGACACCCAACTGTTGCAGACGGTCGAGATGTTGTTCGAATGCCGCAAATGTGCCCTCCGGAGTGTACTGGCGAATATTCACTTCGTAGATAACGGCATTTTTTACCCATTCGGGATGCTCAATATTGGAAAAATTGCCTTCCGGCTTTGTGGATTTGCAACCAAAGAGTACAAAAGTTGCAACAATCAATAATAAGAGGTTACGTTTCATAGATAGTATTATTTATTAGTTTCGATAATCAAATAAGAATGGGGTTCCAGCGTCACGTTGACAGAAGTGGATCCCTCATATTCGAGTCCAAAGGGAAGTGAGACGGAAATCTCGCGTGAGTCCCCCGATTTATTGAGGAATGTGATGACGGCCTCACCCATAAATGAACGCATATAGACAAAGATATCATTTTCAGCTGCAAGCGAAAAATAGTCACCATATATCAGCGGCATCGAAGAGCGGCGCAGGTGAGACAGTTTCCTGACCTCATCCGCTACCTGCTGCTCATAGCGACTATAGCCCTCAAATTCCATCCAACGCCTATTGTCGGGATCGTTTGCCCCAGGCTGACCATACTCATCCCCATAATAGATGCAGGGTACTCCGGGGAGTGTCAAATTGAGAGCGTGAAGCATAGCCAACTTACGATAGGCCATCGTGTCGCTCACTACAATATCTCGTTTCCACCCCGCGAGCTTCTGGTCCTCATCATGCCTGACATCACCCGATGCGAGCGAGATATATCTAGGACGGTCGTGATTGCCGGAGATGTAGCCCATAAGATTGTGATGGCCATAGACTCCGAGGTTGCCCTCAATACAACCCGCAAGACCCTCAAAAGAGCCCTCAGGACGCGTTGTCGCCCAAATAAAAGTATCATATACATTGAAGTCGAACTGACCGTCTAGCATGCCGGGCTTTACATAGAGGGAGATCAGCGATAGCGAACCATAGGTCTCCCCTATCTGATAGAGACTTTTTCCGGGCAGGGAGTCCAGTATCTTTCTGGTCAGCAGACGCCAATAACCCTCCGGAATATGTTTGGTGGCATCATGCCTATAACCGTCAAAATCATAATTCTGCATCCAGAAAAGTGCGGTATCCGATAGCTGGCGGCAGATCTCCTCCCTCTCGAGGTCCAGTGAGGGAATGTGGTCATCAAACCAGGTAGTCAGGCGAAACTCATCCCATAATTCGCGGTTCTTGCGACCGTCAGGAGTGTATGAAGGGGTAGTCCAGTCAGGATGCGCCTTGAGGGTGGGACTTTCGATATGCATGTGATTTGAGACATAGTCGAGAATCACATTCATATCTGCTGCGTGGGCCTCTGCCAGCAGCTCGTTTAGCTCATCTTCGGTACCGAAGCGCTTGTCTATGCAGGTGGCGAAGATTGGCCAGTAACCGTGGTATCCGCTAAACTTGGTACCCGGATCGGGTGCATATCCCCATGCATCATAGGGATTCTGAGTAATCGGCGAGAGCCAAATAGTATTAATACCCAAGTCGCTGAAGTAACCGTCCTTTATTTTGGCAGTAACTCCTGCCAAATCCCCTCCCCAATAGTCCACCTTGGGATGCACCAGCGAAGGATCGCCAATGCTCCAGTCGTTGGCATTGTTGCCGTTGACGAAACGGTCTATTAGCAGCGAATAGAGTATCTGTGAGTGCTTATCGGTACGCTTGAGTTGCGCAGGATCTCTGATGACCTTTCCAAACTCGAGTGGCACGAGGATATCGTTGCCAATTCCGGAGGCATTAGAGACGAAAGCCTGGATGTGGGAGCGCTCCAACTTGCGTGCAGCTCTGGGTGTTCTTACTCTTACCAGCGAATCGCTGAGCAGATCAAAATGGCGTCCGCGTTCAAGTATGCGACCCTCCCATAGGACCACCAACTGCACCATTCCCCCCTCTATTTTTATAAAGAAATCTTTCCCGGATTTACCTGCAGGCAGGGTGGACATCTTCGGAGCCTTACTCCTATCCACTCCTTCGAGCTTCGCCGGAATGGCATTTTTGACAAGCAACGGGCAAAATTTTTCCACTCCATCCACCGTATCATAACACTCATACATCACCAGAAACGGAGCATCCGCGGAAGTTATGATTGTGAGAGTGTCCATATCCTTCATTTTCGGAAAATAATCCCTGAGAATAACTATGGTTGTATCCTGTTCCACTATGCAGGGGGTCATATTGCCCAGATGTTCTGCATAATCAAACGAAAACTCTTTTTGCGAACAACCGCTGAAGAGGTAAATGGCAGGTATTATTGCCAGTACCAGTTTGCGGAGAATGAAAAATTCAGATTTCATATATTAATAATTAAAGTTCAAAAATTACTGATGAGTATCCTTCCATCTTCAGTTGGAAATTTTCCTTCACTTTCTTGGTCTGTACCAGTCCGTTGGCAAAGAGGGGTTTGGTGAGCGATTCGCTTAGGGATAACGTTATTTCTCCTTGTCCGAGGTTGTGGAGTACCAGGAGTTTCTGTTTACCCTCTACCATATACCAGGCAGCCACTTGGGAGTAGATACCTCCAGTCTGAGGATTGATTACGGGATGGCGCTCCATCTTTCCCGTAGCAAGTGCGGGACAGGAATTACGGAGTCTTCCCAACTGGCGGTACATTGTCAGGATTGAGGAAGCATCCGCCTCCTGTGACACGACGCTACCTACCGTTGACCCTACAGCAGGATCAATTTTATCGGTATAAGAGGTAACATAACGATCACCCCAATACATCGGAGTACGTACATACTCGTCACCTCCGGTTTTAGTTCCGGTATAACCCAGTTCCTCTCCGTAATAGATATATGGAGAGCCCTGTGAGGAGAGCAGCATGGCTCCTGCCAGTTTAGCCTTAGCTAATGAGCCTCCCAGTTCGCTGCGGGCCCTGTTTTCGTCATGATTGGAGAGTTTTGTGGCTGCAATGAAGTCACTGCGTTGGTTGCTGTAGGCTTTATGGATGGTGATTGTGGCATCTGCAAATCCAAGTCCTTGCCCTTGATTTATGGCGGCGTTCATTCGCCACCAGAATGAGAAGTCAAATAGGGCCGGGAGTCCCTTGTAATAAGGTGCTACCTTGTCCCAATCGGAGAAGACCTCTCCCACCATATAAATATCTCTGCTATTTTTCGCCTTGAAATGGGTATTGACGATATCGTAAAATTTTTTGAGGAATTGAGGGTTCTCGTCGGAGTTTTCGTTATGATAGATATGTTTTACCGCATCGAGTCGAAAGCCGTCAACGCCCGTATCTATCCATCCTTGCGCAATCGCAACTATTTCCTTGAATGCAAGAGAAAACTCTGCAGTAGCCACCGGCCCATAATTGAGATCGGCAAACCAGTCTGTCCAAAAATGAGAGTGGTAGTAATAGATATTGCCCCCGGGCAGAGTCAGGTTCAATATGTTGTCGTTACTTGAGTTATCGGTATAGAGTGTAAATGGTACATCAAACGACAATTGGCCGGATGTCCCCATCTTCGCACCATATTTTGTGCCGAGTGGCCAGGATGAGGAATTTGTAGTCCTTATCAGGAAACCCCAACCGGAGTTAAAATCTACCGTCAGCTCGTATACGCCGTTACCTTTGGAGTAAAATTTCTTACAAATACCATCACCATAGTAGAGATATTTTGCCCCTTCGGCAGATTGGTCGGGATTATCTGTATCAGGCGTACCGCCACTCGAAATCGTTACGGTAGGAGCATTGCCGTTGCTCCAGTTGAGAGTGAATTTATAAATGCCGGAAGGCATCGTACCTGTAGAAAACCACTGTCCGCTGTCATATCCCCCGGCACCCTCGGTAGCAATCATAGGGATTTTACCCGTCGCTATATCCTTTTGAGGGTCGTTGGAAAAGATGTAGTAATCCCTGTACGTATTTTTCATCGATGACGTAGCTATTTTGAACCAGATATGGTTGACACCCGAATGGTTTATAACATAGTCGAGATAGATGCGAATATTGCGTTTATGAGCCTCGCTGACCAGTTGTTTGAAGTCAGCCATGGTACCGAAACGTGGATTTATCGCCCCATACGCTTCTACATCGTATCCATGATAGGAAGCGCTCGGATGTATTGGTGAAAGCCATATCGCCGAGGCCCCAAGTGACTGAATATAGTCCAACTTCTCCGTGATGCCGCGTAAATCTCCCCATCCGTCACCATCGGAATCGGCAAAACTGTAAACCAGCAATTGATAGGTAATATCTCCTCGCTTTGTTCCATCCCATTGTGGAGGATATGCCATCACCTCCTTAAATTCCTGCATGTCCGGATTGACGGTAGGATTGCAGGAGGAGCCGGTAGCAAAGAGGGTTAGCGTCAGCGCCAGAAAGAATATAATTTTTCTTCTCATCTCGTATTTTTATCGTGTCTGTCCGGGTAGTAAGTCATTAATTCTACCGAATTGAATTTCACATCATTATAAACTATAAAGATAATAATTCTATACAAACAATCAAAAATGCGCCACTACAAGCGACGCATTTTTTGTTAATATAGTACTACACTTATGCTATTTTGTAACAACATATTTCGCAGTATTGGCAATGTCGAGAGTGACTTTGTATGTGCCGGCCTCTGCAACCTTGATATTGGCACCATTAAAAACAAGTCCTTTATCACCTGCACCGAGGTTGTAATCCCAGTTGTTGTTGAATTTGAACTTTATTTCGGAGCCGGCCTTCAACTCCACAGTAGCACTGTAAAT
>Ga0255347_1001901_pt1 | contig 31319 bp, 25 predicted proteins | sample wastewater_treat_2_FD_192479 | JGI IMG/M metagenome (GOLD analysis project Ga0255347, IMG submission 192479) | Wastewater microbial communities from Lulu Island WWTP, Vancouver, Canada - plant24 | ecosystem: Engineered > WWTP > Wastewater > Unclassified | place: Canada: Vancouver, British... | reverse complement strand
TGTTATAAGTGGACATGCTAACTTTGCAGTAGTTTTTGCCGCAATGGGGATTACATTTGAAGAAGCATCATTCTTTATGGAAGATTTTAGAAAAACTGGAGCTGTAGAGCGCACAGTCATGTATGTGAACCTTGCTGATGACCCTGCTATTGAACGTATTTCTACTCCACGACTTGCATTGACTGCGGCAGAATACCTTGCTTTTGAGAAGGGAATGCACGTACTTGTCATTTTGACTGACCTTACAAACTATTGTGAAGCACTTCGTGAAATATCAGCTGCTCGTAAAGAAGTGCCTGGTCGTAGAGGCTATCCTGGCTATTTATACACTGACTTAGCTACAATGTATGAAAGAGCAGGAAGACTCCGTGGAAAAGAAGGTTCAATAACACAGTTGCCTATACTGACTATGCCCGAAGACGACAAGACGCACCCGATACCTGACCTTACAGGATATATTACAGAGGGACAAATTATTCTTGCACGTGGTCTCCATCGTAAAGGGATATACCCCCCTATTGATGTCATGCCGTCGTTGTCTCGATTAAAAGATAAGGGAATAGGTAAGGATAAGACTAGAGAAGATCATGCAGATCTCACTAATCAGCTTTTTGCAGCTTATTCGCGAGGAAAAGAAGCAAAAGAACTGGCTGTTATCCTTGGAGATAGTGCTTTGTCTGAGGAAGATAAAGCATTCGCAAAATTTGCTGATAGATTTGAAAACGAATATATCCGCCAAGGAGAATACGAGAATAGAAGCATAGAGGAAACCCTTCAACTTGGTTGGGAACTGCTGACAATAGTCCCAACAAAGGAGCTTAAAAGAGTCAGAGACGAATATGTCGAAAAATATTTACAACCTTTATTAAATTTAGAAGGGGAAAAGACTCAATCTACTGTAAATGAGTAAGGAGGGGTTGATATATGGCAAAAGTACTTAATGTAAACCCTAATAGGATGGAGTTATCCAAGCTCAAAAAGAGTCTTGTCGTAGCAAAAAGAGGGCATAAATTATTAAAGGATAAACAAGATGCCCTGGTTAAGGAATTCTTAGTAAGAGCTAGAGCTGTTTACCAGTTGCGGCAGAAAATAGAAGAGGAATTAGCCTTATGTTATGCAGGATTTTTATTAGCTAGAGCACAGACTTTGCCTCAAATGCTTGAGCAGACTTTGATGTCAACCAGTGGTGATATGAGGGTAGATGTTAGTTTCGCCAACGTAATGAGTGTACGTGTTCCAAAGTTTAGCTTACCCAAACAAGAAATTGAACTGAATTACGGTTTGGGCGCTTCTCCCGGAAGTCTTGACGTTGCTCTTGAACAATTCTTGTCTCTTATGCCAAAGCTGGTAGAACTTGCAGCAGAAGAAAAAGCGGTTAATTCTATGGCACTTGAAATTGAAAAAACAAGGCGTCGTGTAAATGCACTTGAACATGTAATGATACCAAACACTACAGAAACGATTCGTTCAATAGCAATGAAATTGGACGAAGCAGAGCGATCAACATTATCAAGACTTATGGTCATAAAAGATATTGTCAGAGCTCACTAAGTTTTAACAAAAGAAATAATATAAAAAGTAGCGACAGATTATTTTTTAATCTGTCGCTACTTTTATGTCCTTTATGTGAAGCGTAAAATAGCACTTTTATTGATATTCATTTATTTGGTCGGGATGAGAGGATTCGAACCTCCGACCCCCTGCTCCCAAAGCAGGTGCGCTAACCAGACTGCGCTACATCCCGAGACTGAAAGATTATAACACTAATTTAAAAAAATAACAGTATGTGAAAATCAATAATTCTCAATAATATCTATTTCAGAGGGTGTCAATTTATATAGTTTGTATATTACATTATTTAATTCTTTTTCAGTTGATCGGATTTTATCAATCGAAATTTTTCTTTGATTATCTCTAGATATTGAATACATACTACTAAGTTCTCTCGCACATCGTTCAATAAGTATTTTTTGCTTTACAGAAAAAGAATTAGTTCTGCTTATTTTTCTTATTGGTAATTTTAAAAGCAGGGACAACTTAAGCTCAAAATGATCGTTTAATAGCTTATTTGCAGTATTCCTGAAGTAAAAATCTAGAAGTTTAGAGTTTAATAGGCCTAGCAAATAATAATCATTGCAAGCGATAATTATAGTTTTATCATTAGAAAGGTATTTGTTATTGTCTATAGTTGCTGAGAGCTTTTTTACAATTGTAGGGCAGATAATCTTGATCTCGTCAAAAAGATGACAATATTTACAGGATCTCAGTTCCCACCAATAATCTCCCTTATCACTACGTCTTCTAGCTTTTTCTTCAAAATTTGCAAGATGTGTAGCTACTGAAGGATGGGTTTCTATTAACCAATCAATAGGGTCTTTTGTGCCTCTTGATTTGTTTGTGTAGCCTTTAGGCATAAATATGACATGCTTATTTGGGGATGCTTCCTCATATCTTTTTATATCTCTACCTGATAATATAGGACGTAATATTTTTGCAGCACAAGCTTCGTTGTACTTGAAATCATCTGCAATTTTATTGCTTACTATGAAAGCTTTATTTAACCCCGTCAAAATACCTCTAAAAATTTTCTTATCAGAGTATTCTGATAAAGGAATAACGTCAGAATGTTCTAGCTTATTTATTAAGTTACTTATCTTTGTAGATGTAAAATTCCAGCTCTCTTTAGATAAAAATGATTTGTCTATAACCTGAGCATAATCTTGCACATAATTAGATATATTGTTGCAGTCGCTATCAAAGACATTTGTAATGCTTAGTTGTTCAGAAGGAGTGCTATTGTCTGCTATAAGTAGCGATAATGGCGTAGATAAGCCGGCTAGTGGCCTTATATGGTCATAATTAACCAATGTTATTATATTTTTAGAGAGAAAGAACTTCCTAAGAGGTTGTCCATATTCTGAAAGCATCCACTTATTAGACATTATCAGTCCTAGACATCCCACGTCTTTTATCATGTCAAAAGCTCTTTCTGCAAAGAAACAATATAAGTCTGAGCTTGTCGAATGAGAATAATAAGAAACAAGTTTGTCTTTTATCACGGAAAAAAGCTCTTGTCGCATATGAGTAGGATTAGTAATAATAATGTCAAACTTTTTACCATGGAACAAATCTTCAATTAAAATGTTTCCCCAAACCATATTACTCCTTTTTATAGAAGTAGCTGGATAATTTAAAAGCAATGCAATTCTAAGAGTTTCTAACGCACTAAGATCAAAATTAGTTGTATATAAGGAATTAGAAAAAAAATCGCAGAGATAATCTATTTCTTTTCTCTCTGTATTCTTCGATAAGAAAGAGTTTAAAGCTAATCTAATTTTTGAAATGATATATGACATAGTTATAATAATTTCACCAGAACCAGATGAAATATCACAAAATTCCATATTCTCTAGTACTTTTTCTACTTCATTCGCTTTAGAAGCCAAAGGAGAGCCGGTTGTGTATAATTCTTCAAACTGAAAGTCGTTTGTTGTAATTGAGCAACAGTTTCTAATGTAATTTTTTAGGGTTTGTGTACACATAAAATAAAGTATATCTTTAGGTATTTTTACTTTAAAGAATGTTGGAGAAGCAATAAAATATTCTATGTATTCTTCTCCAGAAGAGGGGAGTATCGCTGTAAAAGCGGAAGTAACGGAATAATTAAAGAGATAGTCTCGGATAAATTCGCAGACATCTTCGCTTGAATCAGATAAAGATACCCCAACTTGTGTTTTTATGAGCAATATTTCTATACTTGTAGTTCCTTCCGGTAAAACTACCTTGCCTATTAGTTGACAGGAAGAAATTTTATCCTTAAATTGCTCTTTAATAAAATTTCCAGAACGAATCCAAGTTTCATCTTCGGAGATTTTATTTATATAAGATGAAAGAGTGGCAATATAGCTTGATAAATTAAATGATTTTACATGATGTTTTTTATGAATAACACAGTTATCATCTAAATTCCACATTCGGGATGGCCTCCAGTAAATATTTTTGTTAAGTATATAATGAAAAATAAAAAAACAATATCCTTATTATAGATTATAACTGCCCAGATTATTTCTTTCTTTTTAAATCAAGACTTGACAGTTTAAGCCGCAGATTGTATTATCCATTTTGTTATTTTGCGGAAGTAGCTCAGTTGGTAGAGCGATGGCCTTCCAAGCCGTAGGTCGCGGGTTCGAGTCCCGTCTTCCGCTCCATAGTGAACAAACCCACGAGACATGTCTCGCGGGTTTTTTTATTATTAAAATGTTATTCGGCTTATGTTAACAAAAATTGTATAACGTCTATTATAATTAAGTTGAAATAGATTCCATTAATTAGCGTTATATAGTAAAGGAATAGGATTTAATATAAAAGTATTCTTAAAATAGTTTTTATACGTGTGGTGACAGTATGTGATTAAAGATATTAACCTTTTATCTGGAGAAAAAATACAAAGTACCGGTGTGAGGCAGGGTTGGTGGAACTCCGAAGGGTTAGTAATGGCTATTTCCGGCGGTGCTGATTCTGTCTGTATGCTTTGGTTACTTAAAAACTTCTATAAAGGGAGATTAGTGGCAGCACACTTAGATCACACGACAAGGAATGGACAATCACACGAAGATGCTAGTTTTGTTTTCAATCTTTGTGAGAGGTGGGGAATAAAATGTTACGTGAAACGACTAAAAGTATATGAAGAAAGATTAGCGGGTGAATCTTTTGAAATGGCTGCTAGGCGTGAAAGGTATACATTTTTTAACGAAGTTGTAGAAAAAGAAAAGTTATTTTTTATTGCAGTGGGGCATTCTGCAGATGATGTCGTAGAGACTCAGCTGATGAATCTATTTAGAGGCACTGGTCTTCCTGGATTACGTGGAATTCCTCCAGTCAACAGAAATATAGTTCGGCCTATAATAAATTTTAGAAGAAGCGAACTAAGAAAAGTCTTGAAACAGAATAATATCTCCTGGAGAGAAGATTCAAGCAATGAGGATTCCAGTTATCTAAGAAATAAAATAAGGAATGAACTTATCCCATGGATACACGACAACGTAAATAAAAATTTTGAAAGTGTCATGTTAGGGTTGGCAAAACAAATTGAGGTCGAATTATCCGAACGCTCCAAACGTACTGCAAATCTTCTTGATAAAGTATCGTTTTTGCTGCCTCCTTCACTAGTTTCATGGCACAGTAATAAAATAAAGAAAATTTCAAAAGAAGAATTAGCCGATATTTTACGTATGCAAGGAAATAGATTGCAACTTCCGACTTTATCGAGGAAAAGAACAGAGGAACTCGTGCTTTTACTTAAGAAAGGCGGGTTTTGGCGCTTTCAATGGGCAAGAGATATAGAAGTTTGCTATTCAGAAAGAGGTATTGGCTGGTTACATAGAAAAGATGTAGAAGAATCATTAAATAAAAATAATAAAATAACAAAAAATGAAATGCTTCCGTGGTGGGCTAGATAGCACAGTATATGTTACTATAATTAATGTTTTGTAAAATAAGAGTTTTAGCGAAGGAGTTTTTAATAGTGGACTATAAAGTGGGAGAAATACTGATTTCAGCAAAAGAAATACAGTATAAAATCAAAGAAATTGCAGCTAGAATTCGCAAGGATTACTCTGGAGAGGAATTAGTTTGTATTTGTGTATTAAAAGGGGCCTCGGTCTTTTTCACAGATCTTCTTAGAGCAATCGGTCCTGAGGTCGATATAAGAATGGAATTTCTTACGATTTCATCATATGGACTATCTACAAAAAGCAGTGGAGTTGTACAGATACAGCAAGATATAAGCACTGATATATCTAACAAAAACGTTCTTATAATAGAAGATATCATAGATACGGGGGTATCTCTTGCATATTTAAAAAAACTTTTTAACACAAGATCTCCCAAAAGTTTTGAAATGTGTGTGTTGCTTGATAAGAAAGAGTGCAGAACGACGCCTGTTCAAATAAAATATTCAGGTTTTATCATCCCCAATAAATTTGTAGTGGGTTACGGATTAGATTATGCGGGAAAATTCCGCCATCTGTCTTCTTTACATATAGTTGAGCCGATTTTATAGAAAATAGTTATTGGTCGAAAGAGAGGAATCACGGTTTGAAGAAAACTTCCAGAAATATAGGTATGTATATATTATTGATTGTACTTGCAGTAGCTTTAGTAAGTAACTTTCTAAATCCTGAAATAAAAAATATACAAGAATCAGAAGTAACTTATTCACAGCTTCTTAAAGAAATAAAATCCGGAAATGTTGCAAGTGTAAAAATTGAACAAGAAAAGATTAAAGGTACGTTTAATAATGGAGAAAAGTTTATAACTCACACAGTTGACCTATCTGATTCAGCTAGATTAGCTATGTATTTCAGTGAGAACGGTGTGGATGTTGAGGTCATTCCTCCTAAAAAAACTTCTTGGTTGGCCACGCTTTTGACCGCATTGTTGCCTCCACTACTTTTAATTTCAGTTTGGATTTATTTTATGTACAACATGCAGGGTGGAGGAAGCAAGGTCATGGGCTTTGCCAAAAGCAAAGCGAAAATGTTTCTGGACAATAAACCGAAGGTCACGTTTGATGATGTCGCCGGATGTGATGAGGCTAAAGAAGAATTAGAAGAAGTTGTAGAATTCTTAAAATCTCCGGACAAGTTCACAAAACTCGGAGCAAGAGTCCCCAGAGGAGTACTTTTATTAGGAGCACCTGGTACTGGTAAAACCCTCCTTTCAAGAGCGGTTGCCGGAGAAGCAAACGTTCCATTTTTTAGCATAAGTGGTTCGGATTTTGTGGAGATGTTTGTTGGAGTAGGAGCCGCAAGGGTTAGAGATCTTTTTGAACAGGCCAGAAAATTTCAACCATCTATAATATTTATTGATGAAATTGACGCGGTGGGCAGACACAGAGGGGCGGGACTAGGAGGAGGCCATGACGAAAGAGAGCAGACTCTAAATCAACTTCTAGTTGAAATGGATGGTTTTGAAGAAGGAACAGGCGTAATCCTTATAGCTGCAACAAATAGACCTGATATTCTTGACCCAGCACTGTTGCGCCCCGGCCGCTTTGATAGGCAAGTAGTGGTTGATGCCCCAGACTTAAAAGGAAGAAGCGAAATTCTTAAAGTTCATCTTAAAAATAAAAAGGTCTCTAAAGACGTAGACTTAGATGTTTTGGCACGTAGAACACCGGGTTTTGTGGGAGCAGATATAACAAATTTAGTTAATGAAGCTGCTCTTCTATCGGCAAGAAGAGGTAAAAAGAGACTAGAAATGCCCGAATTTGAAGAAGCAATAGACCGTGTTATAGCTGGGCCTGAACGTAGAAGTAGAATTATAAGCAAAAAAGAGCGCGAGATAATTGCTTACCATGAGGTCGGACACGCATTGGTAGCAAGTAAGATCGAGGGATCAGATCCTGTACATAAAATATCAATTATTCCAAGAGGGCATATGGCACTGGGTTATACCTTGCAATTGCCGGAAGAAGATCGGTTCTTAATTTCGAGACAAGAACTTTTTGATAAAATAACAATCTTATTAGCAGGTCGTACTGCAGAGTCCCTGCGTTTTGGAGACGTAACCACCGGTGCTTCTAATGATCTCAAAAGATCAACACAGATAGCCAGAGAAATGGTTACTCAATTTGGCATGAGTGATAGGCTGGGACTAGTTACTCTGGGCAAAAAAGAGCACGAAGTTTTTCTTGGAAGAGAACTTGTGGAAGACAGAAATTATAGTGAAGAAGTGGCTTATGCGATAGATCAAGAAGTGCGCTCTATAATTGATGAAGCTTTTAACAGAGCAAAAAAGATACTTGAAGAAAATAATGATAGGCTTGAAAACATAACCGCCCTCTTACTTGAAAAAGAAGTGTTGGATGGAGATTTGCTTGTAGATTTGCTTGAATATCCGCAAAAAGAAAAACAAGAGTTGGAAAGCAAGAATAATTCTGAATCTCAGAAAAGTGAGCTTTCAGAAGAGGCTTAATGTTTTATTTTTCTTCAATAGAATAGAGTCATAATGTGTGTATAAAAACAGGTATAACATGCAATTTAAGCTAATTCTTTTTGATATAATATCATAAGGGACGCTCGGGATTTCCCGGGCGTCTTAAATTTTTAGTTAGGATGAGACAATGGAATATTTGTTTAATTTAAAAAGTCCTTGGCCAATGTCTAAAGATCAGGCTAAAGCGGTTGAAAAACTTGTAAAAGGATTTAATCTTCCCAATACAAAGCAAACTCTTTTGGGCGTCACTGGTAGCGGAAAAACGTTTACTATGGCAAACGTTATACAGCAGCTACAACGCCCAACACTAGTTATGGCTCATAACAAAACGTTAGCAGCGCAGCTATATAGCGAGTTCAAAGAGTTTTTCCCAGACAATTCCGTTAATTTTTTTGTGAGTTACTATGATTACTATCAGCCTGAAGCCTACATGCCCGCACAGGATATTTATATTGAAAAAGATGCTTCTATTAATGAAAGAATAGAAAAACTGCGACTAGCAACAACAAAGGCATTGTTAGAAAGGCGGGATGTAATTGTTGTGGCAAGTGTTTCCTGTATCTACGGTTTGGGAAAGAAAAAAAATTATGAGGATGCAATTTTTAGATTTGCTGTTGGAGAACAGTGGAATCGAAGAGCTTTTATGAGTCGACTGTTACAAAACTATTATCAACGTAATGATATGGTTCGCGAGCCGGGAGTTTTTTCTAGTAGGGGTGAGATTATTGAAATATATCCAGCCTATAGCGATAGTATTATTAGGGTTCTATTCTTTGATGACGAAATTGAGAAAATAGAAGAAATAGATGCGATTACTGGAAAAATACAGAATTCGAAACAGCAAGCTGGAATATTCCCAGCACAACACTATGTGACATCTTCAGATGCAATTGAAAAAGCATCTGAACTTATAGAAGAAGAGCTAAAACAGTCCATAAGTAATTTTAATGCAGCAAATAGACCTCTTGAAGCTGAAAGAATAAAATTAAGGACAAAATACGATTTAGAGATGCTTTTAGAAGTCGGGTACTGTTCCGGTATTGAAAATTATTCAAGATATTTGGATGGAAGACAGCCAGGTGATACACCGGGAACTCTTATGGATTTTTTCCCTAATGATTTTCTTGTTTTTGTTGACGAATCACATATAACATTACCTCAAGTAAGGGGTATGTATAACGGAGATAGAGCTCGTAAGGAAACTCTTGTTGAACACGGGTTCAGATTGCCTTCTTGCCTTGACAACAGACCATTAAAATGGGATGAATATGTTCCCTTTCTTAAAAGTGCTCTTTTTGTTTCTGCAACACCTGGAGACTATGAGTATGAGAACTCACAGCAAGTTGTTGAACAAATAATTCGTCCCACTGGAGTTGTTGATCCTATTGTTGAGGTTCACAATGCAACTGGACAGATAGATGATTTAATCGAAGAAATTAGACCAATAATTAAAAAAGGAGAAAGAGTACTTGTTACGACTCTAACGAAGCGTTCCTCGGAAGATTTAGCTGAATATTTGGCCGAATTAGGAATAAAAGTCCGCTATATACACTCAGAACTAGATACTTTTGAGAGGGCGGAGCTTCTGCGTGATTTAAGGAGAGGAGATTACGCAGTATTAGTTGGTGTTAACTTATTAAGAGAAGGAATAGACCTCCCTGAAGTTTCTTTAGTAGCAATACTTGATGCGGATAAGGAAGGGTTCTTGCGCTCGCACCGCTCGTTAATACAAATGATTGGCAGAGCCGCAAGGAATGAGGCTGGCAAAGTAATTTTGTATGGAGATAAAATTACCGGCAGTATGAATTCTGCAATAAAAGAAACAGAAAGAAGACGTATAAAACAGATAAAATATAATGAACTGCATGGCATTATTCCAAGTACAATAACCAAAGAAATAAAAGACTTGCTTCCAACAGAACTTATTGAAGACGAGACTCTCGAAGGTAGAGTAGCGGAGGCTTCTTCCAAAACTAAAAGCTACAGTATTCGTGAATTAGAGAAAAAAATGTGGTCATCAGTTGAAGAACTTGATTTTGAAAAAGCAGCTGAAATCAGAGATTTAATTGTGCATTTGAAAGGTGAATCTGAAAGTGAAACAGGTATTAAAAATTACAGGCGCTCGCCAAAACAATTTAAAAAACATCGACGTAGAAATACCTAAAAACGAGCTTGTTGTGATAACTGGACCTTCTGGCTCGGGCAAATCTTCTTTAGCATTTGATACAATTTATGCTGAAGGACAGAGACGTTATGTTGAGTCGCTTTCTTCTTATGCGAGGCAATTTTTAGGTGTATCAGAAAAACCAGATGTAGATGATATAAGAGGATTATCTCCGGCCATTTCTATTGAACAGAGAGGAACAAGCCATAATCCTAGGTCAACGGTAGGAACCGTAACTGAAATCTATGATTATTTAAGATTGCTTTTCGGAAGAGCTGGAATCCCACATTGCCATCAATGCGGCAAAATTGTTCATCGTTACAGCATTGATGAAATAACAGATAGAATTTTTCGAGAATATGACGGAAAACCAATAGAAGTTCTATCCCCAATTATACGAGGACAAAAGGGTGAATACAAAAATTTATTGCTAAAACTTCAGCAACAAGGATATTTAAGAGCCCGTATTGACGGAACTCTGTTATGGCTAGAGGAAGAGATTGAACTTGATAAAAATAAACGACATTCAATCGAATGTGTAATAGATAGACTCAGAGTCAAAGAAGAAAATCGTTCGCGTCTAGCAGAATCAGTAGAAATATCAATGAAACTGTCTGGTGGGTTAGTGTTACTGGTCTCAGGAAATATGCCGGACTTACTTCTTACAGAAAAATATATCTGTCCAGACTGCGAAATAAGTTTGCCGGACATTGAACCCCGATTATTTTCTTTTAACAATCCTTTTTCTGCATGTCCTGAATGCTCTGGCCTCGGCAATCATGTCTATTTTTCTGAAGAATTAGCAGTAAACCCTGATTTACCTTTAGCCCATGGAGGTTTTATCCCTTGGAAGACAGTTAAATATATGGTTGAGAGAGCGGAATTAATTGCAAAACAAAACGGTTGGGATATTTCTAAGCCATTTAAAGAGCTTCCTCAAAATGCACAAGACATTTTGATAAATGGTTCTAACGAGTCGATTCCTTTGACCTTTACATCTTACAAAGGTGAGCACGAGTACAACGGGAGGTACATAGGATTAATACCGTGGCTTGAAAAAAGATTTAATGAGACTGAGTCTGAAACATATAAAGATGAACTTCTCCGTTTTCAAATAGAGGATGAGTGTAGCGTGTGTCACGGATCTCGCTTGAGACCCGAAGCATTATCAGTCTTACTTGGTGGTTATAATATTGCTCAACTTACAGAATTGCCGATAAAAGACTTAATAGTTGTGCTAGATGAACTAAAACTTGCGGAGAGAGAGCAAGAAATAGTAAAACAGGCTATTTCTGAAGTTAAGAAAAGGTTATCTTTTTTAAATGATGTTGGTGCGGGTTATCTAAGTTTATCTAGAAGAGCAGATACACTGAGCGGAGGAGAAAGCCAGCGCATTCGCTTAGCAACACAAATAGGTTCTCAGCTCACAGGCGTTCTTTATGTCCTTGATGAACCTACAATAGGATTGCATCCTAGAGACACTGAAAGACTATTAAAGACCCTTTGTTCTATAAAAGACTTAGGCAACAGTGTAATTGTAGTGGAGCACGACAGGGATACAATGAAAGCTGCTAATTATATATTAGAGTTGGGGCCAGGAGCCGGCGAGCAAGGAGGAGAATTGATTGCAAGTGGCAGCATGGAAGAAATTATAGCGGGAAATTCTTCTACCGCTGTTTATTTAAGAGGAGAAGTAAATGGAGCTTATATACCACATAAAAAAAGAAGAATCCCTACGGCTTCAATCTCTCTAATAGGCTGCTCCGAAAATAACTTAAAAAATATAAATGTTGATATTCCCTTAGGAGTATTCGCTACATTAAGTGGAGTTTCTGGTTCAGGTAAAAGTACTCTTCTTTATGAAATATTGTATAAAGGGTTGTGTAGCAAATTTGACAAAGAGTCTAGGTCTCGCTTGGTAAAAGTTAAAGAAATAAAAGGTTATCAAAAGTTAAAAAATATTGTTCTTATTGACCAAAGTCCTATTGGGAGAACGCCAAGGTCAAACCCCGCAACATATACAGGGGTATTTACTTCGATACGAGAATTTTATTCACAATTACCAGAATCAAAACTTAGAGGATATACACCGGGTCGCTTTAGTTTTAATATCAAAGGAGGAAGGTGTGAAGCCTGTAAGGGAGACGGCGTACTAAAGATATCGATGCTGTTTCTACAAGATGTTTATGTTGAATGCGATGTGTGTAAAGGCAAAAGATATAATAGTGAGACGTTAGAAGTTAGACATAAGGGACTAACCATTTCAGATGTGCTTAACCTAACTATCGATCAGGCAGCAGAGCATTTCAGAAATATCCCACGTATTCTTAATAAGCTTAAGACTATACAAGAGGCAGGATTGGGTTATATAAAATTAGGGCAGTCTTCTACTACATTAAGTGGGGGAGAGGCACAGCGAGTTAAGTTGGCAACACATCTAAGTAAAAAATTTAGAGGGAACACCTTGTATTTACTTGATGAGCCTACGACCGGATTACATTTTTCAGATGTCAAAAAACTTTTAAAATTACTTAACAAATTAATAGAGCAGGGAAATTCAATACTTGTTATAGAACATAATCTTGATGTGCTGGCATCCTCTGATTATATAATAGACCTAGGCCCTGATGGAGGAACAGAGGGCGGCAGAGTTGTAGCAAGAGGTACACCAGAAGAGGTTGCCTTGAAAAAAACTTTCACAGGGTTGCATTTGAAAGCATTTCTTAAAGATATAAAGAAAGGACATACAAATGACTGAGGGAAATTTTAAGGGGATGAATGAAGATATTTGCTGGGGAAGGAATCCTGTCTTTTCTTTGCTAGAGGAGTCTCCTGAAAAGTGTGCAAAAATACTAATATCTACTAACATTCAGAATCACGTAAGATCAAAAATACACGCTCTTTGTCGCAAGAGTAATGTCGTGTATCAAGCAGTTGACTCACTTGTATTAAATAGAATAACAGATAAAGCCAATCATCAGGGATTGGTGGCACATATAACGCCAATGAAACTTTGGTCGGTTGATGATTTTTTGAAAACGATACCTGAAAGACCGGCTCATGTAATGATGTTACTCTGTGATCATGTACAAGACCCCCATAACCTAGGGGCAATCATTAGAAGTGCTGAAGCTGCCGGCGCATCTGCAGTTATGATTCCTAAACATGGTTCATGCTTGCCATCAGGGACAGTTGTTAAGACAAGTTCTGGGGCTGCATTGCGTTTGCCGATAATAAAAGTAGGCAATTTAACTCAGCTTATCAAGACTTTGCAAGAAGAGGGATTCTGGGTTGTCGGTCTTTCTATGGACGCAGAAGAAACTCTTTTTAAATCAGACATGAGCCCTCGCACGGTTTTTGTCGTAGGTGCTGAAGGGAATGGATTGGGTAAATCAGTTGCCAATACATGTGATGAATTAAGAAAAATACCAATAAAAGGAAGTGTTGGCTCCTTAAATGTGTCAGTAGCAGCAGCACTTGCAATGTTTGAGTGGAGAAGGTCTTAATGTTAAGCAAGTTAAAGGGTTAAAGTATAAAGCTTGACGGTGACTTCAAAAGGTGATAGTATGTGGGTCAAGAGAGGAAAAATGTTTGAAGAGTGGGCTTGCCCACTCTTCTTTTGTTACAGGAGGTGTGGTTTATGGCTAAAGAGGGTTATTCTAAAATTTTTGCTGAGTTAAAATCTACAATAGAATCTTTAGGCTATGAATGTATAGGATCTGAATTTATAAAAGAAAACGAAATGGATGTGTTACGAGTCTATTTAGATAAGCAAAATGGTATAGATATTCTTGATTGTGAAAAAGTCACAAGGGAAATTACGGAATATTTGGATAGTGTAGAATCTCTGTTGCCAAACAATTATCTTTTAGAAGTCAGCTCTCCCGGTATAGAACGTCCACTTTTTACAATAGACGATTATAAAAGATTTGTAGAAAAAGAAATTGAACTTACTCTTAAAGGCAACAAAAAAGTCTCAGGAACCCTGTTATCAGTGTCAGATTTAAGTGAGATAAAATTGTTACATAAAAATGAAGAAAAGGTCTACTTGTACAGCGAGATAGTTAGAGGGAAGCTATTATTTATAAGAGAACCTGGTCAGAAAAAAACTTTTAAGAAAATAGCGTCCAAGAAAAAACGAAAATAACAATTAACATTACAAAAGCTTTAGAAAGGAAGAGATAGATGCTACTAGGAAAGGATTTTAAAAAAAATTTACAGCAAATAGAGAAAGAAAAAGGGCTCTCTGAAGAAATCATAGTGTCTAGCCTTGAAGCAGCAATGATTTCAGCATATAAAAAGTTTAAAGGCGGAAATCATACAATTGAAGTCTACATTGATGCAGAGAATGGGGAGTTTACACTTTATGAGGTGCGTCTTGTAGTTGAGCACGTAGAAAACCCAGACACTGAAATAAGTTTAGATGAAGCCATTAGAAGAGGCGAAAAAGAAGTTGAGGTTGGAGATTTAATTCGTAAGGAACTATTCCCCGAAAATTTTGGTAGGATAGCCGCACAAACTGCCCGACAGGTTATAATACAGCGCCTAAAAGATGCAGAACGCCAGGTTGTATACGAAGAATTTGCAGACAAAATAGGCGACATCGTTACAGGAACAATTTTTAAAGCAGAAGATGATCAAATACTAGTACATCTTAACGAAAAAACAGAGGCGATAATTCCTAAAGAAGAGAGAATAATAGGAGAAGAATATATACCGGGAGAAAGAAAGAAGTTTTACCTCCTAGACGTAAGACAAACTACAAAAGGGCCAAGAATTATTGTATCTAGGACGCATCCTGGTTTATTGCGAAAGCTTTTAGAAATAGAGGTGCCGGAAATACAGGAAGGTATTGTTGAAATACGCAACATAGTGAGAGAGGCAGGAGCCAGAGCTAAAATCGCTGTTGCGACTTTAGACGCAAATGTTGAGCCTCTTGGTGCAAGCGTAGGGAAGCAAGGTGGGCGTATAAAGTCTATATCGTCAGAACTAAATGGTGAAAAAATAGATATTATAGTTTGGAATCCGGATATTTTGACATACATAAAAAATTCTCTTTCTCCGGCAAAAGTCTTAAAAATAGAACCACTTTTGGACCAAGACCGTTCTGTAGTTGCTTATGTGCGATCCGAACAACTTTCGCTTGCTATTGGAAAAACGGGACAAAATGTTCGTTTGGCAGCTAGATTAACAGGATGGAAAATAGACATAAAAGTCAGTGAGGACGAGAAACTGCCAACGATGAAGGATCTTTTTGTAGATATATCTGAAGTGTCCGAAGAAAATGAGTAAATCTTATGAAAAAAAATACCACAAATCAACCTGTATTCAAGAAAAATAAACCGCGTACTTGTGTTGGTTGTATGGAAGAATCTCCAAAGCGTACATTATTACGCATAGTAAGGACCCCTGAAAAAGAAGTTTTATATGACCCGACAGGAAGGGCCAATGGGAGAGGGGTATATGTGTGTGCTCGTGCTGAATGTATAAAACAAGCAAAAAAGAAGAGAGCTTTTTCTCGAGCCTTAAAGGTTCCTATAGACGATAGCATATATATTCTTCTAGAAGAAATTTGTAGTAAAGAACAAGATTGTGGAAAAAATGATTAATAGTGAGAATGAAATTCTAAATATGTTGGGACTCGCCAGACGTGCAGGTGAGCTTATAATAGGACAAGATGATGTCTTTGCACAAATAAGAAAAGGTAAAAAGCTTTTTATCTTATTAGCGAATAATGCTTCCAAAATAATTCAAAGAAAAGTTGTTACAGTATCAGAGCGTAATAACTTAACATATATCGCACTGCAAAACACCGGCAGAAAAATAATAGGTGAACGGTTAGGGATAAAAGAAGTGCAAATAGCAGCTCTGCCTGCGGATGGCGGTCTTGCTAAAAAAATATTAATTTTATACGATAGGAGTGATGTCGATGAGTAAAATTAGAGTATATGAGCTTGCAAAGACCCTTAATAAAAGTAATCCGGAAATATTAGAAATCTTAGTTAATCTTGGATTAAAAGTAAAATCTCACATGAGCTCAATTGACAGTGAAGCCGCAGATCTTGTAATTAAAACGGTTAAAGATGGGACGAAAGCTCAAGAAAAAGAAGAAACAACAGAGGATATCCTCGCAAAGTATAAGGAACAAAAAGTACGTATAGGAGACTCTGTATCTGACGTTGCTTTAATAATAGGAGAAAAACCGGGAAATGCAGTCAAGTTGCTGATGGCAGCAGGCTTAATGATTCCAGCTTCTGCAGAAGTTGATGAAAAAATATTGAGTGTTTTAAGCGAAGGATTTAAAAGAAATTTTATCTTTTATACAGAAGAAGAAGCTAAAGCACAAGAGGTTAAAGCCTCTCTCACAGAAGAGAAAGCTAAAAAACGTGTAGAGAAGAAAATTGTAAAGGGAACTGTAAAAGATAAGAAAATAGACAGCATAAAAGAGAATACAAGGATTCTTTCTAGGCCTCCCATAATAACCGTTATGGGACATGTTGACCATGGCAAAACATCTCTGCTTGATTTTATTAGAAATACAAGAGTAACGGCAAAAGAAGCTGGTGGAATTACTCAACATATTGGAGCTGCTGTTGTTGACTATAATGGAAATTCATTAATTTTTTTGGATACTCCTGGTCATGAGGCTTTTACTCTAATGAGAGCTAGAGGTGCTCAAGTTACCGACATAGCAGTCTTAGTAGTTGCAGCAGATGACGGGGTTATGCCTCAGACCATAGAGGCAATTAATCATGCGAAAGCTGCGGGTGTACCAATAGTTGTTGCAATCAATAAAATTGATAAACCAGATGCAAAGCCTGAAAGGGTTAGACAACAACTTTCCGATTATGGACTTGTTCCCGAAGAGTGGGGTGGGGATACTATAATGGTTGAGGTTGCTGCTAAAACGGGAGAAAACATTGATGCTCTGTTAGAGATGTTGCTACTTGTTGCTGAAATGCAAGAGCTAAAAGCAGATTACAATGCAAAGCCTACAGGAACAGTTGTTGAAGCAAACCTTGACAAAGGTAAGGGGCCTGTGGCAACAGTTATTGTACAGCAGGGCATTTTGCGTAAAGGAGATATTGTTAACACTAAAACTGCTTGGGGAAAAATACGCGCTATGCTGGATGACTCGGGCAAAATGATAAAAGAGGCATTACCAAGCACGCCCGTGGAGATACTAGGTCTGGAAGCAGTACCGATGCCGGGGGAAAAGTTTACAACTCTGTCAACTGAGAGAGAAGCTAGAGATATTATGGCTAAGAATGAAATTGAGCGAAGAGAAATTGATAACAATAAAACCAAGCGTCTCACCTTAGAAGAGTTATATGAAAAAATGCAAACGAAAGAAGTTCCACAGTTGAATCTACTCTTAAAAGCTGATGTTCAGGGGTCTATAGAAGCCTTTGAATCTTCACTTATGAAAATGAGTTCAGAGGCAGTAATGATAAATATTGTACATGATGGAGTAGGACGAATATCAGAGTCGGATGTTATGTTAGCCTCTGCTTCTAATGCAATCATAATTGGGTTTAATGTTCGGCCGGATGGCAACGCTAAGAAGATTGCAGAATCTGAGGGAGTACAGATAAGGTTTTATCAAGTTATATATGACATGCTAGATGATGTCAAAGCAGCTATGGAGGGTATGCTGGAGCCAGAATTGAGAGAAAACACACTTGGTAATGCAGAAATAAGAGATATTTTTAGAGTTCCTAAAATAGGAAATATTGCAGGATGCCGTGTTATGGAAGGAATTATTCGTAGGAACGCCAAGGTTCGTCTTATCCGTGATGGCGTCGTTTATTGGAACGGGGAACTTTCCAGTTTGAAACATTTTAAGGATGATGTAAGAGAGATAAAATTTGGAAACGAGTGCGGATTAAGCTTTGAAAAATTCCAAGATTTTCGTGTAGGAGACGTAATTGAAGCTTATGAAATCTTGAAAAAGAAGAGAACATTAGATTAGTTTCTAAGTTAGTTATACCTTTTACTTAAGATTTTATTATCGTTTATGTTTTTTAAAGGATAAATCAATAATAGATTAATGAATATATGTTTTATTAATGCCTAATTCTGTTTTTTTAACTAGTATTACAAGTGACAGTATGTATTCTAGCAGATTTTTAATAATTTAATTTTTTTAATGTTGCATACAGATAGTTATAGTAAGCTGGTTTGTGAGATTAGTATTTCCGGCCGGGAGGTAAGATCGCATGGTTACTCTGAGAATGAAGAGAATAAATAAGGAGTTTCTACGATTAATTTCAGTAATGCTGCAATGCAGAATAAAAAATGATATCGTGAAAGATGCAATATTAACAAAAGTTTCTGTCTCAAAAGATTTAAGCTATGCTAGAGTTTATTATACTTTGCTTGATGTTTCATCTAAAGAAACATTGCAATCACAGCTTGATTTAGTATCAGGACAATTACGTTCAATATTGGGGAAGGAAATGAAGCTTCGTAAAATTCCCGAGCTCAACTTTATATATGATGATACTGAAGTTAAAGCTAGAGAAATGGATAGGTTGTTAGATAGAGTGGCCGCCATTGAAGCCCAAAAGGCTGTTGGCTTAAAAGAAAATGATGAAAAACTTTAAACATAATAATACTGTAAAAAAAATAATAAAAGCTTTAAAAGAAAAATCAGCATGGACTATTATTTGTCATGAGAATCCTGATGGAGACACACTTGGGTCGGGGCTTGCTCTTTATTCTTTGGCTCTAAGGCTTAATAAAAAAGCTTCAATAATAGGCCGAGATCCCTTACCAGAGACATATCGCTTTTTACCCTATGCGAATGACTATAAACAGTGTGATAAAATCCCGAATTTTCTTAAAGATGAAGTGATAATATGTGTTGATATAAGTAATGAAGCAAGGTCTATAGATCAATTCTCCAAATTAAAAGATTTAGAATTACTAACAATAAATATTGACCATCATGGTGATAATGAGAACTTTTGCTCTTTAAATCTAGTGATACCAAGAGTTTCTGCAACAGCAGAGATTATTACTAACCTTTTTATAGCGGGTAACTTTGATATGATTAGTAAGGAAGCGACTGCTCTTTACGTTGGGTTAGTAACAGATAATGGAAATTTTAGATTCAGCTCAACTACTCCTAGTAGCCATGAATGTGCTGCATATTTGATCAAAATGGGAGCAAGGCCTGCTGAGGTAGACACAATAATGATGCAGAATTTAACAATGCCAGTTTTGAAGCTATGGGGCAAAGCCTTTTCCAGAGCAGAAATACTCGCTAATGATAAGGCTGCTATTTTTTGGCTTGAAGATAAAGATTTTAAAGAAATAGAAGAAAACTTAAGTTCAGTAGACGGACTTGTAAATACTTTATTGAGAATTAAGGGTGTAGATGTAGCCGTTTTAGCGTGCGAATATGATTGTAGCGTTAAATTAAGCATTAGAACAAGGACACCTTACAATGCCAGAGAAATAGCCTCTGTTTTTGGTGGAGGCGGTCATATAGAAGCAGCGGGTGCAAAAGTAACAGGGAATCTCTCAGAAGTTCTTTCAAAATTAAGGTCTATATTAAATCAGAAATGTCTTTAACTGGCGTTCTCTCTATAATTAAACCCCCTTCAATTAGAAGTACACATTGCGTCCAAGAGATAAGAAAGTTATTGGGCGGAAACATCAAAGTTGGTCACGGAGGCACACTTGATAGCTCCGCTTCAGGTGTTTTGGTTCTTTTACTGGGACAGGCTACCAGGCTGAGTAATTTTGTTATGGATATGCCCAAATGTTATGAAGTAACAATCCAATTCGGGAGCGAAACATCTACTGATGATGCAACGGGAGAAGTAATAGCAAGGGAAAGATGGAATCATATTAATGATGATTTAATAGACTCAGCTCTTTGTGGGTTTTTAGGATCAAGACTTCAAACTCCTCCCAATATATCTGCAGTGCGTGTTGATGGCCAAAGAGCTCATAAACTTGCACGAGCAGGGGCTGAAGTAACCCTCCATTCAAGACAAGTCTTTATTTTAAGAATAAAACGAATTAATAAATTAAATAAAGATGGTGCTGTTTCACTTACAGTCTTCTGTAATCGAGGCACATATATTAGAAGCTTAGTACGTGATTTGGGCAGAGTATTAGCTTCTCGAGCACATGTTTCTTCCTTAAAACGCCTTAATGTAGGAATGTTTAACCTTAAAGAGAGTTTCAATTTTGCTCAATTAAAAGAATTGGATTCTGTGCAAGACCTTAGAAGGAAAGTTATACCGTTAAGCTCTTTTTTCTCTTCCCATGCTTCATATAGTGCTAATGAAGAAGAATTTCAAAATCTGTCTAATGGTCTTCCTATTCATATTTCTCAGGTTAAGCGAATACAACTTCCTATATCATCTGCAGATGGATTAAAATACACCACAGTACACTATAAAAATAGTATATCTATATGCAGGGTAGAGAAGATAAAAAACTCTTTTATCTTCTCTCCTTCCATAAATATATTAGATAAAGAGGGGCTATAAAATGATATTTGCATTAGGAGCTTTTGACGGGTTTCATATAGGGCATCAAAAGCTTTTAGAAAAAGCCCGCTTAAGAGCAGAAGAAAAAAAAATTAAATGGGGAGTCTTAACTTTTGACGGCAATCCACAGCAATTTCTTAATAAATCAAAACTACCTCAACTGTTTTCAGATGAGGAAAAAGATTTGTTGTCTCAATATTTTGAGATACCTACAGTAGTAAAAATCCCATTTACAAGGACTATTGCGAATCTATCACCAGATGATTTTTTAGATTTTCTAAGTATTAAAGAAAAAATAGAAGGACTTGTCATAGGAGAGAACTTCAGGTTTGGTAAAGACAGAACAGGTGGTTCCATTGAGTTGAATCGTCTGTGCAAAGAAAGAAATTGGTCTCTTGATGTTGTTAAAAACGTTAGAATAGAAAATAAAATAGTAAGCAGTACTGCCATCAGAGAATATGTATTATTGGGATTGTTGGACGAAGCAAAAACAATGCTTGGAATTCCCTTCTTTCTTAGCGGAGCGGTAAAAAAAGGAGACTCTAGGGGAAAGTCATTGGGGTTCCCAACAGCAAACATAAAAATAAACCCAAATAAAGCATATCCTACCCGAGGAAGTTATGCAGCCTTAACATTTATAAAGAATAAATGGCATCCTGTAGCACTTAATTTGGGTTATAACACGACTTTTGTTGATAATCAAATACTCTCTTGTGAAGCTCATATACTTGATTTTAATGAAAATTTGTATGGTAAAAATATTATAATCTTTTTAATAAATAAGTTTAGGAATGAAATAAAATTTGATAGTAAAGAAAACTTCAAAAAACAACTAGAAGAAGATATAAAATATGTAAGGTCAGTATTTACAAGTTATTTTAAAAAAAATTTAACTATTTTCCAAAAATTTACGCATAATTGTTTTGACATGTAACAGGCTCTATCGTATTATATCAAGGTTGATTTAATCTATTACTTGTTTTTACCAATTGAGGAGGACGATGTTGTTGTTAAATTTTTTGAGAAATAAAACAAAGGCAATTATGATAGTTGTAGTTGTTTTTTTTGTATTATCATGTTTTGCAGGATACGGACTTTATACTGGAACGGGATCAACATCTAAAGGTGAGAAAGACTATCCCGTTGCCAATGTAGATAAAATGAAAATAATGAGATCTGAATTAGAACACGTGGCATATAATTTAATACAGCGTGATGAACAAGAGCACCACCAATTAGTTAATCAAGGCAAAATAGATACTGCATTTGAAGTAACCTCAAAGGACATCGTCGCTTATAGAAGAGAGGCCCTTTCTATTTTAATAGCTCAAAGAGAGGGTGAATTTATTCGTAAAGAAATCAAACATGAGGCTAAACTAAGAAAAGTCGAAGTAAGGGATGAAGACATAGATAAGGAATTTCTTAAATTAACGGAGACATTCCCAACCAGAGAAGAGTTTGACTTAAGAATAGAGAGTATGGGAGTAACAGAGAAACAAGTAAAAGACGATATTAGACAAAACTTATTAAGAGAAAAGCTATTAGATGATATAAAATCAGAAGTTTCAGTAACAGAGGAAGATGCAAGAGCTTTCTATAAAAGATATGCAGAGTGGCGGTACGAAGGGAAAGATTTTGAAGAAGTTAGTGCCGATGTTTTTAAAGATGTGCGAAAAGATAAAGAAGAAAGCAAAGAAAAGTTGTTTGAGAAAAAAATACTAAACAAAGTAGATGTTAAGGTGCTAGACGAAGCTTTGTTTGATATTGAAGAGTAGTTACTATTTTTAAATAAACATATGTTTGTTATGTGCATTTTACTAAGCTGTTGACAAAGCACACAACACAGCATAGAATGATTTCCGTTGGTGAGGTGGCCGAGCTAGGTTGAAGGCGCTCGCCTGCTAAGCGGGTAGGGGGGCAGAAACCTCCCTCCAGGGTTCGAATCCCTGCCTCACCGCCATTTTCCCCCTTTAATAAGTGCGCCGGTAGCTCAACTGGATAGAGCATTGGACTACGGATCCAAAGGTTACGAGTTCAAATCTTGTCCGGCGCGCCAATAAAAAAAATGCCACATCAATATAGTGGATTTACAAAGTAAAATATATAATTTTCAATGATGGTTTTCATTTGTTTGTTTGTGATAAAAATGAAAATTAAATCTCAGTATAGGAGGAATATCTACATGAATCTTAAGGGAACTAAAACAGAGAAGAACCTTTGGGAAGCTTTTGCCGGAGAATCTATGGCACGCAATAAATATACGTATTTTGCTTCAGTGGCAAAAAAAGAAGGTTATGAGCAAATAGCAGCAATTTTCTTAGAAACGGCAGAAAATGAAAGAGAACACGCTAAATTACAATTTAAAGCACTTTCTGGAATATCTGATACTTTGGCAAACCTACATTCGGCCGCCCAAGGTGAGAACGATGAATGGACAGAAATGTATCCTCGAATGGCTAAGGAAGCTAGAGAAGAAGGATTTAATGAATTAGCAGCAATGTTCGAAAATATTGCTAAGGTAGAAATGGAACACGAAGCAAGATATAAAAAACTAGCAAATGATATTGCAGAAGGCAGAGTTTTTATAAGAGACGGAAAAGTTTCATGGAAATGTCGTAACTGTGGAGCAATTTTCGAATTAAGCAAAGCACCTCAAATTTGCTTAGTTTGTAAACATCCTCAGGCATATTTTGAAGTAAAGCCAAAAGAAGAATAAAAAACATAAAAAGGACGTCACTTCGATTTGAAGTGACGTCCTTTTTATGTTTATAAAAAACTAAAAGCAAACTAAAATAAAACTATAGTACTTCGCCTTCAGATTTTGCTACCACTGACGCAACGCTGATATCTCCAGTTACATTTATACACGTTCTTGCCATATCTAGAACTGGGTCTATTCCAGCAACTAATCCAATCCCTTCAATAGGAAGGCCTACAGATGCCAGAACCATAGATAGCATTATGAGACCGGCTCCGGGAACACCGGCTGTTCCAATGGAGGCAAGGGTTGCTGTTAGTACGATAGTAACTTGTGCAGCTAAATCAAGGTGTATACCGAAAGCTTGTGCTATAAACAAGGCACAAACACCCTGGTAAAGTGCAGTTCCATCCATGTTGATTGTCGCCCCCAAGGGTAACACAAAAGAAGAGACTCGTTCTGATATCTTAAGGTTCTCCTGTGCATTTTTCAACGATATAGGTAAGACCGCAGAACTGGAGCGAGTAACAAATGCAGCTAACATGGTTTCTTTTATGCCGCCAAAAAACCAGATCGGGGATTTTTTTGTAAATAGAACAACTAAGCCTGAATATGCTATTATCGCATGTAAAAAACATCCCAAATATACTGCGAAAATAACTTTAGCGAATGGAGCTAGGACAGCTGGGCCATATTTGGCTGCAGTTGTTGCAATAAGTGCAAAAACACCTAATGGTGCTACTTGCATAACCATGTTAGTTATCTTATACATAGTTTCGGCTATAGATTCATTTACTTCAAGAAATTTCTGACCTTTTTTCCCAATAAGCGAAGCTGCAACTCCAAGGAAAAGTGCAAAAACAATAACTTGCAACATTTTCCCAGATACTAAGGCTTCAAGGGGATTAGCCGGAAAAATATTTTCTATTACTTCAAACATACTGGTTGCGGCTTTTGCTTCACCAGCGGCTCCCTCTAAGGAAAGTCCAATTCCGGGCTGAATAAAATTGGCAAGTACTAGACCAAAAATTATTGCAATGCACGTTGTAGCTAAGTATAAAATAATAGTTTTAACGCCAATGCGCCCCAACGCTTTGGGATCGCCGACAGAAGCTGCCCCCATAATAATACTTGTGAATACCAGGGGTACGATGAGCATTTTCAGCAATGCAATAAAAATTCTTCCTATTAAATCTAGAATTGGCAAAATATAGGCCGAAATTAATGTGTATTTTGGAGCAATGGGACCAATTATAAATCCTAGCACGATACCGATTATGAATCCTATCGTTATTTTCCCGATAAGAGACATTTTTTTACGCTCACTCACATGTACCACTCCCTTAATTAGTTTTGTTATTTTACAAATTATATCTGTTATTCTTACCAATATGCATATCTTATCACAATTAACATGTTATTTAAATTTAATAAATGATAGTTAGTTATAAAATTAAATATTTTATTTTAGTCTGATATAATTTATATTTATAACTGAATCAATAAATAGTGTTAGAATATTGCCTAATTTCTTAGGAGGAGTATCAAAGTGTTTTTTATAAAACTTACAAGTTATTTATTTTCGGCACCAATGCCATTCATAAGCCTAATAATACCTTTTATTGCGTCAATGTTAATTTTTCTACAGAGAATTTATCGAAGAGTTGTTGTGCTAGAAGAAGGGTTATTGGCTAAAAATGAAAGAAAGATTATTAATTTTTTATTGTTTGGAATTTTCTTGCTGAATCTTTTCCTAACTTTAATGATATTGACACACGCTCGTACAGAAGGAACTTCCTACTATATATTAAGTAGTAGCGGATGGGTGAGGACTTTAGTTGGAGAAAATCAAAGGATCCATGCGCTGATACAGGTGGACACTTTAGGGGCGTTTTCTGCAGCAGTAATGGCATTTATATCGCTAGGTTCAATCCTTTCCACATTGATGGATCATGAAAAACGTGTATCACCAACGAAAGCAGGTTTTTTTCTACTAACCCTATGTGGTGTCCAAGGTGTGTTTTATTCTGATGGACTTATTGCTATGGCAATATTTTTATTCATTACCCAAGTTGGAATCATAGGACTTTATAAGGCTATTCCTTCGAACCCTAAGGAGTTTATTGATTCTATATGGTACTACTTCTCCAGGGTATTACTTATATTGATGTTTTTTGTCGCTGCCCTATTTTTTTATAATGTTTTTAAAACAGACAATGTTGCGCTTCTTTCAAGTTTAATTACCGGCAAAACAAGTGAAATGTATGCTTTTATTTTTTTGTTACTTCCAACTTTTTTTATGTTTATAAACCATTTTCCCTATGTAGAGGACGTTACAAGTAGAACATTTTTTAGAATGATGTCTCAAGCATCTTTCTACATTATTATACGGGTTGTTTTTTTGTTATATGGACCAACTCCTGGATTAGACAAGATCCCTGTCTTATTTATTTTTTTAGGTTTAATTGATATATTTCTTGTTATAGTTGTGACAGATAGAAGTTGCGATCCAACTAAATTCACTCAAAATATGGAACAGTATTTAAAGGCACTGATGTTAATAATGTTAGGGGTCGCAATGGAGGGTGTTTTCAGCGCAGATAAATTGGTACGCTATGGTTTTATTGCGATGGATGGAATGCTGTCATTATGGATATTGTACCTACCCTTCTCAGTTATTCTTTCAATAATTTCTATTAATTTAAAAAAGAAATACGAGGATATTGAATTATGGCAGTACGGAGGCTTGTTTGATAAAATTCCTATAACTACGATTGCATTTTTCCTGTCTATTTGCGTAATGACAGGATTGCCACCCTTTGCAGGTTTTGCAACAAAGCAATTTCTATATAGAGCCGCTTTTAACTACAATCCAATTCTTATGCTAATTTTGTTTATATCTCTGTTAATTATGCTTTTATATGCTTTGCGTTTTTTTGTTTATATTTTTATAAATAGACGAATATATATGAACAGTGAAAGCCCTAGGACGCCCATCGCTATAAAAATATATTTAAGCATGATAATACTGTTTTTTATGTTTGCAACTTTTTCTCCAGGCATATTTTTTAATAAATATCTTTCTCCTTCTGTTGATTCACTTTTAGTAAACAAAGAAGTTTATAGATTATTTAATAGGGATGGAGAAGAATAATGGTAACTAAAATTGTAACTGATTATTTTACATGGTGTGTATGTTCTTGGAGTGCGCTATTTTTTTCTACAGTTATAATTTTGGGCATCATTCAGTTTCTAATTATAAAAAACACTTCTGCTGGATTGGTTTACAAAGAAGCTGTGCCAGATAAAGATATGAATGTAACTGATCTTAAGGTAAATAAAACCTTTTTTTGTAATTTACAGAATAATAGTATAGACATATGGTTTAATAATCCATCCAGCGATTTAATAGCGATTTTAATGTTATTTTTCTTTTTTGTTGTGGCAATATTTTTTCGCTAAGAAAGGGGAAAGTTTTTGTTTAATTTAATAATGTCTCTCCTAAAATATTTGTTAACAGGCTTTATTTTCTTATTTGTTATTTTTATGTCTGTATTTATTGAATACTTGGCTTCTTATTCTAAGAAAATCTTTAATAATAAATTAAATAAAAGAAGAGAAATAGGCGATATTACTTTGTTAAAAAAACAGTTTTTTAACAAGGTAGTTATGCCCGAAACAGCATCAGCTGTGATTGTTGTTTGGGCACCAATTCTAGCGCTTTCAGCTTTAATTCCCATTTCTACAACTATTCCGCTCTTTTCTTTTATTCCATATTTACAAATAAATACCGATCTATTACAGATAGTACAGTTTTTTTTACTTTCAGATGTTTTTGCGGTATTAGCTATTTGTGCTTTAGGAACAAAAACTTCTAGGCAAATGGCGAAAGAAATGACAAAAGAGTTCGCTTATTTATTTTTCTTTATATTTGTGTTTTTTACCGTTATAGCAATATATATAGATAAAACCTCCAAGATTACGGATGCGTTTAAGTTGAATTCACTTGCTCTGTCCGGGTTAATTAGCACAGAGAACTTTCTTATCTATGCTGTACTTATTTTTATTTCTATCATTATTTTTTCATTGTTACCGCATGAAGAGAGCAAGTATTCTAATTATTTAGTAAATGATGATGTTTTAATCGAATTTCAAGGCGCACCAAGAGCTATGCTTTCTTTATGGTTATTATTTAGATCTTTCTTGTTAATATCAATCATTTTAATAATGATATTTCCTTTTACCAATACATTTAGTTATTCTCAAAATATTAATATACCTTGGTTTTTGAAAGTAATTAATTTTCTTGTTTACTTTGTTGCGATTATATTTATGAGAATATTTGTCATTCCTATTTTTTGGGCGGCAAGAAATAAGTTAAAACAGAAGCTGCCTAGATTTTTATCCTGCATTTTGTTTCATTTAATAATAGTGTTAATAATTTGTTTTGTTTTTGTATTGAATTTGCAACCAAACTTATTTCGGGCTTAATTCGTATGCCACTACAATTAAATGAAAAAATAATTTTATACTCTTTTAACCTACAAAGAGTATCGGAGGGAATAGAATGTCAAGCAAAGAAAGAAATAATAATTTTTTGGAAGAAATAATTGAAAGAGATTTAGAATGTGGAGTAACAAAATCTCTAATAACCCGATTTCCTCCAGAACCGAATGGTTATTTACACATTGGACATGCAAAGTCTATCTGCCTTAACTTTGGTTTGGCTAAGAGGTTTAATGGTAAATGCAACTTAAGATTCGATGATACGAACCCTGTAAAAGAAGAAGACGAGTTTGTAGAATCTATCATGCAAGATGTAAAATGGCTAGGTTATGAATGGGATAAGCTTTGTTTTGCTTCAGATTATTTTGACCAATTTTATGAATGGGCAGTCGAGCTTATCAAAGCTGGAAAGGCCTATGTGGACGATCAAACGGGTGATGAAATTAAAGAAAATAGAGGCACACTAACAAAGGGTGGAGTTGATTCTCCGCATCGTTCAAGAAGCATAGAAGAAAACTTAGTACTTTTCGAGCGAATGAAAAATGGTGATTTTGATGAAGGATACTGCGTATTACGAGCAAAAATAGATATGTCTAGCAGTAACTTAAATATGAGAGATCCGGTTATGTATCGAATTTTAAAAAGTGATCACCTTAGGACTGGAAACAAATGGTGTATATATCCAATGTATGACTTCGCACATGGATATGAAGATGCAATAGAAGGAATAACTCACTCTATTTGCACCTTAGAATTCCAAGACCATAGGCCGCTATATAATTGGTTTATAGAAAATGTTAACGTGCCAAGTGTTCCTCGTCAGTTTGAATTTGCGCGTTTAAATTTAACTTATACAGTAATGAGCAAAAGGAAATTGGCAGAACTGGTTACAAGAAAAATTGTAAATGGGTGGGACGATCCGAGAATGCCGACCATATCAGGCTTCAGAGCCAGAGGATATACTCCTTCTTCCATTAGGCGATTTTGCAATGAAATAGGTGTTGCAAAATCAGAAAGCTTAATAGACGTCGAATTTTTACAGCATTGTATACGAGAGGAGTTAAACAAAGAATCTGATAGATATATGGCTGTCCTTAAGCCGCTAAAAGTGGTTCTCACAAACTGGCCAGATAATTTTGTTGATACACTTGAGGCGGAAAATAACCCCGAAAACTGTGAATCTGGCAAAAGAGAAATTAAAATAGGTAAAATAATTTATATAGAACAGTCAGATTTTATGGAATCCCCAGTTAAAAACTTTTTTAGACTTTCTCCTGGAAGGGAAGTAAGGCTAAAACATGCGTATTTAATAACGTGTAACGAAGTTATAAAAGATGAATGTGGCAAAATAATAGAATTACATTGTACGGTAGATATGGAGAGTAGGGGTGGATCCGCACCAGATAATCGTAGAGTTAGAGGAACTCTACATTGGGTTTGGGAGGGCGATGCTGTAAGGTCGAAAGTAAATTTATATGATCACCTTTTTACGCTTCGTGATATGAGTATGGTTGAAGAAGGGAAGGATATTGTTCATTATCTGAATCCCACCTCTAATGTAGTGTTAGAAGACGTTCTGGTTGAACCTTGTTTGGCCAATGCTGTCCCCTTCGAAAGATTCCAATTTTTACGACAAGGATACTTTTGTGCGGATAAGACAACTACAGTAGAAGCTCCGGTTTTTAATTTAACTGTTGCATTAAAGGATTCCTGGAAAAAAGAGCAAAATAAATAATAAAATAACAGTACAAATCCTTATCATTAAACTACGGCTGCTTTGATAGACAAAGCAGCCGTAGTTTTGTATAGATATAATTGCTAGTTTATAGAAAGTTATAATATTTTACTCTTTTTTCACACTCTTCTTTCCCTAGTTGTTCTGCAACTTCAAATATACCGGGACTTATTTTACGTCCTGTTAATGCCCATCGCAAGGGATTAGCAACGTCTTTCATGGTTGAGTTGTTTTCATTAACCCAGTTTGTTGTATATTCGTGTAGTTCGTCGTAATTCCATTTTTCTAACGAGAAAAGTTTGCTGAAGAAATTCTTTAGCAACTGCCTATGTTCTTCAGTTATTTCTTTGGCATCATATCGTTTTTTTACAACTTCGAAAGTAATGAAATAGTCACTGTATTCAGCCAGCTCAATTGTAGTTTGCCCACGTCCCCCCATTGTTTGTAAAACCTCTGATAGGTATTTATCAGATAAATTAGAGATATCCAGACCTAATTCTGTCCAGAAAGGTTTTATAGTTTTTAAAAGTTCTGTTGGTTTCATTATTTTTATTTGCTCTTGATTAATATGCTTCAGTTTATCGATATCTAAAACTGCAGGTTTTTTGGTTACATTGGAGATTTCAAACTTTTCTATCGCTTCTTGTCTAGTGAATATTTCTTGATCATTTTTAGGTGACCATCCAAGTAATGCTAGAAAATTAAAAACGCCATCAGGTAAATAGCCTAAATCTTTATATTCAAAAACACTCGTTGCACCCTCTCTTTTAGAGAGTTTTTTCTTGTTTTTACCTAAAATCATTGGAAGATGAGCAAATGTAGGGGGTTCAAAACCAAGTGCTTCATATATAAGAATCTGTTTTGGAGTATTTATAAGATGGTCTTCACCTCGAATAACAGTATTGATGTTCATTGTATAGTCATCTATAACCACTGCATAGTTGTAAGTTGGCAATCCGTCGCGTTTAATAATGACAATATCTTTTATCGATCCATCTTGATGAACAGAGGTTTTTTCACTCATTACGTTTATATTCCCATAAACCATATCGTTAAAAACAATTTTTTTATTACTGGGGACTTTGAAAAAAATAGCTCCGTCTTTTTCATAAGCTTGTTCAGTGTCGAGAAGTTCTTTCGTATATTTAAAATAAATTTCTTTTCTTTCTGATTGTCTATAGGGACCAAATTCTCCGCCTATATTTGGGCCTTCATCCCAGGTAAGACCTAGCCATTCTAACCCGTCCATAATAGACTGTTCAAATTCCATAGTCGAACGTTCTATATCGGTATCTTCTATTCGCAATACAAATGTTCCATCTGTATGCCTGGCCCAAAGCCAATTAAAAAGGGCTGTATGTGCTCCGCCGATATGCAAAGCGCCGGTTGGACTTGGGGCAAATCTTACTCTTACTTTTTTTGACATCCATCTTCCTCCAATAGGTTATAATAAACAAGCAAATTTAAATAAATTTACATGAATAAAATATATTACTATTTAACGATAGCAATATTATATCGAAAAGACAAATATATCTATTGTTTTGAAGGGAAATTTTAAAATAAGATGAAAGATTCTAAAAAAATGCTTTTAATAGATGGACATGGCCTTGTTTACAGGGGATACTATGCACTGCCTGATACTTTAACAGCCCCAGACGGGGTACCAACAAATGCAATAGTTGGATTTACAAATATGTTATTAAAATG
>Ga0255347_1001898_pt1 | contig 31388 bp, 27 predicted proteins | sample wastewater_treat_2_FD_192479 | JGI IMG/M metagenome (GOLD analysis project Ga0255347, IMG submission 192479) | Wastewater microbial communities from Lulu Island WWTP, Vancouver, Canada - plant24 | ecosystem: Engineered > WWTP > Wastewater > Unclassified | place: Canada: Vancouver, British... | reverse complement strand
AACTTCGCAAAAACCTGATCGACAAAACCACGCCAATGGTCATTGTTTTGCGCCTGCGATTTCGGCACCACCAGCGCCACTGTCATGCGTTCAGGCGTGAAGACATCTTCCGCCACACGCATCACGTCATCGGGTGTCACAGCGCCGATCTTTTCGATCGTCTCCTCAGGGTCCGCCACCTGTCCGTAATTCAGCATCGACTCGCCGAGGAACATCATCTGGTTACCGCTGCCCTCCAGACCCAACCGGAACGTGCCCAGCAAATAATCCTTGGCACGTTTCAGTTCACGCACACCGACTTTGGTTTCAATAACCCGCCGCAGCTCTTTGGCCGTCAGGCGCAAGGCAGATTCGGCGCGCCGCGTGTCAAAGCCGCCGCTGATCGTGAAAGCGCCGGTTTCCGCGAAAAGCTGATAGCTGGACTGGATCGAGTAGCAAAGCCCGCTGCGCTCCCGGACACTTTGGAAAAGACGCGAGCTCATGTTCTCGCCAAGCAGGCTGTTAAGAACCCGCAAAGTATAACGCCGCTCATCATGCCGTCCGAACACCCGGAACCCGATCGCCGCATACACTTGATTGATATCTTTTTGTATGACCACGAGGCGTTCTTGGCCCACCGACGCATCCACCTGCTTGAAAACCAGCGGCCTGCGCGGACGATGGGTTTGTCCGAACGCCTTCTCCACACAAGCGACGCAAGCGCCATGGTCAAGGCGTCCGGCAAAGGCGAAAACCGTAGCTGCGGGAGTATAAGCGGCAGCCTTGTAACGCGCCAAAAAGTCATGATCCATGCGCGCCAGAGTGTTGGGTTTTCCCGCCAGCGGCACACCCAACGAATGAGCGCGGAACATGCCCTCCTGCATCTTCTCCTGCACCACCTGCTGCGGCATGTCCTGATACATCTTAATCTCTTCGATGATCACATCCCGTTCGCGCTCGATATCCTCCGGCTTCAGGGCGGCATTCAAATACATGTCGGCCAGCACATCAAATGCCTGCGGCAGGAACTCATACGGCAAGCGGGTATAGTAACAGGTGCTCTCCTCCTGCGTGAACGCGTTGAGATAACCGCCGCGCCCTTCTATGGCCCTCGAGATTTCGAGCGCGGAGCGTTTGCCAGTGCCTTTGAACAGCATGTGCTCCAAGAAATGGCTGACGCCTGACTGGCTGGCCCGCTCGTACCGGCCGCCCACCCCCACCCATATGCCTACCGCTACACTTTCAGCGTCGTAGTCCGCAGCCGAGACAACTTTAGCGCCGTTCGCCAAGACTGTGACATTAACGTTTTTCAACATAACCAAAAACATCCTTTTGACAGCTTGGTCAACGCGTCGCGGCTATCATCGCCGCCAACGTCGTCTTGCGGTCATACAACGCCTTGCCGATGATCGCCCCGTAAAGGTTGGCGTATCCGAGCGCCTTGAGTGCCGTCACATGTTCCGGCGCACTGACGCCGCCGGAGGCGATAACCCTGCACGATACCGCAGCGCACATTTCGCGCATGGCTGCCAGATTGGGGCCGCCCAACATGCCGTCGGTTGCGGTGTCGGTGTAGATTATCGTTTTCACGCCTGCGTTTTCAACCTCGCTCGCCAGATCAAGCGCGCGTTTGGCCGTGGTCTCGACCCATCCCCGGACTTGCACAAAGCCATCTCGCGCATCAATGCCGACAGCTATCTTGTCACCGAAAAGGGCGACCAGCCCGGACAGGAAATCCAAATCCTCCAAAGCGCGCGTGCCGATTATCACACGCGCCACACCCACGTCTAAGAGACGCTTGATGTGCGCATCGGTACGCAGCCCGCCACCTACCTGAACCGGGACACCTGCGGCTGCGACAATTCCGGCTATGATATCAACGTGCTGCGGCTCGCCCTTAAAAGCCCCGTCCAAATCAACCACGTGCAACTGTTCTGCACCCTGCCCGGCCCATATCCGCGCCTGCGCAGCAGGATCATCGGAGTAAACCGTCATGTCCGACGCCTTGCCCTGACGCAACCGCACGCACTTTCCATCCTTCAGATCAATCGCCGGCAATATAACCACAAAACAATCCCCCTAAATTCTATAACTTATTCGTTTTCTCACACTAAAACCGTGCTACAACCGGTAGGGCGGTTTCGCCGAAACCGCCGCGGACGCCTCGGGGAGGCGTCCCTACCTAGCCGCAAAGTTAGAAGTCAATAGTGAACAGACAAGAGTTCTTTTCTTCCACTCTTAACTTTTCACTTTTCACTCTTCTCTATGATGTCCCTCCCGCTATCAGATCACGCCTTTGCTGGAAGGCACTCCCTGCTCACGCGGGTCAACCGCGACGGCCATGCGCAAAGCCCGCGCGAAGCCTTTGAAAATCGCTTCGCAGACATGGTGCGCCTCGCCGCCGTCAATCTGCCGGATGTGCAGGTTCATTCTGGCCTCGCAAGTCAGGGCACGGAAAAATTCTTCGAGCAACTTGATGTCGAAATCGCGCACCCGCATGTGTTTCATCGGACTTGAGAACACGAGAAACGGCCTGCCGCCAAGATCCAGCGACACCTCGCAAAGCGCCTCGTCCATCGGCAGGAGGAAAAACCCGTAGCGGCAAATGCCCTTGCGGTCGCCCAGCGCCTTGTTAATGCAGGCGCCCAAAACCAAGCCCACATCTTCGACAGTGTGGTGGTAATCAACCTCCACATCGCCTTTCGCGGCAACGGCCAAGTCAACCAACGAGTGTTTCGCGAACAGCTCAAGCATATGGTCGAGAAACCCGATGCCCGTGGCGATCTCCGAAGCGCCTGTGCCGTCCAAGTTAAGTTCGATTTTTATATCTGTCTCGCGCGTGGCGCGAGCAATTTCCGCCGAACGTGTCACCATCCACCTCCTGTCCGTCCATCACCTGCAGTTGAAAGCCGCATTTATCAGCGGCTGGCGGGGACGCTCGCCCTCCGGTTATCCGTCATGCCGCGTTATCCCCGCTTTTCCCCCTTGCGATCTCCCGCAATTTTATGATCCAGATACAGGCCTCATAAAGCAGGCACATCGGCACCGCCATCACGATCTGCGAGATCGGATCAGGCGGGGTCAAAACCATCGCGATCACGAAGATCGCCACTATCGCGATACGGCGGCGCGACCTTAAGGCCTCCGACGGCACAATACCCATCCACCCCAACGCCAACAAAAGCAACGGCAACTGGAAGGCCAGACCGAAAGCGATGATGGTCTTGATGACGATATCGACATGCTCCTCCATCCGCACGATCTCAACTTTGACGCCCACCCAGTTGTTGATACGTTGCAGGATATCGATGGCTAGTTCGAGTGTCGCGGCATAGGCCATGAACACGCCGCCCGCGAAAAGCAAGGTCGAGGCCCCGAGGCAAAATATGATTATCGAGCGCTCGTTCCTTTTTAAGCCCGGGAAGACGAAGCGCATGATGAAAAACAGCAGGAAGGGCAGGCTTAAGGCGGTTCCGCCCCACAGCATTATTTTAAGCAGTATACCGACACCGGACGACCAACCCAACCCCTGCACCATGTCCTTGGAGCTGCCTGCGGGAGACAGCAACCAGCGCATGATGCGCGGCGCGAAGGGCAGTATCAAGATTTCGCACAAGACCCAAGCGATAGCGCAGTTCACCAAGCATGAGCGCAGCTCGACAAGGTGTTCCAAAAAAGGGCGAGGCGGATCGTAGTAGTCGTTTTTCGGATCACTGTCCTTGCCAATTTTGAACCGCCCGATTCTCATGCTTGGCCCTCTGGCTCCTTGGGTGGGTCTTCGGCTTTGTCGTCAGAAGCGGGGGTGGCTTCCCCGCCGTCTCCGCTGTCGCCTACGCCCTCATCCGCGCCGCTCTCCGAACCGGCATGATGGTCTTCATAACCGGCATCATGATCTTCATAGCCGGGATAATCTGAAGCGTCCGTGTAAGGGTTGGTGTAATCGTCGCTACTATAAGTCGCAGGCTCGGACGGAACGTGCGGCTCCTGATCCATGCTCATGAGCTGATCTTTGAACTCGTCAGCCGCACGACGGAACATCTCCATCGTGCGGCCTATTTTGCGTGCGATCTCAGGAAGGCGTTTGGGGCCGACCACTATCAGCACGACCACAAACAACACAATCCACTCGCCCGTTCCCACAGAACCAGTCAGGAACGCCACATTAGAAACATAAGGCATGCCAGGAAGCCCCCGCGCCCGTACTGTTAACGCTGGAACAGGGCGAACTCGCCACGGCGGTTCAGACGCCAGACTTCTTCACCCGATCCTGCCACAGCCGGCTTCTCTTCGCCGTAGCTGCGGGTCTGGATACGGTCGGCCGCGATCCCGAGATTGACCAGATAGGAACGCACTGACAGAGCGCGGTTCTCTCCCAACGAGAGGTTGTACTCGTTGCTGCCGCGTTCGTCGCAATGCCCCTCGACAACCAGCACATGGCTCGTGTTCTGGCGGAGGTGCTGCGCCACGAGTTCGATTTTTGACACCTCGGAAGGCGGCAGGGCGTAGCTGTCGAACGCGAAGTAAACCGGCGACAGGTTAATCCCCTGAACCGCCTGCAGGGTATCCTCGAAACGCGCCCCGCCAACAATGCCGCCGAACTCATCGGTGATTTTCGCGACATCGACGTTTTCCAGCATGGTCGGATCCGTCAGCGAGCCGGCCCCCAACTCAGCAGAACGATCCTTCTGCCACGGCCAACGCCAACCACCCGCCTTAGTGCGGCAACCAGTATCCATGAACAAAAGAGCGCCCAACAGAGCGACGTTGACTATGACCAAGTAACGATTTTTCATATGTGAACTCCTCATGACCCTTTTTTTAACGATCTGACCAATCCGGGGACATCCAATTACCAGGAATGTTTAGTAAACGTACCGCAGGATCCCCCAGAGTGTCAAGAATGTATAGTGTCGAACGGCTGGAGCAAACCACATGCCTGCCGTCAGGCGCCCAAGAAGGGTGCTCGTATTCCCCCGCAGGGGAGACTATCTCGCAAGAACTTTCGCCAACGCGCGGATCCATCCGCGCGATCTGATACTGCCCGCCGCGCCGCGTGGCGTAAACGATCTGCCCGTTTTTGTGCCAGTCCGGATTGACGTTCTCGCTGCCTTTGTAGGTCAGCCTGCGCGATTTTTTGGAAACCACGTCAACCAGATAAAGCTGCGGCGAGCGGGCTATGTCGCTGACATAAACGATGCTGCGCCCGTCCGGCGACCAGCAGGGGCTGGCCTCTGATCCGTGCGGCGTGCGCGTCAGCCGCGCGAGTCGGCCGTTTGCCAGCGTCATCACGTACAGCTCGGGGTTGCCCTCGTAAGAAAGGATCAGCGCCACCGTGCTGCCATCCGGCGAAACCGCCGCGCCGGTATTCAAGCCCTTGAAAGCGGCGAGAGCCTTGCGCTCGGTTCCGGCAACCATGCGGAAAACCGCCGGATAACCGTTCAGGAAACTGGTGTAATATATGTCGCGGCCGTTCGGCGCCCAGCGCGGGCCGACCGCCGCGACTTTGTCGTGCGTGATCTGCATCAGATCCTGCCCGTCCGCATAACAGACATACAGGTCGGCGTTGTCCTTGCCGCGGCGGTTGACGAAGACGATGCGCGACTGCGCGATGCCGGTCTCGCCGGCGATCAGGCGCACCATCTCATCAGCAAGCTGGCGGGCCTGGTTCCTGACCTCGGCACCCCCCATCGAGACCTTGTTCCAATTGAACGCCTTGCCCGGCCAGGTCACGCGGCATGCGCTCTGCACACCCGCCCCGGCATCAGAAACGGTTCCCTGCACCCGTACCGCGCCTGACGGCGCGACCTTGAACCACCCTGAAATCTCCAGATTGCGGGTGAGTATCCTTACGAAAAGCTGCCCGTTGGGGCCGGATGCATTCAAACCGGCCAGCGAAACCGTATTTTTCTCCGCGCCCTTTTTAACCACCGAAATCACCGGCGGCGCACCCGCCGCCCGCATCTGGACGCCTGGGAAAAACCCGGCCAGCGCACAAACCAATGTCAAAAAGGGAAAAACTGTTCTCTGCATACCTCTTCCTTCAATTGCCCACGATTATAAACTTATCTCCCGCCTTTCCGCAAGCGTAGATTGCTCCGTACCGCGCTTGTGTGCGGCAAGCGCTTTTGTTAATCTCAAACCGTGTTCGACTTAAACAGAAAACCGGCTCGACGGGAGCCTATAGCACAGCGCCTGAGTCCCCATTGGCTGGTAGCGCTGGGCTTCCTCGCGGCCATCTGTGTCGGCAGCCTTCTGCTGTCGCTGCCTGTGGCATCATCCGGCAGCAAGAGCCTGCCGCCTTTGACCGCCATTTTCACCGCCACCAGCGCCACCTGCGTCACCGGCCTGACCGTCATCAACATCGGCACCGACCTGAGCCTCTTCGGCCAAATCGTCGTGCTTTTGTTGATACAGCTCGGCTGTCTGGGCATCACCACCATCGGCACCTTCCTGCTGGTGCTGGTCGGACGCCGCCTCAGCGTGCAGAGCGAATTCGTGCTGATGGACGCCTACGGCGTGGACGGGGTCACCGGCCTGCGCTCGCTGCTGCTGTGGACCGTGGTCTTCACACTTTTTTTCGAGGGTGTCGGTGCTTTGCTGTTGTGGACGCGTTACACGCAGACAGACGTGTTGTCATCCGCCCAAGCGATTTATTTTTCCATCTTCCACTCGGTCAGCGCTTTCTCCAATGCCGGTTTTTCCTTGCACCCGGACAGCCTCATATCATTCCGGCATGACCCGTTTTACCTCGCCACCATCTGCTTTTTGATAGTTTGCGGCGGGCTAGGATTTTTGGTGCACTATAACATCGTGACCATCAAGTTCTGGCGGCGCAACCTCAAGACTCGCGGCAGGCTCTCGCTGCACACCCGCATCGTGCTGATTACAACACTGTTGCTGATTTTGCTAGGCGCATTCCTCTTCGGATTGCAAGAATGGTCAAACACCCTGAACGGCCTGCCGTTGCGTGACAAACTGACTAATGCGCTATTCCAGTCGGTCACAGCCCGCACCTCCGGGTTCAACTCTGTCCCCATGGGCGCGATCAGTGAATTGAGCCGCTTCACCACCACCCTCCTGATGTTCGTGGGCGGTTCTCCGGGCTCCGCAGCCGGAGGCATCAAGACCACCACTTTCGTGGTACTGTTCATGACCATCATTGCCATGTGCAAAAACCGGCGTGAGACCGTAATCTTTTCCCGTACGCTACCTAACGCTATTGTCCGCGAGGCCATCGTCATCTTCCTGCTGGCCATTTTCGTGATCTTGATTGCCTACGGAGTTTTGCTGTGGACGGAATTCCCGGAAATGACCGGTGACGCCTCCAAGCTCTTGTTCGAGACAGTTTCCGCTTTCGCCACCACCGGCCTGTCTATCGACCACACTCCCTCATTGTCCAGCGCGGGAAGATGCGTTATCATTGTCTGTATGTTTGTCGGACGCTTAGGCCCTCTTGCAATCGCGCTGCTGATTGGCAGCCGCGATGAATGCCAACGCATCCGCTATCCCGAAGAGGAAATCATCGTCGGCTAAATCCTAACCCCCCAACTCCTAACTAATAATTCCTAACTTCTAACTCCTAATTCCCATGACTCTCCATCCAGACACCCTTTGCGTCCAAGCCGGCTGGCAGCCGAAAAACGGCGAGCCGCGCGTGCTGCCCATTTTTCAGAGCACGACCTTCAAGTACGACAGCAGCGAGCATGTCGGCGACCTCTTTGACCTGAAAGTGCCCGGCCACTTCTACACCCGGCTCAGCAATCCCACCGCTGAGGCGGTCGAGAACAAGCTCGCCGCGCTGGAAGGCGGCGTCGGCGCGCTGATGACCGCCTCGGGCCAGGCCGCGTCGCTGATCACGATCCTCAACCTCTGCAACAGCGGCGACCACTTCATCGCCTCGGGCGCCATCTACGGCGGCACCACCAACCTCTTCAGCGTCACGCTCAAGAAGCTGGGCATTGAGGTCACCTATGTTGATCCTTACGCCTCCGACGACGCGATCCAAGCAGCCTTCCGCCCCACCACCCGCGCGGTCTTCGGCGAGACCATCGCCAACCCCGCGCTGACGGTCTTCGACATCGAGCGCTTCGCGCGCGCGGCTCATGCCAACGGCGTCCCCCTGATCGTCGACAACACCTTCCCGACCGCCGTACACTGCCGCCCCTTCGACTTCGGCGCGGACATCGTTGTCTACTCGACCACCAAATACCTCGACGGGCACGCGGTTGCGCTCGGAGGCATGATCGTGGACAGCGGGCGCTTCGACTGGCGGGCGAGCGGCAAGTTCCCGGGTCTCACAGAACCCGACCCCTCCTACCACGGCCTCGTCTATACCGACGCATTCGGCCAGTCTGCATTTATTGTCAAGGCTCGCGTCCAACTCATGCGCGACCTCGGCGCGACCCCATCACCGATGAACGCCTTCCTGCTCAACCTCGGCATGGAGACGCTGCACCTGCGTATGGAGCGCCACTGCCGCAACGCCGAGGCGGTCGCCGCCTTTCTTGAAGCACACCCCGCTGTCTCTTGGGTCAACTACCCCGGCCTGCCCTCCTCCAAGGATACCGCGCTCGTCAAAAAATACCTGCCGCGCGGCACCTGCGGCGTGATCTCCTTCGGCGTCAAGGGCGGGCGGGATGCCGCCGTGCGTTTCATGGACAGCCTCAAACTCGCGGCCATCGTCGTGCATGTAGCCGACGCCCGCACCAGTGTGCTGCATCCCGCCAGCACCACCCACCGCCAACTCACGGACGAGCAGCTCACCGCTGCCGGCATCAGCCCGGAACTCGTGCGCCTCTCCGTCGGCATCGAGAACGCGGCGGATATAATCGCCGACCTCGATCAAGCCCTGAACGCACACGGCTAACCCCACTCAACAAACCCAAGACACACCATGAAACGTATCGGCATCATCGGCGCAGGACGCTTCGGATCATCACTCGCGGAAAGCCTCGCGGAACACGGCGCGGAAGTGTTGCTCATCGATTCCAACCGTGAAATCATCCAAGAGTTTTCCGAGTATGTCTCAAAAGCTGTGGAAGGTGACGTCACCAACATCCGCACACTGGAAGACGCAGGCTTCAAAGACTGCGATGTAGTCGTGGTCGCCATCGGCTCCAACCTCGAAGGCAGCATCATGGCCACCGTGAACTGCAAGGAACTCGGCGTGCCCACCGTCGTGTCCAAGGCCAACTCTGACCTGCACGGCAAAATCCTCAAGCGTGTCGGTGCCGATCTCGTGGTTTACCCCAACCGCGACCGGGCCCAACGTCTGGCCAAAACCCTGCTCTTCAAAGGCACTATCGATCTTTTAGAAATCTCCGACGGCTTCAACATCGCCGAGATCGACGTGCCGGAAAAGCTGCGCAACAAATCGCTGGCCAAGGCGGAAGTGCGCAAGAATTACGGCGTCACAGTGCTCTGCGTGCGCCGTTTGGCCGAAGACCCGACAAAGCCGCGTGTGTTGATAATTCCCACGCCAGACGAGATCATACAGCCAGAGGACAAACTGCTGGTTTTCGGCGGCGACAAACAGATCGACAACATCGCAAAAGACACCTGAGCATTACGGTCACGCCACCATGAAACACATTTTCGGGCCTGTAACTTCACGCCGCTACGGCCTTTCGCTGGGAGTCGACTTGGCCGTTCCCAAGACCTGCGCCTTCAACTGTATTTTCTGCCAGCTCGGCGCGGATGCCAACACCACCGTGACCCGCACGGCTCTGCTGCCAATCGCGGAAATTTTGACGGAGTTGCGCAAATGGCTCGCGACAGGGACACCGGCGGACTTCATCACAGCCGCAGGTTCCGGCGAGCCCACACTGCATCTGCATTTCGCTGAAATCCTGCGCTTCGCCCGCGACGAGGCTCATTGCCGCTCATTGCTGCTCTCCAACGGCGCCCTGTTCACGCTGCCAGAGATCCGCCGCGATGCCGCCATCGCCGATGTCGTGAAACTTTCGCTGCACGCTTGGGATCAGGCATCCTTCGAGCGCATCACGCGCCCCCACGCCTCGCTGAGTTTCAACGCGATCATAGCGGGTTACCGCCGCTTCCGCCAAGAGTTCGCGGGGCGCATTGATCTGGAAGTCTTCATCGTGCCGGGAATCAACGACACACCTGAACAGGTCCAACGCATCGCTGCCATCGCCGCGTCTTTCAATCCCGACACCATCATGCTCAACACCGCCGTGCGCCCGCCCGCCGAGAGCTCAGTCACCCGCTGCCCCCAAGACCACCTGCGGCTGCTGGCGCGGCAATTCAACCCGGTCGCCCAAGTGACCGGCGACGAGCCGTCCGCCTCATTGCCGGACCTCACCCCTGACGCGCTCACGGACTTGGTCAGCCGTCACCCGGCCTCGCTGAAATTCCTCGCCGCCAGTTTCAAAAGGCCCGAGCATGAACTGCGCGCGCTCATCAACGCGCTGGCCGATGATCGCAAACTGCGCGTCGCGGAACACCAAGGCGAGCTGTGGGCCTTCCCGCAGTAACCAAGCCCTTCCGCCAATCGTTAGACCCACATCATGCGGTCAAGCGAACGATACTGGATCGCTTCGGAAATGTGTTCCGGCCCGATATGCTCTGAACCGGCCATGTCGGCGATGGTGCGCGCAACCTTGACAATGCGGTCATAGGCGCGCGCACTGAAATTCAGTTCGCTCATGGCCATCTTGAGCAGCTCGGCGGCATCTTTGCTGAGAATGCAGAACTTCTGCACTACGCGCGGCGGCATATCCGCATTGCAAGTCACACGCGACAGCTTCTTGAAGCGTTCGAGCTGTATCTGCCGACACTCCGCTACGCGCCTGCGGATAACCTCCGAAGGCTCGCCACTCGCCAACGCAGTTAAATCGTGGTAACGCACCGGCGGAACCTCGATGTGGATGTCGATGCGGTCCAGCAGCGGGCCGGAAATCTTATTACGGTACGTCTGTATCTTCTGCGAGCTGCAGCGGCACTCACGTTTGGGGTCACCAGCATAACCGCAGGGGCAGGGATTCATGGCCGCCACAAGGATGAACTGCGAAGGGAAGTCCAGCGTGGCCGAGGCGCGCGAGATCGTGACATGGCCGTCTTCCAACGGCTGACGCAACACCTCCAGCACATTACGGTGAAACTCGGGCAGCTCGTCCAGAAACAATACGCCGCAATGCGCCAGGCTCACCTCACCCGGCAAGGGATGCGCGCCGCCGCCAAGCAACCCGGCATCCGAGATGGTATGGTGCGGCGCACGGAAAGGCCGGTGCAGCACCAGCGCCTGATGGCTTTTGAGCGTGCCTGCCACGCTGTGAACGCGAGTGGCCTCCAACGCTTCCTCCAACGTCATCTCCGGCAGGATCGAGGCGATGCGCCGTGCCAGCATGGTTTTGCCTGCACCAGGACTGCCGATCATCAGGATGTTATGGCCGCCGCTGACCGCCACCTCGATCGCGCGCTTGGCGCTCTCTTGGCCTTTGACGTCAGCGAAATCCTCGGCGCACCGGCGTTCGCGCTCCATCAGGTCGGCGATGTCAACCTTGAACGGAGAAAGTTTCAGCTTGCCGGCCAAGAAATCGACAGCTTCGCGCAGATGGCGCACGGGATAGACATCGATACCGTCAGCCACCGCAGCCTCTTCGGCATTGTCCTCCGGCACCAGTATACCGCGCTTACCCTGCCGCCGCATCTCCAGCGTCACCGGCAAAACCCCGCGCACACGCCGCACCTCGCCGCTGAGAGCCAACTCTCCAATCATGGCGTAGCTGTCCAGCTCGGGCAGTTCCGCCGCACCGGTGGCGGCGAGCAAGCCCGCGGCGATGGGCAGGTCAAACACCGGCCCCTCTTTTTTGATATCGGCGGGCGCGAGGTTGATGGTCGTACGGCCAAAGACCGGCTTAAACCCGGAGTTGTTTATGGCCGTACAAACGCGATCCTTGCTTTCGCGCACCGCCGCGTCCGGCAACCCGACGATCACGAACTGCGGGTCGCCATAACCGGCGTTGACCTCGATCTCCACTGCGTAGGCATTGACCCCGTAAACGGCACCGGAATAAACGCGCGATAACATGCCTACATTCCTTTAAAAGTTATTTTCGCCATAATAACTCCTTTTCATGCCTCCTCAGCGGTCGAATTGCGCGTCAAAAGCGATAGCGCTCGGCGGGAAATCGACGGCTCTGACAAATTCGCAGGCCTCCCGCGCGCCGTGGCAGCGGTCCATCCGCGAATCTTCCCACTCGACCGATAGCGGCCCCTGGTATTTGACATCATTAAGCGCAACGATTATGTCCTCGAAGCTGATGTCGCCGTGGCCCAGTGAACGGAAGTCCCAATAGCGGCGCGGATCGGCAAACTCCGTGTGGCCGCCGAAGACACCCACCGTACCGTCGCCGCGGCCCCACCAGACATCTTTCATATGCACATGGAAGATGCGGTCAGGGAAGGTGCGGATGAACTTGACGTAGTCCACACCCTGATAGCCCAGATGCGACGGATCATAGTTAAAGCCGAAAGCCGGATGCCCGTCCAAAACCTCCAGCGTACGTTGCGCGGAAGCGATATCGAAGGCTATTTCAGTGGGATGCACCTCAAGCGCGAAGCGAACGCCATTGTCGGCATAGACATCCAGAATCGGCTTCCAAACTTTGGCGAACTCCTTATAGCCCTTGGCGATCTGACCGGGAAGACAGGGCGGGAAGGAATAGAGCAGGTGCCAGATCGGCGATCCGGTGAAACCGTTCACCACGTTGACACCGAAGTTCTTAGCAGCCTTGGCCGCCTTTTTCTGCATATCCACTGCCCACTTGCGAACGGCTTTGGGATCGCCCTTGAGCGCGGCGGGCGCAAAGGCGTAATGGCGCTCGTCGATATTGTCGCACACGAGCTGTCCCGAGAGATGGTTGGAGATCGCCCAACTGCCCAGGCCGTTCTCTTCCAGCACGGCACGCTTGTCTTCACAGTAAGCCTTGCTTTTGGCAGCCTTGTCCAGCTCGATGTGGTCTCCCCAACAGCAGATTTCCAAGCCGTCGTAACCAAAATCCTGAGCCATGGCACATATTTTTTTGAATGGCAGATCAGCCCATTGACCTGTGTACAGAGTGACTTTTCTCGACATCACGCATCCTCCATTATTATGCAAAACCGCTCGACACCAACCACGGCTACGAGCCGCAAAAACGGTTTCAATTCACAGTATGATGATAAAGCAGGATGCCACCCGCTTCAATCCCAAACTTAGCGTTGTGGCAAACGTCCGCCTGCCCAAGCGCGAAATGCGGCATGCTGCGCTCAAGGACGAGCAAAGGCTCATCCCTCCCGAAAAACTCCCAACTCCTAATTCGGCACGTTTTTTTCGATTCGCGAAAAATAAGGTTGTTGTCCGGAAACGTAAATGCTATCTTTTGTTACTTCAAAGAGAAACAAGAGGTTTTTATTATGAGAACAATACTGATACCTATGGCTGTTGTGTGTGTCTGTGCGGCGCTTTGCGGGTGCGGCAAAAAAGAGGCGGGCTCCGGCCAGGCTTCCGCAGTCATCACACTTAACTACGCCAATTTCCCGCCTTCCTCGACCTTTCCATGCGTGCAGATGGAACGCTGGCGCGAAGAGGTCGAGAAGCGCACAGAGGGCAAGGTCAAGGTCAATACCTTTCCCGGCGGCACACTGCTGGGAGCGCGCGATATTTTCGACGGCGTCATCGCCGGCACTGCCGACATAGGTAACTTCGGAATGAGCTACCAGCCCGGCCGCTTCCCGGTCTCTGAGGGCATGGACCTGCCGCACTTCTTCAGCAACGCGAAAACTGCCAGCGCGATCCTAGCGGAATTGCTGGACACCATGAAACCCGCCGAGTTCGAAAAGGTCAAGATCCTGACAGCCTTCACCTGCCCCCCGGCGGTCGTTATGAGTTCCAAGGAGATCAAAGCACTCGAAGACATCAAAAACCTGTCGCTGCGTTCTTCGGGTACCGGTGCCGAGATGCTCAAACGCTTGGGCGCAGCACCGGTGGCCATGCCGCAGTCGGACGTGCCGGACGCGCTGCAGAAAGGTGTAGTCAAAGGAAACGTTTCTTCTGCCGAAGTGTTAAAGGACATGAACTATGCGGCCTACTGCCCTTATGTTTACAAGGCCGATCTGAACGTGATCTGCTTCGCGGTGGTCATGAATAAGAAAAAGTACGAGGCCTTGCCGGCAGATGTTAAAGCCGTGCTGGACAGCCTCTATCTCGATCAGGCGGAGTGGACCGGGGATTACGTGGACAAACACGTGTTGGAAGCGCTGGCGTGGTCGAAAGAACAGCATAAAATCACTGTCAACGAACCTTCCGACGCTGACCAAGCAACCTTGCGCGCCACGGCGCAACCGCTTATCGCAGATTATGTCGCGCGGCTTAAGGACAAAAATATTGACGGGCAGGCGGTGATCGATTTCATACGCAACCGCATGGCGAAATGACCGCCATCCCGTTTTGCTATTTCGGGGACTGAAAAAACAATCGGAAAACCATGCTTTACAAACTCATCAAAATCGAAAAATCCCTTTGCTCCGCAGGCATGATCGTCTCCGGCACTCTGCTGGTGGCATTGATAGCATTGTCGGGGCTTAACGTGGTCTGCCGCCTGGTCGGATATCCGATCAGCGCCAGCTACGAATTGTCAGGACTGTTCGGCGCGCTGCTGGCCTCTCTGGCCCTTGCCGACACGCAACGCAAACGCGGCCACGTCGAACTGGATTTTTTCACCCGCAAGTATCCGGGGTCAATCAAACGCTGGATCGGCGCCTTCAACGTCTTTGCGGGGGCTTTGCTGGTGATCGCGCTGGGCTGTCAGATTGCCAATAGGGCAACCACGCTGTTACAGGCCGGCGAGGTGTCGGAGACACTGAAGTTCCCGTATCCGTGGCTGATGTTCGGCACGGTCTTTGGTCTGGCTCTGCTGGCTGCCTCGTTCCTCACGGACGGCTTGCTGTTGGTGTTCGGCCATGTCGACAAACAGGCCTACGCGCAGCAGCGGGCGCGCATGGTGAACAGCATCCGCGGCGAAATCGAGCCGCATCAGCAAGAGGAGGACGCTCTATGACACCTGCCGTCATCGGACTGATCGGCATCGGCATAATGTTGGCGTTAATCCTTTTCTTGGGGATGTCGCCGGGCTTAGCCATGCTGCTGGTCGGTTTTTGGGGTCTGACCGTCCTCAACCCGCCACAGAGTCTCGACGCGTTTTTGAGCGGCACCACCGGCGCCGAGGTCTGGAGCGTCTTCTCCAACTACGGTTTCACCGTAATCCCGCTCTTCGTATTACTTGGCGAGGTTATCTTCCATGCCGGTTACAGCGACAGGCTTTTCAGGGCCGCCCAGGCTTGGGTCGGCCACAAGCGCGGCGGCTTGGCCGTCACCACCATCCTTGCGGCAGCGGGCTTCGCCGCGATCTGCGGGTCTAACACCGCCACAGCCGCCACCATGAGTTCCGTGGCGCTCAAACCGATGCAACGTAACGGTTACCATCCCGAGCTGAAATGCGGCAGCATCGCGGCGGGGTCCACCTTGGGCGCGGTGATCCCGCCCAGCATCGTGTTGGTGGTTTACGGGCTTTACACCGGACAGAGCATCAGCAAACTGTTCGCTGGCAGCATCCTGCCGGGGCTGGCGCTGACGGCTGCGTTTGTGCTGACTGTCAAGGTGATCGTCTTGCGTCATCCCGACTGGTCGCGGCCCGGCCCGCGCTGCTCGCTCAAGCGCCGTCTGGCCACTCTGCCGCAGGTCATCGACGTGGCCGTGCTTTTCGCCATAATCATGACCGCGATGTTTTCGGGACTGGTCACGCCAACCGAGGCGGCTGGCCTGGGCACTCTTTTGGGGATCGTCGGTTGCGTGGTGCGCGGACGGCTCACGTGGCCCAGATTCGTCAAGGCCGTCATCGCAACCCTGCGCATCACCGCCATGGTCTTCCTGATTCTGGCCGGCGCCACGGTCTTCGGGCGCTTCCTGGTGCTCACACGCCTGCCGTTCATGCTCACGGGCTGGGTGGCTGGCCTGAACATGGCACCGTGGCTGATCTTGGTCTTCATGATGTTCTGCTATCTGGTCGGCGGCTGCCTGATGGACGCCTTGGCGTTCCTGCTGATATCCCTGCCGCTTTTCGAGCCTTTGATTACGCACATGGGTTACGATCTGATCTGGTTCGGGCAAGTGGTCTGCTTGGTCACAACACTAGGCGCGATCACACCGCCGATCGGCGTCTCGTGCTTTGTGGTCGCGGGCATGAGCCCGGACGCCACCTCGGCGCAGGTCTTCCGCGGCGCCATGCGTTTCCTGCCCGCCTTCCTCGCGGTCTACCTGTTGCTTGTCTTGTTCCCGGATCTGATGGTCGGCTGGCTTTCCGGCATGGTGCGCTGAGCGCCAGTCACATGTCGCTGGCAGGGACGCCTCCCCGAGGCGTCCGCGGCGGTTTCGGCGAAACCGCCCTACCGGAGCAGATACCGGTTTCGTCGGTCCGGCACCGTACCATGGCATGTAGCTGTGAATATCCCACCGTAATGGCAGATCGGGAAGAACGCTCAACGTTCAACCGGAAGCAACTCTTCACTATTCTCTGTTTTCACTAACAGACTCAGGAGGTCTAAAAAAACACAGTACCCTGTAGCGGCGCAAGTAGAAGCATCAAACTCAATGCTTCATCAACTCGACATGCGACTTCAACCCGCTTGGCGCGGTGATGAAAGTCGGCGTCCTCCCACTCATACCACTCATAACTACATATTGTCCTGGTAGCCGGACAAATACAAACAGGCTGAAATCAACCGACTCGGAGCTTTTACTCTGACGCGTCGCGTCCAACACGATCTCCCCCAGCTTTCTCTCGTTTGCGGGAAAAAGTTGAGGAATGGAAACCTCCACCACCCAAAGCATCTTAGGCAATAAGGTCTTGAGCGCCGCGACTAATTTACCGTTCTCCTTTTGACTGTCCCAATCCCTTATCTCTTTCAGGTGATTCAGATATTGTTCGGGAGTCACGCATAACGCACGGAGAACCACCCTTTGAACATCTGGACGGGAGTAAGCCGCCAAACGATTCTGCCAAGGGTTCCTCAAATCCATCTTTTCGGAAATTGAATATAAAAAGAACAGAGCGCAAGCCTCCGCAACCACTCCGTTATACGCAACAGCGGGCTTCAGGATCTCGACAACGTATTCCACGCGTTTCGGTTTCACGTAAAGACGCGGAATACAAAAATTTGGGCCCACATTGTCATCGTGCCCGAGAAAACTGCTGGTCCAACTTTCGCTCGGAATATACCCAACACCTCCGCCTATATCAAAGTAAACCACCTGAGCGTCTGGCACCCATGTGTCTTTGTTGAAGGTGTGCCCATAAAACGGAATGATATGTCTACCGCCAGTCGCTTTCGGTCCGTCCATGCTGAACCCGAGCAAACCACCGCATCCTGACTCAATTCCCGCATACAGATATTTCTGATAAGGTTGGGTTTTTCTTACACTGGGATCTGCTTTTTCGGCCTCCGAGTAGTCCACATCCCGATAATTGATCCCGTAATGATCCAGTATTGCTCGTATCTGCAGCGCCCTAAGACCTTGGCCCGGCTCAAAAGTAGCCCCTGCGGATCCTCGCGCGATTCTGTTCATCATCGCGTAGGAAACGTCCCGTTCGCTCACGAGCCGTGATAGCAATGACCGTAACGCCACATGCGCACAGGCTTTGTTTAGTCCGTTTTGTTGAGCGTAAAGGATGCCCTTTATCACGAAAATTTTTCTGCCAACTCGAACCCGGTAGCCAACCGCACCCAGAACACAGTTATGCGGATGTTCATATTTACGGAAAACTGCTTCGAATACGTGCCATTGGTCTTCTGTTGTGGCACCAGACGGTATCCTGTCGCATTTGAGGATTGAATATCCAATCAGATTGGAATCCTGCAAATCGTCAATCGCCTGCTCCGTTGGCACGGGAGAGTTCCAGAAAGACAGTCGCTTGAGTAATCCCACATCGGGATCAACGCCAAATGACTCCAACTCACCGTTCTCTTCCGCAATCAGACCAACGGGCAGGATATTCTCGATCACCACCGACTTAGCGGAAAACGAACGCGCCAGCGAGAAACAACGATGTATTGTGAGACACCCCGCAAAGTGCCTCTCCACGTATTCGAACGAGGAAAAAGGCGCGTCAAAAGGCTGAATGTTACAACCGCAGTGCGAAACGAGCCTATGCGTTTCCATGCACCAAAACCTGTCCTCTTCCTATTTGAACACAAGTACGCTTTTTGCTGTCGCCTTGTGCGCCGCATCAACCCGACGTATGAAAGAAGCCACTTCTTGCGTGTATTTCATTTCAACCTTGATGGGCTTCACCTTGTCGCCAAAACGTTTCCGAAGTGCTTCCGCGATTTTCGGACTAGTATAGGCAGTGTCAGACATTCGCACAATCTCCTTAGAAATTTTCCACTTAATGATGTTCGCACACTTTGTGCCCATCGAGCAAGCCGTTTTTTGCTGTCCTTCTGTCACTGTACCCCCATAAGATGACCCGGCAACATTCCGATCCCGATGGTTGGCAACTATTATGCTGGAGGGGCCCGAAAAGGGTTAACTACTAAAAACGAATCACACGCTTAACATTCAACTGGAAAGGACTTTCCCGTTTCCCCTTTTTTCACTCTTATCGATTAACTCTTCCCGCTCGTTACTTAACGGACGGCACGATCAGAGTTCGCGGATGTAGATGTTCTTGAACTCGATGGGGTCGCCGTGGCACTGCAACTCGATCTGCTCTTTCGGGAAGATCGGGATCGAGCGGTCCCAGTAGTTTTCCAGCACGGTGTCGTCCACGACCAGCACACCGTTGAGTTTGACAGTGACCTTCTCGCCGACCATCTTGATGTAGAAGGTGTTCCAATCGCCGATAAGCCGGTCAGCAATCGCGAGTGCCTTGCTAGGATTCTTCTTGTTGTTATAAAGGCCGCCGGAGCCGATGTTCCAATGATTGTGGGCATCCCAAATCTGGACTTGGGGCGAACCGCGCAGGTAGAGACCGCTGTCGCCGCGCACGGTCAGCAGACGCCAGTCGACCCACATCTCGAAATCGGCGTAGTCTTTGATCGTGGCGAGACTGTAGCCCTTGCCGTCGAAATAGAGCACCCCGCCGTCACGCACATGCCAGCTCGTGCGCATCTCCTCATCGGCGACGGCTTGCATCTCGGCGCGTTTTTCCGGCGAAGCTTTCTGGCGCACGATCGGGTTGTCGAATTTTTCTTTACGCGTCACCCCTTTCCAGTTGGTCAAATCCTTGCCGTTGAAAAGAGCGGTGAACCCGGCGGGCGGCGTATTGTCGCCTGCTCGCACGACCTTGTAATCGGCGGGCACTTCTTTGATGCGGATGTTGCGCCAGTCAACACGGGTTTTGTGCCCAAGCCATCCGATGTGCCCTTTGGTATTGTGCAAACCCTTGTGGGGGCGCTTGTCTAGGGTTTCCTTGTCGCGGTAGTCTTCAAGGTCAGCATCCACAATCACCTCGCCATTGAGGATCACCGTTATACGCGAGCCTATCGCACGCACTTCCTGGAAGTTCCACTGCCCGTATTTTTTGAGGAACCCCGGCTTTGAGGCAACAACTCCGTAGATGGAGCCGTGGTGCTGCCACTCTTTGATCTTGTTCAGGTGCCGCGGCCCGATGTCGTCCAAAATTTGCAGCTCCATGCCATTATGGGCGCCGCCGCCCTGCATGGGGCAACGCACACCAAGACCACTGTTCGAGTTTGTGTAGAGCTGGAATTCAAAACGCAGTATGAAGTTATCAAACTCCTTGGAATACCACAGGTTGCCGCCGCTTTCAGGCTTGCTGTAAAGGATGCCGTTCTCTACCGCGTAGCCGTCAACATCACCGGTCCAGCCCTCCAGATCCTTGCCGTTGAAAAGCGAGACGAATCCCTCGGAATCTGCGGCAGCAGCGGTCAGGGCAGCAGCCGTGCAAAAAGCAATTACTAAGTTCTTCATTTGTTCCCTTGCCTCCACATGTTCATGACTAGATTAACGCGGGTTTATCAAGCACACCCGTTTTTAGAACCTCAGGCGCACCATGTCACACAGTTTGTTTGACCATGCTTAAACATAAAGCACCTGTTCGGTTAATACATCTCTTTTATTAAAACATATCCGGCATACCATAACAATCGGATTATGTTTTTTTCATGCGGATGCGCCCCGGTTGCGTTATTTCTTCCAGTGCCGATCAGCAAAATCCATGAAGCGCTCCCAGTCGTACAATTCTAGGTTGTGCTTACCGCTGCGCAGGTGGTAGCCAATACGGCCTTCGTGCATCGGCGTGTCCGGCGGCGGCCAGACTCCGACCAATCCTTGATTGCGGTAGAGCCGCCATACCGGTGACGCCAATTCGCAGGAGCGGAACTCGCCGGGCTGGCCGGCCCAATCATCAAACGTGGCCGAAGCAACATAAACCAGCCGAGGCGCCATCAGCGCCACCAGCATGTGCTGGTCAACCGGCAACGCCCCTTCATCAGCGCCGTACTGTTTGAAGTTCGTACAGAACCAGTGCGGAAGGGCTTTGTTGATAATTGCGATGCTCTCCGAGCGCGGCAGGCTCATGCGGTTGAGCTTAGCGCCGCCGCACCCTGAGTTGTTGGAGATGGTCAAGGCAAAACGGGTGTCACTCGCGCCGCACCAGAGCGCGGTCTTGCCGCCGCGCGAATGGCCCACCACCGCCACCCGGGCGGCGTTGATCAACGGCTCTGTCTCAATCCAGTCCATCACGCGGCTGGCGCCCCATGCCCAAGCCGCGATCGTCCCCCAAGCATCATCACCCCTGACGGAAGGATCGGGCTGGAACACCCCGTGGACACCGTTAGTGAAGCCGTCGTGCCGGTCAGGATCAATGTCGCCGTTGAAAAAAGCCAGCGCCGCATATCCGCGCGCGACGATCTCTTCCGCCGGCCAGAACGTGCTTTTCTCCACACGGTCGGGGTCAATATTCTTGACGGGGTCACGGTTGCAGATCAGCAGGAAGGCTGGCGCGGGCTTGACCGACTTGGGAATGAACGCGGTCAGCGCGAATCCGCCCTCACCGCCCGGCCCGGAATAACAGATGCGCACCCGCTTGCGCAGGGCGGCGCCGTCCATCATCTCCTTGTCCGGTTCAATCTGCTCAAACCGCAGTGTGTCCGGCCGTTCCACGGGATTGCGCCCGTACACATGCGTCTTGAAGAGTTCAAACACCTCAGGCCGCCGTTCCGATTCCCAGACCGCCGCGCTGTCGACAGTCTTGCCGGATAAAGTCTTCAGGACATCGGGCACGTCCGTCCCCGCCCCGACCGCCAATGCCGCCCCCGCCAAAAAGCCTCCAACTAAAAAACCGATGTCGCGCATGACAATCTCCTTACTTATTTCTGACCTAATATAAGCTATAATATTATCTCATAGCACAAGCCCGCGCAACCCCGGATATGAGACACCTTCCAAAATCACCCGCGCAGTGAGCCGTCCGTAGCGGGCATCCGCCCGCGCACATCACTATTCACTCTTCACTATTCACTCTTCACTATTTCTTCCCCTGAACCCTTTTGCGATTCAACTTTATTGAATCGCACCCTTCACCCGCAACCGTGTTATTTACGCCTTGCGCAAAATATCGGTCACTGCCATACTATAAAGCCATGTCATCTTTTTCGCATATCCCAAACACCAAGCTTGGCAAACCGAGCCGGTTTACCAGAATCCGCAACAAGATTTTCATAGGGCTGATGCTGGTCACGCCAGTCATAGCCACGCTGTGGATTTTCAACTTCCTGCTCAATCTGACAACCTCCTGGTTCCCGAGGCACCTGCTGCCCAAAGAGCTTGACGAGCTGTTCGGCGGATACCTGTTGCAACTGATCGTGCTGATCCTGCTTTTGCTGGTTTTCTACATACTGGGCGCGCTGGCCCATAATTTTCTCGGCAAACGCCTCTACAATCTGGCCGACCGCATTTTTTCCGGTATACCGATCATCAGAAACATCTACATATTCATCCGCCAGCTTTGCGAATGGGTTGCTAAAAGCCGCAACACTATATTCGACTCGGTCGTGCTGGTCGAATACCCGCGTAAGGGCTGCTATGCCATCGGCATGGTCACCGCCGATGCCCATCCGTCTCTTGATGGCAAAATCACGGATGAGAACGGTACGCCGCTGGAGTGCGTCAATGTCTTTATAGCCACCACCCCCAACCCCACTTCGGGGTATCTTATAATTGTGCCCAAGCGGGACACGATCCCCTTGGACATGGATATCACAGTCGCCATCAATCTGATCATCTCTGCCGGTGCCATCCTTCCTGAAAAAACCACCACCGGCAGCAGTAACTCCATGATCCAAATCATCGACTCGTTGATCATGAAGCACCAGGCAGAAGAAGCCGAACCGACTGCCGCAGATCAAAAACCATGATCATACACACAGAGGCAACCGCGTTGCAGATACGGCCTTGGTCCCAAACCTCCCACATGGTCACATGGCTGACCCCCGAGTACGGACGGATCGTGACCGCCGTAAAAGGCGCCTGCCGCCCCAAAAGCGCTTTTCTGGGACAATACGACCTGTTCTATACCTGCGACCTGCTGTTCTACCGCCGGGAGCGCGACGGTGTCCATGCGATCCGCGAATGCTCCCCCACCGTATTGCGCGAGCCTCTGCGCCGCTGCTGGCGTTCCGCCGCTGCTGCCGCATATCTGGCCGACCTGACCGCCCGCGTGACCGCCAGCCACCAGGAGTCCGCCGCTGTCTACGCTCTGCTGAACCGTACACTCGACGCCCTGCCCCGTACGCCGCACCACGGTCTCAAAGCGCTGATCCTCCGCTACGAGGTCAACCTGCTGGCCAAGCTCGGCCTGACGCCTAATCTGGCCTTGTGCCCGCACTGCCATACCCCAGAGCGCCAATGGCTGCGCTTCTCTCTGCCATCAGGCCGCTTCGCCTGCCCGCACCTTGCGGGTGCCACCTCTGGCGAGAGCACCGTCACCCTGCACCGTGATGTCCGACAGCTCTTCCTGAACATCCTCGACAGGCTCACCGACACCGCTGACAGCGACATTTCCCCATACTCAGAAACTGATAATTTTCACACTCCCCATCATCTTCTTCTTGGCTTATCCCGATTTCTTGGTATTTTTATTGTTTTTCACCTCGAAGTCCCGTCGGCTGTCCGGCGAGTCGCATTCGAGTTGTTAGATAAAACCCCGACGCGGAAAACCGCGTCATTGGAGACAAGTTAACCATGAAGCGTATACCCCTCATGTGCATGGCAATCGCATCATTCGGCATCATGTTCGCTGGCTGCAACAAGGACGACCAGAACCAGGCCGCACCGGCGCAGGCCGCCGACAAGATCGCCGCCGACACCACCGCCGAGCCGAAAGACCCCAACGAGGTCGTGGCCTCGGTCAACGACAAAACCTTTCTCCGCAAGGACATGGAGAAAATTGTCGAAGCCATGATCAAGTCACAAAACGTCCCGGCCGAACAGCAGGCAGACCTCCGCCCCCAGCTAGAGCAGCGCGTCACATACAGTTTCATTATGAAGACCCTGCTTCTCAACGAGGTGCAGAAACAGTCCGTGACCGTGACTGATGAAGAGCGCAAGGAGCATATGGAGAAGATCGCCGCGACCCTCAAGCGCCAAGGCAAGACCTTGGAGGATTACCTCAAGGAAGCCCCGATTGGTGAAGAGGCCGCGCGCGCCGAACTTGAAGAAAGCCTGATCATCGACAAACTGATAAAGCAAGCCGTCATAGACAAAATCACCATCGACCCGGAAGAGATCAAAAGCAATATCGCTGAGATCGAGAAACAGAACGCCGAGGCCGAAAAACAGAACGCCGGCCTGGAAGCCGCTAACGCGGAAAAGAAAGCCAAGATCGTCGATCTCAAAAAACAGTTGGATAACAACGCCGACTTTGCGGAGCTGGCTAAGAACAACTCTGATTGCCCCAGCGGCAAAAAAGGCGGCGACCTGGGCGAGTTTACCCGCGGCCAGATGGTCAAGCCCTTCGAGGATGCGGCTTTCTCGCAGGAGATCGGCAAGGTTGGCGATATTGTCGAGACCAGTTTCGGCTATCACCTGATCAAGGTCACGGCCAAGTCACCGGCCCGAGAGGCGAAAGGCGACGAGCCCGCCAAGCCGGAGACCGTCACGGCTTCGCACATCCTAGTCAAGACCGAGCAGAAGCAGACTCCGCAGGTTGTCCCCACCGCCGAGCAGATGGAAGAACAGCTCAAGCAGCAGAAGTCCCGCGAGGCGGTCATGCAGTATATCGACGGCCTCAAAGCCGCTGCCAAGATCGAGACCGTCTTCAAGGAAATGCAGCTCTAGGCGTTTGTGATGATCCTGACGCCGGAGTTCCACGCCAACTTCATGCGGCTGGCCCTGCGCGAGGCCGGGACAGCCGCTGAAGCCGGCGAGGTGCCCACAGGTTGCGTCATCATCAAGCAACCCGACTCCGACGATCGCCCGCTGGCCGCAGTGAAGGTGCTGGCGCGTGCGCACAATCAAACCGAAACCCTTAAGGACGCTACGGCCCACGCGGAAATGATCGCGCTCACCCAAGCGTCTGCCGCGCTCGGCGACTGGCGGCTCACAGGCACGATCCTGTACGTCACCAAGGAACCTTGCTCCATGTGCGCAGGCGCCATCGTGCTGGCGCGGGTGCCGTTAGTGGTCTGGGGCGTTTCAGACCCCAAGCGCGGCGGGCACACGGTCTTTTCCATACTTGACCACCAGGGCCTTAACCATCGCCCGCAGATCATCCGCAACGTGCTGGAACAAGAGTGCCTCGCGATGTTGCAGTCTTTTTTCCGCGAACGCCGCGCAAACCCCTGACCCATTTTGACCTTTTGCAATTCAACTTTATTGAATCGCCCCCCTGGGCTTGCCGCCCTCTTTCAAAAGCCGTTTCAGCCCCACACCTTCCAAAATCACCAGCGCAACGGGCCATGCTTAATCATGTTAATCCTGAAATCATGTCAAAAAACTTGAGACACCTTCCAAAATCACCAGCGCAGTGAGCCATTCTAAATTATCCCCGCCGCACCTGTTTGGTGCAAAACGCGATGTGGAGTGCGGTGACAAGAGCCGCGCTGTGCGCGGGTCGCGGCACCGCTTTCCGGCCTGTCCGCGCTAAAGCGGCGTCGCGCGGGATACCGCTTGCCGCCGCACTCCAGACTTTTTACCTTTTACCTATTACTTTTTACCTATTCCCTGAACCCTGAACCCTTTTGCAATTCAACTTTATTGAATCGCCCCCCTGGGCTTGCCGCCCTCTTTCAAAAGCCGTTTCAGCCCCACACCTTCCATCACGCGCCCGGCATCGATATACAGGTCGGCCAGCCCATAGGCGAGTTCGGGATTCTCCCAGCCCGTGATCTCGCAAGCGCGCTCCGCAAGCTTTAACGCTGCTTTTACGTCCTTGTCCTCGCGCTCTTTGGACATCAGTGTTTTAGCGGCCAGAAGCATCGCCTCGGCATTGTCCGGCTCACGCGCCAATATCTCACGGTATTGCCGGTCTGCCTCGCGGTATTCGCCGATTGTGGTCGCCATCTGAGCCATCTCCCGACGATATCCGGTCTGCTCCGGCGCGAAAGCCACCGCGCGCGCGAAATGCAGGTAGGCCGCGTCATTCTCGCCCCGCGCGCGCAAGCAGTATCCCATGCCGTAATGTGAGCGCGCCGTCCCCGGTGTAAAGGAGAGCAGGTTCTCGTAACAACGCAGGGCCCCATTGAACTCGCCGATAGCGATTCTGCGCCGCCCCTCCAACTCCATCGTCTCGGCAAGATGCGCCAGCATCACATCGCGCGGGTTGGCTGCCGCCGCCTCTCTCACAGCAGCCATACCCGCGCTTGAGTTGTCCCCAGACAGCAGCGCCAGTGCCGCCGCCGCTTTTCCTCTGGCGCGGACAAGCTCTTCGGCCTTGGCGCGGATCGCCACATAGACATCCTCATCCATGCCGCCTGGAACCAGCCACCGGAAATCCGGCGCACGAGCGCAGTTCATGAAATCCGGGTCAGCAGCAGAACGCGCGTTACCGAAAGCCATGCGCGGGGCCTCCCAGACATGGCGGCAGGGCGAAACCCTGCCGACTCCGGCCAGCCAGTTTTTCAGCCCCTCTTCATTACATACGAACCCGGCCAGCGCATCCGGCAACGCCGACACTCCCGCCCGCGTGCAATCTTGAATCACAGCCTTGCGCTCGAAAACCATCAGCGCCTTGTCGGCTGCCGCCTTGATCGGCTGAGCGCAACCTACCAGCAGCCATTCACGCGCACCCGCATTCCAGACCTGCACATGCGGGAACACAGCCGCGAAATCCTCGGCAATCGCTGCGAAGCGTTGCTCAGGAAGCAAGCGCGCATCAACATGCATGGCGGTTATGCCGCTTGGACGAGATGCCGAACAACACTTTTTGAAAAGAGCGCGGCTATAGGCACGCCGCGTACCGCGCATCCAAGCCGGCTCATGCGCAAGAACGATCAGGTCATACTTGCCCTTGGCGCCCAGCCGGGCACGTTGCCATTTCAAGCCGGACGCCTCTTCTGCCCTGCCGCTGACCCGTCGCTCCGCGTCCAACATCGCCTTGACCGCCTGCCGGTCAGCGCCAGTGCAAGCAATGTCAGTGACTCCGGCGCGCGCGGCGAAAGGCAGGTACAAGCCCGCCTGCGGCCCGCAGTAAGCCACACTGTCAGCCTCGGGACACAACAGCAGCGGCAGGTATCCGGACAGCACCCGCGCTGCATGGAAACGATTCCCGAAAATCAAAGGACGGCCATCCAGCGTGAAAACGAAATCATAGTCATGATCGTCATAGACAGCGAATCCGTGGTGGCGCGAACGGCCAGCGCAAGCCGGTTCCCCACAGGCGAAACCGCTGTCGCGATATACCAGCCGCGCAAAAACATTCTCGTGCAGCAGATGCCGCTTCTGGTCCGGACGGCTGACAAACAGCACCGCCACGACCAACGGCACCAGCGCCAGCACAGCCCAGCCGACCTTGGCGATAGACAAAACCGCCAGCAAGCCGAACCACCATGCAGACAGCCGGAAGACACCTTCGGCCTCGAACATCGGGATCAGAAAACTGCGAGCCAAAACGTAACCGAATACGGCAGGCACAACGGCCAGCAGAAAACCCAGCGCCAGCCCTTGGCTCCAAGCCGCAGGCCGGCGCTTAACCGTCTCGGGCATGGCGGCGTATGCCGCCATGCCTGCCAGAAACGCATGCGGCAGACAAAAAAAGGCGGCGGTCTTGGCCAGCGCCAAAAGGTAATGCGGGAACGCGCGGGAGAGGTCTCCCAACATGCGTGTCCAACCTCCGGCCACACCGGATGAAAGCCCCAGATGCGCCACCGACGCGAACCCCATCAGCAAAAAAAGTACGCCCAGCGCCGGGCCGGTAACCGACCTGCGCCGCCAGACCGCCAATCCGAGAACCGCGCCGGACGTAATGCCGACCAGCGACATGACGCCCCAAGCGCACACCGAGTGCGCCGTGCGCCCGGCCAGCGCGTCGATAGCGCTCAGCCATGTGGCTGCCATGACACCGCACATCAACCCCGCCGCCGCAACAAAACGTTTATTTATGACACCTTTTTTCCCCACATTCGTGCCTTCATACCTGTTTAATCTCAATTGGTTCGGAGTATAACAAAATATAGTTTATAGTTAACAGAGAAGAGTTAAAAAAGGAAAGTGAAGAGCAATAGAGAAGCGTTCTTCCCCTCACTCTTCACTTTTGGTTCTCAACTATTTACTTAATACGGCGCGCAGGTTTGTCAGCGCACCCACTCGCGGATACGGCGGATCTCCCAGCGGCCCGGTTGCCAGATTTTGCAACGGCGCCCATAGGCATCCACGCTTTCCAACCAGCACCCCTCGATCCACACCCGCTCTTCGCGCTCAACCCAGCGGCCGGCCGTCACCACCACTGGCGCGCATACGACCGGCGGCGGCGCATAAACCACCGGCGGAGCACACACAACCGGCGGGGCAAACACGACCGGCGGCGGGCAAGGACGGCAAAACCGGGCTGGCGGAACATGACAGTGGTGACGGTGTCCCCCACTATTAACGCCCAGCGCGAAAAAGTTACCGCCGGAATGCACACCCAAACCGATGCTAACCCGGCTCGCCCAGACATCGCCCGCAGCCATCACACCCACCAGCGACAGCAAGATCGCCGTCAAAGCCAAGTTTTTCCTGTTGTTCATGTTTACCGCCTTTCAAAGCCAAGTTTTTCCTGTTGTTCATGTTTACCGCCTTTCTAACGCGCCAGACCGCCCGTGCTAGTCTTTACCGCATTGCTCAAACAATGTGTTAAACGACTGTTTAAGCAATTTATTGGCAGAAAGCTAGATTATTTTGATTAATCCGCATTTTGTTTGTGATGCGGACTGCGCCCGCATCAGGCCAAAGCCCCTGTCAGCTCTTCGAAGGTCTTGAACTGCTGGTCGCCTTTGACCACCGCCAACATACGCTCAAAAGGCGGTATCAGGCTGTAGCGGTCATGTAACGGAGAGGTGACGTAAAGGGTCGCCATCAAATTGCCGGTCTGAACAGCCTCGTCGGCATCCAGCGTGCCGTCAAGGAAGGCCTCGCGATGACGCGCGACATAGGCTGTTAGCCCGGCGCGGAACGAGTCTCCTGCCCCGACCAGATCCACCACATCGCCGACCATGAAGCGCGAGGCGCAGAAAGAGGTCTGCCCGGCATTACCGTCCGGCTTCACATAGCGGATATAAGCGCCGTTCTTGACCGTGACCCCGAACAGTTGCGCCCGTCCGCTCTGACGCGCGAAACGCTCCACAACGAAATCCAGAAACGCCTTGATCGTGGCAGGCGTGTCCAATTTTTTGGCATCGTTGTCCGGCTCCAGTGTGTTGCGGATCATGCGCGCTTCGTCCGCCGAGGTGAAAAAGATATCCAGTTCGCCCAGCAAAGGCTCCAGCAGGCTGTAGGCCGGCACCGGCACGCCAGCGGCGATCAACTCCTGCGGGTTGCCGGTCAGGGTGTGGCTGTCAACAATAGTGATACAGCCTTGGGCACGGCACCAAGCCACGAAATCCGCGAGGTCACGCCCGCCGTTGGCGTCGCCGCGGTCAGAGAGACCGGAGTACATGTAATACATCACCTGCGGCGCGAAGCGCGACACATGCGGCTTGAAAACTTCGAAATCGAAGTCGTTGTTGGCATTGGGGAAATAAGTTATGCCGCCGCGCTCGCCGCTGGGAACCTCATGAATGAAGGTCGTGCCGGTCGGCAAAGAGGGATGGATGACAGTAGCGGACATGTCGACACCGTTGGAAGTGAGCGTATCGCGGAAGGCCCGTCCCTGGATGTCGAGCCCGCCGTATGCGCCCTTGCCCAAGTTGACGCCCACCGCCACCTTGAGGCCGGCCCGAGCCTGCAACGGAGCGGTGTTGCCCGGACCGCCAGCGGAACCGCAGCCCTTGTCGACATATGCCTTAAGCTGTTCCTGCGTGTAAGGCGGCATGTCCGAAGTGGCGCACTTTGCCAAGCCGCCCGCGCCTGCCAGACGGTCCGCGAACTCGAAATCAGGGCTACGCAAATCCAGCACAGCCGTATTCAAAATCAAAACATCTGTTTTCATCTCTTCCCTTTCCTGTTAACTTCCCAACCTTTGCGATAATCGCGTCTCAGCAGACTGTCGGCTGCGTCGGAGTTGCTGTCGCGCAACCGGTCAAGGCGGCTGCGGCAGAAACCCCCGACACCGCCAGAAACTCTCGCCGGTTAAACTTGCTCATTTCTTTATCCCCAGTTTTAGCGCGTCCCCATCAGAGCGTTCACGATCAAGAGATCAAGCTCCTCATAATCGCGTTCCGCTATCAGGGCGTCAATTGCACTCTGATCCAAACTGCGCGAAACCTCCAGCAGTTTCAGGAAAATCGTACGGCTGTTGGAGAGATGCTTCGTGCTGACATCGAGCTTCTGCGTACGCATGGCCTTTATATCCAACCCCACAAACTCACCGTTACTGCCGTAACCGTACTTGTCAAGTATGCGCACCTGATTGAAAGCGCGGCGCAGGTCGATGGTGCCGAAACTGCGGTCCTCATCGAATTTGATTCCGTTCTGATCGTTAAGATGCACCGTGAAAAGCTTCTTGTGAGCCAACGCGAACCCCATCTCGTCCGAAGGGTCAAGCCCGGCCAAGATGGCATGCGCGCTCTCGATGTTGACTCCCACGCGCGAGGGATCGGAACACAAATGCCCGAGCGCGATAGCATGGCCAGTGGTGGGGATGTAGGCATGATCGACCGGCTCGTTGGGTTTGGGCTCGATCGCGATGCGGATGGCCGGATCATGCGCCAACATGCGGTTGATGGCTTCGACGATCTGATCCACCGCACGCTTGCTGTCCTTGGACTCGCGCAGATAGGTGCCCTCGCGCGCCAGCCACAGCACGATCAGCTTTGTTCCAAGCTCGTTAGCGATATCCACGGTGCGCAGGCTGCGCTCGATGGCGTAAGCACGGCAGGCCGGATCGTTAGAGGTATAGCCGCCGTCGATGGTGCGCGGGTCTTCCCAGAGACGCGGCGCCACAAACTCGGCCACCAAACCTTCGCCGTCCAATAACTTTTTAACCTCGGCGGCTTTTTTGGTGATGCCCGCGCCATCCAGATCATTCAATTCTGGCACAGCATCGTCATCGTGAAACTGCACGCCGTCATATCCCATCGGCTTGAAAAGTTCCAGCTTCTGGGCGAAAGACATGCTCTCGCGCACAGGCGGGCCGAAGGGGTCGGCTCCTTCATGTATATTCCATGGACCGAAAGAAAAACGGTATTGAGACTCCATACTGTGATCCTCCTAGCGTTGATTTAATCTGACGATATAACACGCTTAAAGCGCTAACCCGTCTTTACCTGAAGCACATAATCAGTGTACTTTGGCATCATCGGCCAGTCAAGGACACGTTTTTACTTTTATGCAAGGCAATATCGGACCTGATTCAACTTTATCGAACTGCACATTTTTTCCGCCTTTTTCTTCTTTCGCCTTGCATTCTGCCAGCCGCCGGGTGTACACTGTCCCCAACGATAGGAATTTGGCGTATCCTGTTCCCGTAGATCCGAGGCGTCGCTATCGGTATCGCTATCGGGATCGGTATCGCTATCGGGATCGAAAGAGAGGGAAAGAAAGTGAATAACGAATAATGAATAACTAATAGTTATGGAGTGGCGACTCTGGAAAACCAATTATTCACCATTCGCTATTCGTTATTAGCTATTAACTTCTATGAGAAGGCTTGTCAATGGCAACCGCCTGGCGGATTCCACTTTTTTTCGGAACGCAGTGACGTCTCGCTTCTATCCGCACTCGTTTTGGACAACGTTTTGTCCGGTGCATTGTA
>Ga0255347_1001896_pt1 | contig 31414 bp, 28 predicted proteins | sample wastewater_treat_2_FD_192479 | JGI IMG/M metagenome (GOLD analysis project Ga0255347, IMG submission 192479) | Wastewater microbial communities from Lulu Island WWTP, Vancouver, Canada - plant24 | ecosystem: Engineered > WWTP > Wastewater > Unclassified | place: Canada: Vancouver, British... | reverse complement strand
GGTAACATTTGTGCTTCGAGCATGGTACGGTAAGCCTGTTAAAGTCTCTGTGGCCTTGATTTTTATTTTCATGCGCTTGAAAATACCTCAATTTTCATGTACTTTTGTCCATTCTTCAGATAGCTAAAAATAACATGGACATATCAAATATACCGGAAATGAGATTACACCTATGTATTGCTATGGCCATTATCTTTTGCAGCAGTGCCGTATTCGCTCAGGAGCAGTACATGCTGCCGGATACCGTCGGCATAAATATTCATAATAAAAACTTCGTCTATGTAGCCAAAAAGATGAAGCAGGGTGAGATCAAACTGGATGGGGTGCTGGATGAGCCGGCCTGGGCGGAAGCCGAAAAAACGGATGGTTTCCGGCTGGTGACACCGGTGGACAGCGGATACCCGGCGCAGCAGTCGGAAGTGATGATTACCTATGATAACAAAGCCCTGTATATTGCTGTCCTGTTTGAAGATACCACTCCGGGAAAGATGGTGGCTGAGTCCTTCAGAAGAGATTTCAGTTTTAACAACAATGATAACTTCTTGTTGGTATTCGATACCTTCAGGGATCAGACCAATGCCTACACCTTCGGATTTTCCGCATCCGGGGCGCTGTGGGATGGTATTGTGACGGGACAAGGGACTAATCTGAACTGGGACAGCAAGATGGAGGTTGAGGTAAAGGAGGACGCCGACAGGCTGACTGCCGAAATAAAGGTTCCGTTTAAATCGATACGTTATCCGGCGGAGAGCAGGGTCTGGTATGCCAACTTCGGACGGCTTGATCTGAAGACGAACGAGAAGTCGGCCTGGGCACCCGTTCCCCGACAGTTTCCACATGCTTCACCTGCCTACACCGGTGTGCTCATTTTTGATGAGAAGCTGCCCAAGCCGGGCATAAACCTCTCGCTGATACCCTATCTGTCGGGCGGTTTTCATCGTGATTTTGAAGCGGGAGAGAAGACGGGCTACCGAAAAAGCTTCGGGTTCGACGCTAAGATAGGATTTACTACCTCCACTAACCTGGACCTGACTTACAACCCCGATTTTGCACAGGTGGAGGTGGATCAGCAGCAGATGGACATGGATAGGTTTGAGCTCTTTTTCCCGGAGAAAAGGCAATTTTTTCTGGAGAACCAGGATCTCTTTTCGGAATATGGTGAGCACGATGTAACGCCATTTTTCTCGAGACGTATAGGCTTGGATGCTCCGGTATTGGCAGGGGCAAGGTTCACAGGAAAGATCGGAAACGACTTCCGGCTGGGATTCATGCATATGACCACCGACCAGACGAGCTTGATGCCTGTTCGGAACTATACTGTGCTGTCGATGCAGCAAAAACTGCTTTCCCGTTCGAACCTGAGCTTTATGTTTGTGAATAAGGAATATGCAGGAGATGACCGTTTTAACCGCGTGGCAGCGCTGGATTATAATATGGCGAGTAACGATAACGTGTGGACAGGTAAGTTCTTCTATCATCGCTCTTTTCAGCCGGGTAACCCCGATAGTCAGTTTGCCCAGGGAGCTTCGCTGAACTACAGCAAAAGACATATCGATATTGAGTTCAGGGAGACGGCTGTGGGTAAGAACTTCCTTGCTGAAACCGGTTATGTGAGACGACGGGATTACATCTTTTTTAATCCGGAGATAAAGTACTTATTTATACCCAACAAGCTGGTGGTTGCGCATGGCCCTTACCTGGATCTGGAAAGTTACTATTCGCTGGATTTTGATAAGCTGGATCATACACTGGAGGTGGGTTATGCCGTCGAATTCGATGGTCAAACAACCCTGTCGGCCGGTATGAGCGATATTCAGGTGAAGTTAACCGAGGATTTTGATCCGACGCATGTGAGTGAGGTGACGCTGCCAGCAGGAAGCGATTACAGATACCGACAGTGGTACACCGAGGTGAAGACCAGTCCGCGCAGACCCCTGAACGGCAGCCTGATGTATGCCAAAGGTGGTTTCTTTAGCGGTAATGTGGACGTGGTAGAGGCAAACCTGGTCTACCGATACCAACCCTATCTGAACCTGTCGGTGAACACGGTATATACCGATCTTCGCCTGCCGGCGCCCTTTGCGCATCACCGGTTCTGGCTTATAGGTCCTAAGCTGGATATTACTTTTTCTCCGAAGGTATATCTGACAACCTTTGTTCAGTATAACGAACAACTGAATAATACCAATATGAATATTCGTTTTCAGTGGCGTTATAGGCCTGTATCGGATCTCTTTATCGTGTATACCGACAATTACTTCGCGAATACTAGGGAGGTAAGAAACAGAGCCCTTGTGCTGAAACTAACTTACTGGTGGAATTAAAATTGCCGCTGACGGAAAAATAGACGGATAAAATCTTTTTTTGTTTTACATTTGTCATGTAACAATAGTTCGTTAATTATTTAATATACGAGTCATGCAGCAATTGCTGCAAACTCGACGAGTTCTTTAACAAGTTTATCATTTAATCTTCTGTTCGGCTTTATGCCGGACACGCAAATAAATCGTTCAAGCAGATAGGCATTGTGTATCATTGTTTTACACGATGCCATAGAAAAAGGGAGACCTCTTTCCTTGGCCAACACCTTAGCAAGGTTGACCGAGGTGAGAGATGCATTAAAGTTAAAAGAAAGCTTCGAAACATCCCTTGCCTGTGATTGTATAAGTCCTGTAAAAGACTTGGCATCACGGAAACAAAATTCAATTTGAAAACGAGTGCGATAATATTCTATTACATCTTTACCACTCATATCAGGATTGGTAGAGAAAAACAGTTTAGGCTTTTTGCCGTCTTTTGAATACCAAATTGCAAGTCGTACCATCTGCTTCAGTGATTTAGAGTAGGCTACCAGAGTATAAAGCTCTCCATTGTCAATGTCGATTTTCTCAGCTCTTGATTTATCAAGATTAGCCATATCAATCTTGCCCTCGTAGAGTTTAGGCCTGCCCCTTTTACCCGTTGGCTTTTCCAGTGTAGGATAAAATAAAACGGCATCATCTCTGAAACGGCTGATAAGATGTAGGCCCATATCTTTTAAACCGGTTGCAAAATTGCTTTTGGAGAAATAGGCATCGGCTACCACATAAGGGCTTATCTTGTGAAGTTTCTCTTCCATTGATTTTAGTACAAGAAGATACCAGTCGATCAGGCCAATATCGTTGCTTTCCAGAGTTTGACTGTCCGGTGTCTGAACAGCCTGAAGACTGATACAATCTTTATTGTCTATGTCAATGAGACCCACACCAAGAATCTCTAATCCTCTTTTTGCCTGTCCGGCTGTACCCGACCAGAAGTAACCAATCCAGGGAGTACACTTTCCTGATTTGGATATGTAGCTGGGGTCAATGGCTATCGCCTTGCGATCACCTGTTAATATTCTTTCAGATAAAGACAAGTTAAACTCCAGCCAATCAAAATCCTTCGAGAAGTTCTGACGGAATCGTTGTTCACACGATTTGCCATACCTTCCCATCTGGAGGAAATTAATCCTGCCGGGGATAATTATGTATAAAATTAATGTCTCCATAAGGAACGATTTGAAACTTTTGTTTAACTTAGTAGTTAGTTTATTTAAAACGTCACTACAGATATCCCTATATTGGTTAAGTATGCTGGTTTTGTCCATCTTTACAGTGTTTGGAATTTACTATAAAGATACTGATAATCAGCTACTTAACCTTCTTTTTTATGTTAAACTTTGTTATATAAAACATTGAATATTAATTAGTTAATTGAATATTTACCGAACTATTGTGATAATTAATTAAAAAAATAAATATGAAAATAAAAATAACAAAACTCGCTCTTGGTCTTGCTTTAATTTTCTTCTTTTCTTGTGAATCCATGCTTGACCAAAATCCTCAAGGAATAGTAGCATCGGACGAGTTAAATGCTCCTGACAAAGTGGAGCAAATGATAATCGCTGCATATTCGTTCTGTGGACAAAATAATTTCAACAAACAAATGGGAATGCCTTACGCCGAAGGTTCGTGCAGAGGAGGAGAAGCTTACAAGGGAGGAGCAGGAACAAATGATCTTGCAGAACAAAATTTATGGGAAACATTTACCTATATGGAACCCACAACAACCGGTGAGCTTGATAATCTGTGGTGGGTTCATTATGTGGCGGTTGGAAGAGTTCACGATGCATTAAGAAGGGTACAAAATTTAAGTGAAGAAGAATTTCCCCTGAAAAAACAACGGATCGCCGAATTACGTTTTTTGCGCGGACATATCTACATGTATATGAAATTGTGCTTCAAGTTTTTCCCTTATATCGACGAAAATACTCCTGAAGAAGAATATGACAAAATAAGCAATGATGAATTAAGCAATGAAGAACTGTGGCAAAAACTCATAGACGATTTCAGATATGGCGTTGAAAATCTTCCTGAAAAACAAGAGGAAGTGGGACGTCCTACCAAATATGCTGCAGAAGCTTATCTAGCCAAAGCTTTACTCTTTTCGGCTTATGAACAGGATGAGAACCACAATGTAATAAACATCAATAAAGAAAAACTTACAGAGGTGGCAAATTTATGTAAAGACATTATCGATTATTCGGGAAAAAGTTTATTCCCCGATTTCGCACAAAACTTCCTTTGTGAATATGAAAATGGGCAGGAATCCATTTGGGCAATACAATATTCAGCCAATAATGATGGTTCACCCACAGGGCGTCTAAATTCATGGCTTGTTTGCCCAATGAATCCGGAATATGGTTGTTGCGGTTTTTTGCAACCCTCGACTAATATGATGAATCGTTACAAAACGGTTAACGGTTTACCCGATTTTGATAACTTCAATTCCGGAATCAGGCTTGACAATAAGGATGCAATTGTTTCAACTCCAAGTGACCCTCGTTTATTGCATACGGCGTGTGTTCCCGGTTTACCTTGGAAATATGATCCGGATTTCATAATGGAAAAAAGCTGGGTACGTCAACCGGAAGTTTACGGATATACGATGAGCCAAAAATTAATCGTTTTGCCGGATTGTCCATGTTTCAGGAAAACTAATCCTTTTATGGGAGCCGCTTTAAATTGGGATGTGCTGCGATTGGATGAAGTGATGTTATGGAGGGCTGAAGCATTAATCCAACTTGGAACAGGTTTGGATGAGGCATTGACTCTAATCAATAAAATACGTGAACGAGCCGCTAACAGTACGGGAAGATTGAAATTTTCAGATGGATCTCCTACCGGTAATTTCAGCGTTGAACCTTACAAACCGGGAATAAATTGTCCTGCGTGGAATAAAGATTTTGCATTCAAAGCTTTACAATGGGAGCGTCATTTAGAATTTTCCACGGAAGGCAAATGGTTTTTCGACTTGGTAAGATGGGGAATTGCCGAAGAATTCATGAACGAATATTTTGAAGTCGAAAAAACACGATATACCTATCTGAAGGATGCAAAATTCACGAAAGGACGAGACGAATACTTTCCGATTCCACAACAACAAATCAGCTACGTAAAAGGGATCTATAAACAAAATCCGGGATATTGATTTTCAGTGTCGAACTTGGAAATTTTCAAGTATCTTTAATCGAAATTTGTGTATGCCGGCAGCATTTAACTTTAGTTCGAAGGCTCGAATGTTGCCGGCCATACAAAATTAACAAGGAATTGTGCATATCTTTACTTATTTAATTGCGAAGACAATCATGAAGTATCGTTTTGCTATCGTTTTAACTATATTGATTTCATCGGAAGTACTTGGTCAATGAATTGAAAAAGAATTTTTCGCTTCGGCATCGAACTGCTTATTGACAAAACATCGATTGAATGTTATATCGACAAGGGAAAACTTTTTTGTATCGGAAGCATTAAATAAATCAACAAAAAATGACGGGCTTCAACTGGAACGAGACATTAAGATTCATTACCTGGAAGTAGATGAAATGGAATCAATCTGGGAATAATGAAATTGAACTTTTTCAAGTATGGTTGAAAGTGAATTGCAATGCACCATGTTGCACGGCAAAAGGAAATCAGCCACTCTAAGGGGGAAATAAAGATTCTTCTTATTAACTTTAAATTGGAATATTTATGAGACCATGCAGCATAAAATTTATAAAATTGACAGATAAAGACGTATTGTTTTGAATTTCAAAAATTAAATCGATAATAAGCATTAAAAATATGAAAGTAAATTATTTTTTTCTGATTTTCATCGTATTCCTATTTTCGGGATGCAAAAACAGTCGGCCAAAAGAAGAGGGGAATATGCTTTTCCAAGAAAAACATCGTCCGCAGGTACATTTTTCACCGGCGAAAAATTGGATGAACGATCCAAACGGATTGGTTTATCATAACGGAGAATATCATCTTTTTTATCAACATTATCCCGAGAAACCTTTTTGGGGTCCTATGCATTGGGGACATGCCGTAAGCAGGGATCTTGTGCATTGGGAACATTTGCCTATAGCTCTTTATCCCGACAGTTTGGGATACATTTTTTCGGGGAGTGCCGTTGTGGACTTTCAGAATACGTCGGGTTTTGGGAGTGAGGACAATCCTCCGCTCATCGCTTTTTTTACGTATCACGATCCTGTTGCCGCCGAAGAAGGACGCAGAAACGAGACGCAATCGCAAGCCATTGCTTACAGCACGGATAATGGTCGGTCATGGACAAAATACGCACATAATCCGGTGATAAAAAATCCGGGAATCCCCGATTTTCGCGATCCGAAAGTAATATGGCATGAAGAAACCCAAAAATGGGTTATGAGTATCGCTGCCGGCCAAGTCATTCAATTTTATACTTCACCAAACTGCATCGATTGGACTTACAGCGGCGAATTCGGAGAAGGGAAAGGCTCTCATGAAGGTGTGTGGGAATGTCCCGATCTTTTCCCTTTAAAGGTAAAAAATACGGATGAAACAAAATGGGTATTGATCGTGAACGTTAATCCGGGTGCTCCTGCAGGAGGTTCGGGCACACAATATTTTGTAGGCGAATTCAACGGGCGATGTTTCGAAACCGATCAGGAGGTGACATTATGGATGGACTATGGAAAAGACAATTATGCCGGCGTGACATGGAACAATGCACCGGAGGAGAGGAGGATTTGGATCGGATGGATGAATAATTGGCAGTATGCCAATGAAGTTCCCACAGAAGGATGGAGAGGTGCGGCGACTTTTCCGCGCGAATTGGGTCTTGGAAAAGTGGGTAACCGATATCTGCTGACATCTGATCCTGTACAGGAAATTGAAAAAATATATGGGAAGAAAGTGAATTTAAATAAAATGATGATTTCGGGCACGGAATCTATCTCGGACAAGATTCCTTTTCCAAAAGCTCCAATAGAAATCACGTTAACTTTTAATTTGGCAAATAAGACAAAAATGGGTTTTCCAAATAAATACGGCATCACCCTAAAAAATTCCAAAGGGGAATATTACACTGTTGGATATGACAACATCGACAGGTGTTTTTATGCCGACAGAACCCGTGCGACAGGCGAAAATTTTTCTTCTTCATTTCCTTCCCTGCATTTTGCTCCGTACATTGTTCGTGAGCCCGAGATAACCTGGCGCATGATTATCGATGTTTCTTCAGTAGAGCTGTTTGCGGCTGATGGCAAAGCGGTTATTACCGATCTGGTGTTTCCGTCGGATATTTTTGACGAAATCGAATTGTTTGCCGAAAACGGACGTATAGAAGTAAGCCAAGGAACTGTTAGAAAATTAAAATCGATCTGGAAATAATCGACAAAAAGAAATATGAACAAAAAACCTGTTATCATCGGAATTGGCGAACTGCTGTGGGACTTGTTGCCAACGGGGAAGAAAGCCGGCGGAGCCCCCATTAATTTTGTGTATCACGCCTCAAGGCTTGGAGCCGAAAGTTACGCTATCAGCGCGGTCGGCAACGATGCTTTGGGTGACGAAATTATGTCGGAAATCGACAAAATCGGCATTCATTACCTCATTGAGCGCATCAATTTTCCTACCGGAACAGTGGAAGTGGAACTTAAAAATGGCATTCCCAACTACATCATCAACGAAGGCGTGGCGTGGGATCATATTCCGCTAACGGAAGCGATGAAAGATTTGGCGAAAAAAGCCGATGCCGTTTGCTTCGGTACGCTCGCACAACGTCATCCCGATTCGCGCCTCACCATTCAAACCATTCTCTCGCTGGTTCCCGAAAAGGCTTTTCGCATTCTCGATATCAACATCCGTCAGCACTATTATTCCAAGGAATTGATCGAAACATCGCTTCAGCAGAGCAATATTCTGAAAATAAACGACGAAGAACTGCTGATGCTAAAGAAACTGTTCGGAAAACAAACGGCAACGGACGATGAAATGTGCAAAGAGCTCATCGAAAAGTATCATCTGAAATATCTGATTCTGACGGCCGGAGCTTCATACAGCAAGATCTTTACGCCCGAAACGAGTTCCCATATCTTAACACCGAAGGTGGAAGTTGCCGATACAGTGGGTGCCGGCGATGCTTTCACGGGAGCTTTCATTTCGTCGGTTATCGACGGAAAATCGCTCGTCGAATCCCATCAGGCGGCCGTGGACAGAGCCGCTTTCGTTTGTACCCGACCCGGAGCGTGGGTCAACGAATAAAATCCGATTCTAAAACAATTTTATCATTCATAACAACCTAACCCGATGAACAACAAAAACACCCTTGCGCAATTGATCTCCGTCATGCTTGCCTTTTTCACGATGGGATTCGTAGATTTGGTAGGCATAGCCACGAATTATATCAAAAGCGATTTCGCCCTCAACGACACGATGGCAAACTTGATGCCCTCGATGGTTTTTCTGTGGTTTTTAATTTTTTCGGTTCCTACCGGAATGTTAATGAATCGGATTGGCCGTCGCAAAACGGTGTTGCTTAGCATTGTAGTAACGATCATGGCACTTCTCGTTCCACTTCTCCATTACAGTTTTACCATGATGCTCATTGCCTTCTCGTTACTCGGAATTGGCAACACGCTGATGCAGGTTTCTCTCAATCCGCTGGTTTCGAATATTGTGAGTGGCGACAGGCTTGCAAGCACGCTCACTTTCGGTCAATTTGTAAAGGCGATCGCCTCGTTTCTCGCACCCATCATCGCAGCATGGGCAGTTATTCGGTTTGGCGACTGGAAAATGTTGTTTCCGATTTTTGCCGTTATTGGTGTTATAGCGGTTATTGCGCTCAACTTTACCAAGGTTAAGGAAATGCCCGTAGAACATCAATCCACCTTCGGCGAATGCTTTGCATTGTTGAAGGACTCATCGATTTTGATGCTGTTTCTGGGAATCATGATGCACGTGGGCATTGATGTAGGCATAAATACTACTGCGCCCAAACTTCTGATCGAGCGTACAGGCATGGCACTTGCACAAGCCGGATATGCCACAAGCATATATTTTTTGTTTCGAACCGTTGGGTCATTAAGTGGTGCATTTATTTTAGCCAAATATTCATCAAAGACATTTTTCCTGGTCAGCATCACGATGATCGGACTGGCAATCCTCGGACTGTTTTTTGTGCAGGGAGCAATCGCCATCTATTTCTGCATCGCATTGATAGGGTTCGGAAATTCTAATATTTTCTCCATCATGTTCTCGCAAGCATTGCTCCATCTACCTTCGCGAAACAACGAAATTTCGGGTTTGATGATCATGGGACTTGCTGGTGGCGCTATTTTCCCGTTGCTAATGGGCATCGTTTCCGACGCACTGAAAAGTCAAATCGGTGCGGTGATTGTTTTGATGCTTTGTCTGTCCTATTTGGCATTTCTATCGCCTCGCATCAAGGACAGCAACAAAGTTGCCGAATGAAAAGTGATAGTGGCAGGATTATTTTCGGGATCTTTGTCATCCGATGTTGCATTAAAAAGGACAAATTTTAGAGGTATTTATTCGAAACTTATTGTATCTTTACGACATATTGAAAGAAGAACTTATTGATCTGTTGTCAACTAAGATGTGTTGAATTATTGGTGGCAAAGATTGATTTTCTAAAAAACTTTAATCATTAATTAAGGAGGGCGTTATTATGGCGGACATTATTAAGAATGCAGTTTTGGCAGGAATTGGCTTGATGTCATTGACACACGAAAAAGCCGAAGAATTTGCGAAAGAACTCATCAAACGGGGAGAACTATCCGAAAACGAAAAGTCCAAGTTTGTGAAAGATGCGCTGGATCAATCGGAAAAAACCAAAACAGAAATCGGTGAAAAAATCGAAAAGACGGTTGAAACGATTATGTCGAAAATGAACATCCCTACGCGGAAAGAATTTGACGAACTAAAAAGTATGGTGGAAGAATTGTCCCGAAAAACAAATAAGACAGAATAAACTTTATTAAAACCGAATCAATGCCGAATACATACCCACAGGTAGGTTTGAGTTTTCGAAACAATTTCGACAAGGTAAAACGAAGCCGCCAGATTATTTCGGTTTTCATGAAATTCGGTCTTGATTATCTTTTTGACGTTTCTCGGATTCATTTTGTTTCCGAAATACGAAAACGGCAGAAAGGTTATCAAAAATTATCGCATGCCGAAAGACTCCGCCTCGCTTTGGAAGAGCTGGGCCCGACTTTTATCAAGTTTGGTCAAATTCTGAGCACACGCCCCGATTTTATTCCTGCCGAATATATTTGCGAATTGGAGAAACTTCAAGACAAAGTCTTACCGGTAGATAGTTTTCAGATTGAAAAATGTATAGAGACAGAACTCAACAGACCTTTATCCGATATATTTAAGGAATTTGATGCGACACCGGTTGCTTCCGCTTCTTTAAGTCAGGTACACAAAGCGGTCTTACACAACGGGGAAGTAGTAGCTCTGAAGATACAGAAGCCGGACATCCGAAACACCATCGAATTGGACATGGCTATTCTGGAGAATTTGGCCGAATCGTTGGAAAAGCAGTTCCGGAAGACCCCTTTCAGCAACCCAAAAGCCGCTGTTACTGAAATCAAAAGAACGATCAGAAAAGAATTGGACTTTTTAAACGAGGCACACAATTTCGATAAATTCAGAAACAATTTTAAAGGAGTTGATTATGTGAAAGTTCCGAAAATCTATTGGGACTTAAGCACCGAGAAACTGCTGACAATGGAATTTATTGAAGGAGTTAAAATCAACGAGATCACTCAAGATAAATACAAAGATATCTTCGATCCTAAAAAAGTGGCCAACCAAGCAGCCGAAGCGCTCCTGAAGCAAATCCTACTCGACGGCTTCTTCCATGCCGATCCTCATCCGGGCAACCTTTTCATTCAACCTCCGTCAACCATTGTCATGCTTGATGTGGGAATGACGGGACATCTCGATAAAAGAACTATCATCATCATTGCAAAGATTTTACGTGCCGCCAACAAAAAAGATTATTCCCGCATCATCAGGGGATTTGAGGAATTGGGAATGGTTGTACAGAAAATCGACAAGCTATCGCTCCGTCAGGATTTGGACGAACTACTCGAAGTATATTCCGATCGTCCTTTCAAAACGATCAGTATGATGCGGCTCAATCAACAGATTTTAGAGGTTATGAATCGACACCGGATGTCAGTTCCTTCCAATATGGTAATGATGCTCCGCACCATGTCGATTGCCGAAGCAATCGGTAAACAATTGGAGCCCGATTTCGATTTGTTTACCCTCGTACAACCTTTCGTTAGAAAAGTATATCTCAACATTAACTCCCCTCAAAACTGGAAAAATCGAAGCACAATCATGATCGATGAAAGTGCACAACTTATTGAACATCTGCCACACAATTTATCTGAATTGCTCAGAAAACTGAGGGATGGACAATTTGAAGTAAAACTCGAGCATCACAACCTGGAAAATCTTACCCGTGAGATGAAAGGTTCAAGCAACCGCATTTCGGCAAGCCTGATTATTGCTGCACTTATCGTAGGATCTTCCCTGATTTTGCAACAAGGAATTGGTCCTTTGGTCTCGAATATTTCCATTTTAGGGATTATCGGTTATATTCTTGCAGGAATCTTGGGATTGGGTCTTCTCGTTGCTATTTTACGATCGAGTCGAAAAAAATAAATTCTTTTCTCCTTTTTTGCCCGATGATAAAAATTACAATCGATATAATTATCTGATATTCACAAAGATATTTTCATTCTTAATTTTTGTCAAAGTCATTTCAACAAGTATGGCGGCAATCCGCACATATCGATAACGACAGCGTCGAAGTTTATTCAAAAATAGCTAACTCTGTCAAATTATTCTCCGGGAGCTTTAAAACCGGCCGCTGCATCGTCGAGAACCAACACCCAGTCTAAATTTTCACCCGGTTGCGGCGGTACAAATGTACGAGTTCCTTCATTGAAAAAATTTCCGATTTTCTGAGCCTCTCCATTACGTGGATTATACCACCATGCTGTTACTTTTTTCCCCGAAACAACATCCATCCTTACCGTAAACGGCCTGCCCACTGGCACATAAACCATGGCATAACGGCCGTTTTCATCTCGGGTAGCTACAAAACGATAACGTCCGGCACCGGGCACCGAGGTTTTTACCTCATCAGGTACAATTACCGAATCATCGGGAATACGTGTGAGGAAAGGCCTCGACTCCATCAACCGCCTGCCGAACTGCATCTGCCATGCACCCGGCTGATCAACGGCTTCGTACCACGGCATTAACGGAAAATTGATCGGATCACGGTCCGGATGCCACATCTGCCAAACGGAATGATGTCCATAGGTGTGTCCGAATGCACCGCCGAACAAGTCCCAGTAAAGCGGACGTCGAACATCGGCAGAAACAGAATGCCCGTTTTTTTCCGCATTGAATTCAATGGGATGATCTTCATAAAGAGGTTCACCATCCATTACCGGTTTTGCGGGCATACGCTTATAATCTTTCAGCGTATTGTCATAACTTCCCGTGAAATTCGGCGTATGCCCGTTCTGACGCATGTTGAAATCGAGCCACTCTTCCTCGTGAAAATACTCGGCCGAACCATGTCCTCCCATCGGATGAAAAGTAATCAAATGAGCACCACCGTCGCCTTTGCGTAAACCCGAAGCCATAGCTCTGACGATTTCTCTGTGCTCATCCTTTTCAATGGGTCGGTCTCCGCCGAGAATCCAAATGATATTGAGAAAATTCTTATACCGTTTGCCGAGAATTTCCCCATAAACTGCCGCATTTTCCGGGGTGAAAATCTCGGGGCCGACGCCCCATTTCTTGTTCCATTTATCTCCCCAAGTGGGCAACAGGCCGATAACCAGGCCTTTTTCTTCCGCCTTTTGAATGACCCAATCTACATGACGAAAATAGGCTTCGTTAATCTTTGTGGGATCGTTGTCGATCAACGGCTTTTCGCCTTCGGCATTCGGTGTATTCAATCCGTCCAGTTCGGCCAGAACGACTGCCTGAATGACGGTAAACCCTTTTTCTCGCCTGTTTTCGAGATAGTTTTCGGTTTCCGCTTTATTCAGCCGGTGAAAAAGTTCCCATGCCGTATCACCCAAGTAAAAAAACGGCGTGCCGTCTTCAAATACCAAAAACCGTCTGTTGTCGGATACCTTCAGCTTGCCACGAGAAAAATCGACAGATTTCCCCTTCCATTTCGTGTCTTGTGCCTGAAGCGTGAAAATTAAAAAGCCTGATAGCAGCAGTAATAAATTCGTTTTCATCGTGTTTGATTTTTTCCTTAATTTGCTCAAAAGTAGGTGTTAAGTTTATCAAGGTCGTTTTTGAAAAATTGGTCTTTTAACCAGTTTCGAATGTATAATTTTATTTTTAAATTCGCAAGGATTTTATGGTTCTATGTGAAATACTGAGGATAATCAAAATTGAGTTTGCCTCATGAATTCCGGATGGCGCACTCATTTCTGAGTTTCCCCGCTTCCATTTCTTTCCCATTCCACATGGTCAATCAAATCATAACTGTCCCCGGATATCTTCCGGATAGCGCAAGTCCATATCCATTGTTCGAATCATACTATCGCCGTATTTGCGTCGTACTTGCGTCGTACTTGGTTCGAATCAACACTACACTCTTTGCCGGTGCAAATATTTACTTGTGCCCTAAATAGCGCAAGTTTCCGAACCGGTGCCGGAAAACGACCGCAGTTTTTGAACTGCTTTTTGCTCTACATCCAAGTTACGCCGTCACTAAACTCGAACGAGTTGGAGGTGTCTTCCATTCTTTGCACCATTATCAATTATACACTATTTTTGGGAATGTTGTGTTGACCTTTTTTGTATTCTTTTTTAGCATCAAGTTTACGGAAAACCAAAAAAAACGTTAGCGAAACTTGTTATGTCTTGAAGATAATGTTTTTACTTTTAGCGGTACAAATTCATATAGAACCATTTTAAAAACACAATAAAAACCGTTTTTTCGAGTTATTTCAGTGAAGCTCTTGCTTCATACAGAAAACTTACGAATCGAAATTGAAAAGAAATTACCTGTTATTCGTTTCGAGCATCTTCTCTATCGTCCTGATTCTCGGCTGCTCTACGCAAAAAAATACTGCCGGAACGAGGGCTTACCACGATTTGACAACTCGATACAACGTTCTTTTCAACGCCCAACAATCTTACGACGAAACCTTGCAGGCTCTTTATAACAAAAGCATAGATAATTATTCGGAACAGATTTCGATGTATCCCAATGAGATGAAGGAAGAAAATCTGTCGGGAAGCGGACCGTTTGATGCCGTAATCGAAAAAACAAAAAAAGCGATTCAGGAGCATTCTATTTCTGTCAAACCTCGCCGTAATCCCGACAAACCACTGACTACAGAATATCGCGAATGGCTTCGTCAGGAAGAATTTAATCCGGCGCTCAAAGATGTATGGCTGCTGATGGGCAAAGCCCAAGTGCAAAACGGAAGTTACAGTGATGCACTCTCCACTTTTTCGCAAATCCTGCGAATGTATAAGAACGAAGACCGATTGATTTCCGAAACGCAAATCTGGATGCTGCGCACCTATTCGGCAATGGGTTGGTTCTACGATGCCGAAAATATCGCTAATATTTTGTTGACTAAACCTCTGACAAAAGTACAAAATCAATTATTTAACGAAACATACGCATATTACTTGCTGTGTCGAAAAAATTACGAATCAGCTATTCCTTATCTTCGTCAAGCGATAAAATCGCAAAAAAACTTTTCACAAAAAATTCGTTTGCAGTTTTTGCTGGGGCAACTTTATGCCGAAATCGGACTCGAAAGCGAAGCCTATCATACATTTGGCGAAGTCAAGGGATTGAAGACTCCACCAATTTATGCCATGCAGGCAACGATTTTTCAGACACGCGCGGCAAGTGGGAAAAATCGTCTGAAGGCGATTGGAGAATTGGAGAAAATGGCGAATAATTCTCGCTTCGCGGGGGCAAATGATTCTCTTTATGTCACGTTGGGAGATTTTTATACAGTCCAAAACGACACGGCAAAAGCCAATCGGTTTTATGCCCGTGCCGGGACCTCCCGAAAAACGATTTCTCCGGTCATTCCCGGACAAGATCTCCCCACACTTGCTTCTGACACAGCTCGAACTTCAGAAGAAAAATCCTTCACCGAGAGAGAGATGCTGGCAGCAGTGGCTCGTGCAAGAAGCCTGCGTAGTTTGGCTTCAAAAGATGAGAAAATGACCATTGCCCAAACAACCGACAGCATTAATTTTTCAAACCATAAAAATGCGCCTTCACTTTTTCTGGCTCTTTTGGACAAAAACAGTTCCAATAAAAACAATCTTTTGTTTGCCGTTGCCAATTTCAACTTTTCAACTTTTCAACTCCGAGAATTTCGATTGTCGTTTGTGAATCTGCCGCCTAAAGAAGCTTTACAGGTGAAAGGATTCGACACGTTCGACGAGGCAGTGGAATACGCTTCGATGATCCTTCAGGATAGTACGTTTATCGCCGAGTCATCCGGGGGAATCCAAACCCTGGTAATTACGGAAGAAAATATGAAAATACTTGCTTCCGGAAAAACAATTGCCGATTATCAGGCGTTCTACAAAACAAATTTCAGTGTAATTCCGGTAATGGCAAAAGCCGGTGTCGAGCCACCATTGCCGGATATCGTTAAGTTCGGCAAAAAATCGGAAGAAACACCTATTGCTAAAGAGGAAAAACCGGATTCGATTTCCGAATTTTTTCCTCTACCGATATCTACAAATACCGACAGCGTAACAACGACAGGCCTCGATTTGCGAATGCAACGGCAAGCCGAACTCGAGCGCAAAGCGCAGGAAGCACTGCAACGAGAAAAACAGAACAATTCGGCCAAGGATCGAGAAAAATTGATCAAAGAACGCAAACGTGAACGTGAGAAACTCATCAAACAACGCGAAAAAGAGCGCAAGGAGATGATCAAGAAACGGGAACAAGAACTCAAAAAACGTCAAAAAGAGCTTGAAACTATGCGTAAACAGCGCGAAAAAGAACGCTTAAAACACCTCAAAAAATGAAAAAGATCGTATTCGCAACCAACAACAAGCATAAACTCGACGAAATTCGCAAGATTTCAGAAGGAAAACTCGAAATTCTGAGCCTCAACGACATCAATTGTCGGACTGATATTCCCGAAACCGGAACTACGCTGGAAGAAAATGCCCTGATCAAGGCTCGTTTCGTGAAAGATAATTTCGGTTACGATTGTTTTGCCGACGATACCGGCCTCGAAGTTAAAGCATTGGACGGTGCTCCCGGTGTTTACTCTGCCCGTTACGCCGGTGAGGATTGCAGAGCAGAAGATAATATCCGGAAACTGTTGACTAACCTCGAAGGCATAAGTGACAGACGCGCCGCATTTCGAACGGTTATTGCCTTGTTGATCGGCGACGAACAATATTTCTTCGAAGGTGCCATTCACGGAAAAATTATCGACGAAAGGCGTGGAAAGAGTGGATTCGGTTATGATCCCGTTTTCGTTCCCGACGGCTATGAACAAACTTTTGCCGAATTGGGCGAAGAAATCAAAAACACGATCAGTCATCGCGCCATTGCTACGACCAAACTCATTCGTTTTCTCCTGAAAATGGAATGAGTTGAAAGTTAAAGTCAGAAATAGGAAGTAAGAAGTAAGAAAACTTAATGGTCCCTTCATTTCTTCATGTTCCAGAAAATATTTATTTTACCATTAAGAAATTCAGGTTATTAAGATTAGAAATAGCAGTAAGTCGGGAAGCAGAACAAAATAATCGGTATCGGTACATCATTAAATCCGTTAACCGCCATATTAATTGAAAATTTTTATGTAATTTTGAACATCTAATCCTTCAATACCATCAACTTATGTCATCAATCATTCGTACAGGCATTATCGGGTATGGACTTTCGGGGCGTGTTTTTCACGCACCCTTCATCGATGTGGTCGAGGGGTACGAACTCACCAAAATCAGCACCTCCAAGCCCGAAAACGTGAAACTCATCGAAGAACGCTATCCCGTTACGGCTGTCGTACCCGACGGAAGAGGCATCATCGAAGATCCCGAAATCGATTTGGTAATCGTTACTTCGCCCAATACCGAACATTTTCGTTGGGCACGCGAAGCACTCATTGCAGGAAAACACGTGGTAGTGGAAAAACCATTCACCGTGAATGTGGCCGAAGCCGACGAACTGATTGAAATTGCACAACGGCAAGGAAAAATCCTCACCGTTTATCACAACCGCCGATTTACCAGCGATACAAAAACAGTGCGCAAAATCCTCGAAAGCGGCATTTTGGGTGAAATCGTCGATTACGAATCGCATTTCGATCGTTACCGCCCAAATCCCCGACCCGGTGGTGCCTGGCGCGAAGATCCTCTGCCCGGATCGGGTATTTTTTACGATCTTGGTTCTCACCTTATCGATCAGGCATTGTGGTTTTTCGGAATGCCTCTTGCGGTTACGGCCGACATCGATTCACAGCGTCCGTGGGCAAAAGCTGACGACCATTTCGATGTGCGTCTGCATTATCCATCGTTCACGGCGACACTCAAATCGGGCATGCTTTGCAAAATTCCCGGCCCAACGTACCTCATTCACGGACGTAACGGTTCGTTCGTCAAATACGGATTGGACGTTCAGGAAGCAACACTTGATGCGGGAGCCGTTCCACAAGGAAAAGACTGGGGACGCGAGCCCGAAAGCATTTGGGGAAATATCTGCTTTGATTGCAAAGAGGTGAAGATCGAAGGGAAAGTAGAAAGTGAACAAGGCGATTATCGCGATTATTTTATCAATTTGCGTGACGCCATCAACGGAAAAACCAAAATTGCCGTAAAACCCGAAGAAGCGCGTAACGTAATCCAAATCATACAACTTGCCCTTCAGAGCAGCAGAGAAAAACGAACTATTTCAATTTAAAGGGTTTCTAAAGAAAGAAAATTGAAGCACCCACGATACTGATCACCGCTCCCACGACTTGTCGGACAGTGATTTTTTCGTGGAACATGACGGCGGAAGGAGCAATGATAAAAATCGGCACCAGCGCCATCAATGTCGCAGCCACGCCGGTATTGGCATGCTGAACGGCAAAAAGCGACAGGGCAACACCCACAAACGGACCGAAAACCGTGCCTACGGTAAGCGATTGCATACTCTTCGCATCCTTCACCGCTCCGAAAATCCCTTTCCAGCGTTTCAAATAGGTTACCAACAATGCGAAACAACCAAAACCGAATAAGGCACGTATCTGGGTTGCAGCCATAGCATCATAGTCTCCAATACCTTTTTTGCTGAGCACCAAACCGACGGCTTGCCCCAATGCTCCGCCTAATGCGAAAAGAAAACCTTTGAGGGGAATATAGAGTTTGAAATACCTGCCGGCAACAGCTATCATGATTCCCGAAACGCTTACCACAATCCCCACAATACTTTTTACGGAAAGTGTTTCGTGCAGAAAAAGCCACCCGATCAGCGCCGTGAGCATCGGGGCTAGACTCATCACCAGCTGCGCCGTTCGCGATCCTATGATGGTGTATGACTTAAACAGACAAAGATCGCCCAAAAAGAATCCGACGATTCCCGACAATCCCAACCAAAACCACTGATACGTAGTGGCATCCGCCGGGAAAAACATTCCTCGTGTGAAGAGCGTCGTCAATCCCAAAAAAGGAATCGCCAAGAAAAGTCGTAAAATATTGACAGAAAGCGAACCGATCCTTCGGCCTGCTTTTTCGAAGAAAAGTGCGCTCAACGTCCAACAAACGGCCGTTAGCAACCCTGCTATTTCGCCAATGTGCGATTGAAAAGGCATTTTTATCAACTATTTTCCTGTCTCGGACGAGAATCGAAATTATTGTGAATAAAAGAATTGACCATGCTTTGTATATTTTTGACTCTCCTTATCAAAAAAAGAGCCGAAAGGCTCTGATTCGCAAATTTTTCATTCTCATAAAGGAAAGCCATCAATCCGATTTTCAACGCTCCGTCTCTCGAGTATATTTGGTCGCAAAGGTACATTTTGTTTGTCAAATGTACTTTGTTTCGAAACTTTTATTTTTGAAGCGCTTCCACTAATTTTTTAGCGGCTTCATCTATCGATTTTTCGCTTGCCAACAGCGAAACAAACTTGCTGCCAATAATCGCACCGGAGGCGTTTTCGCACGCGGCATCGAATGTGGCCTTGTTGGAGATGCCAAAGCCGATCAGTCGCGGATGGCGCAGGTTCATGTTTTTGACGCGACGGAAATATTCCAGATTCTTTTCGCCGAAAGCCTGCTTGGCACCGGTTACGGATGCCGACGAAACCATGTAGATAAATCCCGACGTATTTTCGTCGATCATGCGGATGCGCTCTTCGGATGTTTCGGGCGTGATGAGCATAATGGTATGCAGCCCGTATTTGTCGGTTGTGGATTTGTACGATTTCATGTATTCGGCAAACGGAAGATCAGGGATAATCAGCCCGTCGATACCGCATTCCGCCGCTTTGCAGCAATAGTTTTCGAACCCGAACTGCAAAATCGGGTTCAAATATCCCATCAATACCAATGGGATAGAAATAGTTTGCCGTACGTTCGCCAATTGTTCGAAAAGCAATTTCACGCTGATGCCGTTACGCAAGGCTTGCGTACTCGACGACTGGATGACCGGCCCGTCAGCCAGCGGATCGCTAAAGGATACGCCAATTTCCACGAGGTCGATGCCGTTTTTTTGTAAGGCTTCCAGCACGGGAAGGGTATCGTTCAAGTTGGGATAACCTGCCGTAAAATAAACCGACAGAATGTTTTGTTTTTTTTGTTCGAAAAGTTGATCTATTCTGTTCATTTTCTTTTGATTTTGTCGATAAACGATTGTAATAAATGAATGTCTTTGTAGGCCGGCGACGTTTCGAAGCGGCTGTTCAGGTCGATGCCGATGCAGCGTTCGTGTACGAAAGCTTCCACCCTATCGGCATCGTCGGGCGAGATACCGCCGCTTAGCAGAAAAGGTGTAGTACCCCGATATGCCGACAGAGAGCTCCAGTCGAATTTCTGTCCCGAACCTCCGGGCAACGGCGTTTTCGTGTCGAACAGAAAATAATCGCAAGTCCCTTCATAGAACGACACTTCTTCTGATGGAAATCTGTTTTGCACATTGATGGCTTTGATCACTTTCAATCCCTTGCTGCGAATGCGGCTGCAAAAATCGGATGTTTCACGCCCGTGAAGTTGCACCATGTCGAGGCGAAACAGTTGGACGGTTTCCATAATCTGCTCCTCCCTTTCGTCCACGAAAACACCAACGCGCTTGGCACGTTGCGGCAAATAATCGGGAAGTTCACCGACAAATCGAGGCGAAGTGCGATGAAAGACAAATCCCATCCAATCTACGCCGAGAGCTTCCACCTCGCGAATGTTTTCGGCATCGCGCATGCCACATACTTTCACTATCATGAGGCCTGTAACGATTGGATGAACCCGGCCAGACTTTCGCCCGGAGTACCGTTTTTCATAAAATTCTCGCCGATGAGAAATCCGCGATAGCCCACCTGTCGCAATTGCCGAACGGTTTGCGGATCGGAAATACCGCTTTCGGAGACCAGCACTGCATTTTTTGGCAGTAACTCGGCCATCTCGAACGATTTATCTACTGTAGTTGCGAAACTTCCCAAATTGCGGTTATTTACGCCGATGAGGCTATGCTGAGGCATAATGTATTCGATTTCGCGTTCGTCGTGCAATTCGAGCAAAACGTCGAGCTCCAGTTGTCGGGCTATCTCGGTGAACCGTAGGCATTCGGCTTTGGTGATGGCTGCAGCTATCAGCAGAATGGCATTGGCGCGATGCAGCTTTGCTTCGTAAATCTGATACTCGTCCACAATAAAGTCTTTGCGCAACACGGGTATGTTGCTTTCTTCGACCACAGCGTCGAGATCGGCAAGCGAACCCCCAAAAAAAGCCTCGTCGGTGAGCACCGACAGCGCGGCTGCACCGTTTTGCCGATAGGATGTCGTAACCTCCCTCACATCCGCATCGCGGTGTATCCATCCTTTCGAAGGCGATTTGCGCTTAAACTCGGCAATGATGCCGAAATCATCTTTGGTGAGTGCTTCATGCAACGAGAGGGTTTTATACGTATTTCTTTCGATTTCCCTGTAAATCGAGTCGAGCGGGTATATCGCTTTTTGTGCGGCAACTTCTACCCTCTTGTGTGCTACGATATCCGATAAAATATCTTTCATTCGGTTTGTCAACTATTTAGTTCGATGTATTGATTGAATGTCTTCAATGCCTTTTTGCCGTAAAGGGAATCGCGTGCCTGATCGAGACAATCGTCGATGGATTTGTCCTGTTCGATGGTGCGAATGCCGAATGCGGCATTCACCAGCACGGCGTTCATTTGTGCTTCGGTGGCTTCGCATCGCAATACTAAATCGAAGATACGCGCTGCGTCTTCGGGCGTTTCGCCTCCCGATAATTCCGCTTGCGAAGCACGCCTCAGTCCGAGATCTCCCGGTACGAAGAGCTGTTCGCCCCGATTCGATACGACCTTAAACTGACCGGTGAGCGAGATTTCGTCATATCCGTCGATGCTGTAAACGATGCTGAAATTTTTTTTACTCTCCTGATAGATGTAACTGAACAGTCGCATCATCGACAGATCATACACCCCGAGTACCTGATAGGGCGGTTGGGTGGGATTGACCAGCGGGCCCATGATGTTGAAGAAATTGCGCACGCCGAGGCTCTTGCGTACTCCGGCTACTGCCTTAAGCGCCGGACTGAAAAAAGGTGCATGCAAATATACGAAACCGCATTTTTCGATGGAACGTTTCAGTCGATCGGCATCGGTAGTGAATTTGGCGCCATGCAGTTCGAGAACGTTGCTGGCACCGCTGACGGACGTAGCGCCGTAATTGCCGTGTTTGGCCACCGGATATCCGGCTCCTGCAATCACAAAGGCGGCAAGCGTCGAAATGTTGAACGTGTTTTTCCCGTCTCCTCCGGTTCCGACGATGTCGATGGGACGGTATTCGGACAAATCAATCGGGACGCGCATATCGAGCAGTGCATCGCGAAATCCGAGAATTTCGTCCACCGAAATGCTGCGCATCAGGAAAGTGGTAAGGAGTGCCGAAATCTGCGCTTCGGGAACATTGCCCGAGACGATGTCGAACAATACCTGTTTCGCTTCGTCGCGAGTAAGGTATTGATAATCGAACAGTTTATAAAGTATCTCTTTCATGTGATATATATCGTTTGTTGCCGTCGCCGGCATGGGGTTAATGTTCTAAAAAGTTTTGAATGATCTGGATGCCGTCGGGCGTGAGCACCGATTCGGGATGAAACTGCACGCCGTGAACATCGAGTGAAGTGTGCTTCAACGCCATGATTCGGTTTTCGTCATCCACCGCCGTGATTTCGAGACGATCGGTCGGGAAGTCTTCATTCGAAACAATCCACGAATGATAGCGTCCGGCCTGAAATTGGTCGGGCAGCCCGTCGAAAATATAATCGCCTGCCGTGATTTTGATGGCCGTTTGCACTCCGTGAAAGACGAAAGGAATGTTTTCGAGTTTTGCTCCAAAGGCAAGGCCGATGGCCTGATGTCCCAAACAAACGCCCAATATGCTTTTATGATCGGCATAATGCCGGATGAGCGGCAGGAGCAATCCGGCTTCTTCGGGCACGCCGGGGCCGGGCGACAGGATGATTTTGTCGTACTGTTCCACCGAATCCAAATCGAGGCGGTCGTTGCGCACCACGTCCACATCGGCGAAACCGAGCGATTTCACGGCATGCACCAGATTGTAGGTGAAAGAGTCGTAGTTGTCGAAAATAAGTACTTTTACTTTTTTCATCGTTCCCAAATTATGCGTTGAACAAATTGGCTGCGCGATCGATAGCACTCTTCAAAGCGCCGAGCTTACTGTTGACTTCCTGCAACTCATACTCGTCGTTGCTCTGCGCCACAATTCCTGCTCCGGCCTGATACCATAGCTCGTTGTTGCGGCTTACGAAGGTTCGGATGGTGATGGCCTGATTGAGATCACCGTTGAGTCCGACGAACCCGATGCAACCGCCATAAGCGCCGCGATTGTGTTTCTCGATTTCGGAAATGAGTTGCATGGCGCGCACTTTAGGTGCTCCCGATAATGTGCCGGCGGGGAAAGTATCGAAAAATGCCTGAATGGAATTTGCCTCATCGTCGAGTGTACCGCTCACACGCGAAACCAAATGAATGACATGCGAGTAAAATTGAGGTTCTTTGTAAAAATCGACTTTTACGTCGTGTGCATGGCGGCTCAGATCATTTCGTGCCAAATCTACCAGCATCACATGTTCGGCATTTTCCTTGGGATCGTTGAGCAGAAAATCCAGGGCTTTCATGTCCTCTCTGTAATTTCCCGTTCGCTTGGTGGTGCCGGCAATCGGATCGATGCTGATGTGCCTGCCCCTGATCTTGCAATGCGTTTCGGGCGAAGAGCCAAAGATGCGGTATCCGCCGAAATCGAAATAAAACAGATAGGGTGAGGGGTTGATGGAACGCAATGCCCGATACACCTTGAAGTCGTCGCCCGAGTATCGCTGCACGAAACGCCGCGACAGCACAATTTGAAAAACATCACCCCGCAAGCAGTGCTGCACGCCACGACGTACGTTGGCTTTGAACTCTTCGTCGGTGGCGGTGCTATACTCCTTTCCTTCGGGGAAAAAATTGTAGGAGGCAAAGTTTCGCATGTTGATAAGCACCTCTACACGCTCGAGACGACTTTGTTCGTTGTCGCGCAACAATTCCATCAACACGATTTCGTCGGTGAAGTGATTGAATATCATGATGTATCGGTAGAGAATATACAACATGTCGGGAGCATCGTTCTGCTTCTCGATGCTTTCGCGGATAGCGATGTTTTCGGTATATTTTACACAATTGAAAGTCGTGTAACCGAACAAACCGCATGCGTTTTTGTCGGGGCCTTCCACTTCGATATCGGCAATAAATCCGCTCAGCGCATCGGCAATAGTAAACGAATCGGTGAACTGTTGTTCGTAACGGCTTCCGTCGGGATATTTCATCGTGCATACGCCTCGATTGACCTCCACGCTGGCAATCGGTTCCAGGCCGATGTACGATGTGCTGTTTTCGTTGGCGTGAAAATCGGAACTTTCGAGTAAAGCCGATTGAGGAAACGTGTCGCGTATTTTCAGATAGATACTCACCGGGGTATGCAGGTCGGCCAATATTTTTTTTGTTTTGGTATGAAAAGTGTACTTCATCTTATTCGTTTTTAAAATTGATTTTCGTACTTGAAATAGGTTTCGAGATCTTTGTCCCCTCTTCCCGAAAGCGTCAGAACCACCACATCATCGGGTTTGAAATCGACTTTTTCCAATGCCGCCAGCGCGTGTGCCGATTCCAGTGCGGGAATGATGCCTTCTCTGCGGGTCAGCTCGAAAGCAGCCCGAAGGGCTTCGTCGTCGTTGATGGGGAGCACTTGGGCACGATGTTGCGAAGCCAGATTGGCATGGATGGGCCCCACACCCGGATAATCGAGTCCGGCCGAAATGGAATACGGTTCGGTTATCTGTCCGTCTTCGGTTTGCATCAACAGGGTTTTGCATCCATGCAGCACGCCGATCGTTCCCAATTGAATGGTGGCCGCCGAATAGCCGCTATCGACACCTTTCCCGCCCGCTTCGGCCAACACGATTTTTACCCGATCGTTGTCGAGATACTCGTAAATAGTGCCGGCTGCATTGCTTCCGCCTCCCACGCAGGCTACCAGATAATCGGGATAGTCGCGTCCTTCTTTTTCCATGAGCTGCACTTTTATTTCTTTACTGATTACCGATTGCAGTCGTGCAACCAAATCGGGATAGGGATGAGGACCGATGGTGGACCCGATGATGTAGTGCGTTTCTTCGGGATGACTGCACCAGTCGCGAATGGCTTCGTTCGTCGCATCTTTGAGCGTCATGTTGCCCGAGGTTACGGGAACGACGGTTGCGCCCAACATCTCCATTTTTTTCACGTTCACGGCCTGACGTTCGACGTCCGTTTTGCCCATATACACGGTGCAGGGCATTTGCATCAGTGCGCAAACGGTGGCGGCAGCCACGCCGTGCTGACCGGCTCCTGTTTCGGCAATAATGCGTGTTTTACCCATTTCGCGCGCAATCAGTATTTGTCCGATGGCATTGTTGATTTTGTGCGCACCGGTATGATTCAGATCTTCGCGCTTGAGGTAGATTTTGCATCCGAAACGCTCGGAAAGTTGTTGCGAGAGATAGAGCGGCGAAGGTCTGCCTACGTAGTCGCGCAACAATTGTTCGAATTCGCGTTTGAACTTTTCGCTTTCGAGTATGCGCAGATAGGAATTTCCCAAATCATTCACGCATTTGTAGAGAATTTCGGGTACGAATGCTCCCCCAAATTCACCATAATACCCATTACTGTCAACTGAAAATTTTTGCATGTTATGTGTTCTTTAATCTGTATGTGCCCATTTAACGAAAAAAGCCCGTCGCAGGTGCGACAGGCTATCTTTTATTTTTATTCCGTTATATCACGTTAAGACATGGCTGCTTTCCCTTACGACTGCATGAGTTGTAAGTGGCGCCACCAATATCCGTTTGTGAATGATAAATTCATTTTCCTTTTATTTGTTTGCAAAGGAAAATAATTTGGAAATAAAATGCAACTTATTTTTCGATTTTAACATAAACAAGATGAATATTCCGCTTTTTTGATTCGATGATTTGTCAATTCATTGATTTGGAGATGAATTTCAAACCTCTAACAGATTTTCGAAACCTGTTAGAGGTTTGTGTCCCCTATCCCGATGGGAATTGCAATTCTTTTCGCGAAAAAATGAAATATTGTTTCGTTCAACTTCGTGTTTTGGTAGCAGAGAACAGCACAAAGAGCGGGAATCAGCGAGCTGACAAGAAGGAGAAATAATAGAAACATCATCCCCTGTTTAATTAAATTAACGACTCATAGAATTTATCCGCCTTTTGCAACATGGTTGGAAAGGCGAGGAGTGGGGAAAAATGCACAGATAAATACCTGTACGTGCAATGGCTTGTTTTAATGTTCATTTGGGAAAAGTCAATTTTCGTTTTCGGAATTTCCTTCAGACTTTAATAATTCTTGAATATCCACAGCATAAAAAGAAAAACTACCCCAAGGAAAATAAGATGTTTGATTTGCAATGTAGGATCGTAAATTTGCGATACATATACTTAATCCGGAAATTCGGAGCATCTGGACTTTTTGCTCTTCGGTTAATTCGGTTGCTTTATCGAATTCAAAAAAACTCATGCCGGTAACAGCTATAGAATAACCCGGCTTGTCTTCTTCATTGTTTGCATTAATATTTACTGAAGTTACAATTCTGTATATCTCCTTATTCATATCTTGTTCGACGCTAAAGTCGATATCAACAGGATATGAATTTAATATGTCAAAAGGGCGTTCTTTATCGTCTTTTTCAGGCAGAATGAATGAAAGCCGACTTTCGACAATTACAAATTTCTTTAATATTAAATCTGATCTTTTGGCAATCATGAGGCAATCTTTGTTTGTGAATTATCGGCACTGACATCTAACTTAGTCCAGTCATTATGCACGCCTGAAGTATCATTATCTCTACATTTTGAAACAGGTTTATGGGAAAACAAATATCCCGAATTAGCCAATATATTTTTACTGCGTTCTATGTCGCTGTATGATATATTATTGAATCCTGCCTTATCACGATTTAACAAGTCTTCTATTTTTTCAAAGGAAACGAACGGTACAAGGCCGATGGATAAAGCCAATTCAACGAATTTGGAAATTCGATGATCAGCTTCGCCATTAAGAATCTGACTAACGTAACCTTTTGAAACTCCTAATTTCTCAGCGAATTGAGTACGAGTAAGATTGTTTGCTTTCATGTAAGCTTCAACTTCGTTGAACAAATCAATTTGAAATTTGGCAATCCAATATTCTTTTGATTGAATAAGTTCTTCTCTTTTCATAATTTTTCTATTTATTATTTCCCTGAAAGGTATTCATCAACGATTGAATGAAAACTTCGAATATCGGTTTCTTGAGTATTTTTATATCCACCCATTACAACCATTTTACCGCCCGGAATGTTGAACACATAAACTCTTAAGTGCTTGCTTTTAAATTCATATCGTTTTACAATCGCTTTACCCCCTTTGATTTCTCTGAATTTATTCTTCGGAAGCGAAGAACCTTTCGCGAATAAATCCATATATGAAAAAATAGTCGTCAATTCGGAAATGTATTGTTTTTTCTCCCTAATCTCCTTTTCAAATTCATCAATTAAACAGATGTCATCAACCAATAATTTTTCAAAAACCTGCTTGCCTTTTACTGTCTCAAAAATTTCTGTTGCAAATTTACGCATAATGTTTAGTTATAACTAAACTCGATTTGTATTTTTCGAGTTGATTAATTTTTTTTAACGTGAGTAGGAGTTTTTCTTTCGTAATAACAAAAGTAATAAAAAAGTGTGATGTCCTGAAATAGTTTAAAAAAAGAGAAAATGATGATATGGAATTGTTGATTTGATGATCTGATTATAAGTATAATCACGCGCTCGAAATGAGCCCACGAACAAAAAGTTATAGCGCAGCGAAACATGTTTCGGAGAAACCTTATTCACTTGGTAATTCGTAATTTCGTTAATTGACCTTGATCAATGAACTGAGCCAACTCAGCAAGTAAAGACGCAACATGCTACATCCCCTCCTCCGTCAGTAGGGTTTGGGGGAATACCCAATCATAAATATTCGATTATCAAATAAATATTGAGCCTACTTGAAAAAGTCTGTGTATTGAAAAATAAGCCAAATTAAAATTGACTATCAGCGCTTTACAAAACGACTTTATGGTATTTTGGACTTTATAAAGTGGACTCAATATTGGATGTTTGAAAATTTTTATCATAGATTTTATTCACATTGCCGGTTTTTCTGCAATCAAAATAAACTGTTCGTAATCGGATAATTTGCCGGGAATTTTTTCCTGTCGCAGCACGTTGTAGGTCTTGACGTGAAGCACGCGAAAACCTGCTTTCTCGAATTGTGCAGACAGTTCGTCGGTATCGAACCCCTTGTGAGGAACGAGATCGAAGTGATGAAACGAGCCATCTTCACTGCGAATGTCGCCGATGGCAATTTTTGCGCCGAGCGTGGTGACAGCAAACAGATGTTCGAGCGTTTTCGGGATATCCTCGATGTGATGGAAGGCCATATTCGAAAACACGAAATCGATATCCGCAGGGCGATATTTACTGATTTCGCCATGCAAAATCTCGACAGGAGCATTGTCGTCGATTTTCGAACGCAACACCTTCAACATTTCCTCCGAAGTATCTTCGAAGACGATGCTGCGCACGCGCGGAAGCATTTGCAATCCCACCAATCCTGTTCCGGCGCCTATTTCCAACGCTTTCCAATGAGGTTGCGGTTCGATATGCTTTAGCAGCGCCTGCACGAAATTGTCGGCCATTTCTATTTTTCCGGGCTTGTCCCACTCGGCAGCCCGATCGGCAAAGTAGTCGGTCATCTTCATTTTTTTTGACAACTAAACGGCATTTGATCGTAATTTGTTCATTTGGTCAAAAGTTCATCGAATGCGAGCCGCGAATACTTTGTAATGGCGATGCGGAAAGCGTGATGAACTATGCGTGTTCTGTGATGTTGTAATTTACTTTTCTGTTTTTTCGGGTAAATTTTATCTGATAGTTGTGTCGGAGGAGACTGGGAGGAGAGTTGGAGTTGGGTCGGAGTTGGGTCGGAGCTATGCAATAGTTGCGTTTGCAGATTTTTTCATCAGATATTGATCCTCATTAATTATTTAACTGAATAAGTAAAATCTTCGTCAGGAATGACGAATTTATCGATTAGTCAGTTAATATTTTTGTGAAAGGTCGAAAATCCCAATGAGCCGGATTTTCCATGGGAAAATATTTCGGGCGACAAATCGGGAGAAAAACAGAACATAGGCAAATGGGAGAAAAATATTTGTTATTTTTGCCTTATCAAACAGCGACATCCATTTATTTTTTCACCCGGACAAACAGGGGAAATCTAAAAATTGAAAAATGAGCAACGAACAAACGGTTACGACCAATATCAAGACTTCAGACGACGATTTGGAAATTCTGAAAAAACACTTTCCGCAATGTTTCGACAAAAACGGAAATTTTCAGTTTGAGAAATTCAAAAACAAAAGTTCCGCAGTTGATAAGCTTGCGACAGCCCATTCGCAAGAAGGCGCGAGAAAATCAATGCTACCGAGATATTCAAAACTCTGTCACCCAACACGACAAAGTGATTTAGAAAATAATCTTTTAAATTATACATCCCATTAAAAACAAAAATTATGGAAAAAAGAGAATATGAATCATATAAAAATCACATTGATAAACTATTAGATAGAACATTATTTTCGTATCCGTTTTATGATAAATCTGATGATGAATTAATTTCAGACGCAAGAAAACGAACAGAAAGCAATATCGAGTTTGGCTTATTCAAACTTGGAGAGCCGAGTGTGAAAGAAGTGTTTGTCGATAACGATTTTATTGAAACGAAGTATTTTACGCTTACAAGTACGTTAAACACATCAGAGAGTCCAATTGAAATTAAACTTTCATCTTTCATATTTCCTCTATTTTTTTTTCATCTTTATTTGATAAGAAGGAGAAGTTGAGAAGCACTTTTAACTATCAAACATTTAACGACTATAATTCCTTATTTCGTGAAATGAAGGGAAGTTTTGGGGAAACTGTGTTAATTACAAGTTGTTGGGAGCTTGTGACCGTATTTCATAAAATAAAAAAATGTGTCAATATCGTTCCAACACCTAAAGATGACAAATCACTAGCTCTACTAATTCGTAAAAGTTTTGTAAAGGATAGAAGCAATTTTATAAACGACTTTTTGAATAAGCCTCATAAATATATTCCTACGTGTCCCGTTGACAAAGAAATTTTGAATGAAGTGTTGCAGGAATATCAGCAAAAATTGAAGGATGAATTAAATCTCCTAAAAAATTATAATTTGCCATCAGATTATCACGGAGTCCCTGATTACGAAGATTACTAAGATTATTACAAACAGGAATCATATGGAAAATATGCTGGTTCTTATGCCCAAGACATTGAGGGTTTAAGTGATGATTGTATAGATGATGTATTAGACGACGAACCTGATGCGTACTGGAATATTGACTAAAAAAAATGATTAAAATAAAGGACGAAAGGCTAACAAAGGTTATACGCAATAAGGGCTTTAGTGGGCATTCAAGCATTCTGCCCCGCTCAAAATTCGGTGTAGGTGGACAGGATAGTAGCTTGCAATCCCCTACTGCATATAGCCGCGACCGTTAGGCGGCAGCATAAAACACCACTGGATGTAGATTATATAAAAACTAAAAAATGAAAACGAAAAAAAACATATTTATTCCGTTTCTATTTCTTACACTAAGTCTGAATATTTATGGGCAAGACACTAAAAGCATCAACACTATAAGAAATTGGAACGAAAAAAAAGAAAGGCAACATTTAATAAATAGACAAGATTCCTCAACTTGGGATTATGAAATGCTGTATAGGGATATTGAAGATGCTAAGGGTATTGATTCTAAACCATTCCGATTTGGTGCGTTTCCAGTTCCTAAATACAGCTTGTTGGGCGAAAATACTTTTCAAGGGATTGGAATAGGAAGTTTTTATAGACGCATTGAGAATTCTGGTAATAATGTGTATTGTACGTTCTTTGCCGTAAATAAAAATGAACTAATAAAACAATACATCCCTAAGGGTAAAAAAAATGAAGTATTTTTTACTATTATGGTGTTAACAGACATCGAAATAGACACCATTAACTATTCTCATTCTAAAAATCAGATGATGTAAACGGTAAATAAGAATGCAGCATTTTCGGTAATTTCGAGTGCAGCGTTTTTGGTAACAACACTGCAACACTTTCGGTAACAATGATGCAGCATTTTTAGTAAC
>Ga0255347_1001891_pt1 | contig 31467 bp, 24 predicted proteins | sample wastewater_treat_2_FD_192479 | JGI IMG/M metagenome (GOLD analysis project Ga0255347, IMG submission 192479) | Wastewater microbial communities from Lulu Island WWTP, Vancouver, Canada - plant24 | ecosystem: Engineered > WWTP > Wastewater > Unclassified | place: Canada: Vancouver, British... | reverse complement strand
TTTTCATTCGCATGGCGTGGCATTCCGCCGGCACGTACCGCACCGGTGACGGCCGCGGCGGCGCCGGCGCCGGCCAGCAGCGTTTCCCGCCCCTCAGCAGCTGGCCCGACAACGCGAACCTCGACAAGGCACGCCGGCTGCTCTGGCCGATCAAGCAGAAGTACGGCAGGAAGATCTCATGGGCCGACCTCATGGTCCTGGCGGGCAACGTCGCCCTGGAGTCGATGGGGTTCAAGACCTTCGGTTTCGCGGGCGGCCGCGAGGATGCCTGGGAGCCGGAAGAAGACGTCTACTGGGGTTCTGAGAACACGTGGCTTGATGACAGGCGCTACTCCGGTGACCGGGACCTCGAAAACCCGCTCGCTGCCGTGCAGATGGGGCTGATCTATGTCAACCCGGAAGGGCCGGGCGGCAACCCGGACCCGATCGCGGCGGCCAGGGATATCCGCGAGACGTTCGCCCGCATGGCCATGAACGACGAAGAGACGGTTGCGCTCATTGCCGGCGGGCACAGCTTCGGCAAAACCCACGGCGCCGGCCCTGCGTCCCACGTGGGGCCCGAGCCGGAGGCAGCCCCCATCGAGGAGCAGGGCCTCGGCTGGAAGAGCAGCTTCGGCACCGGGAAAGGAGGTGACACGATCACCAGCGGCCTGGAGGTCACCTGGACCAGCACGCCAACGACGTGGAGCAGCAACTTCTTCCGGATCCTGTTCGCGTACGACTGGGAACTGACAAAGAGCCCGGCCGGTGCGCACCAGTGGCGACCAAAGGGCGGCGCAGGCGCCGGCATGATCCCGGATGCCCACGACAAATCGAAGCGCCATGCGCCATCCATGCTGACCACCGACCTCTCCCTGCGGTTCGACCCTGTCTACGAGAAGATTTCACGGCGGTTCATGGAGAACCCCGACCAGTTCGCGGACGCATTTGCCCGTGCATGGTTCAAGCTGACGCACCGCGACATGGGCCCGCGGGCACGCTATCTCGGCCCGGAGGTCCCCAAAGAAGAGCTCATCTGGCAGGACCCCATCCCTGCCGCCAATCACAAACTGGTTGATGACCAGGATATTGCCTCCCTCAAGGCTACGATCCTAGCTTCAGGGCTGTCCGTATCCTACCTGGTCTCGACCGCCTGGGCATCGGCGTCCACCTTCCGGGGCTCCGACAAGCGCGGCGGTGCGAACGGCGCACGAATCCGCCTCGCGCCGCAGAAGGACTGGGAAGTCAACCAGCCGGCCGAGCTGGCGAAGGTGCTGAAGGTTCTCGAAGGTATCCAGGGCGAGTTCAACCGCACCGCTTCCGGCGGCAGGAAGGTCTCGCTTGCCGACCTGATCGTCCTGGCCGGTTGTGCCGGCATCGAGCAGGCTGCGAAGAAGGCCGGTCACGACGTGACGGTCCCCTTCACGCCGGGACGCATGGACGCCTCGCAGGAGCAGACCGATGCGGCCTCCTTCGCCGTGCTCGAGCCGAAGGCGGACGGTTTCCGCAACTACCAGAAGAGCCGGTATGCGGTATCAGCCGAGGAGCTGCTGGTCGACAAGGCGCAATTGCTAACCCTGACCGCACCCGAGATGACGGTGCTCGTTGGCGGCATGCGGGTGCTGGACACCAACGTCGGGCATACCCGGCACGGTGTCTTCACCAGGAGGTCGGGAATGCTCACCAACGACTTCTTCTCAAACCTGCTCGACATGGGCACGGAGTGGAAGGCCATACCGGACGCCGGGGACCTGTTCGAGGGGCGCGACCGCAGAACTGGCGAAATCAGGTGGACCGCCACGCGTGTCGACCTCATCTTCGGTTCGAACGCCCAGCTCCGGGCCCTGGCCGAGGTCTACGCAAGCGCGGACGCGAAAGAGAAGTTTGTGCAGGACTTCGTAGCGGCCTGGACCAGAGTGATGAACCTTGACCGCTTCGACCTCGGCGTATCGTAGCTTCAACGTCTTTTCATGGTGGAGAACCTCACGAAGGCGGGCAGTGTGTGGCACAAGGGGTGTGAAGAGTATATCCAGTGGGGCGCCACGAATCCATAAATCCCCCATTTTTTCACTCATGCCCATATTGCTCAGCAAAATACTCGTTATTTCCATTCACCCTTTCACCCGTTATAATGATGCTTGTCAAAGGTCTGGTGGAGGAATTCCTCTTTCGGGTGTCTGCTCGCGTGCACCGGCGGCTTCAGGTATCCGATCTCCGGGGTCTGGAGGGCAGGGCAGACGTGGTACTTTCTCCGGCCCTCACCAGATCTCCGGTCGTTGATCCGGTGGCCGGTAGAGCCTGTTTTCGGGTGTAATATCCGGAAATGCGGAATAAAATTCCGGCATATTGAATACCACGCAGTTCACCCGCAGGTTAGTCGGGGCATGGACATCCGACAGTATCTGGTTCCGGAGTGCTTCCGGACGGATACTCTCACGCCAGATGGTGGCGTAACTGATGAAAAACTGCTGGAAATCGGTGAATCCTCCAGGATCCCGGTCTTCCCCCTTCCCGCCCCGGACCTTTGCATACGCGTGATATGCGATGGTGAGCCCGCCAAAATCCGCGATGTCTTCCCCGAGGGTGAGGCGGCCATTTGCGGCGAGTCCGGGAAGCACCTCCTGCGCACGGTATTGATCGACGATGACCTGGGCTTTTTGGGTAAATTTCATCTCATCCTCCGCCGTCCACCAGTCGCGGAGATTCCCATCACGGTCGTACTTCCTGCCCGTATCATCGAATCCATGGGTCATCTCATGGCCGATGATCGCACCGATAGCCCCGTAATTTGCCGCATCATCGGCATCCATGTCGAAGAACGGCGGCTGCAGTATGGCGGCGGGAAAGACGATCTCGTTCATGCCGGCATCATAGTAGGCATTGATGGTCTGGGGGTGCATGTACCAGGTCGTCCGGTCAGCAGGTTTTCCTGCCCTGTCCAGGCCCTGGGGGCCTTTCCTGAAATCGTACTGCATCGCCCGGAGAATGTTCATCACGTAGGAATCAGCATCGATCTCAAGCTCCCGGTACTCCTGCCACGTGTCAGGATACCCGATTTTGAGATGCATCCGGGAGAGTTTTTCCAGGGCTTCCTGCCTGGTACCCGGACCCATCCAGGAGAGATGCTCAATCCGGGATCGGAATGTCTCTCTCAGGTTCTCCACCAGGTCAAGCATTCTCCTCTTTGCTTCCGGAGGGAAGTATCGGTCGACGTACAACCTCCCGATCGCCTCCCCCAGTGCGAAGTTCATCGTGGCCAGAACCCGCTTCCAGCGGGGTTTCATCCGGGGCTGGCCGTTCAGGATCCTCCCGTAGAAGGCAAAGTTCTCCTCCTCAAAACGTGAATCCAGGAACGGGGCAAGGGAGGTGATTACTTTCCAGCGGAGAAATGCTTTCCACTCTTCAATCCCGAGGGTTGCTGCCATTTGGCCGAGCTCCGTGAAGAAACGCGGCTGATGAATATTTATTTCCCCGATTCCAGGGTAGCCGGTGATGGAAAAAAAGGCGGTCCAGTCTATTTCAGGGGAAATCTCCTGCAGGCCGTCAATGCCGACTTTGTGGTAGGTTGCGTCAGGATCCCGGTTTTCCTCGGGGGAAAAGGACGCCTTCGCCAGGCGTGTCTCCATATCCATGATCGTCTCCGCGGCAGCGCGGGCGGAATCTGTGGAGATAGCGAGGAATTCGTACATCTTCGCGATGTGGTCTTTATACCGAATTCTGATGTTTTCTGATTCAGGGTCTTCTTTCAGGTAGTACTCTTTATTCCGAAGGCCCAGCCCGCCCTGGGCAAGGCCGGCGATCATCATGGTACTGTTTTTTGCATCGATCTCGGCGAACAGCTCGAAACAGGGAGCAACACCACTCGTCACGAGATGGGCGATGACCGGCTGGATATCGGATACCTGATGAATAGTTTCTATCCGATCCAGAACGCCGTGTATGGGGGTGAGACCCAGGCGTTCAATGTTTTCGATATCCATTCCTGTGTGATAGAGGTCAGCAATCTTCCGGGTGAGTGATCCCTGTTCTGCACCAGAATTTCCGGCGACTTCTTCGATGAGCGAGCGGAGATGTTCCTCGGTGATGTCATTGAGGTCGGCGAATACGTCGTAGGCAGTTTTGTCGGGTGGCACGGGGTGACCCAATATCCAGTCACCGTTCACATACTGATAGAAATCATCACCGGGTGCAACTGATCGATCCATATCACTTCTGCACCATGGTTCAAGGATATTTAAACCTCTGCATCCTCAATGTCCGTGCCGATATCCCGAGGACGAACACGCCCCGTTCCGTCCGGATACGAGAGCACCTGGCTCGATTGAAGAATGACTATCCGTTCCCTTTCAATTGACCGGATACCGCAATCACACCGATACCCAGGATACCGATCACCGCGGCGACTCCCGATTCAATGATATGCAAAAAAAGGAGGGCAGCCGCCCCCAATGCGATGAACAACCCAATAGTGAACAGGATTTTGTTCATGTGTGGAGCTTCTCAAATTCATTCAACGTTTGGTATCATTTAAAGGCAGCTGATTCCGCCTCAACCGTGAACATGAAGGTTGTTTGCCGTATGATGAGGTTTCCAGAATATTGGGGGGAATAACTGAGTGAGGAAAATAATCCTGACCATAACTTCTTCGATATCCGTCTCCCATTTCCTGACATGGATGAAGGATTTTTTTTCTCGGTATTCGAAGGACTGCCCCGGCAGGGCCCCGGGCTTGACGAATATACTGCCCTGGCATTCCACTGTATCCCCGGCCTCCCGAACAATGCCCAAATCCTTGATATCGGTTGCGGGTCAGGCATGCAGACCCTTATGCTGGCCCGGCTCTGCCCTGGAGCAGAAATCACCGCGTCCGATATTCACCAGCCATTCCTGGATGATGTGAAAGAACGCGCTCGATCGGCCGGATTGGATGGACGGATCATGACCGTGCGTGCCTCCATGGATGACCTCCCGTTCCCGGCAGAGTCCTTTGATCTCATCTGGGCCGAGGGTTCGGCCTTTGTCATGGGGTTTCGGGAGGCCCTCTCGTACTGGAGGCGGTTCCTGAAACCGAAGGCTTTTTTATCCCTCTCGGAGCTTGTCTGGTTTACCCGGACCCCAACGGAAGAATGCCGGCAGTACTTTGCAGAGAAGTACCCTCCCATGCTGCACGAGGAGGACGCCCGGAAGATGATCGGGGATACCGGGTATTTGGTCCTTGATACCCTCCGGCTTCCCGATGCTGCGTGGTGGAATGATTATTACATTCCCCTGTCCCGGCGAGTGGGAGTCCTGAAAAAGCAGTATCCCGGCGACCAGGAGGTGCAGGACCTCCTGGCATCGTTCGACGAGGAAATAACGATGTTCCGCACCCATTCACGGGAATACGGCTATTCCTTCTTCATCGCCAGGAAACAGGACGGTTCATCTCTGTCCTGAACCCCTGGCCTCATGGATTGCATGGAAATATCATAACGGGGAGGACCCTGGCATCCCGAACCGTGAGAAATACCAGGGAGATCAATATACCGGTATGAGACCAGGGCTGTTCCCCGTGATGGACCTGCCCCCGGACCGGGTCACGATATAGGTATTTTCTATCCCCACCATCCCGATCTCCGGGATACCCTTCTTCGGTTCAAGGGCAAGCACCATGCCCTCCTGCAGGGGTTCATCAAAACCGGGTGCAATGACCGGCATTTCGTCGACCTGCAGCCCCACCCCGTGGCCAAGGAACTGGGCCCGGCGGGACCCGAACCCCATGAAATTTTCCAGGAATGCGGGCTCGACCGACTCCATGACCGAGGCGTATATCCCGGACGGAATATTCCCGGGCTTCAGGAGAGCCGCCATCTCGTCCTGGATACGGAGGCAGCATTCGTGGATGGCGATCGCCTCCCGGGGGAGGGACCGCCCGAACATGTAGGTCATGGTCTTGTCCGTCTGGTACCCGTCGACCCCGCAGGCATTGTCGATGAAGACGAGGTCCCCGCTCTTCAGCTTCCGGTCCCTGCTCCCGAGGACCGGGGCTGCCGGGCACATGCCATAGCACCCTCCCGGCCCGTCAAAACACGTCGGATAGATCGAGCTCTCCCCGAACCCGATCTGCCCGACGACGATCTCGCAGTTGAACCTGCCGAACCGGACAATCCCGTGGTGGCCCTCCCGCACCATGGCCGAGAAGACGGCACTCCCGAACCCGGCCTCGCTCATCCCCTCCTGCAGGATCCCCGGCACCCAGTCCTCCAGCACGTACCGGTGGATCTCCCCGGCCCTCTCCAGGAGCGAGAGCTCATACGCACTCTTCACCGCCCTGACCTTTGCCACCTGCGCATCCAGCGGATGGGCATCACGGCAGGGGAAGTATTTCCGGAACCTCCGGAAAAGGGCAACCGGCACAATCTCGGTCTCCAGGTAGACCGCCTCCGGAAACGTCCTCCTCTCCTTTGCCGCCTCGCGGAAACTGCCCATCGGCCGTATCTCCGGAAAGAGCGACTCCTCCCTGGCCCGCTCGAAGCTGCGCCTGACCCAGAACTCGGCCTCACCATCCCGTGGAACCAGGAGCATGCCGTCCTGCATCGTGCCCGTGAAGTAGTAGAGGTTGATATTGCCAAAGATGACTAAAAGTTCCCACCCCGGGTTCTCTTTATCCATCAGGACAATGAAGCGGTCCATCCTGCCGCGGAGTTCGGAATAGGGAACCTTTCCTTGCATGCAGGTGTATGGGAGACCAAAATATTTACCGGTAATGGGGGGGATGGAGGGGGATTCACAGTATGGGGATTCCATGGGGGGTAAATGGCGGAGTGGAAGGTGCTTTCAATTCAGGAAGAACGTGAAGCGAGCGATGGTTCTCGAAGTTAGACCAGGAGTGGGATCCAGGCCGGACCACGTAGGCGATTGTACTCTGGAAGTCCGCGATCGAGACCTCGGCATGGAAGACGGGAAATCGTTATTTATATAACACAGCAATAAAATTTATCAAAGGGATCCGAGGAATGGCCGTTATAGACTCCTCAAATGCTGAAAAGCCTACAGATGCACAGGCTTCCTTGGTATCGCTTTCAATGAGAAAAGAATTTCAAAAATGGCTTGCCAAGAGTACGGCAAGGAAGAAGTATTCGGCGGAAGTTCTTTTATCCTGCATAGACAGGATTTCGGAATATGCCCTCCACAAGGAAATCAGTACCGTCAGCCTTTGGGAATACACACAGTTCAGTACGTTCAAGCCCATTTACAAGAAACTCTCGAAGGCGAAAACGCTGCGTGTTTCTGACAAAAAGACATATAGGGTTTTTATCGTTGCAGGGCCGTTATATTTGGAGTTTCTGAAAGAGAAACCGTTTACTCGTAAAGTCGAAGATGTCATTGTTCCTGTTGAAATCAAAGAGGCCGAGCCGGAAAAGTCACAAAAAGCACAGCCTACCCGAACCGAACCTATAGTTCCGCCTAATCCTGCGCTTGACCCTGCGGTCGTTGAACAACTGACAGACGTGCTTTCGGCACACTTCGCCAACGGTTACAGACTGAACTCCCCGATTGAGTTAGTGCGTTTTAGGTCTTTCACCGTAGAGGATTTAGGTAAAGAAATCTTGCTGCCTGACAAAGAACTGGAAAGGCACATCGCAGCTTGTGGAACAGCATTTAACGGCAAGGTTTATGCAGTGTCGGCTCAGGCTAAAGAGCGAATCAAGAAACTGGCGGAAGAGTACTTCGCTGATGGTGCACGGGTTATCTTCTTTGCCGAGTTTTATGCCAAGAATGAAAATTGGCTGTTCGGCGAAAACATAGTTTCTAAGGATATGCTAATTGAAATTCTCCGGGGGTTGTTTCCAGAGTTATCGTTCAAACAGATATTTTTTGGCTACATGGACGTTTCAGTTTTTGCTGTTCTTGAGAGCGAAATACTTCGCGTGTGGGGCGAGGATGTATTATTGACCTATAAGCAACTCGCCGAACGGTTAAAGTACGTACCTCTTGACCGGATAAAAAACACCCTTGGTCAGAACGGCAACTTCATCTGGAGTGGCGTAGAGACCTTCTCGCACGTTAGCCGAATCGACATCACCGAAGAGGAGCGGGGAGCAATCCGTGAAGCCGCCGTGCGAAAGTGCAACGCTTACGGCTATGTTTCAATCACGGATTTGCCTTTTGGGGAAATCAAGGAGCGCAACTACGAACTTTCCATTACGGCGGTTCATAACGCTGTTTACCGCATCTGTTTGTCGGATAAGTTCGACAAGAAAGGAAAAATCGTCACGCGCAGAGGCGATGTCTTTAACGCGCTGACAATTATGAAAAAATACTGTCGAACCATCGATAAATGTTCACTCGACGACTTGCTGAACATCCAGAAGGAACTGACAGGTGAGGTTCGCCGTCGGGTAGCTGTAGAGGCGGGCAACACCATTCTGGTTCGTATCGATAGAGAGATCTATGTTACAGACAGGTACGTTCATTTTAACGCCGATATGGTTGATAAAGCCATCGAGTTGTTTGTTAAGGGAGACTATCTTCCCCTTAAATCATTCACGACATTTGGGGCATTCCCCGACTGCGGGCAGGTGTGGAACTTGTTCCTTCTCGAAAGCTACTGTCGGCGCTTCAGCCGGAAGTTCCGCTTTGATGCCTCATTTGTCAATTCGCGGAACACCGGAGCGGTCATCCGCAAAAGCTGCGGATTGAACTACACGGAGATCATGACCGACGCTGTGGCGAATGCCGACATCCCATTAAAGAAGACCATCATAGGAAAGTTTCTTTACGAGAGTGGGTTTACGGGCAGAAGCACAACCGCTAAAGTTGGCGAAATCATAGATAAGGCGAAGACCATACGAGAAAGGAGGGATTGAAGATGTATTCGTATACCTACGACAAGAAAACGGGTGGGATACTTCTTAATTCCTCGCCGACCGGGTTCTCAAAAGAACCCCGTCCGGTTTACGCACCCGAATTGGACGTACTGGGCTTTGAGAAGTATTGGAAGTACGACAAGCAGACAGACCGTCCATATATGTGGGCGGAGGCGAATAACTACTACTATCGAGGGATGCTCGTCGCAAAGCTGAAAGGCGGCAACATCTACACTGCCCCTGAGATTATCATTCCGAACGGCGAGGACGGTAACCCAGTAACGCCGGAGCCGGAAGCCATGTCACTTCGCCCCGTTGACATAGAGGCAATGGTCGCGGCAAACCGTGAAATGCTTGAAATCATCGAGCAGACCACGGTCAAAAAGATCTTGGCTATCTACACCAAGTATAAGAACAAACTCGACTGTTTCCACGTTGCGTTTTCGGGCGGCAAGGATAGTTGTGTCCTACTCGACCTTGTAAAGAAAGCCTTGCCCAAAGGCAGCTATTTAGTGGTATTCGGAGACACAGGTATGGAGTTTCCAGACACATACGAGGTCATCAGAAAAACAAAACAGCAGTGTTTTAAGGACGAAATACCGTTTTACGTCGCCAAATCCCACCTTAACCCGAAAGAGTCGTGGGAGCTGTTCGGTCCCCCATCGCGCACATTACGTTGGTGTTGTTCGGTGCATAAAAGCGCCCCACAAACGTTGAAGCTGAGAGAAGTGACTGGCAAAAACGATTTTATTGGTCTTGATTTTGTTGGGGTTCGGGCTCAGGAGAGCTTTGCTCGAAGTACATACAAGTACGAAAACTACGGCGCAAAACAAAAGGGTCAGTTTAGCCATAACTCAATACTTGAGTGGACATCCGCGGAGATATGGCTATATACATATGCAAACGATGTGCTGATTAATGAGACCTATAAAAAGGGCAACGGTCGTGCCGGATGCTTGCTTTGCCCAATGTCGGGTGGCGCAAGCGACTACTTGCGGCGAGCAAGCTATCCAGCTGAGATCGACAATTATATCAATTTAATTAAAAGCACCTATGACGGGGACAAGCGGAAGAAAAGCAACACCGAATCCTATATCTTAAGCGGCGGTTGGAATTCGAGAAAGAATGGTCGTGAGTTATCTAATCATACGCTCCGATGTATTGAAAAGGCTACAAACGGGATTCTAACAATAACCATTGCATTCCCTGATTCCGACTGGCTGGAATGGATAAAAACACTTGGAGACTTACACGGTGAAAAAAGTGATTACTACGTCCAATTTGATGGCGAACGCATACGTTTCTCCGTTAAGGCAACAAAGAACGGATATATTGTAACGATACCCGAGACTATACTGAAAGAAAGACCTGCATTCGGGAAGATATTCCGGCAAGTATTCCGAAAAGCCTCGTATTGCAAAGGTTGTCGAGTTTGTGAAACAAACTGCCGAAAAGGATGTATAAGTTTTGTTAACGGTAAAGTTAGAATAAACAACTGTATTCGGTGTTACGGATGTCATGCAATCGACAGCGGCTGTCTATTGTTTCATTCGTTACGTCATCCACAAGGAGGAGGGAATTCAATGAAAAGCCTAAACTCATTCGCCGATCATGCTCCAAAGCCGGAGTGGTTGCGATCATTTTTTGAATTGAAGGATGCGTTCTTTTTGGAACATACTCTGGGACCAATGATGTTTGATATGTTTAGGCGTTTCCTCAAGGATGCTTCTTTAAATGAGAAGAACCACTTTACGCCGTTTGCAGATTTAATTTCCCAAATTGGTTGGGAAACAGCCACTGCACAAGGTTTGATTCTAATCAACCTTGTCGCCGAAAACCCACAGGTGGAGTGGTATATCAATAACTTAGATATTGGAAGAGCCTATGCACGTCAGGCCGTCGAAGACATGCTGACAGCCGTTAATGTCAAGCCGAAAGATGCTAAGTCAATCGCCAAATCCTACATACGTCTGGTCGAAACGCCGCTTGGTACGAGCCTACACTGGGGATTCGTCACCAAAGATCGCGACCTCGTCCGCACGAAATGCTCGGTGAGCGATCCGCGTGTGGTGCTGTACGGCTTATTCAAATTTGCGGAGAAGTGCAACGACTACAAAGAGTTCACGCTCGCTACACTCCTGAACGACAACATCGACCGAGACGGCATAAGCCCTACACGTATCTTCGGGCTTGACCGCGACGATATGACGCCCATACTTCTAGGGCTGTCAGCAAAATACCCTGAGTTCATCACAGCGTCGTTCACGCATGATCTGGAGAAGATAACGCTTGCGGAAGACAAGTCGTCCCAAAATGTACTGGATTTGTTTAAGGAGGATGCAGCAAATGCCTAACAACAAATACCGCGAGTATTTTGACATTGACGATAGGTATTTCCCTTGCATCGACGACGCGGCAATCAATGCCGGCGCTCCTTGGGATAACACCTATCCGCATAGCACGTTCATCGATATGCTCACCGAGATGGAGCGTGCTTTGGCACGGCAAAATAACGGTAAGACACTTTGGATTGAGGGTGCATATGGTACGGGAAAGTCGCAGTGTGCCTATGCCCTGCGAAAGATTCTCGAAGTGCCGGAGGCGGAACTCCGTGCCTACTGGGACAGGTACGACCCGCTGAAAAAGAAAACTGACATGCTTGAAAAATTGATTGGCCATAAGAAAAAAGGAATCGTGGTCGTTCATCGATATGCCTCTGGTGGTATCATGTCGGCACGTGACCTTTTCTTTGCCATACAAGAAAGTGTGAAATCCGCTCTTTTACGACAGAACGTATCCTATCTTGGCGAGGATACGCTTAAGGAGAGTATTATTGTTTGGCTTGAAGACACGGACCACAAGCTGATGTTCAATAGTCTGTTGCAAAATCCTGACAAGGAATGGAGGGCGTTATTCTCCCAGTCAACTGCTGATGAAGTGCTAAATATGCTTCGTAAGAATGGCGAAGTAAAGTCTTTAGTGAATAATATCTTCCGTCTTGCAGATAAAGAGGGTATAACTGCGTTGACTATTGATTCAGACAGGCTTATTGCCTGGCTAACGGACATTATTGACCGTAACAATGTAAGAATTGTCTTTATTTGGGACGAATTCTCCGATTACTTCAAGAATAACCCCGACAGCCTTTCGGAGTTTCAAAGGGTTGCTGCTCTCGTACAGAACAAGCCTTTTTACTTCATTGTAGTAACACATGAGCCTCAGCAAATATATGTGGCGGACAATGACAAGGGGACTCAATCTAAGGTAAGCGACCGTTTTATATCAATACCTATTGTCCTCCCCGATAACATCGCGTTTGACCTCATCAGTCACGCTTTCAATGTAAAATCTGCCGCCAAGCCGCAATGGGACTTACTTGCTGACGACCTGAACGACCGAGTAAAAAACTCCCGTTCTAAAGTTATGGCTGTGGCGAAGATTGATGATCCACAAGTGATGAAGGACATAATGCCGCTTCATCCGATGGCAGCATTGCTCCTCAAAAATATAGCCTCCGCTTTCAAGTCTAACCAGAGAAGTATGTTTGATTTCATCAAGTCCTCAAACACAGACGAGGTGAAGGCATTCCAATGGTTCATTGAAAATACAGGTCCTTTTGACGATCACCCGCTCCTCACGGTGGATATGCTGTGGAATTTTTTCTACGAGAAAGGCAGGGATAACCTCACATCAGACATTCGCCTGATACTGGACACCTTTCCGCAGCAGCAGAATTTGCGTGAGGATGAGAAAGCTGTGCTGAAAGCCATCCTTATTATGCAGGCGATTGACCAGCGTCTGGGCGGTACGATTGATCTGTTCAAAGCAACCGAGCAGAACCTCAGCTATGTCTTTGAGGGCATACCAGACCTGGAGGGAACGAAGTCCGCCAATCTTGCGAGAGGGCTTAAGGAAAAAGGCATCCTCGTTTCCAGTCCGATAAGCGGCGGGCGTTATGCGTATGGGGCCGCCGTACTTGCGGGCGACCAAGTGAAAATTGATAACTATAAAAAAGATGTGCGCCTGAACAGCACAACCTCAAAACTTGTGACCGAGGGGGGGCTTTCTACCGTTTTATCGCTTTCTCCCGCTCTTCGTCTGCGATTTGAGTCGGATCCGGGTACAGGTAAAATCACACCTGTGACTGCGATAGATTTTACACGTACGATCAATACCCTCCGCGATAAACCCGCGGGGTGGCATTTCCATGTCGTTATCGCCTTTGCCAAGGATGAAGCAGAAGCGGCTACCTTCAGAAAGACAATTAAAGCAGCGGTCGCCGATAAGCAATACGAAAGCATCGTGTTCATCGATGCGCTTTCCACACCACTCAGCTCCGAAGCGTATGAGCAATATGTGGACTTTTCTGCAATGGCGATGTACTACCAAGGGAGCAACAACACCTCGTCGAGGGAAAGTACTGATAAAGCAAAGCGCGTTTTAGACCAAGACTGGAAAAACCGTATCTACAACGGTCAGTTTCTCATATATACCTATGCCAATCAGGAAGGCGAGAAACTCGGAAACGGTCAAGGCGTGGCAAGCGTTCTTCAGACGATTGTCACAACAAAATTCCCTTATGTATTTGACTTTGCAAAGGGGCTCACGGAAAGTCAGTTGAAAATAACTCCGACTATGAAGCAGTCGGCAAAGGCAGGTATTACACAAGTCACGAGTGGTGTTGTCGTTGGTGTTGAAAAACATGTGTTGCCGACTGTATGGAAGATTGAAAAATATTGGGGAAACCCAACAACTTCTTCCTTACCGATCTCGAAAATCAAAGTAGAGGTAGACAAACTCATCCAGGCCGCGTTTGCTCGTGACGGGCAGATTTCGATAGGCGATATCTACGACATCCTTGAGGAGACCTATGGTTTTGCTCCGTGCAATCTCTCAGCGTTTATTGCGGGTTTTCTTTTGAAAGAGTACGGCGGCGAGCCGTATCGTTACAGCGATTCATCTGGCGGTCACGACCAGATGACGCCAGACAAACTTGCAGAGATGCTTGGTAACTACATCGGCAAAACCTCCCCGAAACCAACCAATATCGTTAAGATGACTGCTGAGGAAAATGCGTTTTATCAACTCACCGAAAAGGCATGGGGTATCCCACCGAATTCGTGTTCATCAGCGGGTCAGGCAGCTATAGCGGTAACCGCCAAAATGCGTGGACTGAATTTGCCTGTATGGTGTCTTGAAGAAGTGGATGCCGTAGGCATCTTCGATGTGGTTCAGAAATACATAGAACTCGTTCAAAAGGAAGGCCCCGAGGCTCATAAAAAAGCAGTCGAAATCGGAAAGATTGCGTCTGCAAAACCATCCCTTGCCGACAGCCTGTTCGCATTGCTCACTAGCGAGAATTGCAAAAAAGGTATGCTTGAATATCTTCGTTCCTTTGAAGGGGGTAAAGTTATGGACCTCGCCACGGCAATTGGTGCTGAGAATAATGTGCTCACCGATATTCGCCGTTTGTTCGGTGTAAAGCACTCGTGCTTGTGGGATAAAAATCTCGGCGAGGACGAAATTCGTAAACTGCGGACCGAGTATAGCGTAGTCAAGGAGAGCAACGCCATCCTGAACACTTCGGTCCATTCCTTGACGGAAACGTTCAAAGAGTGGCGCGAGCGGTTAAAGTTCATCGGCATCTCATGCGATGGTTTACAGGCAAAGTACCCTAAGTTGGCAAAAGTTTTCGACACGCTCTTGAAAATCTGCAAGCAAGAGGACATATTGCCCGAACAGTTAAAGGGATTCCATTCAGAACTTGTGGAGCACGGTGCTGAAATCAGGGAATTGTTGAACAACAATAGGCAGGTCTTTGCTGAGGTTTATGAGCCCTACCTTGAAGACCTTAGTAATGACGATATCGCCAGTATTAAGAGCAAACTGCAAACAGGTTTGTTTGAATTGCCGAAAACCGACTGTAACGTCAAAGTGAGAGATGCTGCCGAAGAATTCCGAAAGAGTCAGTTGAAGTCGCAACTCTTCCACCTGTGGAAAGAGAAGACAGGAACGAAAAATCCGCGCGAATGGTCAAGCCGCTACAGGACGCCCATCCTATGCTGTGTCTCCGAGGCTGAGTTTGAGAAAGCGAAAAAGGCGTTCGAGACCCTTAATCGCAATGGGGGAACGGATGCTGAAATAAATGAATCTCTTGCTTTTCTGGAGGTCACTACTTTGTTTGATGTCCTTGCAGATGATAAGAAGCGGAACACAGCATTCAACCGGGATATCGTTGGCGAATACAGTGCGTTGCTTCCAGACCTTGATAAGGTAAGGGATACCCTAGACCGCCTTTCCCTCGATACTTACGATTGGCGTGATAATCCGAGCGTTAAGAGAAAAGTGAAGCAACTTGCCGAAGCCGAATACAACGCGGGCGGCAGCGACAGGGTCCTCCTGAAAATCGAAAAAATGGGCGATGCCCAGTTAAAGCAATATCTCAAACGGCTTGTCAAGGACAACATTACGGTCGGCATTGAAATACTGGCAAATAAAAGCAGGAAATAGAATGCAAATCGATTCGGTAAATAAATACTTGAATTCTTCCGTTAAGACGCCGTATTTCCTGTTTATCAGCGACGGTCAGTACAAGACCGCCATTGACGAATTGTCGCTGTTGGGCCTTGATTTTGTACAGATGAGCGGCTTCTGTGGCGGCGATGACAAACTGCCGGACGTTGACAGGCTGCTCACTTATATTGAAGCGGCTGATGTAAATACAAAAAGCAAGAAGTTTGTTGTCACGGGGCTTGGCGAATACCTCGCACTCCGCGGGCGTGGTGAAGCCTTTCGTACTCTGTCGCGGTTGAAAGATCTGAATATCGGCGATGTAAAAGTTGTATTGCTCCTGCGAGGGCTTGCCTCACAGATTGCCGGGTTACAGACCGACCCTCGCTTTGATAACCGTCGGTTCAGCATCGTTGATATAGCGGAGTGCGACTTATCAATTATCCTTACCGCCCCATCTGTTGGATTGCCAGCTTTATCGGGTTTCAAAGCATTGCTTGTGGAACTTGAAAACGGTCGGTGCGGAAGCGTTGTCGTGAATACTGCAGTCAATCTCAATGGGGATATATTTACCCTACACAAAATCAGCAATGCTTATGAGGGCATTACTTACTCCATAAAGAGCTTTGCTTTGCCGCGTTCCTGCGGGAGTGACGCTCGTTGGGCGGAATTGCTGACAGAACTCAACCAGAGCAACAGTTCGCTAGACGAGGTGTTCGACAAGAATGGTCTTAGCAATAATTTAGAGTCCGATTTCTACGCTCGCATTGCAGGAAGCGACGACTACTGCAACTGGCTCTATTTTATCTGTTTGAAGAGCAAGGCAGACACATTGCAAAATGGATACCTTCGGTTCGTTCTGGATAAGACGAGCCGTTTTGAGGACTTTACTGGGAATGTCCTGAACGCGATAATCGATATCCCGTACATGGATAAGCAATTTCCCTCGTTCTATCGTGAGCGTAAGACTCTGGTCGAGAAGTTCCCTGAGTCGGATATCGCAGACTTCGTAGTGAATAATCGACGAGTGGCGGACGAAAGCATCTATAAGCTGACAGACGGAACAAAGGCGGAACGTGAAGAGATTATCGCTTGGCTTTCACAAAACGGCTTAATCCCGGAACTTGATAGTATTTATCCCGCGTTGGCCGCTTATCTAAAAAAATACGTTTTTAAATGCCCGGAACTTGCGGACTTGCTGACTGAGTATTTCGAGGCGTACAAACGGCAAAAGCTGTCTAACGAACTTGAAACTGATTTTTTAAAGAAAGTCGATCAACTTGCCCTCACACGGCAATTCAACCAATTGCCTACGCGGAACGAAATTATGGACCGTGTAGATACGAATGACACTTTCCTGTATTGGCTCGATGCACTCGGAGTTGAGTACTTAAGTTTCATCGAAACTTTAGTACAACAACGTGGTTTGTCGGTTGGAGTCAAGATTGCCCGTGCAGAACTTCCGACAATAACTTCTATCAACCGAAACTTCTATGATGCATGGCAAGGTCTCAAAGATAAGAACGATGAACTTGATGATACCAAGCACCGGGACAAGGGCGGTTACAACTTCACTAATAATAAATTCCCCATTCACCTTGCGAAAGAACTGTACATCATCACGGCTGTGATTGACAAGGCGGCTACAAAACTTGCGTTACGGCATTGCAAACGCTTCCTGATTGTTAGCGATCACGGTGCATCGCGGCTTGCTGTACTGCGGCGCAAGGAGGAAAAATATGACACCGACACCTCAGGTGGATATTCGGGGCGTTGCTGTAAGCTGTTTCAGCCTTATGACCTCCCGTTCGCTGCAGAGGAGAACGGATACCTCGTACTTGCTGATTACGGTCGCTTCAAGGGTAGCCGTGCAGCGAATGTTGAGGTTCACGGCGGGGCGTCGTTGGAAGAGGTCGTTGTTCCCATTATTGAGCTGTCGCTGAAAGACGGAACCGTAACGGTTAAGCTGGTCGATGAAACCGTGACGGTAGACTTCCGAGACGGTACGGAGATTAAGCTATTCTTTAACTCGCCGGTCCAGGATGTTTCCGTTGTATTAAATGGAAAGCCCTATTCGGCTTCGCAGATAGATGCAAATCACTACTCTGTAAAGCTGCCCGACACAAAACGGGCGGGCCAATATCCTGCGGATGTTTACGCAGGCGACAATTTGATTGGCAAGATTATGATTAAGGCGCAAGGCAAGACTGGGAAAGTCAATGACGCTTTTGATGACTTGTTTTAGGGGGTGCTGTCGATGATTGAAAAACTCAGAAATTGCTTTGACGAGATGGTTGTGTATAAAGACCTCAAGAAAAGCAACTTCTTGTCCGCTCTGAGCCTACCTTCCTTTATGCGTGACTGGCTCTTGAAAAAATTCGAGGACGAGAACGGTCACTTTGATCACTATGAGTTGGTTCAATTTGTACGAACATATTTACCGCGCAAGGACGATTGGACTGCCATAAAAAATCGGGTGATAATTGAAAACGAGCGGGTGAAGTTTCTTGCTAAAGTGTCGGTCGATATTGATATCAGGACGGGAGAGGTTTCCTTTTCGTTACCCGACTTCGGCTTGACGAGCAAGGACACAATCATTGAGGATTCCGTGTGGCAGGACTGCAAGGAAGACTTAGTTCGCGGGCGCGAAACCTGGGGAATGGTCGAAATCGGCTATCGTCCACCTGATGACTATGATATACGGTTTTCCAAAAGCAAGGCAAAGGGTGCTAACAAGGGCAAAATCAAGCTAACGGCTTTCAAGACCTTTTGTCCTTATACTATTGATATCGACTACTATAAGGACGCTCGCCGAGAATTCACGACGGCTGAGTGGCTTGATGTTCTGCTTGGTGCGGTAGACTACAATGCGAGCGGCTACCTCGGTGACGAGGAAAAAAAACTCACTATGCTCACCCGCTTACTTCCGTTCGTCGAAAGGAGGTTAAACCTGATTGAACTTGCCCCGAAAGGAACCGGCAAGTCGTATCTGTTCGGTCGGGTCAGTCGTTTCGGTTGGCTTTCAAGTGGTGGAGTTATGAGCCGTGCGAAGATGTTCTATGACCAAAACAGGCGAATTGAGGGTCTGATCTCCGGCAATGACTTTATTGTCCTTGACGAAGTGCAGACCATTTCATTCAGTGATGTTGACGAAATGCGAGCGGCATTGAAAGGCTACCTTGAATCGGGAATTTTCACTGTTGGAAACTACGAAGGAACCGCCGAAGCAGGTGTCATACTTTGCGGTAACATCAAAAAAGAAACGATGGATGAGGACGGCTTCGGCAATATGTTTGAGGAACTGCCGTCTGTTTTTCACGAGTCTGCACTGATAGAACGTTTTCACGGCTTCATCAAGGGGTGGAATATTCCCCGAATGAATGACGACCTCAAGATTTCGGGCTGGGCGTTGAATTCCGAATACTTCTGCTCGATTATGCACGAACTGCGTGACGACATGAGTTATCGCGCCATTGTGGATGAACTAATCGAGGTACCCGAAGCTGCGGATACACGCGACACTGAGGCGGTTAAGCGTATTGCGACCGCTTACTTGAAGTTGTTGTTCCCGCATGTTCGCAGCGCGGACGACATCACCGCCCGTGAGTTCAAGCGTTACTGCCTCGATAGAGCGCGTAAAATGAGGGACACTATCAAGTATCAACTGGGTGTGCTTGATGTGGAGTATCGCGGGAAGGACATCCCTGCGTTCAGCGTCAGACCCGACTCTTAAGTGGAGTAATTGTGTGGAAAAGAAAAGCTGTTATGTCTGCGGAAAAGAAGCCCTAAGCAAGAGTGAAATCGGATTGACCAAGAAATTGCTCGATAAGGACTCCAAGCGTTTCTACTGCTTTGATTGCCTTGCTGAGTATTTGGAAGTAGATGCCGAGATCCTACTTGCCAAAGTCGAAGAATTTAAAAAACAAGGCTGTAAATTTTTCTGAAGGGTGGCACCATGATTTATGCTGACAACGCCGCTACAACGAAAATATCTGACCGTGCCTTCGAGCAGATGCTCCCGTTTTTGCGTGAGCAATATGGCAATGCCTCCGGCCAGTATTCGCTTGGGATCAAGGCGAAACATGCAATCGAACAGGCTCGCAAGCAAGTTGGGGCTGCTATCGGTGCGGAACCGTCAGAAATTATATTCACATCCGGCGGATCGGAAGCAAACAGTTGGGTGCTAAGGAATGTAGCTGAATTCTACCGCGATGAGCCGTTACACATAATAACCTCGTCTATTGAACATCATTCCGTACTAAACTCTTGCCGTGCACTTGAGCAAATCGGTGTTGAGATAACGTATCTTCCTGTTGACAGCACGGGGCGAGTTTCGATTGATGTTGTAAAGGCGGCAATTAAATCAAATACAAAACTCGTTTCAATCATGCTTGCCAACAATGAAATCGGAACCATTCAACCGATAACAGAGATAGGTCAGTTTCTTCATGAGCAAGGCATTCTATTTCATACAGACGCCGTTCAAGCGGTTGGCCATATTCCAGTAGATGTTCGAGAGTTACGGGTCGATTTTCTTACCGCCTCTGCCCATAAATTCAATGGGGCAAAGGGTACAGGATTTTTGTATAAGCGTTCAGGCAGGGAATTATCGCCGCTGGTGTTCGGCGGCAAACAAGAGCTCGGTCGTCGCGCCGGAACGGAGAATGTTGCCGGAATAGTCGCGGCAGGTTATGCCATTGAGGAAAGCATCAGCGAAATGGATGAGATCGCAAACCGGCTAAGAGAAATGGTGAATGCAACAATCAATGGTGTAAAAAAGAGGGTACCGTCCGTCCGAGTTAACGGGAATATGGCGCATCGTTTGCCCGGCATTGTAAATCTTGGATTCAATGGGATTTCGGGTGGATCGCTTATGCACCTGCTTGACCTGAAAGGAGTTTATGTATCGACGAGTTCGGCATGTGCTTCCGGCAACGATGAACCATCGCATGTACTTCTCGCGTTGGGTCTTAACGAACAACAAGCAAGATCTGCTATCCGGATTTCCTACGGCAAATATAATACCCCTGATGAGGTTAAGGCTATAGTGGCGGCAGTCTGTGATGCCTACAGCAAAATAAAGGCAAACCAGTAAGGAATTTTCCGAGGAGGTCATCCCATAATTCTCCAGATCATAAGAACGCATGCTAACAGAATGAGCATTCATATGGTTCGTAGCACGGGAGAATCTTCTTAAACGGTTCGATCCAAGAGAAGAATCGTGGTAGTGTGCATATAAAGCTGTAAAATTGAAACGTCCCTGTATCCTGCCTTAAATTGCAGAAACGGAGGAATACAGGGCAATGAATAGTAAAGACCTCGTAGTAAATTATCTTACCGATAACGAAGAAGGGATGAAGAATCTCATCACCTGGTTTTTAAATGAGGTGATGCAGAGAGAGGCAGACGAGCTGGCCGGGGCCACGAGATACGAGAGAACCGGATCGAGACGAACCTATCGGAATGGGACCAGGTCCCGATCACTGAAGTCACGACACGGATTATTATCCCTCGACAAGCCCTTATTGCGGGATATTTCATTCAAGACTCAGGTTTTCGAACGATATTCACGAGTTGAAAAGGCTCTTGAGAATGCAATCATTGAGTCGTATCTTTAGGGTGTATCCACGAGGAAGATCCAGAATGTCATCTCAACTCTCGGCGTCGAGAAGGTCTCCGCTTCCTATGTTTCGAGCATCGCCAAAGAACTCGATTCAAAGGTCAAAGAATTCCTTTCTCGTCCTGTTGATACCCATATCCCCTACATCTTCGTGGATGCCTCATATTTCAAAATCAGGGATGGATCCAGGTATGCGAATAAGGCCTTTCTCGTGATCGCTGGTATTCGGAATGATGGGATCCGTGAGATCCTGGGAGCCGGAATTGCAGATTGTGAGGATGAGCTCACTTGGGAGGACTTGTTCTCGGACCTGAAAGAACGCGGACTGAAAAAAGTTGACCTCATCATTTCAGACGGCCATAATGGCATTCAGAACGCCGTTGAACGTTCATTCCATGGTTGCAGTTGGCAGATGTGCCTGGTCCACTTTATCAGGACAGTATTGAAGAAAATACCCAGGAAGGAGCACAAGAGTGTTGTCGCGATTCTGAAGGATTCATTGAGCGATCCCCGGCGACTCCAGGAATGCATCCTTGAACTTGAAACTCGTGGATTCTCCCGTGCTGCGGATACCGCAGAACGATTCCAGTATGATTTGATGAATTATCGGAGCTTTCCTTCTGAACATTGGAGGAGGATACGAACAACCAATCTCCTTGAACGTGTCCACAAAGAAATAAAACGGAGCTATCGTTCCATTGGTGCGTTCCCAAATGATTCGTCTCTGTTGAGAATCGCGGGATCAATCCTCATGGACATCAATGAGGAATGGGTTACGAGTAGACGGTATTTATCCGATGTAAGTGAGATACCCTCTGTGGATACAGGAACTGAAATTACAGCTTGTTAAGAACAGTACCGATTGAGTAATCACCTAAATTAAAAAGAAATTTTTATTTGACTGAAGTTACATTTAACTTTTATATGAAAAAGAAATATGAAAGACCAAGGATTATAGATTTTGATAAAGATCTTGATATCGGATTTGCGAAAAATAATACTTTATGCAATACTGGTAATAGTGCAAGAAGAGGAAATTGTAGAATTGGCCCATCCACATTTTTCTAAAATTTAATAAACTACATCTTATTTTGGAAATAATCGATCTTTGGGAAATAGTCCATTATGATCAGCTTCATTGCAGTACCAGTATGGTGCCCAAATTGATTGCGATTTGATATAATTCTGAGCAATACAACTACCTAAACAATAATTCTTTAATCCGCATTCAGAACATATCCCTTGTAGAAAATCAGGAAGGCCACTGCGAATTTTTAATAATAATGGATTAAATTGCCAAACGTTGGCCAATTTATCCTTTAAACTGTCTCCAAGGATAAGATCTGGTTCTGTTATTCCTGCACCGCATAATGCATATTTACCAGTACTTAATACTCCAATGATGCCTAATATGCCACAAGCATCACAGTTTACGGAATTACATGCATATATTCGTGATAGAGGACGGAAAGCTGGTGGATGACTATAAAAGACGGGAATATTGGTTTCTAGTGCAATTTGCTCTTCGATCAGGTTGCCTAATTGAATGTATTCAGAAATAGTAAGAATATCCTTAGAATGTTGGAAATTTTTACCTCTGCCCGATGGTTGCAATATATTAATTTTTACGGAATTCGCTCCAATCTTTTCTGAAAAATCAATGAAATCTTCAATATTTTCATAATTCCTTTTTGTCACAGTGAGGATAATTTGTGGATTAATCCCTGCATTGACTAAATTTCGGATACCGGTTAGTGTTGACTGAAAACATCCTCGAACACCTCTCAACCATTCATGCGTTATTGCTTCCATTCCATCTAAACTCACAGAAACAAACGGTTTTTCACATTTTGATATCAAATTAGAAATTTCAGGAGTAACAAGCGTTCCGTTTGTTTCAAGATTTATTCCAATTTTTAATTCACTTAAATATTGAAGTATTTTAACAATATCCACATGGAGAAGAGGTTCCCCTCCAGTCAGCTTAATCCATGATAAACCAAGTGGGAAAGCTTCTTCAATAATGGATTGCAATAATTGAAAATTGAGAATATCGTTATTGTTGTTTAAACCTGCTAAATTGGAGTTAATCCAGCAGTGCTTACATCGAAGATTACAGGAACTCGTCAAGTAAAAATATAGAGCATTAAGTGGATATTCTGATCTTATATGATTATTCTCTTTACAGGAATAATTATGAACATTTTCGGTAGGCATCATAGAAACCACTAATATCCAAACGGAAGAATTCCCCCTTCTGCAAGAAATTTTCTAAAACATGAATCTAGATCTGGATGGTTTAGATCCCTTCCAATATTCGACCAAGCGATTGCTGGACAATTTCCTGTGCAATAATTTTGGTATGGACAATCATTACAAAAATCGATTGATGATAAATTGATATTTTGTCTTTGACGCATTTCAGTTAAAATTGGATGACTATTCCAAATTGTTTTCAAATCATTTTGATTAATACGACCAAGTTCGAGGTCCGGAAGTAAGATGCACGGGATAATCATTCCATCATTTCGAACTGCGAGTTGGGACCATATACAACTACAACCAATTAAGTAACCGCCACTATCTAGTGTTTTTAATCCGGAATCTTTCGCATGCTGCATTTCTTGAAAACGTTTTAATTCAGCTAATGGTCCTGCCGTTGCTTGAATTCGATCCCCGAATTTTCTAGATAATTGATTAAGATCAAACATTGCCCTGGCTTTTTCCTTTGAGTCAAGACATACAGATTTGCTATTTAATCGTCCCATACCAAGGCGTGAGACGGAATTAATCCAAAAATAATCAAAATTCATTTCCTCGAGAAGAAAATGAGCAATTTGTTTGATGTGAAAAAAATTTTGTTTATGAAGGGTTACCCTTGGAAAAACTGGAATTTTATATTTTCGTAGCAGGTTTACTCCATTAATAGCCTTTTGAAACGAACCAGATCCGCAACATGAATCATGAGTATAATCATTTGCACCATCAATCGAGATTTGAACATAATCGCACCGACGAAGTGATGCAAGAAAACAAGCGATATCTTCTGTTATCAGTGTTCCATTTGACAGAATTGAGAAGCGCATTCGATTATCAACAATACTTTGAACAATTTCTGCGATATCTGGCCTTAAAAATGGTTCACCTCCTGTTATTGCAACGGTCATTACGGAATTTTTTCCTAATTCTTTGAAAAAAATGAACCAATCTTTCTTTGGAAGATCTTCATAAATTGGATCCTGATTTGAGAAATGGCTGCAATAAGTACATCGAAGATTACATTTTCCAGTGATTGCGATTTCTAACGATCGAGGCGTAGAAATTAGATTGTGTTGAGTTGCCATTTATCTATCAAACTCGATTATTTCAGTATAACCATTCCTTTTTCAATAAGTTCAACCAAAAATAATTCAAATTCATTCGTAGATGTATTCTTATCTATTTCGAATATTGAAGTAATCTCAACCACAATTTCTTCATAAGATTTGTGATTTTCAATAAGTTGCCAAATAGTGGCACCTGTTTCATTCAAAACAAAGGTCCTTCCAGTTTCAGAATCGAAAAGAAGAGCCCAACCATCCGTTTCTAGTCGAAATACAATATTTGGATTACAAATTAATGCTTTTTCTGTCATGATGGATCAATATTTCACAATAATATTTTTAGATGTTATTAATTGAATTATTTTTTAGTAGAACCACTATTATCAAAAAATACATTTACCTTAAAAAATTGAATTTATCTTCTAATCGTCGATTTTCGAGTTCATTCATTTTTCCCTTTATAATGAATAATTGATATTAGATCTCTCGCCATCCTTTCCAGCGATTCTGCTACATTGTTCCGGAACATTTTCGATGTGCTGGTCAAGGATCATGATACGGTCTGCCTGGGCCACCAGTGTAATCAGAGCGCAGGTACGAATCCGGATAACATCGGTTCCAAATCTCTTCGTGGCCTAGCTCGTACATCCCTCTTTTAAAGATGAAGGTCTGGCAGTGATTGAATTGTGAAGTGGGAAATAAGAAGTCACAGTCCTGCCTTTACCGCCTCCCTGATACATATACATCCTGCACTGTACTCACTGGTGTGAAATTTGACCACCGGTACTGGGTGTTCATCGGGTCTGCAGCCTTCTTTTCCACGGTTTCTTCTGCAACCACCCTCTACCTTGCATCGGTACGGGAACATTTCATGGAATGCAACTCGGTCAGTGCGGCGTCTTTTGATGCTATCGGCATGGTCCCCTCCATGGTCCTCGGGATCCTCCTCCTGATCGGGGTGATGATTGCCATTCCCTACCTCTTCCAGCAGAACGAGAAAGCTGGCTTTGTATCCATGTTCATCATGGGAATCATCGTCCTCTACACAGCCCTTGATGCGGTGAACAATGTCTCTGCCATCATGGGATACTATCCGGCATACGAAATAGCCCACAGGATTCTCAGTTTAACCAATAATGCGACCGGGAAAATCGTGGGAACGGGTGCGTCACGCTGCTAAGGACGGAAAAGGCCGAAAACTGGCACCTTACTCGGTAAAGCGATGGCTCACTCGAAAGCGGACCGGAAGGATCGATGTGCTGGTGACACTGCAGGAGGAGGTAACAAGAACAGTGGGGCCGGCCCTTCAACTTCCCACGGTCACCGGGGCCGGTCCCTGCACTGTCTTGAGCGTTCCCCTGGAGAACTTCCCCACCCGTTTGGTACGCGGGGTGAGGCATGGTCCCGGTCGACTCTGCAAGAGATAATCTCAAGGCACCCGGGGAGTGAAAGTGTGGCGGTTCGGGCATACGTCCGGGAGGGGGGTGCTCGCGGCTGGTTCGCGCCGGTCAGCTGGTGGTGCCGCGAATGCGGGGAAAGATTAACTCCTGTAAGAATGATTTGACAATAACCTTTTAATATACCCTATTGCGAGTTTCCTGCAAACCCAGACGAGGAGGGTGGATGAATTGTTTTCCGCTGCTCGTGGAACACAAATCAGTTCACCTGCCGTATTTTGGTGTTTGAAGGTGTTCGGTATGAAAGGAGTTCTTTTCATGGTAATTACCGTGACGCTTCTCTGCGCTGCGGGGGGTCTGGTTGCAGCAACACCCGTGACTCAAAGTGTAACGTACCAAGGAACATTGACTGACAGCAGCGGGAACCCGCTCACAGGGACGTATACCATGACATTCCAGTTATATGATGTGGTATCAGGAGGGACAGCACTTGCTACCGATACTCACTCTGTGACGGTTGACAAAGGATTGTTTACAACTCCGGCCACGTTCGATTCGAGCTTCTATGACGGGCGGGCGCTCTGGTTAGGAATCAAGGTTGGGAGTGATCCAGAGATGACGCCGAGACAGGAGGTACGACCAGTCCCGTATGCGTTAAACCTGAGGGTGAGTGCTCCGCCAACACCGATCCGGTATGAATACTATACTGCCCCGATGTTTACCCTGGAAACATTGAGTAGCATGCAAGATTATACAACGGTGACAAACTCAGGAGATTCTGATGCACAGGTGTGTTGGTACAAATACCTAAGAGTGTATTCTAATGATTTTATCTTGAAAAGTTCCTATTGTACTACTTTAAAGGCAGGTAAAACAATGGTTTGCACTCCGACCTTAGTAGCAAATTCTACGTATATGTGGAAAATAAAAATTACAACAAATTCCTCCTATGTTATACCCTTTACCTGTTTGATCAAGGGTGCCGGCCCGGATTACGCCGCTTTTTATTATCCCGGTGATTTCCAGAAGGTCGAAATTTACCAATAAAATATTTTCCAGGATTATTTCAGGAGCGCCTCCAGCCGCGTATTCACCTCATCCCAGTTCACGATGTTCCAGAAGGCCTCCACATATTTCGACCGATCGTTTTTATAGTCCAGGTAATAGGCGTGCTCCCAGACATCCAGGACCATGATGATGCGGAGGTGCGGGAACACGTTCACGTTGTGTTTCTCTATTTGCATGATGAGGAGCCGGCCGGTCAGGCCGCACCTGGCAAGGGCAGCCCAGCCAGATCCTTCTGCACTGGCTGCTGCTGCTGAAAATTCCTTTTTGAAGCGCCCGAAGGATCCGAACTCCTTCTTCAGGGCGTCCGCCAGAATGCCGCCGGGCTCTTTTCCGGTCTTTCCCGCCGGGGCAAGGTTCCTCCAGAAGAGAAGGTGCAGGATATGTCCTCCTGCCTGAAAGGACAGCTCCTTCAGGGTGGACTTCATGTCAACATCGGTTCCCTCCTTGCGGACCTTATCCAGCCTCTCGAAGATGGCGTTGGCACCATTCACATACGCGGCATGGTGCTTGTCATGGTGCAGGCGGAGCTGGGCTTCCGATATGGAAGGCACAAGGGCACCGTAGTCGTAGGGCAGGTCCGGCAGGGTATAGAACTTGTTCTCAGGCATAGTCGATCACTCTGGTAGGGTCAAGACAAGGCTATATGTTTATCCCTCGCTTCGAACGCGGGGCGAGTGTTTATGGATCCACCAACTCCCTCCCGTAAACACTGGTGTTTTGAAGGTTATAATCTTAAAGAATTGCGCGATGGTAGTTTGTTCATTTTTAGATTCCAAATCAATGTCCAAACGTTATCAGAATCTCCAACCCTCACGAAGTATTAGACCAACGATGGTATGACATTGAATATGAAAATGCTGACAAACTAAAGGGATGGGAATTTTTCGAGTCTTTCTGCGAGGATTGATCCTCTCTTCCGTAACTACATGAATTTCTTGGGGTTCAATTGTTTGTTGAACCGGTTTATCGATAGCCATAGCGATCACATAAGGATCGGCTTGATCATGTTCCTTGTTTGGATCGATAAGGCCAGGGAAAAGACCCAATATTTCTTCAACCTTTTCCAATATACTGGGTGTATGATCATAGAATACCCGATAAGGATTGTTCCGGCTCCATTCTGTTAATTCATCGTCTTTTCGAGAAATTTCCTCATAGACTGTAATAGGGGACCGAACCCGGCCATCCCGAACCAGAGATTCAAAATTTTCCCAAAATGTTGGAAAAGCTCTCATTGGGTAATGTATTTTCATATCGATAAAGGAAGAAGTATCGACAATATAGACCGGCGTTCCATGTGACATTTGCTCACGAAGAGGATTTTAAGAGCTTCTCCAGATGGTGTGTTTTGATATCAAGATAGGAGAGGGCATCATTCTTGGTGATGTATCCTTTTTGAGAATTTTCAAGCACAAGGGAAACGAATGCAGCCCCGCGTTCTCGAAAGGCTTTTTCGCCTGATGTTTCGCCACTTCCGCCACCAGATTTTCCAGGTACGGGAAACACCAATCTGGATATTTCCGCGTCATAGTCACTTTTTGAAATTAATTTACAGACAAGTGCACGAGTTAATGCGGCTGAAATGCTTATTTTAAATCGATTTGAAAGTGAAGAAATTCTCGAAAGCCTCATTTCGTCGAATAAACGAGTAAAGGCATCCAATGGAGCTAAAAAAGCGCCAGCAAAATTATTACACCATGCCTCAACATTTGCCCCACCCTTTTCTGTGGTTGGATTCTCAGGGGTGCATAATGCAGGTTTATCAATAAGGATGTGGGCATATTCATGTAGTAATGTGAATATTCTTGCCTGAATTAAATCCGATGAATTGATTACTATTGCATATGGCTTCCTGTCCATAAGTGTAAGCCCCCGCAATTCTTCAATATCCATGGGAAACTGAAAAACGAGAATATTTTTTGACTCGATCCACTCCCTCCACAATAAAAATGCTTCATGTGGTCCCTTCCACTTGAACTGCTCTTCAATTGTTATTCCTGATAATTCTCGTTCTCTTTTTCCAATCACCTCTGGACTTTCTTTTATTGACACTGATGTTATATCCGGATCCAAACGGGCGTCTAAATTTTTGAGGAGGTCTTCACTGGCACTCTGCAGGTTTCTTGCTTTTCTTATCGCCAGTAATGTTTTTTTGGTAAATGGGCGTCCATCTCCCGGAAGTTTTCGCAAATCGGCTGGCAAAGGAGGCTCTTCTATGGGTTTGGGTAAGAAAAATGCGGAGAGCGGTCTATGGTATGCACCTGCGATCCTTTTTAATTCAATCAATGTTGGATTATCGACTCCTTCCTCCCACCTCTGGACCTGTTGAATTGAAATATTGAGAGCCCGACTTACATCTTCATAAGTCCAACCAGAGCTTTCCCGGAGCCATTTGATTATATCCGGCTTTACCTTGATATGAGGAGATACATGCGACATAGCCGAGGCTTTATTTTGATTTGAATTATATTGGTTGATATCTTATATCACTTGTGCTTTTTATCGGCCGGTTTGGCATTTACTTATGCTATATAGCTTCTCCTGGAATGAAGATGGATCATAGAGTTACGTGAATCCCTCATCGTCTCCTTCACGGGCCGCCCTCCCCAGGATGCGATTTCGTGGAACAGGAGTCAATCCAGATTTTTGAGATGCTGTGCCAACTGACAGCGGATATCGTTCCAGAGCAAATATTCCCGATGTTTTTTCCCACCCCCGTTACCGCATCTCCCTCGCCATCCTCTCCAGCGACTCAGCCACTTTGTTCCGGAACATGTCCCGGTCGACTGCGTATGCGACATGCCGGTCAAGGACCATGATCCGGTCCGCCTGGGCCACCAGCGTATCCAGGGCGCACGCGGCAAAGACCAGGGCAGTCTCCCCCATCTTCCCGCGGTCGTGGCACAGGATCTCGGATAAGGGCATGATCTCCCCGGTCTGGAGGCAGCTCCGGATCAGGAGGTTGGGTGCAGCCCGGTCCTCGTCGATGATGAGGAGCGGGGTATGCCGCATGATGGCTCTCTGCACCTGATACGCCATGTTCATCGAACCGCTGCCCATGCCGGATGCTGCATGGACCGTCCCGCTTATGCCAGGGGGGAGTTCTGAAAAGAACATGCTCACGTCGGCCCCGGTCAGCAGGCAGTTCATCGCCTCGGCAGTGGAGAGACCATGGACGGTCACCGCCAGTTCCCTCCCGTCACCGGCGGCGTGGTCGTCCATGCCGGCAATGATGCCTTCGAGGAATGTGGTCTTCCCCTGCGCATTCGAACCGGCGACCGCGAACACCTCCCGTTCCCGGATCCCGAGACCGGTGACCGTCCGGTTGCTGGCAGGGAGTTCCAGTTCGTACAGGCCCAGCTCCCGGGGGCAGGAGAATGGTATGTGGACTCCTTCTTTTGGCCCGGCCGTCCGGAAGAAGCACCGGTACCGCGTGTAGCGGCGTGCGAGCCGTGATCCATCCCCGATAAACGAGACAAGCCCCCGTGCCGGTAGCATTTCCCGGAGCAGCTGCTGATCAAGGGCTGAGGTCCAGGCGGCTTCAAGTTCCGTGACCGGGACGGAGTGTACAATTGCCGCGACCGCGTCACACAGGCGTGCGGCCGCTTCGGTTACCGATGCCACCTCATGATCGGAAAAAGCTGCTGGACAGGGGACTGCCCCGTTGAGGAGGAGGTGGACCCCCGATGCATCTGCAAAGTTGCGGTCCCCGGCATGCCAGAGGTTGGATGCCAGGGCAGCGGGGGACGCAACGATAGTATAGGGCTCGGTGAATGACGCGAACTGGTGGGGAAACCGGGTGCCCCGCCCGATCAGCGGCCCCAGCCCTGCATCCGATCCTGCCTTCTGCTTGATATGCTCGATGATGCAGGCGATCGCCCCGGCTGCCCCCCGTCCATCGAGCGGAATTTCGGACAGGAGCGATCGGAATATGAGCAAGGGTATGGCGAAGATGAGGGCGTTGCCATCGAACGACCGGACCACGTACGCCGTGATGTCCCTGACCGCGTGATCCCTGTCAATCGCCCACCGGTCATCACCGGCAAGTGCAAGGATTCCTTCGAGACAGTCATCAGGGCCGGTCATACCATGAGGTTATACCCTGGGACCGGAAAAAGAGGGGGGATGGCACCCTCGTTCAATCGAGGGCTGGTCGTGGAGGCCGGGGGTAAACCCCCCCTGAGTGGCAAAAAAAACATGCCTCGAGATCTCACCCATAAATCGGGTCATCACCGAACCGCTCCATCCAGAAGTCCACGGGGCTCAGCTCCAGGTCCCGTGCGAGGTCCTCGATGCGGAACGAGAATACGTGGTTCATGCAGGAATCGACCAGGAGATCGTATGCCTCCTTCATGCGGATCATCATCTCGTGCGACATCACCGGATCCACCGTTGAGACATCGGGGTGCCATGTCCTGACCTGTTCATGGTACTTATACCGGATCTCGTTCAGGGAGGCTTTTTCCCGGATTCCCAGCATGCCTGCCGCCTCCTTCAGATCGGCCGGAGTGACATCAGCCATGGTTCATCTATTCTGCCCGCCCTGCGATAAGAGTTTTTCAGGACGATCCAAAAGGAGCCTTTTTGTGGATGCTCAATCAGATCATCTGGAAGAGAGGCAGTGTATCTAATCTGCTGTAAATTCCGCCCGAGTATCCTGACACACTATCACATCTGATCCAGATAAATACCTACGACTTGTGATCCACTCCTCGTTGATA
>Ga0255347_1001887_pt1 | contig 31518 bp, 29 predicted proteins | sample wastewater_treat_2_FD_192479 | JGI IMG/M metagenome (GOLD analysis project Ga0255347, IMG submission 192479) | Wastewater microbial communities from Lulu Island WWTP, Vancouver, Canada - plant24 | ecosystem: Engineered > WWTP > Wastewater > Unclassified | place: Canada: Vancouver, British... | reverse complement strand
ATGGAAAGCTCAAACATTTCAGACGAATAGCGACGCGTTATGACAAGTTGGCATCGTCATACTTGTCTTTTGTATTTGTTGCAGCAATATATCTTTGGTTAAAATGAATGTCGACAGAACCTAGTTAAGTAATGGATAAACAAGCTGATTTAAAAAGAATTGCTGACTTAAGAGCAGCTATCGAATATCATAATAACCGTTATTATCAGCAGGATTCTCCGGAAATATCGGATGCTGAGTACGATCAACTGATGCGGGAGCTGCAGACCCTGGAGGACCACTACCCCGAAGCCTATTCTGCCTCCTCTCCGACTCAACGTATCGGATCCGCTCCGCTGACAAAGTTTGCCCCCTTTGAGCATCCTTCAACCATGTTCAGCATGGCCAATTCCTTTTCCAACAAAGAAATCATGGACTTCGATAATCGTATCAAGCGAATGGCCGGCGTAAGTCATATCTCTTATGTTGTCGAACCCAAACTCGATGGCCTGGCTGTCAATCTGATTTATGAAGACGGAATTTTTAAAAGGGGAGCAACCCGCGGCGACGGAACAACAGGTGAAGATGTAACGCAGAATCTTAAAACCATCTCTTCCCTGCCCCTCAAGATGACACCGTCATCAAAACATCCGGTGCCCGCGTTTATAGAAATACGCGGCGAGGTTTATATCGAAAAAAAAGTATTTCATAAACTGAACTTGAGGCGATTGGATAAAGGCGATGAGCCTTTCGCTAACCCCCGCAATGCCGCTGCCGGATCTCTGCGCCAACTTGACTCGAAAATAACCGCTCGTCGTCCACTCAAGATTTTTCTCTACGGCATCGGAAAGGCCAGCCCCGACATTAATTTTTCAACGCATTGGGAAGCGCTGCAAATACTGTTAGACTGGGGTTTTCCGGTTAGTCAACATATTGAGCAGGTGCATGACATTGAAGCGTGTATCAATTATTTTGAGCGCATCAGCATCCTGCGGGACGATCTACCCTATGAAATTGACGGCGTTGTCATTAAAGTGGATCCTCTTGATTTACAAAAAATATTGGGCAATGTTTCACGTAGTCCCCGCTGGGCGCTCGCCTGTAAATTTCCGGCGGCGCAGGCCATAACGGTCGTTAAAAATATCGATATTCAAGTAGGACGCACAGGCATTCTAACACCCGTCGCCATTATGGAGCCCGTCAATGTGGGCGGTGTAATGGTCAGCCGCGCCACCCTACACAATGAAGATGAGGTTCTTAAAAAAGATGTTCGCATCGGTGATACGGTGGTAATTCAACGTGCAGGGGATGTCATTCCTGAAGTGGTCAGGGTTGTTCCAGAGAGAAGACCCGTCGACGCGAAAAATTTTAAAATGCCTTTAAATTGCCCGGAGTGCGGTTCCGACATTGTCCGGTATGAGGGAGAAGCGGCACACCGATGCGTGAATATATCCTGTCCCGCGCAACTTAAAGAACATATCCGCCATTTCGCTTCACGCAGCGCGATGGATATTGAAGGACTGGGAGAAAAAGTGTCCGCGCAGCTTTTCGATGCCAGGTTGATTGACGACCCGGCTGATCTTTATTTTTTAGCCAAAGAGCAGATCGTTGCCCTCGACCGACAGGCGGAAAAATCAGCCCAGAATTTAATCGATGCCATTGCCAAGTCAAAAAATCCTCCGCTGGATAAATTTGTCTACGCTCTGGGCATCCGCCATGTCGGAGAACGTACAGCCAAACTCCTGGAAGATCATTTCGGCAGTATCGACCTCCTGATGTCTGCCCAACATGACGAATTGACGGCTATCAATGAAATCGGTCCGGAAATTGCCGCCAGCATTGTTGATTTTTTTCATGAACAGAAAAATATCAACGTCATGAACAAATTCATAAAAGCCGGTGTAAGACCCAGGGCCAGAGAGGTTCAGACCAATGCGAGGTTGAAGGGTAAATCGTTTGTTTTTACCGGCACAATGGAAAGCATGGGTCGAAACGAAGCCAAAACTATTGTTGAAAATCTTGGAGGCATGGTTCACTCCAGCGTTACAAAGAAAACGACGTACGTCGTCACCGGAAGGGATCCGGGCTCTAAACTGGATAAGGCAAAATCCTCCGGCATTCAAATGATCAGCGAAACTGAATTTTTAAAACTGATTGGCAGGTGATGTTGTGAGACGGGTTCATGTATATATCAGCGGCCGGGTACAGGGCGTATTTTTCCGCGCAGAAACACAAAAAGCAGCTTACGCTTTTAACCTGACCGGTTGGGTACGTAATATGCCGGATGGCCGCGTCGAAGCATTGCTTGAAGGAGAAGATACTGATGTAGAGCGCATGCTTGACTGGTGCCATATCGGCCCACCGGCGGCACGAGTAAAACAAGTTGTCACGGAAGAAGAATCTTATCTGGGCGAATTTATAGATTTTATGATAAAATTTTAACCTGTTTTGCTCAGCTTGTATCTATCTCTCCTTGCTCATAGGCATAATCTTTCCACTTTACCACGATAGGACTGCATCAACATGAGTGGCAAAAAAAAGGGTTGCATTGTTTTTCGCGATGCAACCCTTTTTTTATCATTGGAGGCGGCACCCGGACTTGAACCGGGGAATAACGGTTTTGCAGACCGCTGCCTTAGCCACTTGGCTATGCCGCCTTTAAAATAAAATGGAGCGGGCGAACGGATTTGAACCGTCGACGTCTACCTTGGCAAGGTAGCACTCTACCGCTGAGTTACGCCCGCTCATTAAAGCGGGGTGACTATAACAAATAGATTTTTATTGTCAATAAAAATATTTTTCAAAAAAAGACTTTGATGAAAATTCATATGTAGACGGGTCAACTATTCTTTTATGCTTTGAAAAAGTTTAATAAAATAATCAATTCCAGAATAAAGCGTGAGGAATAAAGCAACGTAGAGAATAACTGTTCCTACAACATGAGCATTAATGCCAAAAATGGAATAATGAATGATTAAGGCAGTGACCGCTATAATTTGTGTAACGGTTTTCTGCTTTCCAAGAATACTGGCCTGAATATAGATCCCTTCTGAAGATGCGATGCTTCTTATGACATCAACTATCAGGTCACGAACGATGGTTATCGCAACGATCCATGCCGGTATTCGTCCAATCGGGATAAGTAAGATCATTGCTGTGTTGACGATGATTTTATCAGCAATGGGATCAAGAAATTTCCCGATGGTTGTAATCATCTGATATTTTCGAGCAAGGTAACCATCGAGAAAATCTGTGATCGACGCAATGACAAATAAAACAGCGATTACCAAGCTCCAAAATTCCCCGGGGTCCGACAGGAGGATAAAGAGAAAAGGAACAACACTGATTCTCAACAATGTTATGGTGTTGGGCAAATTAAAGGTTTCATTTCTCGAAATCATATTCTTTGCGAAAAGAAAACAACGTTAATCAGTTCATTCAAACGCTTATTTTCCGGGTACCTTCTTCCAGTCACTTAAAAAAGTCTCAATGCCTTTTTCTGTTAGCGGGTGATGAACCAGCTGTTCTATGACTTTAAAGGGAATGGTTGCAATATCTGCACCCATCAGGGCAGCGTCTAAAACGTGCCTTGGATGTCGAATGCTGGCAACGATAACTTCAGTTTCATAACAATAATTTTCATAAATGGTGATAATTTGTTCCACAAGTTCCATTCCATCGTGCGCAATATCATCCAGACGACCTACAAACGGGCTGACATAGCGAGCTCCTGCCTTGGCTGCCATAAGGGCCTGCAGAGGAGAAAATATTAATGTTTGATTGACATCAATTCCGGCATCAGCGAACATTCTGGTTGCTTTTAATCCTTCCGTTGAAAGAGGAACTTTAATCACGACGTTACTGCCCAACTGGGCCAACTTTTTTCCTTCAGCAAACATCCCTTTTGCGTCGGGGCTAATGACTTCCAGACTCACCGGCCCCTCAACCAGCTTCAATATGTTTGTCACGACTTGGTCAAATCCTCTTTTTTCTTTGGCAATCAGTGAAGGGTTGGTCGTAACACCATCGACCATACCCAATGCGATTCCCTGTTTAATCTCATCAACATTGGCGGTATCAATAAAAAATTTCATAGATTCTCCTCTCGGGTTATTTTTTGTCTAATATAAATTCATCACTGCATTTCTTGCTGCAAAAGTAATAGTCTTTACCGGACAGTTCTTTTTTATACGCCTGACTGACGGGAATATAGGTATGACAGACAGGGTCTTCGACCAACTCTTCCCCCTTGTCTGTTGTAAAACTCGGGCTGTTTTCACGCACTGTTTTTGATTTCAACTGAACCACAACTTTAGCGGCTTGATAGAGGATATAAACAGCCAGTAGAGATATGATCACTCTCAATAAATTCATTAAGCGTCACCCAACTTTCTTTATAGACGGATCTTCTCAACCGATTTACGGTCGCGTAACCTGCTTTCCAGTCCGCGAATAGACACCCCAAACGAAGGATGAATGAAATACGGAGCTATTTCAGCCAGCGGTACCAGAACAAACCGTCTTTTGTGAAGCTCAGGATGGGGAATTGTCAGATGCTCTTCGCTCAAAACCGTTTGTCCATAAAATAGCAGATCCAGGTCAATGATTCTCGGTCCGCCTTCTATTTGACGTTTCCGCCCCATTTCTTGTTCTATCCCTTGGAGGTTCTCAAAGAGGTTGTGAGCGGAAAGATTTGTTCTAATTTCCGCAACTGCGTTAACAAAATAATCCTGTGCTTCTATCCCAACCGGTTCGGTTCTATAAAAAGACGATACGGTTTCCAACTTCACTCCTTTTAATCGGGCAATACATTCAATCGCGTTTTCGCATTGTTTTACGGGCTCGCCGAGGTTGGAACCTATGCCAATGTAAGAGATTATTCCATCCAAGCTTTTAACCTGAAGACCTAATTCTTATCCCGCAATCCTAAGACATCCTGCATATCGTACAGTCCGTTTTTTTGATCGACAATCCACATTGCAGCACGGATGGCCCCTTTTGCAAAATTATCACGACTTTGAGCTCGATGAATCAACTCTATCCTCTCTCCAATCCCCCCAAAAATAACCGTATGCTCTCCAACGATATCACCTGCACGAATGGTCTGGATTCCTATTTCATTTTTTGTTCTTTCACCAATCATGCCTTTGCGTTCGTACACCAGCGAGGTATCCATATCCCGATTCAGTTTATCCGCAATGACTTTGGCCATTTGCAGGGCTGTTCCACTGGGCGCGTCCTTTTTCAAATGATGATGAGCTTCCACGATTTCTACGTCATAATCATCTTTCAGAACCCCCGCACAATACTCCAGCAACTTCAACATGACGTTTACACCGACACTCATGTTGGGCGTCAAGACACAGCGGGTTTTTTTAGTTAATTCTTTGATTTGCTGCATTTCCCCGGAAGTAAATCCGGTTGATCCGATCACAATAGCCTTGTTTTTGTCGTGAGCAATTTTTAAGTAATTCAGGGACGCTTCATGGTTTGTAAAATCAATGACGACATCGGCCTGATCAATGCAATCCGTAAGTTTTTCTCTGACGATTATTCCTGTCTCTCCCAGACCTGATACATGTCCAACGTCACGACCGATGAGGGGATGTTTTTCCGCCTCTATCGCTCCTACAACACTGATGCAGTCCGCTTTAGAAATCAGACTGATAATTTTCCCGCCCATTCTTCCCGCAGCACCTGTCACAATGGCTTTAATCATATCCTGGTCTCCTTTACGTTCTTTCCCTAGTGTACTCACCCAATCAAACCGTAATCCGTCATGACTTTCTTTAATTTTTCAAAATTTGAGTCCGCCATTTTACAAAGGGGCAACCTGTATTCATATTGGATTTTGCCCATCAATGCAAGTGCCGCTTTTACGGGAGTGGGATTGACTTCAATAAAGAGGGCGTCGATTAAAGCACTCATTTTATAATGCAGGCTCTTCGCTCGATCCAGGTCTCCTGCAAAATACGCATCCACCATTTCTGCCATATCGGCAGGCGCTACATTGGAAACAACCGAAATGACTCCGGCTCCCCCGATAGCCATGAGTGGCAGGGTAAATATGTCATCGCCTGATAACACTGCAAAATCATCACCGCAGAGATGAATGACATCACTCATTTGTTTAAGAGACCCGGAAGCTTCCTTAATCCCTATGATATTTTTAATTTTGGCCAGCCTGGCAACTAGCTCCGGCATCATATTCACACCGGTCCGCGATGCGATATTGTAAGGAATAATTGGCAAGGGAACGCTTTCAGCTATAGTTTTAAAATGCTGATAAAGCCCATCCTGTGTAGGACGATTGTAGTAAGGACATACAATCAGAGCCCCGTCAGCCCCTGCTTCATAGGCATGTTTGGTGAGCCGCAGCGCCTCGGCCGTGTTATTGGACCCTGTGCCTGCGATAACAGGAACTCTCTTCTTTACTGCGTCAATGGTAATTTCTATGACTCTGTCATGTTCCTCATGAGATAACGTGGCTGACTCGCCCGTCGTGCCGCAAGGGACGATCGCGTCCGTTCCATTGGCAATCTGAAATTCAATGAGTTCTCGAAAAGCTTCTTCATCTATTTGATCGTTTTTAAACGGTGTAACAATAGCGACCATCGCGCCTTTAAACATAAAAAAATGCCCCCTTGTCATCAATGACTATTATTTTATCTCTAAAGAACCAGTAGAGCCACCACAATGCAACAATCGGTAACCGTACACGGTCCCATCAGCAGGTGTGATGCTCTGCAATCCCTTATTTCTCTATTCCCTTTCTTTCAAATATTTATTGTCAACCCGCACATCTGCTGTCAGATCGTATATATGTGTGTCATTCTGTGCTTCTGATCCGCTTTTTGCAAGAAAGACATCACCGGCCTGATCACTCCTTAATCCATCGCTTTTAATGAGGATCATATTATTTTTTTCAATATTGACCTTCTGATGATCGACCGTTTTCACGTGTTGGAAAACGTTTCCCGCTACCACAGGATTACCTTTGATACCACATCCTCCGATACTGATTACAAGCATTACAAAAATACTAAAGCTTGCCAAGACTTTTTTCAAACTCTTTTATCCTTTGCATTACATTTTTCATCGCCGTTCCACCGGTATGCTGACGGGAATTGACCGCGTTTTTCAACGATATTCTGTTTTTGATATCACCTGCAAAATTCTCATGGAAGCTTCTATATTCTTCTAATGTTAAATCGTTCAATTTTTTTTTAGTCTTTAAACAATATGCGACAATTTTACCGGTAATTTCATGAGCTGTTCGAAATGGAACTCCCCTTCCCACAAGATATTCAGCAATATCCGTTGCCATGGAAAATCCTTTGTCGGCAGCTATCCACATTGTCTCTGGCTTATATTTTGTGTGCTTGATCATTTCAGCAAAAATAGCCAGGGAGTTTTTTACCGTATCAACAGCATCGAATAAAGGCTCTTTATCTTCCTGAAGGTCCCGGTTATAGGTCATCGGCAACCCTTTCATCAGGGTCATGAGTGTGAAAAGATTACCGTAAACCCGAGCGGTCTTGCCACGGATGAGTTCTGCCACATCCGGGTTTTTCTTCTGAGGCATTATGCTGCTGCCTGTCGTATAGGCATCGGATATCTCAGCAAAACCGAATTCGTCGGTTGACCACATGATTAAATCTTCACAAAACCGGCTCAGGTGCATCATGATCAGTGATGCCACAAATATAAATTCGGCGATAAAATCTCTGTCCGCAACCGTATCCATGCTGTTTTGACTGATCGCCGGGAAATCTAATTGCCTTGCCACTTTGCTGCGATCAATCGGTAAACTGGTACCGGCAAGAGCCGCCGCACCCAATGGCAATATGTTGATTCTTTTTTGACATTCATTTAATCTTTGAAGATCGCGCGCAAACATCTCCACAAATGCCATCAGGTAATGAGAAAGCAATACCGGTTGGGCTCTTTGCATGTGGGTATAGCCCGGCATGATTACATGGATATTTTTTTTGGCCATTTGTAACAAAGTGAGCTGGACTTTTTGCACACGATCAATGATGGATTTAACCTCCGCTCTTAAAAAAAGCCTGACATCCAAGATGATCTGATCATTACGGCTTCTCGCAGAATGAAGTTTTCCACCGGTATCGCCAATACGCTCAATCAATTCCCGTTCAATAGCCATATGGATATCTTCATCCGCATGGCTGATTTTGAAATGACCTTTTTGTATGTCTTTCAGGATACCCTTTAAACCGGATACGATCTTCGCTGCATCTCTTTTAGAGATTATTTTCTGTTGAGCCAGCATCAGGGCATGAGCAATCGAACCTTCAATGTCGTACGGGTATAGCCTCTGATCATAGTGCGTGGAAGCCGTAAAAACCTCCACGTTTTCAGCTGTCGGTTTTTGAAACCTTCCCCCCCATGGTTTTTTGCTGATCGTCATTCAATTTCTCCGCTTCGCGCATACTCACTTTTTCAAGTCATTCTGAATAATCAGACGCAACCCATTTAACTTGATAAAACCGATGGCATCCTTCTGGTTATACACGCTGTCTTTTTCAAATGTGGCAAAGGATTCGCTGTACAGCGAGTAGGGTGACTTCCTCCCGACAACCATGCAGTTCCCTTTATATAACTTGACTCTGACCGTTCCGATAACAGTTTCCTGGGTCGCATCAATATAGGCCTGAAGGGTTTTCATTTCCGGAGAGTACCAGAATCCGTTATAAACCAACTGGGCGTACTTTGGAATCAGAGAATCTCTCATAAGCATCACTTCCCTGTCCATGGTAATGGATTCAAGAGCCCGATGCGCAGTCCATAATACAGTCCCTCCGGGTGTTTCATACACACCTCGTGATTTCATCCCCACAAAACGATTTTCAACCATATCCACTCGCCCTACACCGTTGGCTCCTGCGATGGTGTTCACAAAGTCCATCAGTTTTGCAGGCGACATTTTTTTACCGTTCACCGCTACCGGGTTTCCCTTAAGAAAATCAATTTCCAAATAGCTTGGCTTATTCGGTGCCTTTTCCGGAGACTGTGTTAATACGAATATATCTTCAGGCGGTTCAGCCCAAGGGTCTTCCAAAATTCCACCTTCATGAGACATATGAAGGAGATTCCTGTCTGAACTATAAGGTTTGGCCTTCGTTAGCGGAATGGGAATCTTATATTTTTGAGCGTAATCAATCATTGAATCCCGTGAATCAAAACTCCAATGGTCATCTTTCCACGCCGCTATAATCTTTATTTTTGGATTCAAAGCATAATAGGTAAGTTCAAAACGAACTTGATCATTGCCCTTGCCTGTAGCCCCATGGGAAACGGCATCTGCATTTTCCAGCTTGGCTATTTCTATTTGTCTCCTGGCAATCAGCGGACGTGCTAAAGAGGTTCCTAAAAGATAGGTCCCCTCATAAATCGCGTTGGCGCGTAACGCGGGAAAAACAAAATCCCTCGCGAATTCTTCCCTTAAATCATCAATGTAAATTTTGCTCGCTCCGGTTTTGATGGCCTTTTTCTTTAGACCGGTTAATTCTTCTTTCTGACCAAGATCTGCGGCAAAGCAGACAACTTCACATTGATACGTTTCAATTAACCAGCGAACAATAACTGACGTGTCCAGACCACCAGAATAAGCCAAAACAACTTTTTTAATCTTTCGTGACATTTTCCTGACTCCTACAAGAGTATTTCCATAATCGCTTTTTGAACATGTAACCGATTTTCTGCCTGATCAATGACCACAGAATGGGGACCGTCTATTACATCGGATGAAATTTCTTCTCCGCGATGCGCAGGCAAACAATGCATCACGATCACATCTTTTTTTGCCTCTTTCAAGATTTTTTTATTGATCTGATAATTTTTGAATATTGTCCTTCTTTCCTCTTGTTCGGCTTCCTGTCCCATACTGGCCCATACATCCGTGTATAAAACATCAGCATCCTGGGAAGCTTCCCGGGGATCACGATAAAGAAAAATGCCTTCTTTCGCTTCTTTCTTACCGATGGACATGATTTTCTTATCCGGTTCGTAACCTTCCGGACATGCCAAAGACAATCTGATGGGTAATTTAGCCGCGGCTTCTATCCATGTGTTGGCAATATTATTTCCGTCGCCGATATAGGCTATTTTTAACTTGTTATAGGATCCTTTCTTTTCTCTGATGGTGAATAAGTCACTGAGTATCTGGCAGGGATGCAAGAGATCTGTCAGCCCGTTAATCACCGGTACAGACGCAAATCGGGCAAACTCTTCTACACTTTTCTGTGAAAATGTCCTGATCATAATTCCGTCAAGGTATCGTGACATCATTTTCGCCGAGTCATGAATCGATTCGCCTCTGCCGATTTGCGTATCACGTGATGTTAAAAACAAGGCAATACCTCCCAATTGATACATACCCACTTCAAAGGAAATCCGTGTCCTTGTGGAAGATTTGTCAAATATCATCCCCAAAGTTTTACCTTTCAAAGGGTGAAGGGTTCTGCCTTTGATCAATGCCTTTTTAAGTTTTTCAGCACCCCGCCAGATTTTTTCAAAATCGGTTTCGTCCAGATCATAGATGCTTAGCAAATCTTTTTTCATTGACCCTCCATGACCCCATCCAAAATATCCATTGCTCTGTCGACATCCTCCCGGGTAATCACCAGAGGCGGAACAAAACGAAGCGTCCTGCCTCCAGTTGAATTAATGAGCAGACCGCGTTTTAAGCATTCATTGACAATATATCCCGCGTCAGTATCGAGCTGAGCGGCAAGCATCAGACCTCTTCCCCTAACATCAATAATCACGGGATGTTTTTGCATAATTTCCTTTAACTTTGCCAAAAAATACTCTCCTGTCTTTCGGCAGTGCTCGAGCAGGTTTTCATTTAAGACCGTTTCGATGACAGCTTTTGCTGCCACCATCGCTAAGGGGTTTCCGCCAAATGTGGATGCGTGATTCCCGGGGACAAATGCTTTGGCAATCTTATCCGTTGCCAGCATGGCGCCCACCGGAAAACCATTCGCCAACGCCTTGGCTAATGTCATAATATCCGGCTTGATTCCGGAATGCTCATAAGCAAACAACTGACCCGTTCGGCCCATTCCCGTCTGAACTTCATCGAGAATCAATAAGATTTCATGCCGGTCACAAATATCCCTGACAGACGCCAGAAAATTTTCATCAGGGATATTCACACCTCCCTCACCCTGAATCGGCTCCAACATGATACCACAAGTCTTATCCGATATCGTTTTTTCCAGAGCGTCTAAATCATTGAAAGGGACATATTTGAAGCCTTCCAAAAGCGGCGTAAATCCAAATTGAAATTTTTCCTGCCCGGTTGCCGTAATGGTGGCCATGGTTCGACCGTGAAAAGAATCTTTCATGGTAATCAGTTCAAATTTATCCTGCCCCATATTTTCGTGAGCATACTTTCTGGCCAGTTTAATGGCTGCTTCATTGGCTTCTGCGCCACTGTTACAGAAAAAAACTTTATCCGCAAAAGAATTGTCAACGAGCAGTTTTGCCAATTCAGCCTGCGGCTCCGTATAATACAAATTGGAAACATGGGTTAGTTTATCCAGCTGATCTTTGAGGGCGGCAATGACTTGCGGATGGGAATGGCCCAAAGAACAAACGGCAATGCCGGCAACAAAATCAAGATATTCCTTTCCGTTGATGTCCCAAAGTCTGGATCCCAAACCCTTTGTGATTACCACAGAAAAGCGCTTGTAGGTTTGCATGATGTTTTCATCGGCCAAGGCTATTATTTCTTTTTCTTTCACTTTATTCGATATCCTCAATGAATTTATTTTATAATTTCCGTTCCAATTCCTTTATCGGTAAAGACTTCCAGTAAAACAGCATGTTTCAGCCGACCATCAATGATGTGAGCCTTTTGAACACCGCTTTTAAGAGCTTTCATACAACATTTGATTTTCGGAAACATTCCCCCTTCTATAATGCCGTGATCAATTAATTTTAAAGCTTCATCATTAGTCATCGTATTGATCAACTTTTCATCTTTTCCCAATACACCGGGAACATCTGTGAGTAGCAATAATTTTTCGGCCTGGAGCGCCGCCGCAATTTCTCCGGCAACAATATCCGCATTGATATTATAGGTTTCACCATCGTTACCAATACCGGTTGGAGCGATCACGGGGATAAAATTATTTTGAGCCAAAGACATAATTAATTGTGAATTAATATTTTTCACTTTCCCGACAAGACCGATGTCAATGATTTCCGGCGGCGTATGTTTTGCTTTTTCTTCATTCAGATAATATTTTTCCGCCTTGATCAGATTCCCATCCTTTCCGCTCAAACCGACGGCGTTACCACCATGCCGGTTGATCAAACCAACGATTTCTTTGTTGACAGTTCCAACCAGAACCATTTCAACGATATTCATTGTTTCTTGATCGGTAACTCTCATGCCTTGTATAAATTTTGATTCCTTACCGACCTTTTTCAGGAGTTGTCCTATCTGGGGACCTCCGCCGTGAACCACCACAGGATTGATCCCTATATACTTCATCAAGACGATATCCTGTGCAAACTTATCCTTCAAATCATTATCTACCATGGCATGGCCACCATACTTGATCACGATTGTTTTGTTATAAAATCGCCTAATATACGGCAGAGTCTCAAGCAGAATATCTGCTCTTTCTATTGAATTTGAAATATTATCCATCAATTAAACTCCGAGTATGAATGCAACTAACGTCCCAAACCCTGGCGGTTTCCCCAACATAATGATGTCACCACCCTTCAACAGGCCTCTTTACAGAATATATCTGCTCAAATCCTGATCCTCGATAATTCCGTTCAACTTTTCGGACACATATTGATCGTCAATAACAATCTCTTTATTCTCCATGTCAGGAGCGTCAAAAGAAATGTCATCTAACAGTTTTTCCATAATAGTATACAACCTTCTGGCTCCAATATTCTCAGTGCTTTCGTTAACCAACGTAGCCATTTCCGCAATTTCAGCAACCGCTTCTTCTGTGAAAGACAACGCAATCCCTTCAGTTGCCATCATCTCCGTGTATTGCTTGATCAAAGCGTTGTTTGGTTCCGTCAGGATGCGAATAAACTCTTCTTTGCCTAAAGAGTCAAGCTCTACTCGAATCGGAAACCGGCCCTGAAGTTCAGGAATTAAATCAGACGGTTTGGAACCCGAAAAAGCTCCAGCCGCTATAAATAAAATGTGATCGGTTTTGACCATGCCATAACGCGTATTCACATTAGATCCTTCTACGATGGGCAGCAAATCCCTCTGTACGCCTTCGCGCGACACATCAGGTCCATGCTGGGAATCACCACCAACAATTTTATCGATCTCGTCAAGAAAAATAATACCTGACTGCTCGACACGCTCAAGGGCTGTTTTCGTCACCTTCTCCATGTCAACCAGTTTTTGGATCTCTTCCGCTTCCAGAATCTGAAGAGCTTCCGGAACCTTGACCGTTCTTCTTTTTTTCTTCTGGGGCATGATGTTCCCCAACATATCTTTCAGGTTAAGGCCCATATCCTCCATGCCGGCTGCAGAAAATATCTCAATCATCGGGCCACTTCTCGGCTCGGATACTTCTAACTCAACCATTTTCTCATCAAACTTGCCTTCTTTAAACCAGCGACGCATCTTCTCTCTTGAAGCATCGCTCTTGGAAATCTGCTCATCATCTGAGAGGATATTTTCTTCAGACCGTGTTTGGTCATTCAGGATATCACCGATTTTTTTTTCTGCCGGACGTGGTGGCAGCAAAAGATCAAGCACCTTTTCCTCGGCAATTTCAGCTGCTTTTGACTGCACATGCTCTTGTTCTTCAGCCTTGACCATATTAATAGAAAGCTCAACCAAGTCTCTGATCATTGACTCTACATCTCTGCCAACATACCCGACTTCGGTGAATTTCGATGCCTCTATTTTTAGAAATGGAGCGTTATCCAGCTTCGCCAATCGTCGTGCAATTTCTGTCTTTCCTACGCCAGTCGGGCCAATCATGATGATATTTTTAGGTGAAATTTCCTCTGCTAAATCCTCCGGAACATTTTGTCTTCGCCATCTGTTGCGAAGAGCGATGGCTACCGCTCTTTTCGCATCAAGCTGTCCGATAATATGCCGATTCAACTTTTCTACGATTTCTCTAGGTTTCAATCCGTGATGAGACATTTTTGGTTTCGTTCCTTTACTGTTACTTATTTCTTCCTTTTTCGGTATTTTCCACATCAAGTTCTTCAATGGTGATATGGTCATTCGTATAAATACAAATTTCTGCAGCCATTTTCATGGCTTCTTTCGCAATTTCAGTAGCAGATAAATTTGAGTGACGCAGGAGCGCACGTGCAGCCGTCAAAGCATAAGTTCCGCCTGATCCAATAGCCATTACGTCATCATCCGCTTCAATCACATCACCATTGCCAGAAATGATCAGGGCGTTATCTTTGTTAACGGCAATCATTAAAGCTTCCAAGTGCCTCAATACCCTGTCTGTCCGCCAATCCTTCGTTAACTCTACGGCTGCTCGTAATAAATTACCGTTGTATTGTTCCAATTTTTGATCAAATCGATCAAAAAGAGTAAATGCATCTGCTGTTGCACCGGCGAAACCTACAATCACTTCATTATTATAAAGCCTGCGAACCTTACGTGCACCATGTTTTAATATCGTGGTATCCAACGTTACTTGACCATCGCCGGCAACGGCAACTTTTCCCTCTCGTTTGACCGACAATATAGTTGTACCCTTGATATGCATGATAAACCTCAAACCGGAATGTTTTGTTTATTATCAAACACGATTTTTTAATCGCGTATGCTTAATAAAAGCAAGAAATGTATTTTGATTATTTTTTATTCCTCGGGTGCGCCTGATCATATATTTCCATCATTCTGTTAATATTAACCGCTGTGTACTTTTGCGTTGTGGAGAGGCTTTCATGCCCTAATAATTCCTGAATTGAACGTAAATCAGCCCCCGCATTTAAAAGATGAGTGGCAAAACTGTGTCTTAAGGCGTGAGGACTTATTTTCCGTCCGATGCCGCTTTTATGAGTTGTTTTATCCACAATTTTCGCGATACTTCTGGCAGAAATTCTCTTTCCATATGTATTCAAGAATAATGGCCTACCGTCATCGCCTCCCTCTTTACATGTTTCTTGAGATTTTTCCAAATATTCATTTAATGATTTTAAAGCAGGGGCGCCTATAGGTATAATGCGTTCCTTTCTACCTTTGCCTCGCACCTTAACCAGTTTTTGATGAAAATCAATGTTTTTCACATCCAGGTTGGATAATTCGCCAAGACGCAAACCACAGGAATAGAACAACTCTAATATGGCATGATCACGCAGTCCTAAGACCGATTGGTCTTGTCCTTTTTTCAAGAGCTCCTCCATCTCATCAGTAGAAAGAAAGTTGGGCATAAACTTTTCCGTTTTCAACGTTTGAATCATTTCTGCGGGATTATTCGAAATTTTTCCCTTTCGTAATAGATATTTATAAAACGATTTCAGGGATGATATCTTGCGATTGACTGTAACCTTTTTTATCTTATTCAGGTACAAGAAGCTCAAATATTGTCTGATCATTTCATATCCGACGGAAATGATTTCATTTTGATTCCTCATCAATTTACGATCAAACAGAAATTTTTCAAATTCCTTCACATCTGCGATGTAAGCAACCCTGGTATGTTCGGAAACATTTTTTTCAACTTCCAGATATGTCTGGAAATCACTGATGACGTTTCCCATAACCCCTACATTTTATACTTGCCAAAGTCTTCAGCCGATAGATTCTCTAAAAACTCTTTAATTTTTTCTTCTTTTAATTTGTCAAGATCGTTAAGCTTCATGCCAAAATCAACATTACGTGATTTTTCGATGACATTCTCATCGACAAATATCGGCACATTCGCGCGGAGGGCTATAGCTATCGCGTCACTGGGGCGGGCATCGATGGTAAAATATTGTCCATCTTTACTTAAATAAATATTTGCAAAAAAAGTATTACTTCGAATATCAACAATTTCTATTCTTTCAACAGTTACATTAAAAGACTTGAAAAATTCATTGAATAAATCATGTGTCATAGGCCGTGGAAAAACTATTTTTTCCAATTCGGTTGCAATAGCGCTGGCTTCGAATAAGCCTATCCAGATCGGAATAGCTTTGTTATTATGCAGATCTTTTAATATTACTATTGGAGTGTTTGTTATAGGATCAATTGTTAATCCTGATACCCTCATTTCGATTAACATTGCCAACCCCCCTCGATTTTTTCAAACAAAGTCTTTCCCCATTGCTTGATAATACTTGATCAAATCTGATTTTTATCACCATGTCAATTATTTATTGATCATTTTTCTTTTGCTTCAACGATGCAATTGTAATTATAATTTCAATATTCAATAGTCAACTACTATTGTCAAAATGCTATAATTCTTCATTACTGTCCGGCATCATCCGTAAATAAGTTCAACTGTTTATTGTTTTCATCCGTCTCACTTGTATAATCATAAAATGTAAGTAGTTGAAACATAGACGCTTTTTCAAACAGGGAGACACTCAAAACCTGTAATATTGTGTAGAGACTTTACTGGAGATTCAACCGTTTTTTGATGATCGCGACAATTAGATAAACGGAAACAGCAATCCAGATTTGGATCTTCACGGCGTTCTCCGACGTGCCGAAAAAATTTTTGATGCGCAGGTGCTCTTTGGTCCATTTGAAGAAAAGCTCTACTTCCCACCGTTGTTTGTAAAGTTGTGCGATGGTGATGGCGGGCAGCAGAAAGTTGTTGGTTAGGAACACCAGAGTTTTGTTGGTCTCGGCATCGTAATATTTCACCCGGCGGAGTTTTGAGGTGCGACTTTACTTTGAGATTGATATATTATATACTATAAACGTATAAGTGTAGTTAGGTAAAATAGGTAAAAAAATAATGAAAAATAAGTATGTACAGATACTTTTGTTCATGATATAATGTCATAAGTGGTTATTGTAGACTAGTGTTTTGCAACAGTTAACGAATGTTAAAATTTAAAATCAATAAGGAGAACGCAGATGAACGCAAAAAGGATTCTATTCACAGTAATTTTGACCGTTTTTTTAATTATGCCGTCTTTAGGCTCCGCCGCCAAACAGGCTATTACAGATAGTGATCTGGACGCGATAGCCGCTCAGGCAGGTTCTATCACTATTGACGTCACAGATGAATTTTTTATCAAGGACAAACGGTTGAAATATATATCCACAGACGGATGGAATTACTGGGATCCTGAACATGGTTTTTCTGATCCACACGAAAACAATGCCGATGGTTTTTTTGATACTTCCTCACAGGAGCGTGTCGGATTTGGAGAGTATAATCAACGTGGTTATGTCGGATATAGAGATGTTTTTCTAAAAGGTGGCTTCGTAAAGCGCTCCGGGTCTATTACTTTAGAAGTATTTTCAACCATGGACCCAAATAAAAAATCGTATGAATTAAAAGCTACCGTGAATAATGTCGTTGCCGTAGCAGGAGATGTGTCCATTAGCGGAGTAGTGAAGATGGGCAAATACAATGATCTTTCTGATGATCAACCGGCGTTAGGGCGTGTCTATACCAAAGGGATATCTTCTTACTCCGCTGGTTCACTGACCGTTTACGCTCATAATAATTCGTTCTTCTAGAACATTTTTCTCAACCAGGAAGGAGGAATGAAAGTACTCATGTAAAACGGTAATCATGCAGGATGGTTGGTCTTCTGTAGGGTATTAGAACGATGAAAAGACAATTTCTGTCATATTGAATTTTCTTGGATCATGCCATGGATGGTTGCAAATTCTTTCTTTTCATGTTGCGTGAAGTTGCGTGAAATGGGCTATAGATAGAATTGATTTGTCAAACTGCTTTATCTTTTAAAAGATTACTCAGATGTCCAAACTCCTCAACTTTAAGAGTCTCTGCTCTTCGCTGACCATTAATGATCGCCAACTTGAGCCATGCGTTCAGACGCTCTTCATTAGCATTCTCGATCAATTTCGACCTTTTTAAATTATTCAATAACGTCTTTCGACGATGAGCAAAGCAATCTCTAACCAACTTCATAAAATAATTCTCATCGCTCAAATCTACTTTGGGGCTACTGAGAAAAGATATTTTAATCAGCGACGAATCCACTTGAGGGCGGGGATAAAAAGCGGACGCCGGCACATCCATGATTTTTTCCACGTCTGCAAACATTTGTAAGATCACCGAGGGCACCCCATAATCTTTACTTCCGGGCAAAGCAATCAGCCGTTGAACAAACTCCTTCTGCATCATGAGCAGGCAGGAATGGATTATTTCTTTGAATGATAGCAAATAAAATAACAGAGGGCTGGAAATATTATAAGGGATATTTCCAACAATTTTAATTTTTCTATTCTCTGACCCAGTATTGATTTGAAAGTTGAACTTCAGGACATCGCCATGATGAATTTCAACATTTTGATATTTTGATAATTGATCACTCAACACCTTAATGAGCTGGTCATCTAGCTCAATTGCAATGACTTGGTCAGCTTTTTGTGCCAAATATCCCGTCAGCACGCCAATTCCAGAGCCTATTTCTACAACTATCTCATCTTTTTGAATATTGGCTGCTAATGATATGATTCGAATAATCTCCTGCTTAATGAGGAAGGATTGTCCCAGGCTTTTTCGCGGCTTGATTGAATATTGTTCGAGAATGTCTTTTGGTGAATTCATGCTTGCTCTTTTAGGCCCAAGAACTCAACATGATGACAACGGCCAGCGGGAAACGGCGTTAAGATTCAATTGATCTCTTACACCGTTTTGCAACATCATTTCTCCTCTGGCTGCTATCATGGCCGCATTATCGGTGCATAATTTGACCGGAGGAATGAAAAGCCCTATTCCTTTGGCCGATGTTTCCAAAAGAAATCGTTCACGCAGTCTGCTGTTCGCGGCAACGCCTCCACAGACGACAATTCTGGGGATATCATTGTCTTCTGAAGCCCTTATGGTTTTTTCAACAAGAGAATCGACAATGGCCTCTTGATAACTTGCCGTTATGTCGGGCAAGTCATTTTCTTCAAAGTTACAGCCTCGTTTTTTTACCATGACCAACAAAGATGTTTTCAAACCGCTAAAACTGAAATCCATGGAATCCTTCATCGCTCTCGGAAACGTTATCGCCTGCGGGTTACCTTTTTTCGCAATTTTGTCAATAACTATCCCTCCGGGGTAACCAAGGTTGAGAAGCTTTGCCGCCTTATCAAAAGCCTCGCCCGCAGCATCATCGCGGGTCTGTCCAAGTAACTTATAGCCATTAAAATTTTTAATTAAATAGATGCTCGTATGACCGCCAGACACCACTAGAGCGATAAAGGGAAGTTCTGGAACTTCTTTTACCAGAAATGCGGCAGCAATGTGCCCCTCAAGATGGTTGACGCCAACCCATGGAATCCCTAGTGAAAAAGCTAGCGCTTTTGCCGTTGATAAACCGATTAAAAGCGATCCTATCAATCCCGGACCACACGTTACGGCAATCCCTTCTATTGACTCGAAAGGTATGTTGGCATCGTTTAAAGCCTGCTTAATGACCGGGTTGATAACCTCAAGGTGCTTACGGGAGGCGATCTCAGGAACGACACCACCAAAAGGTGAATGAATTTCTATCTGCGATGCAACCACATCAGAATATATTTTGCCGGCGTCCACAACGGCTGCCGCTGTTTCATCACAGGATGATTCAATGCCCAGAACTAACATATTCTCCTTAATATTTTCTCTTTACTTAAAACATTGAATTACTATATAAAAGCTACTAAAATTTGTAAATGATCTTTTTATTGGCCCCATCAAGCTCTGGAAACAGTAATGGAAATCAAGACGGATTTTTTAATTTTAGGTAGCGGAATTGCCGGTTTGAGCCTTGCTATTAAAGCATCGAAACTGGGCACCGTCACGATCGTGACCAAAAAAGAAAAATTTGAATCTAATACCAACTATGCACAGGGGGGCATCGCTGCAGTTACGGATCAGGCAGACAGTTTCGCGGAACACATACAGGATACTTTAACTTGTGGTGCCGGTCTTTGCAAGAAAGATGTGGTTGAATTCATTGTCAAAGAAGCGCCGCCCAGAATTCAGGAGCTTATTGAGTGGGGCGTCCAATTCACTAGATCAGAAACAGACCCACATCTGTTTGACCTGGGACGTGAAGGAGGACATAACCGCAGAAGAGTATTGCATGCGAAAGATTTCACCGGGCAGGAAATTGAAAAAGCATTGAATGAGAAAGTATCGCTGCTTTCAAATATTTCCATCCATGAAAATCATATCGGCATTGATCTGATCCTTGAAACAACGGGCACTGATCGTTCCGGACGTTGTCTGGGGGCTTATGTTTTGGACATAGATCGGGGAGAAGTTCATACCTATCGGGCCAAATACACCATATTGTGTACCGGTGGAGCGGGAAAAGTCTATCTGATTACAACCAATCCTGATATCGCTACTGGAGACGGCCTGGCGATGGCGTATCGCGCCGGCGCAAAAATAGCCAACATGGAATTTATCCAGTTTCATCCTACGTGCCTTTACCATCCTGCAGCCAAAGCTTTTCTGATCAGCGAGGCTGTCCGTGGCGAAGGAGGCATTTTACGTCTGAAAAACGGATCAACTTTCATGGAAAAATATCATTCCATGAACAGTCTTGCGCCACGTGATATCGTCGCCAAAGCCATTGACACGGAAATTAAGAAATCGGGAGATGAATATGTTCTTTTGGATGTCACGCATTTGCGACGGGATTTCATTATCCATCGCTTTCCAAACATTTATCAGCGATGCCTGGAATATGGAATTGACATGGCATCCGATCCGATACCCATTGTTCCCGCCGCCCACTACATCTGCGGTGGAGTCGCAGTTGATCATTACGGTCAGACATCAATTCCCCGTCTTTTTGCCTGCGGTGAAGTCTCCTGCACAGGCTTACATGGCGCTAACCGTTTAGCCAGCAACTCCTTGTTGGAAGCCGTTGTTTATGCCCATAGGGTTTATACAAAAATGGCAAGGTCGCCTAACATAATAGCACATGACACAACGCCTATTGCACCATGGGATTCCAGCGGAACAACGGAAAGCGATGACAGTGTTGTGGTTACGAACAACTGGGACGAGATACGAAGGTGTATGTGGAATTATGTAGGCATAGTGCGCTCCAACAAAAGACTGGAGCGGGCCGCCCGCAGAATAAAACTGATCCAGAAAGAAATTCATGATTATTACTGGAATTTTAAAATAACAAAAGACCTGATTGAACTGCGCAATATTACGACAGTCGCACAACTGATTGTTCAGAGCGCCATGATGAGAACGGAAAGCCGCGGGTTACATTTTAACGTTGATTATCCGGAAACTCTCGAACAATTCGAAAGCGATACTGTTATCGTTAAAGATTGACTTCTGAAGCAGTTATCATCTTTTCGTTAGGCCTTAGATTGCTTTATCCTTTCCGAAGACCCGATCAAAAATAAAATCTAAATTTCTCAAGAAATTTTTCAAATTAAATATCTCCGTCAAATCTCTCTTCGATAAATATCTTTTCACAACTGAATCGTTTTTAAGCAAGTCTCTAAAATCCTGCCCCTGCTGCCAGGATTTCATGGCGTTTTTCTGTACGACTGAGTAAGCCGATTCCCTGGATAAGCCTTTATCGATCAGAGCCAATAAAACCATTTGAGAAAAAATGACACCACGCGTCATGTTTAAATTGGACACCATTCTTTCCGGATAAATGACCAGTTTCTCCATGATACCGGTAAATCTGTACAACATAAAATCCAATATAACAGTTGCATCCGGCCCGATAACACGCTCAACTGAAGAGTGACTGATGTCTCTTTCATGCCAAAGCGCGACATCCTCCATCGCCGCCATAGAGTATGAACGCATCAAACGAGCCAATCCGGACAGATTTTCCGAAAGAATGGGGTTTCGTTTATGCGGCATAGCTGATGAACCTTTCTGTCCGGGAGAAAAATACTCTTCTACCTCCTGAACCTCGGTCCTCTGGAGAAGCCTGATTTCCTGTGCAAACTTATCAATAGATGACGCGATGATGGCCAGCATAGCAAAATATTCCGCATGCCGGTCGCGTTGAATGATCTGTGAAGAGACGGGATCCGGTTTGAGACCAAGCTTATCGCAAACGTATTTTTCTACAAAAGGATCAATGAAAGAAAACGTGCCGACAGCTCCGGATATCTTTCCATGGCTGATCGATTCTTTGGCTCGGACTAGACGTTGACGATTACGTTGCACTTCCTGATACCAGAGAGCGAGTTTTAAACCAAAGGTAATCGGTTCAGCATGAATTCCATGTGACCTGCCAATCATCAATGTCTCTTTGTTTTCCAGAGCTCTTCTTTTTAAGACAATGAGCAGTTTATCAATGTCTTCCAGTAAAATTTCAGCGGCTTCCTTTAACTGAACTGCGAAGGCGGTATCTAAAACATCAGAAGATGTCAATCCCATGTGAATAAAACGTCCATCCTCTCCAACCTTTTCAGTAAGTGAGGTCAGAAAGGCGATCACATCATGTTTGGTAATTTTTTCTATTTCATCGATACGATCTACGTTGATGGAAACATTATCTTTGATCGTCTTGAGTGAAGATTTGGGTATTTTGCCGAGCTTGGCCATTGCTTCACATACTAAGATTTCCACAGCTAACCATTTTTTATATTTATTTTCCTGACTCCAAATGGAGGTCATTATTTCACGGGAATATCTTGGAACCACGGCTTCCTCCTCGGATCATTTTTATTTGGACTTGAAAGAGTTCAAATATTCAATCTTTGTGGTGATGATTATTACGATTTCTATCCCTCCGTCAAGGATTAATATATATTGATTAACGGTTGACAAAGATGAGTTAAAAGAATATGAGTTTTTTCTTGATAGGAAGCATATTATCATGACTGAATCACACATACTTGAACAGCATCTCTCCCTGGAAGAAATATTCAATAGCATAACTCACGGGTTTGGCTTACTGATCAGCATTGCCGGGTTGGTACTTCTGATTACTTTTTCTAGTCTGTATGGTGATTTTAAACATATTATAAGTTGCACAATTTATGGAATCACATTGGTCATGCTCTACACCGCATCCACTCTCTATCATAGTTTTCAGAAGCCCCGCGTAAAACATATATTTAAAATATTAGATCATTCCTGTATCTACGCCTTAATCGCTGGAACTTATACGCCATTTCTCCTTGTTACTCTACAGGGCAGCATCGGTTGGAGTCTTTTCGCCATCATCTGGTCCTTGAGCCTAATTGGAATTTTTTTAAAAGTCTTTTTTGTCCATCGTTTCAAGATTATCTCCACCATCGCGTATATCTTAATGGGTTGGCTTATTATTGTTGTGATGAAGCCTCTTGTTCATGCCTTACCCAAAGGCGGTCTTATCCTGCTAATTTGCGGCGGATGCGCTTACACGATTGGAACCATATTCTACGCGTGGAAAAAAATTCCTTTTAACCATGCCATTTGGCATATTTTTGTCCTCAGTGGAAGCGTTTGTCATTTTTTGGCAGTAATGTTGTTTGTCGTTCCGATATAATTTAATTGATCACGAATTTACACATGGAGATCAATATGCGCAGATTTCTACCATATGCATTATGTATGATATTTGTATTACTCAACATCAGTTCTCTTTGGGCAAAAGCTAAATATACGGTAGCCATACTCCCTTTTTCTGTCTATAGCGTGGACAATCTTGATTATATGAAACATGGCATCGAAGAAATGCTTTCCTCACGTCTTACCGGTTCCGATAAAATCATCGTTGTTCATAGAAACGTCGTGCGTGAAGCAATGCGCAATTTCAAAACAGAAGAAATAACAGATGATGAAGCTTTCGCCATTGGTAAAAAATTGGGTTCTGATTATGTTGTACGGGGAAGCATAACAAAAATAGGAAACAGCGTCAGTATTGACACTAAACTTGTCGATATTGAAAAGACAAAATCCGACATCAGTCTTGTTACGCAGTCTCAAAATCTTGATGACGTCATTCCTAAAATGAACGATTTTTCTCAAAACGTTCTTCAACATATTCTAGCAAGCAGCCATCAAAACACGGCGGTTCCAGGAGTCATTTCTACTCCAGACGCCGTTACACAAAAAGCGCCAAAACCTGCGCTACGAGAATTACAAATTTTATCCGGTATGAAGTCCAATGATCCAAAAGGCGCAACATTAACATCTGTGATCAATTCTGAATTTATTAACACGGAAGAACCTTTAAATCGGAATGATTTTTGGAAAAGCCAAAAATTTTTCACGGAGCTTAAAGGAATTGATATCGGGGATGTGAATAATGACAAAATAAACGAAATTGTGCTTATTGATAGAAATAATGTTTACGTCTATCAAAAAACAGACAATGGTCTAATTTTATTAGAAAAAATTACTGGACACTCTTATGATCATTATTTATCTGTAGATGTCGCTGACATCAACAAAAACGGCGTCAAAGAAATTATAGTTACTTCTCTCAATGACACATTACTCAACTCGTTTGTTTTGGAGTTCAAAGATGGGAAATATGAAAAAATTGCATCCAATATACGGTGGTTTTTACGCGTTATCGATACAGCATCCGGTCCGTTGTTATTAGGCCAAGAATACGGTTTCGGTAAGCCTTTTGACACCCCTGCTTATGAACTTATCTGGAAAAACGGTAAATACACTGCTGATCAAAAAATTAAAATACCACAAGGCCTGTCCATTTACGGCCTTACAATAGCTGATTTAGGTATTGGCAAAGGAGAAAACATTATCGCACTGGATGACCTCGATTACCTCTATATTACTGAAAATACTCATAAATCAATAGGTCGACTTTCATCGTTCGGGTCTGACAAGGAAGAAATCATCTGGAAAAGTGATGACGTTTACGGCGGAAGTAACAATTACCTGGAGAATATTGACAGGAAGAATCCTGAAGGCACAAAAAAAAGCGCTTACGTTAATTTACGTATCCTGACATTTGACACAAACAAAAATGGCAAACAGGAAATCATCATCGTAAAAAATCTATCATCGGTGGGACGGATTTTTAAAAACTTCAGACTTTTTACCTCCAGTGAAATACATAATCTGGAATGGAACGGTGTAACAATGGCAGAAAATTGGCGTACTAAAAAAATTAATGGCTATCTTGCTGATTATTGTATCAAAGATATAGATAATGACGGGAAATCGGAAATAGTTCTGGTTTTGAATTTAAATGTGGGCCTGTCACTGAAAGGTAAAAGCGCGATCGTCGTTTACAAATTGGACAATGAGCAATAAGTATTGACAAAAGCCATCGTCTTATATATAGGCTCCATCTGCAAAAGTTCTTTGTCACAACGGCGGTGTAGCTCAGTTGGTCAGAGCATACGGCTCATATCCGTAGTGTCCCTGGTTCAAATCCAGGCACCGCCACCAGATAAAATTCCTTATTGAATGTTCTCACTGTCCTGTGTATTTCTCTTCCAGCTCAACCAGCAGTTATGAACGTTAAATGACCACAATAATCAGGAAAAAATCCCCGGACAACTTCAGGCCATCATTTATTTTCAGGAATGCCCATTTCCAATCGATTATGGCCAGTTCCCGCCTGCGCCTGCGCCGGAAAAATATCATGCTGCAAAATGCGAGAGAGCTTATCATTCAAACTCCCTCTGGATCCAAATTGCTGTCATCCGTTTCTTCTCATCCCGCATCGCGCGGACTCATGATTATTTTGCACGGCTGGGAAGGTTCGTCTTCATCGGCCTATGTTCTCGACACCGGCGATTATTTTTACCGGCTCGGCTTTTCCATCTGTCGTTTAAATTTACGCGATCATGGAGATTCTCATCATCTGAACGAGAATCTTTTCCATGGAGCGCTGCTGCAGGAAACATTTGAAGCGGTGGAGTATCTGTCACGTTTATCGGATGGCAAGCCGGCTTATCTGACCGGTTTTTCCCTGGGCGGCAATTTTTCTTTACGAATCGCTATGCAGCACAGTCAAACGCCTATCTCCACTTTGCGACATGTTTTTGCGATCAGCCCGCCACTGGACCCGTATAAAACCACGCTCGCCATTGACAACGGCTATTCTTTTTATCGGATCTATTTCCTGAAAAAGTGGAAGCGGTCTTTAAACAAAAAACAAGGCATCTTTCCTCATAAATATGATTTCAATACCATGATGAACTCCAAAACCTGCATTGACCTTACGGACAAGGTAATGGCTTATTTCCCTGAACTGACGACGTATCGTGACTATTTTAATCTTTACACCCTGAAAAATGATTCGTTTAAAAATCTGAACATTCCTGTTACAATCTTTATAGCGGAAGATGACCCAGTCATTCCGTATGAAGATTACCGTCAATTGCAGGAAAATGATTTTCTGAAAATCTCGAGGCAAAAGTTTGGAGGTCACTGCGGTTTTGTAGAGTTATTCCCGGCCAGATGCTGGTATCAACGAATGATTACGAAAATGATCACATAGTCTTTATATTATATTTTATGGATCTAAGCCTCTTTCAACAAAAAGATATCCTGCCCCGTCTGATCATGGATCGGTTAGCCGGCGTGGCGATTGATTATAAAGAAATCAACCGACAAATCGATCAATCCAGACAGGAAGGCTCATCCCATCTCAAGGCCGCCGTAGTGCTGCTGCTGAACTTCAGAAAAAGGAACGGACAATCCGAATATATTTTCCAGCTCATCAAGCGGTCCGGCAAGGTTTCTCAGGGGGGCGACATCAGCTGTCCCGGCGGCATGCTCCAGCCCCGGCAGGATAATTTTCTGACTTACATTTTAAAGACGGGAATCCTCCCCGCAATTTACGACAAATACGCCAGCCGGACCCAAAAAGTGGACAGCGAAACTGCGGAGCTGATCAATTTATTTTTAACCAATGCCCTCAGGGAAGCGTGGGAAGAAATCGGCCTGAACCCTCTCAATACCAGATATCTGGGCGCCCTCCCCTCTTACACACTTTCCATGTTCGCCAGGACTATTTTTCCGGTGGTGTGTATGACCCGCAGAAGATTTGCCTACAAATTGAATTCCGAAGTGGATAAAATTGTGGAAATTCCCCTGACATCTTTCTTCCTGCGGGAGAATTACGCGATGCTGAATGTCACAACATCTCTGGGTGAGACCTCTGAACCTCTGCAATATCAAGCCCCCTGCCTGGTGATCCCTGACGGCAACGGAAGCGAAGATATTCTCTGGGGCGCCACCTTCAACATCATTCATAACTTTTTGAGCATCATTTCCGGCAACACTCTCCCCAGTGACTACTCTTCCCGAACCATCAACAAAATTCTGACGCTCAAATACATTTCGCCAAAAAGCTGAACTCATGCCCGCGCTGACGATCAATCAATCCAGCATCAACACGATCATTTTCGATTTTGACGGAACACTGGCCAAATTGAACATCGATTTTCAGGAAATGCGTGAGGCCGTTACGGAAATTATTTTATCATACGGTGTTAGCAGTGAAGAAATCGATACCCATTTTATTCTGGAGATGATTAACAGCGCCTATGCAATCCTTTCGCAACGCTCGGAAAAGCAGGCCCGACAGTTCTTTGATCAGGCCCAGGCAATTATTGAAAGCATTGAAACGCGGGCGGCCCTTCAGGGTGAATTGTTCGCATACACGAAGGAATTGCTTATATCCTTACAAGCCAATAAATTTTCCTGTGGAATCATCACACGAAACTGCGCCAAAGCCGTCCAAACCGTTTTCCCGGATATTCATAAATACTGCCCGGTGGTGATCTGCCGCGACGACGTCCATCATGTCAAGCCTCATCCGGAACATATCTCTCTGGCCCTGGCCAGACTGGGTGCTTCAGCTTCTCGTACCTTGATGATTGGCGATCATCCCATCGATATCCAGACCGGAGGCAACGCGGGAACAAAAACCTGCGGTGTTCTCACCGGACGCTGCCGGAAAACCGATTTCATCGAAGCAGGAGCTGATATTATTCTCGATCAGGCTGCGGATTTACTGAAGATTGTAAAATAACTTTTCAAAAACTTTTTTTTCATTTATAAAAAATCCGGTTAATAAATTTGCGTTTCGAAAATGACGATGAACCCGAAAGGAGTAATGACATTGTTTAATCCCCAGGTATTTCGAGAATATGATGTGAGAGGTGTTGTTGATGCTGATTTAAATGAAGAATTTGTATTCAATCTTGGCCGGGCGATCGGTACCTATGCCGCCCGCCACCGGGTAAAAAACATGACCATCGGGCGCGATTGCCGTTTAAGTTCTGACGATTATCATCATGCCCTTATCAAAGGACTTAATGCGGCCGGCATTAACACCATCGATATCGGACTTTGCGCGACGCCCATGCTTTACTTCTCCATTCGCCATCTGCACATCGGTGGCGGCGTCATGATCACCGGCAGCCACAATCCGCCGGAATTCAACGGCTTTAAGATTTGTGTCGGTCACAGCACCATTTACGGCAGCCAGATTCAGGAACTGAGAAAGATCATGGAAGGCGGGAAATACGCCAGAGGGACTGCTAAAGCCCGGCAAAAAGATATCTCCCGGGATTATGAAAATTACCTTTTCAAGATCATTAAAATTAAGAAAAAGATAAAAGTCGTCGTTGATGCCGGGAACGGCGTGGGAGGGCATTTTGCCGTTCCTCTGCTCCAGCGTTACGGATGTGAAATCATTCCCATCAACTGCGATCCCGACGGAAACTTCCCCAACCATTTTCCCGATCCGACTGTGGAAGAAAACTTAACTGAATTGATTAAACTGGTCCGCAAAACGAAAGCGGATCTGGGCATTGCCTTTGACGGCGACGCTGACCGATTAGGTGTTATCAGCGATAAAGGTGAAATTCTCTGGGGCGATAAACTGCTGCTTCTCTTCGCCCGACAAATTCTTAAGAAAAAACCCGGCTCCACCATCATCGGTGAAGTAAAGTGCTCTCAGATCTTATATGACGACATCAGGAACCATAAAGGCAATCCGATTATGTGGAAAGCGGGACACTCCCTGATCAAGGCCAAGATGAAAGAGGTAAAAGCCGCGCTGGGCGGAGAAATGAGCGGCCATTTCTTTTTTGCTGACCGCTACTTTGGTTATGATGACGCCATTTACGCAGCACTCAGACTGCTGGAAATTATCGACCAGACCGGGAAAACAATCAGCGAATTATTTGTCGATGTTCCACAAACCTTTGCCACACCGGAAATCCGGGTTGATTGCCCGGATGATAGAAAGGCGGAAGTCGTGAAAAGAATCAAAAAGCATTTTCAAAATATTCCCGGCATCGTTGAAATAGACGGGATACGCATACCCTTTGCTGAAGGCTGGGCGCTGGTGCGCTCTTCCAATACACAGCCGGTCATCGTCCTGCGCTTTGAAGCAACTTCCCGGAAGGCTCTGCAACTCATCCGCAATGAAGTGGAACCGTTGCTGGCCATCTAATCAACCTTATATTTCCCCGCCCCTGGCGGGCGGGGAAAAAGGGGCGGCGGAAATTGATAATCTTCAACCGGAGCCATCTAATAGTGTAGGGCGCATTCGCCGAATGCGCCGCCATTTTGCGGGGATTGATCGGGCATAGTGACCCTATAGTGCCCTTTAGGGTATTTAGGTTAGATCAATCCCTACGGAACCTTCATGCTTATGGCTCCAGAATATTCGCCAGAATGCGGTTCGAAACCGGTAAGTCGGGATTGAACCATCTGTAAGTAACACCAAAATTGATTGCTTTCCGCTAATGTATTAAGTGTTGTGTCCCGCCAAGTTCTACAAATAGGTCTATATATTGAGACAGACGAGATATTAAAACGACTCCTGCCTATTATCAGTGTTTTGCAAACCTGCAAGTAAAACTATTTTCTTGTTCGGTATTAAATTCCTGGTTCAATCTGCAATATTGAACCAGCCTATTAAGAAAAAAGAGTGGAAAGGGCATGGATTTCCCTTTCTATCGATTTCCTTTATGGATAATCAGCGCATGAGCATGTTAAGCTGAGCAACTTCCAGAAAGGCTTTGCAACTCATCCGCAATGAAGTGGAGCCCTTGCTGGCCATCTAATCAACCTTATATTTCCCCGCCCCTGGCGGGCGGGGAAAAAGGGGCGGCGGAAATTGATAATCTTCAACCGGAGCCATCTAATAGCTGTAGGGCGCATTCGCCGAATGCGCCGCTTCGGATTGTTCGGGGAACAATCCCTACAAATCTTAAAAAGCTGGAGCCATCAGGATGATGGCTCCAGAATATTCTCCAGAATGTTTCGGTTCAATCCCGACACGTCGAGATTGAACCAGTAGAAGAATACTTTGTCTCGTTTATTTTCTCATTTGGTTATCGTGTAACTGACTGTATTGCTAACCTTGCCAGAGCTATCAACTGCCCACCACTTATATGTTCCTGTGGGTTTGTTTGTTGGTGCTTTATAGGTAATGGAAAATGTTCCATCACTTTTTATTGATTGCTTTTCTGTTGGATATTCTGTCCCATCCGGTTTTTTGAAATGCAAAGTAGCCGTGCTATTTGGAGTGAATCCAGTCCCCCATTGAGCAAATGATGTTCCAGCTGGTCCGGACATCGGTGTCTGGGCAATTGTTGGTTTTATCGTATCACAAACATTTTCTTGCCCGATTTTGGCAATCACGAAATCAAAATTGCCATTCCCAATTCGGTCTACAGCTCCATTGGATACAGCAGCTGGGCTGAATGTTACGTTAATATTGAAATTGTATTTATCTTTATAACCGGTTACTTTTATTCCAGCAATACGAGCTTTTGTCATGTCTACTACTGCCTCGTAATTACCTTTGTACCTTCCTGTATTTTTATCATAGCTTGTTGTCGGCACGTTGGACATAATGTACTGTCCATTGACATCGGTTACAGCTTTGTTAACGCCGATGTCAATCACTGCGCCCACAATCGGCTGATTGGTGCATCTGTCGTAAACCTTACCCTGAAGGTTTCCTATGGGCATAACGTCATCATTAAATATCGGCAATTTTACTTTTCCAGAATAAGGTCGTGCAAGGAGTTTAGCATTTGGAAGTGCACGTACATCACCTAAATTATTGTAAGCCGTCTCTACGTCTAATCCAGAAAAAAGGTCATTAAATATTTTTTGTGGATATTTATATGTACCACTACCTAATACACCCGCAGCAACTTCATCACTCCAACCTAAATAAGTTTTAGCACCATTTTTTAAAAATGCATCTGACATTGATTCCGATGCTAAAGAAGAGCAAGCATCGATATAAACAATTGTAGCCTTTAGGTTTTTACTGTAAGTTTTAATAAAAAGTGATGTAACTCCAAATGTGCTATTGGACTGCACCCCCCGAATTGGACAAAATATGTTAGAGTAGTTGGCAGGATTCAGCTTCCCTTTTGGAGGGAGAAAGGAACTTGCCATGAAACACCGCAGAGTATTTGCTGTTGAACACAAGCGC
>Ga0255347_1001875_pt1 | contig 31636 bp, 20 predicted proteins | sample wastewater_treat_2_FD_192479 | JGI IMG/M metagenome (GOLD analysis project Ga0255347, IMG submission 192479) | Wastewater microbial communities from Lulu Island WWTP, Vancouver, Canada - plant24 | ecosystem: Engineered > WWTP > Wastewater > Unclassified | place: Canada: Vancouver, British... | reverse complement strand
CTTCATTTCTGGCATGGATGTGGGCAAGACTCGCTCCTTCGCACCACGCCTTATAACATTCTTCGGCAATTTCCTCTGGAGTGTAAGGGACACTCGGATTATTTTCTTTGGTAACTTCGGCTCCTACGGGAGCAACAGTGATTATCAATGGATCCATTACAAGAAACCTCCTCTTATTCCTTTGGAATAACTACGGTGCCTCTGGCTCTCGCTACAAGGATAGGCTCATCTAGCACCCTGGCTTTGGACGGCCCTTTATCGTACTGGGGCTCAATAACCTTGTACGCTTCTAACTCGATCTTCCTAGAACGCCTGCCTACCTCAACGATCTTGCCCTTAACTTCAAGAAAATCTCCTGCGAGAACCGGAGCTTTGAACTCAACGCTGTCATAGCCGGCGAAAAGTCCTTCGTCTCCATCGTGCTTTATGCACAATTCGGTAGCTACATCACCGAAGTACTCCATAATCTTGGCACCTGCAACAAGACCACCACCATAGTGAGCATCTGCCTCGCTGACTCTTATGCGTAAAAGACCCTCGACTGGTTGATTTGTGGACTGTTTCTGTTCCATGGTATCACTCCTTAGTGGGATTTAATTGGCAATTACTCTCGCGAGTAGGTACGCATTGACTTACGAAAATGGCAAGGTACCTGTGTGTTTCTAACCAAGATTTTACAATACGTTTGGCAGTTTGGCAACCTGATACCCTGAGTGAAAAGGACCAAACGCTCTCTTCATCTTGAGTTTGCCCTTCGCCTTCCTATACAATTGTTCAAGCAGCATCAGCAAGGATTTATGGACAAGGTGGAGAACTATTAGAGACAGCGGGTTTACCTGCAGGGAGGCTAGGGTATGGCCAAGAAATCAAAAGTATCAACGATTTTGTCTTCGTTTGTGGTTATAGGGCTTGCATTTATCCTATTGATAGGACCACTTGAAAGAGGACTGTTCTTTAGGGAAGATTACCTTCCTTTTTTCCAAAAGACTGCGTGGTTTCTGATTGCGATAGCCGTAATCCTCGTAGTTCAAAAAGAGACAATCTTTGAGCCAATACCTGATTTGGCGCTCATCATCTTAGTCGGCCTATACGGGCTCAGCATACTGTGGGCGCTCGACAAGCAGGGCGCAGTAGACGGAGCCCTTAAATACTGTACATATCTCGGTGTGTTCCTAGCAGCAAAATACGCCGCCAGAGACGAAAAAGCAAATAGATACCTCAGATGGGCAATTGTAGCAAGTGGGATAGCCGCAGCCCTTGTAGGTCTTCTTGCAGGTGCAGGTCTCATAGAGTATGAAGCTGCAGTTGTAGGAGGCAGAATCTATGGGAGTTTTCAGTATCCAAACTCCTTGGCAGCATACGAGATGTTTACTTTCTTTGTGCTATTTCACTCATGGCTTGAGGCAGAGGAACTAGAACAGGGTTGGGCACGTTGGCTTGCCAGAATTCTCTTTTCAGTATCAGGCTTTATGGTTCTCCTAGTCATCGTCCTTTCATATTCACGAGCAACGTGGATCATATTTGCTCTTGCGGTTGTCCTCTACTTCGTGTTCCTACCAAAGGAGGTAAGAGGAAGTATCCTTGTGCGGTTTGTGATTTCGTTTCTGCCTGTGTTGTTAGTAAACTCCCCAATATCTGCGGCGCTTCCCGAAAGCAACTACACCGTTGTTAGAAACTATCTGCTTCTAGGGATCGCCATATCTCTAGGTTTGGAATTAATAAGAGCTACCGTCAGTTCTTATGCAAAGGCCAAGGCACCGGTGGAAAAAGCCCCTGATGAAGACGTTTCAGAGTCTCATCGCAGGCGTTTTGTGCCCTCCTACATATGGGCTATAGTAGGACTGGTACTCATAGCCGCCATCGTATTAGGGTTAACTACTGAGGTAGGGCAGAACCTCCTCAGCAAAGTATTCCCTGAATCAATAGTGCAGCGGTTCAAATCGATAAGCCTGACAGACAGAAACCTTCTATCAAGGTGGTTTGCAAGCCTAGATGCTTTTGCCATATCCAAGGACTATCCTTTCGGCGGAGGAGCAGGTGCCTGGGATGCCCTTTACCATAGGTACCAAACCACCCTTTACTGGTTCACAGAGCCACACAACCATTTTGCTCAAGTGCTAGTAGAAACAGGGTACCCTGGGCTCATCGCTTATAGCGCATTCTGGATTCTGGTGCTCTGTATGGCTCTAAAAGCATGGAGCCTAACGAGACGCGCCCATATGGAAGTTAAAGAAAGGCTGCGCGCAAAGCCTGAAGCCCCTAAGCCTGATCAAGAAGGGGCACAGACCGAAGCAAAGGCAAAGTCATCAAAAGGGAAAAAGGGCAAAAAACGCATCCCACAGATAGCATACATAGAACCTGTCAGGGACATTTTGGACCCGTCAGCGCTCAAAAAGATCTCCCTTTTGCTATCTGAACTCATAGGTATAGCTTTTGCGGTGTTTGTCTTGGTAGGGCATAGCGCCGTAGACTTTGACCTGTCTTTGCCTGCCATAGCCATAGCCTTATTCGCAGGAACAGGAAGCCTTCTGGGTTCGTGCGAAGCAGTTTTGGGGAACATCACTATAAGGAATGTTCTTGGGCTGTCCTTCGAAGAAGATATTTACAGAGAGAGAAGACAAACCCTTTGGAGCAGACTATTTCCAAAACAATCCGTGGACAAGGAAGAAGAGAACGCACTTACAAAGACCAAGAAGCAAGGCCGATACGCCGAACCAAGTGGGTTTTCCCAAAGCAAACACCTGATCCATGGAGCTTTAATTGTGTGTTTGGCCCTTGTAATCATGATTCCCGCAAATCGGTACTTTGAAGGTATGGTACACGGAAGCTACGGGATGTACGAGATGTCTCAAGGGAACTTCCCTGGCGGGAGAGAATACATGGCCAAGGCGATGCAGTATGATCCTTACACGTCAAGTTACGCCATAGACATAGCTAGGACATATATCCAGCAGTTTTTTGTAACAAATGATGCCCAAGACGCAGAGAAGGCCAAAGCCTACCTTGAACAAGCAATGGAAATCAGCCCTTACAGCCTCGACACTAAGGTGACATGCTTCAGACTCCTACACGCTATAGGTTACTATGACGAGGCGGCAGACATAGCGTACGAGGTAAGCCATATGATTCCCTTAGACATTCAATACTATGAATCATTGGCCGATACCGCAAAAACTGCCCTTGTTAACCATGCCGCACAAATAGCATCGCTTAACCTCTCAGGTGAGGAAAAGGATCTCCACATAGAAACCATGAAGAAGTATGCTGATTGGATTAAGGATATACCAAACCGCCTGGAGGAACGCAAAGCAAGAGTGACGGGCCTTCATGAAGAGATGTGGGATCCCAATAAGTTGAATCCCACCCCGGTTATCCATTTGGCCCTTGGCCAAGTATATTTTCTGGAAGGAAATGCCGAGTTGTGCGCTGAAAACCTAAGTCTGGCTACAGCAAATGCAGATCTTCTTGAGGAGACAGGAAACTGGCTGTCTGCGTTACGAACTGTTTCTCAAGTCCAGGTAACGCTCCCTGAGGGGATACAAACAGACGACGAGGCGGTTCAAGCAATAACACAACTTTTTGGATTGATGGCAAAATAGATTTCATGCAAACACCCTATAAAGTAAAGTGGGATTGAGAAGGTGAATTGGTTGAACAGCAATAGCGAGCACAAGAACCAAGAGGGAATGCTCAAAGATGGAGCTTCTTGCGACGCCCGATATGATGGATATTCATATGATGACGAAATTGACCTTAGGGAACTCTTGGCGACGATATGGAAGAGAAAAAACATAATCATTGCAATAACCATCTTAGCAGTTCTTGCATCGGGAGTAATCAGTTTCTTCATATTGGAGCCTGTATATGAAGCGTCTGCCCAGATACTGGCATCTAAGACTTCTGTTCCAGAAGAAGTCATCAAGAGCCCTTACTTCATGGAAAAAGTGATCGACGAGCTGGATTTGCCATCCGAAGAAAAGTACACTCCATTTGCCCTAACTGAGTCAGTAGCCGTTCAGGCAGGTAAATCCGCTGATATAGTGATAATCAAGGTAGAAGATGAAGACCCTCAGCGAGCCACAGACATAGTCAACACTGTGGCCCGTTTGTACATCGATTTTGTCCAAGAGAAGAACTCCGAGGTATCGAGTTTGACAGTCTCTTTCCTGCAAGAACGTCTAGCGGAGACTAGAGAAGAATTGGATGCCACGAAGGCGAAATTGGACGAAATACGCCGTTCAGGGCAGCTTGAGATTCTCGATGGCGAAGTAACGCGTCTATCTGAAGAACTCAATGAATGGAAGAACGCTGTAAGCAAAGGCGAGGTTCGCAAAGCGGAACTTGCCCGAGGAATAGAGGAACTAGACAAGATACTTGCCTCGATTCCCGAAACCGTTCCGGGCCCCCCTGATTATTCGGGCAGACCAACTCAAATACCAAACCAGACACATCAGGATTTGACAACCAGCCTTGCTGAAAAACAGGTGGAATTGAGCGAGTTAGAGGTTCGATTGTCTCGCGCTGCGTCCAGAATTCCAGCAGTCGAGACTCAATACGACTCCGTCTATGAGAAGTACGTTCAAACTCAGCGTGACGTAGGAGAACTAGAGAGCAAAATCAATAGGCTAAATGCAAGTGTAACCAGCCTTGATGCTCAAATAGTTGCTGCGTCCACCTCTGTACAAGAAGTATTGCTAGCTGCTCCTGCTGTAACCCCAGTAGAACCTGTCAAGCCTAGGAAAATGCTAAACGTCGCAGTGGCCGGAGTGCTCGGGCTTTTCGTATCAATCCTGGTAGTATTCTTTATCGAGTATTGGCGTTCACCTCAGACCAAAACCCAATCGTAGACGCGTTTGCAATCAAATACGAAGGAACCCGGACAGAAAGTCCGGGTTCCCTTAATTGAAGGCAAGGCTTTTATCACCGTACTCATATTGTACCATTACCTGACCAAACTAGAAACAAGATGTTTGAAAAATCACATTTCGATCTGCTTTCTTAGAGCAAGAACCCCTGCCTCAAAGACTGCATCCGGGACATCGAGAGATTTGTCTAGCACTGCTCCATTTAGCATGACCACTTCTTTTTCGCCAATAAACCCTGTATACTTCTGCCCCTTGTCATTTAAAAAAGCCATCCATGCTGATTCTGTCTTGGCTCCAAAAACTCCATCGAGGTCACCTGGATCGAATCCCAAAAACTTCAAGCACTCTTGTAGGGCTAAGACGTCAAGACCTACTAGGCCTCTCTTAAGAGGTCTTTTGTAGATGACTCGCTGAGGCAGTTGTACCGATGCCTGTTTAACCTCTATGTCCGGTTTGAGCCCAACGCCGGCTATTGGCGTCCCAGAAGGTGTATAGTATTCAGCAACAGTTAGTCTGAACCCTCCTAGATTTTCGCCTAGAGACGCTACCATCTGAATACAACCCTTCCCATATGTCTTGTCGCCCACAAGAATTCCTTTTCCCCTATCCCGAATTGCCCCCGCCACAATCTCTGAAGCGCTCGCCGTACCATTATTAACGAGTACTACCGTAGGGATAGGTACTGTATCCTTCTCGTTCTCTAGTACTTCTAAATCACCTTTATACCTAATCCGAACCACAGGGCCCTTTGGTACAAACTCTCCTGCAACTTCAACAGCTGCGTCCACTAGCCCTCCCGGATTATCCCTTAAATCCAATACTATACCTTTGGCTCCAGCGGCTCTCAAGGCGGTCATAATCACCGATAGGTTCTTCCCGGTAGTCGAGGTAAACTGATCCACGTCAACATAGAACAGTCCATCTCCCAAATCTTTCATGTCTATGGTATTCACAGTTATAACTGCTCTCCTAAGAGTAAACACTAGATCCTGTCCTAGCGAAGGACGGTTTACAGTCACAACGACTGTGGTTCCTACCTCGCCCCTTAGGAGCTCAGACGCATCACTCGGCGCCCTTCCCCTAAGATCGTGACCGTCTACTTCTACTATGATGTCACCTGCTTTTATTCCGGCTCTTTCAGCAGGAGAATCTTTGAAAACGCTTACGACTGTGGTGTTGCCGTTTACTAGCTGCAAAGTCACACCTATCCCACTGAATTCCCCTTCGAGACTCTGGGACAAATCCTTAAACTCTTCTTGGTTGAAGTATTCTGAGTAAGGATCGCCTAAAGCTTCGAAAAGCCCGCGTATTGCTCCCTCATCTAGTTTGTCCTCATCAACTTCTTTAGGATAAAACTGCATAATGATGTTTTTTATATCCTGGAAAAGATCAAAGAATTGTTTTTCGCTATCAGGTATTTCAACCGTTACTGTAGATGCCTGAGGAAGAGAAGGTGCCTCTTCGGCAAACGCAGGCGCTACGCTAAATACCTGGAGCAGGAGTGTAAGTAGCAAAAGATAAGATGCCGTCCTTTTGAGAAACCGCGTCGATTTTTTAATCTCATGGTGAAATCCCATAACTACCACCTCAAATACTATGTGTCTTCATCCGTTACATTCCGCGCATTACGTATTCTGCTTCGTTCTAGGATCCCTCTTAAAGCCCGAAATTAAAGACTCCCGCTCCTTCAGGAAGACAGAAGACTGCACTACTTGGGTTTTCAAAAGGAGCTGTGATCCTCCCTCGATGGAGCTGATAGGTAGCGTTCCCTATGGTGACAGGAATGTCAACAGGCACAAACCATTGGCTATCGTACGCTTTTATAGTCTTGAGCTGTCCTGTTCCTATTAGCTGGATTACAGGCAGTTGGGCAGAGTCAACATATGCTCTATCAAAAACGCCTATTATACTGCCATCATCTTTTTTCGTAATCGCTATAGTTCTTGCAAAATCATATCCTTGCCCTGGCTTAACTTGGATTGAGTTTATCCCTGAACTTAGCCATTCAACATTTCTTGTCAGGGGCGATTTGGTGCTATCTGGAGCACCATTTATGAGTACGCAATCCACCTCAGCATACGCCGACGCCTTCTGAGTGTATGCCTCTATGGTTAGAGAATACTCGCCCGGCGGTGGATCCAAAAACGTTATTTCCCCAGTGCCTGACGCACCCGTCATTATCCTTTGGATTTCTACCCACTTACCAGTCTCAGCGTCTATGCGATACAGACACATCCTAAGGACGTTTTCTCTAGTAGTTCCACATCTTGCAGACAACATGGTTACAGATTCATCGACTGACGGTATGGGGATGACGTAACTTTGGCCCGCATAGACCAATGTAGACTGTCTGTCACGCCTCTCCGAAGTAGGGCCTTCTCCAATTAGTTGAAACGAAACCCCCAGACTTTCATCAGACTTCACCGAAAACTCCTGTATGTCCCCGGTTACGCCCTGATCTGAGATGCAAACACCGGGGAACGTCACGTCCACGTCAATCGAGAACGTACCCGATATTCCATCTTGGGGGTCTCTGAAGAAACAAACCTGCCAAATACCTGGTGCCGGCAGTCCGACGTAAACAGACTGAGATTCTTCGAGAAAGCCTTGTTCAACCATGAAACCGTATGGGTTGTAAAGCGCATACCTTGCGCCCGCGCCCTGTCCGCTAAGGGATAACAACATGCTCTGGGCGCTTTGTGGAACGCAGATGAATTTCCTCGCCCTGGAATCTTGTGCGCCAATCGCTAGATTAAAGCTGCCTCTCCTCCCAGATTCAATCTTCTCTGGAAGAGACATGCTAACTACCATTTGCCCGTCTACACCCAAAGTAGAGATGTCGTCCACAAGGACCTGTCCTGAGTAAAATCCAGGAGGTAGCTGATCTGAACCGTAGACTAAAGTATCTCTTTGTGCAATTGGAGCCAAATTCAAAGTAGCGGTCTGACACCTAAGCCAATCTTCGCTTGCAAAGACCCTCACACTTCTGTAAGAGGGCGCAAAGTTGTCCAGCCACATTGGAAATGCCCCTAGCGCAGACCCTTCTATCCAGAGGTCGCCATTTGCGATTTCCCCATCCCATTTCCTTGCAATCTTCAGTTTTGGATCTGAGATCCCACCCATGATCAAAGACCATGATCTCGCCAAATCTATCTTCCCGTAGCCTTGTTCTACGGGCAAAGCACCCTTGAGCAAGGAAGCGCCCTGGAGAAGCGACACGGTTGCACCAGAAAACACTTGACCTCCGAAGCGAATCGCAGCTTGTCTTAGTAAAGCTACCGAGCCCGCAGCATATGCTGAGGAAACTGAAGTCCCCTCCATTAACGTAAACCTAGGCGACAAGTAGTATCCGGGTTCAGGCACAGGTGCGATAGCAGGCGCCGAAATATCTATGCCCCTTCCCCCATTTGGATCGGGTCCACACGAGGAAAACGGGTACCAAGTATCTTGCAAAAGCCTTTCTCCGAATACGGCCCTGTAGGTTGCCACAGGATAGTAACCAGAGGACACTATGAGGGAACCTGAGGGATCTGCAAAAGTAAGCGAACCTGCGCCGGGTCCCACGTTTCCAGCAGGTATCACAAGGTGTACATTGCTCGACTTTGCTAATTCTTGTAAAGAAGTCCAACTCGAATCTGCGATGGGCGTATCCGGGACCGCTCCAATCAGAACTACTCCCGCACCTTTATTTATGCAATACTGAACTCCTCGTATTATGTCGTACCAGTCGCCTGCTCCGGTTGAACCAATAGCTTTTACAACTATGATATCTGCTCCTGGGGCTACTCCTCCGTAGCCTTTATCATACCCTGATATCAAAGATGCGAGGGCTGTTCCGTGTCCATGGAGGTCAAACCCAAAAGAGGGCATACCTGAAGTTGTATCTATGGAACTTACCACAACAGAGACTGCCTTTGAAGAATCTATCTGTATCTTAGCGACGTTTCTGAACCGATCATACCTATAGAGGATCGTTTCGTTGCTCATATCCATATCTAGGTTGGTATCTATACAAACGCCTTCGAACACACCTTTTGTAAAAGGGTCGTATGCTACGAAATAGATATCCTTTTTGATAGGAAGCAGATCAGAAATTGCAGACGGCATGACTCCTACTATGTAGTTATTGCTAAGGCTTCTAAGATTCCTTACGTTGAGGCGAAGCCCTTGTACGGTCACAATACCTTGCTCAGCCTGGTATGTCCCAAGAATGTTGGCTATACCTTCCTGAGTCAGATCTTGCCAAATCTTAATCTTGGACGTGCCATCTTGTCGAAACATTCCGGGCATCAGAGCGTCCACGCCTGTGTCAACTATGCCTATTACCTGCCCCACACCTGTAATACCATGTTCTGATGCAAGTTTATCTGCACCTATGGACTCCAAATTCCCTTGAAGCGCAGCATAAGCCGCATTGGAATCTATGGAACGCTCTGGTGATGAAATGCTCACTCGCGCTGTTTTCTCGGGGCTACCTTCTGCATCTGCCACGTATGCGATGGGAAAGAACAAAGCCAGTATGATGAGGGTTGCCGCTATTTTGCGACCAATCTTTTTGGGCATCATTTCTCTCCCCTTTTTTGCAATTCCGAAACTAGGGATCTATTTAGTCACCAAGAGAGCACAAACTCTGTATTTGTCTAAAATAACATAAACTTCTTTTCCTACTAGGCCACCTGAGATCGGAATCTCCTTGTCCTCAGTGACGCATTTAGTCGTACTTCCCGTCTTTATATCAATCGGATCTTTTGAGTTATAAGGGATAATGGATATGCTCCCTGTTTTCACTTCATCCAATGTACCGATTATGTCGTACAAAAGGCCGAAGGCTTCCATTAGGGAATAGGTGAGACTTGCGGTTTCTCCACGGGTAATAGCGTAGTCGTATGTATCGCCTTCTTTTAGATTGAGGGCAGAAATCAAATCTGAGGATTGGGATATTTCATCCATTGCCCAAGAAGGCGTTATTGAAGGAATTTTCGTCGATTCTTCGGGTATCCCTCCCAGGGCCTTATACATTCGCGAAAGCATACAAGCATATTCTGCTTTGGTAACCGATTTGTCGGGCTTAAAAGTCCCATCGGGAAACCCTTTGACTAGTCCCAACTCTGCTGCAAGGTTTATCACACCAAAAGCCCAGTGCCACTTCTCTACGTCTGGGAAAAGGGTCAAAAGGCTCTGACTCTGCTTCACCTGTTCCTGAAGTCCCATAGCGGTTACTATGATTTTTACTGCTTGGGCCCTTGTAAGGTTCTCTTCCCAGCGCATGCTGCCATCTTCAAATCCTACCATTACCTCTTTGGCTTTTAAGATTAGAGAAACGCCGTTAGAGGGGGCGGAAGCAAAGCAGATAGAACTGCAACAGGATATGATCACCAATGATGCAACCAAACATAACCCTATTTTCTTTATCTTTCTTTCAACCTGCATCTGATCAAAAACCCTCCATAAAGGAAACGAAGTGGGCGATATTAATTTTGACGTAAAGTATCCTGAAAGGTTCCGTACTTCGCTAGCGATTACCTTCGAGTTCCAACCAATGTTTTAGGATCGTCTTGCCTTCCTTCAAAACTACATCTGGAGCATTTACGGCTTTTTCAGATACTGCTGCGTTTATGGCAGAAGCTTCTGCTTCTCCCAAACTTCCGGGAAAACTCCTATCATAGTCTTTCAGAAACGAAACTGTGGCCTCTTGGGTTTTCTTCCCGAAGATGCCGTCCGAAGGACCAGGATCATACCCTAAGAATCTAAGGCAATCTTGCAGGGCCAAAACATCTAGTCCTACTGTACCTACCTTGATCTCCCGTTTGTAGACCCACGTATTTGGTAATTCAAGAGGCTCTTTCTTTACCAGCACGTTAGGTTTGAGACCTACTCCTGAAATAGCTGTCCCTGCTGGAGTGTAGTAGTCAGCTATAGTAAGTTTGAAGCCCCCCAAGTCATCCCCCAAAGGAACCATTGCTTGGACGCATGCTTTCCCAAAGGTCCTTTCCCCAACTAATATCCCTTTGCCTCTGTCCCTGATGGCACCTGCTACTATCTCCGACGCACTAGCAGTTCCGCCATTTACGAGGATCACAGTTGGCATAGGTTCGGTTTCTTTGTCGCTCCATATTACCTGCCTCACGTCCTTTTGTTTCAACTGGACGATTGGTCCCTCTGGCACCAACTCAGCGGCGACTTGTATGGCCGAATCCAACCGCCCGCCCGGATTGTTCCTCAGATCCAACACAAGCCCTTTGGCGCCTTTGTGTCGCATCCATTCCATAAGGACTGAAAAGTCTTCTCCTGTAGTAGAAGTAAATTGGCTGATCCTAACATAGAACATGCCATCGCCTAGGTCCTCTATCTCTATAGGATATGCAGATATTCGCGCCCTTATCATGTGAACAGTAAGGGTCTGGCCACTACTCGGGCGCAGGACTGTTACACTTACGCCGGTGCGAGCGTCACCTTTCAACAAAGCGGAAGCGTCTTCAGGTCCTCGGCCCCTGAGATCGACCCCGTCAACTTCAAGTATCACATCCCCAGGTCTTAGGCCCGCTTTCTCGGCGGGCGAATCTTTGAATACGCTTACCACTGTTATGTTACCGTTTATGAGCTGTATACCCACACCTATCCCGCTAAACTCGCCTTCCATTTCTTGAGATAAGCTGGCGTACTCTTCTTTGTCTAGGTATTGAGAGTAAGGATCGCCAAGGGACTCAAAGAGCCCTCTAATGGCACCTTGGTATAATGTTTGGACGGTTACCTCGCCTGGGTATAGGAGCAGTATAAGGTCTTTTACATCCCGAAATAGGTAAAACCAATCTTCCTCTTGAGCAGGTATCTCAATAGTAGCTGTCGTAGGTTCTTCTGACTGTGACGGTCCTGCGAAAACATATCCACCAGCGCCCAGAGAAACCAAGGAGGTTACTAAAAGCATCAAGCAGGTTTTTGAGAAGAATGAACTTCGTTTTTTGTGCATCATTTGTGCCATTCCTCCAGATCCAAACAGTAACCGGTAGTGCCATCTTCCTATTTAGGCATCGTTCTGAAACGGATTATGTCTCCGCTTCCAAAGACTTCGTAAGTTCCGTACTCTCCATATTGAAGCGGCGCTGTCACCTTGCCGTTATAAAGCTGATAAGCTCTGCCCCCTAGGACAACACACAGATCCACAGGAAACAGTTCTTCTTTTGCAAAAGCTTTTAGCGTCTTTAACTCACCTGTTCCTGTCAATTGTACCAGATAGGTTTGTGCTTTGCTTAAGTAGGCTCTTTCTATTACGCCTACGATTTCGCCTCGCTCTTTTCTTATTACCACAGTTTTCGGAGATCCTTGATCCCTTCGGGCCTCGATCTCGATGTGAGTTAAACCTGGTTTTAGCAGATTGATCCTTTTCACCATAGGCACGCTATATGATTTTGGCAGGCTTTCTAACACCATATAGTCAATTTCGGCGTAACAAGCATCTCCTTCCGGATCTCCCTCGATGCAGGCCATGTACCTGCCTCTTGCAGGGGATTCTAGTTGGATCTGCCCTATATAAGCATCGCCTGAACTAGAAGCACCGATTTCAATCCACTTTCCTGAGGTTTCGTCGAGGTAGTAAAGGTACGCCTTGAGCGTATGTCCGTTGCCGGTTCCAAATCTGAGCCAAAGGCTTTCGACACCCTGTGATAGGGTTACTAAAGGCAGAAACATGCTTTCTCCCGCGGGGATGATCACAGACATCCTATGGCGCAGCTCAGTTTCGTCCTTTGAAGAAATGAACCTCAACCCTATAGGCATCATCTCATCAGATTTGATGGCAAATCCCTGGCAGCCGTCTAAGACTCCTAGGTCTGACACGCATACTCCTTTTAGTTTTGCTTCTGTGAGTATAAATGTCTTTTCTTCATGTTCGTCCAAAGGATCTGTGAAGAAACATACCTGCCACAAGCCGCCCTTTGGAAGGCCTACCGCACATTCTTTTTCATCTTCGATTAGTCCCTTTTCTACCAAAAGGCCGTCAGGATTGTATAGAGCGAAATTCGCACTTGATCCCAATGTTTGCATAGATAATGTGAACCCTTGCGCGCTCTCGGGCACGCTTAGGAACTGCCTACACACAGCAGATCCCCGATAAAGCGGTGATGCAAAACTCACGCTACCCTCGGGCACAAACTCGTTTGGGATGGCTATGCTAACTGCCATCTTGGCATCCACATATGGAGTGTTTGAATCGTCTGCGATGATCTCGGCTCCGTAAAAGCCCGGATCTAGCTTGTCACACCCATATGTCACTGTTGATCTTTGGGCCACCGGCATAATGTCTACATAGTTTCCTTGGTTTTTGAGCCAATCCGCCGTGCTTTTTAGTTCTATGCGCCGAAACGCCGTTGCAAAGTTATCTATCCAAAGCGGAAAAGCGCCCAGGTTGTTCCCTTTTACCCAGAGATCTCCGTCTGTCACATTGCCATTCCACTTGTGAACCAGTTTGAGTTTGGGATCTTCTCTGCCTTTTGATAGCAAAGACCAGGCATTGACTAGGTTGATTTTCCCGTGGCCCTGTTCTACGGGTAGGGTTCCATCAAGAAGACTTGCACCCTGTACCAAGGCTGAACTGGCTGATTCTAAGGGCGAATCACCTAATCTCTTTGAACCCTCTCTCAAAAGACAGATTGCTCCTGCAGCGTATGCCGCAGAAACCGATGTTCCTTCCATCAACCCAAATTGTTGCAGCCCCTCGTATCCCGCCCTATAGACCGGCGCAATGGCCGGAGCGGTAATGTCTATCCCCCTATTGCCCTTTAGATCAGGCCCGCACGAAGATTCCAGGTAAAAAGTATCCCCTAGGCTTTTCGATGGAAAGAGAGCTTTAAGGACACCGGAAGGATAGTATCCTGACGATATAACGAGCCCGGGCCAGTCGCTAGATGCCGTAAGGGTTCCCACACCGGGGCCTTTATCGCCTGCGGGCATGACTATGTGCGCGTTTTTGGATTGTGCGAGGCGTTCCACTTCTAGCCATAAACTCTCGGGAATATGATCCTGAGGGACGCTGCCTAAGAGCACAACGCTGGCACCGCGATTGAGACACGATTCAATGCCCCTAACTAATACTTGCCAATCAAATGTCCCTGTTGAGGGTATGGCTTTTACTGCCACAAGACGAGCATCCGGAGAAACCCCGGCATACCCCGATAGTATAGATGCCATGCCTGTACCATGGCCTGTCAAGTCGAATCCAAAGCGAACATCTTTCCCGTCTCTTCCAATTGATGTAAGCACGACAGACACGTATTGGTGGTCGTGTGCCCCAATCTTCACTGCACTTTTGGAGGCATTGTATGGGTATAGAACTGTTTCATTTGTAAGTACAAGATCCATGTCTGCATCCACTGCTACTGCTTCGTAGACTCCTTCCTTTACTGGGTCGTAAGCCACAAAGTATGTGTCTGGCTGCGAAGCGACCTGTGAAGACAATGCCTTTGGCAGAACTCCGACTACGTAGGTTCCACTCAAACTCCTTAAGCCTTCTACCCTTAGGCTGATGCCTCCTATGGAGATCACCCCATCAATTGCCTTTAACTCACCTAAGACCGAAGCTTTACCTTCCTCAGTAAGGTCAATCCAGTCTATTACTTTTTCCTTGCCCGTAAGGCATGGTATCAGGGGATCTAGCCCCGTATCTACGATGCCTATGACCTCACCAGATCCTGTAAGATCAAAACCCCTTATAAGGTCGTCAGCACCGATAGCTGCAAGGTTACTTTCAAGAACCTTGTAACATGCGCTTACATTTAAGTTCTTTTCAAAAGATGCACAAGCGGTAGATACAAAGAAGGGCTGAAAGCAACTGCTGGCCAAAAGACAAAGAAGAACAACTGAGGTAAGAACATGCACACGATCTCTCTTCAAATCCCAAATCTCCCTTCAGGTAGATGAAACGATAGTCTATGGATTCTGCACAAAACTGAGGTAAGCCTTCTTAAGGGGAGGGAAAACCAAAAGGAATCCGAAACTAACATGATTACCGCCGAGATCTTCTTGGTGCTCAGAGAAGTAAGCGAGGAAAGAGAATCAGACTTGCTGCCCGACACGAGAACCAATAAAGGGCGCCCATGAAAGGGCGCCCTTATCTTACCTACCGGTATGGTCTAGATAGATGCTACTTAACTATCCCGACCTTTACCTCTGTACCAACTACGTACAACACAACCTCATCACCCGGATAAGGTCTTGGACGCTGGACATAACCTTCTGAGGTCTTCTCTGCCCAGAGCACTTCGTCCTCAACAAACGTGTATGGTGTACCCTCTACCTTGACGGTCCACACTCCACGTGTAGCTGTTTCGTAAACCTCCTCCGCAACCTTGAATATAGGACCATCCGAATCAAGGCCAAACTGAGGAGTGAGATCAGAGAACGTCACGTCATCCAATATCGTTGTAGTAGTGTCTGAGCTAACTTTGACTGCCTTACCTACTGTCGGGCGAATACCGACACGGTATTCAACTTCCCCGTCAACCGTGAGGAACTTGGCAAAGTACGCAGGGGCATTCTCAACGATCCTCGTAGAGACTGCTTGAACTATGCCATAGAACGTAGTAACTGCCGGCCCCTGTAGGTCTTCAATCTTAAACACCTTGCCGTCCTTGTTAAGGTATACAGTTACCTTGTGGCCAACAAGACCTTCGGCGTCACTCAAAGCGGTTGTCGTAGCAGTGAACGCCTTGTCATCGATCTTGAGTTTGCCGTCATAGGTAATCTCAATAAGCTTGCCGGTGTAGGCGTCTCTTACAACGATCAGAATCGCGTGTTCATTATCCTCATCGTAGATGTAATGTACTATGTCGCCTACTTTGATGTCAGCAAACTTCTCAACTGCACCCTGGTAAATAACCTCATCTAGATCACCGAGGTTCAGGCGATGACTACCAACACTGTCGTCAACATAAATCGCAGAACGATAGGGGTAGACAGCCGAAACTGTTCCGACCGTATATTTCAGGACTTTAACAGCGATCGGAGTGGAGCCAGAGTAGATAGCAACGATCTCATCAGCTCCCAAGACGTCGAACTGCGCACCTTTGTAGTAGATTGTTCGACTAACATTGTCTGCCCTGGTGTAGTTGACAAAGAACGTCTCAGGTAGTGTGTCGATATTTTTGTATTCGGTCTTGGTCAATTTCTTCTCAGTGCTTAGATCATCTATCGCTAGGACATTAGTAAGGCTCTTATACCATACTTTCACTTTGTGTCCGTACAAGCCTTCATAATCCTCAGTGGTAAATAAATTCTCGACGGTTCCTGACCTGACTGCGACTTTACCTGTTGTATTGTCCCAAAGTTCGGGAGAGTCGACTACTTGGCCAACAAAAGACTTTACACCCAGTTTGGCCATGAAGGTTACTTGCTTCGACTCATCATCTCCGCCGATTACTTCAAAGCCATACTCGCCGACTTTGACATGTGGCAGAGTCAAAGAATTGTCGAAGAGTTTCGCAACTTCGCCTCTGCTTATGGGCAGGTTGGCGAGAACTTCTACATCCTCGTCAAGACCGATCTCAGCAGCTTGGATTATCCAAGTGGTGGGCCAACGCAATACTACGAACCCTTCCTCGTGGTAACCCATTGCGGTCAAGATCATTTTAAGAGCTTCTGCGTAGGTGATAGATCCTTCAGGCTTGAAAGTACCATCGGGATACCCATTCACTACGCCCTTCATCTCGGCAACGTTGATGTAGCCGGAAGCCCAATGTGTTGCGGGTACGTCTGAGAAAGACACAGCCTGACCCTTCATCAGATTAGCCGCATTTTCCAAGCCGAGCATTACAACGATCATCTTTGCGAACTCGGCTCTGGTAACTGCCTCTTCGGGTCTAAACGTTCCGTCTGGATAACCAGCAATTACGCCCAAAGAAGCCAGTCTTCGAACTTCCGCCTCAAATTCGTACCCTTCGATATCAGGGAACTCAGAGGTAGCAGCAAAACCTACGCTGACTAGTCCGAAGATCATTACCACCGCTAATGCAGTAGCAATAAGTTTCTTCATATTCATGCTTACCAAACTCCTCCTTTGCTCGGTTCTTATACTTCTTAAGTACTAAACCGACTCAAATCCTATTAGTTTGATTTCTTGAGGTTCAAATCTTGGGTCCTTCGCTGTTTATATTAAGCCTAGGATCCCCCCTCTCAATGATAATCATAGCCTTGCCTTCCACCCTGCCCGTGTATTCCCTCCGTTTTTTTGGAGGGGACTCCCGTTATATATGTAGTGAGGAGTCCTGTATAAACTAGTTCATGATATGGGAGATTCATTCCCGGGTAGGTGCTTGTTGCGGCAAACTTGCCTGCGTCTTAGCGATAACGTTTGCCGACGTGTACTGGCGCCGTAATTCGTGCCGCCTCTGCGTGATTATATCATCCGCGCCAGGACCGGTCAATCAAACGCAGCATCGCTTCAAGCACGTTATCATCAGTATTCCATTGTCAAAGACTAAATAACCTACCATACCTGTAGTATTACGTCTATTCGCCGCTTTCGACAAAAATCCTTCTTTTCGCATTCTACCTTGCCAAGATCTTAATCGAAACACTAATACTTGTCAAAACTCCTCGTTGGATCATTTCAAGGCTCATAGACGCCATGCTCTTCCCCGATTGTGCCACCATCTCAGGAGTGGCCGGTACGTGAATGAAACCAACCGGCACTTCTTTCCTATGTCCCTTTCTATCTAGATAGTTAGACGCAACATAGAAAGTATAGTTGCACAGATAACCTCCTGCAGAAAGAGAAACTCTGGCAGGAATCCCCTTATTCCTAAGTTCTTCTACTATATCCTCTACCGGCAAAGTTGAAAAGTACCCATCGGGCCCCGAAGCAGAAATCACAGGGGTTTGGGGCAAGATCCCCCGGTTGTCCTTTGCCCTGGACATGTAATTGACCGCTACTTTCTCAACGTTTAATTCAGGCCTCCCGGATGATAGCCCTAGCGACAAAACCAAAGCAGGATCTATCTCATCTATTGCCTTTTCGATCGCCTGTGCAGTAGTCCCCCACTCGACGGGCAAGACCACCCCACAGATGTTATAACCCGAAACTTTCTTGCCATCTAGAGCCCTTGCTGTTTCTCCCGAAGGATTCACTTCATCTCCGGCAAAGGGCTCAAACCCTGTAAGGAGAATGTTCCGCTCCAACTTATATCCACTCCCTAACCGCATTTAGACGATCAACCGAAAAAGTTGTTCCAAATCCCGCACAGTTTTCAAATCCCCATATCTAGCCGGCACTATATCCTCATAATCCCTTCGATTACTGTGACAGCAGCTCCCCCGACTTTAACTGACACTATCTCATTCCCGTCTATACCAATCTCAGCATGAATAGATGAAGGACGCCCCATAGTGTAGCCTTGCTCGCACACGACTCGAACAATGGGACCCTCTGTCTTAACCAAAGAATTCAGGACAAGGTACGCTGCAGTCGCTCCTGACGCCGTACCGGTCGCAGATTCCTCGGGTATCCCCACAGACGGCGCAAAATCCCTGCAATGAACCGTAGATTCGGGTTCAAAAACATCCGTAGTAAAACAGTGCACGCTGGTAACTCCCCTCTGGGTGCAATATCTTGCCAAAGAAGACATATCAGGATCCAATGAAAAAAGAGCATAACGTGAAGAAACAGGGACTATGAGATCTAAAAGACCTGTAGATACAGCTTGAGGTCTTGATCTACCGAAACCCAAAACACAATGTTTGGGCGCCCCCAAGATCCTTTCCAGTTCCTTTATCTCATCTTCGTCCAACGTAAAAGCCACAAAAGGCAAATTCTGCCCCATCATCACCCTAGAAATATCACCGTCCGGACCAAAGAATAGATCAACCGGCAATATTCCTGCCTTCGTCTTCTGAAATACCCGAACCTCCCGCACATCTTTTTCAGTTGAGGTTAGGCTATACTTTTGCGCCTTTTCCTTTGCATCTATTATCCCGAGCTCACACAAAAGCCAAAATGTGGCGATGGTCGCATGTCCGCAAAGATCGACTTCTGATTTGGGGGTAAAAAACCTCACTTCAAAATCTGGGCGTGCCCGACTTTCATCTTCTAGACCTCTCTGGCCCCGTCCTTGGCAATCCCTAAGATCAAACACAAACGCGGTCTCAGAAAGGTTCATCTCCCTCGCTATTTTCTGCATTAAGTCATCTGAAAGCCCATGAGCATCAGGGACCACACCGGCAGGATTCCCTCCAAAGACTTCTTGAGTAAACGCATCTACCTGATATATATAAGTCCCATCTTGCGTGCCATCTTTTCCCATAAACTATCCCCTCTCAACTCACATTTTATCTTGTCTTAAGAGGTCTGTCCGTGATTTTTGGAAAAAAGAAGACCCGGGTCTCCCCGGGTCTTAGTAAAGTCTTTAGGTTGGACTTGCTCCTTGGCCGCAACTACACCGGAACATACCCTGCGGGGTGATCCTTTTCAGCCTGCTCCAATAGGTTGTAATCAACCTTTGTCTCTCTAGCCAACTTCTCCTGCAGGAACTTTTTCGTTTGCTGCGGGAATACGGCATAAGAGATCACATCTTCGGGTTGAGTATAGAGGTTTCCGAGCTCTTCCTTGGCCTTTTCCATTCCGGGCTCAATATGGTTTGCAGGCCTATCGGTAATAGGTTCTTCATCCCCTATGACCAGTCTTTTGACTTCCTCATTCACAGGCGCGGGCGGACGACCGTAAAGCCCCCTAAAGTAATCCTTCACTTCGTTGGTCACAACCTTGTAACGCTCGCCTGTAAGCACGTTGAATACCGACTGAGTACCTACGATTTGGCTGGTAGGTGTCACCAAAGGAGGATATCCCATATCCGCCCTCACCCTGGGTACCTCCTCCAAGACCTCGGGCAGTCTATGAATTTGCCCTTGTTCCGCAAGCTGGTTGATGAAGTTCGATATCATACCGCCCGGGATCTGATATCTAAGAACGTTGGGATCCGGAACCGGCGAAGCCTTGTCAAACTCGGCGTACTTCGCCCTAACTCCCTTAAAGTACTCAGCTATCTCCGACATGAGATCAAGATCAAGACCCGTGTCGTACTGAGTGCCTTTAAGAGCTGCAACAAAGGTGTCTCCCGGAGGTTGAGAAGTAGACATAGACAAAGAAGAAATGGCACAGTTTATGACATCTGCCCCTGCTTCTATGGCTTTGAGATATGCCATCGAGGCCATGCCGGAAGTGTAATGAGAATGCACCTCCACCGGCAGACCGATGTCATCTTTCCATCGCTTAACGATTTCATACGCATCTTTTGGGCCCAATATGCCTGCCATATCTTTTAAACATAGAGAATCCGCGCCTAGGTCTTTCAGTTCTTTTCCCGCCCTGGCGTAATACTCAATGTCGTGCACAGGACTTATGGTATAGCAAACTGTAGCCTGAACATGAGCTCCTACTTCCTTGGTTACCTCTATAGCTTTTTCCATGTTTCTCGGATCGTTGAGAGCATCAAATATCCGCATTACATCTATTCCGTTTTTGACTGCAGCCTTTACAAACGCCTCTACCACGTCATCGGGATAATGCCTGTATCCAAGCAAGTTTTGCCCCCTCAAAAGCATAAGGAGAGGGGTCTTCTTGAAGTGCTGCTTCAGAATCCTCAATCTGTCCCAAGGATCCTCGTTGAGAAACCTTAAGCAGGTGTCGAAAGTAGCCCCACCCCAGCACTCCACAGAGCTGAAGCCTACTGCTTCCATTTTATCTAAGATAGGAACCATGTCTTCTGTTTTCATTCTGGTTGCCAAAAGCGACTGGTGAGCATCACGCAAAGTAGTATCGGTGATGCCGACCTTCCGTGTTGCAGTAGATACGGTCATTGACAAGACATTCACCCCTTAAGTTTGATCTAAGCCCGGTTGCCCAAATATGAGGTTTTTTGCGCCACATCGAAAGTTCTGATACTTTACTAGCTTCTCCTTCTATAATACCTGAGTTACAAAGAATTATGTCAGCCTTATGAGGGCTTAAACATCTAGCATGGTTTTTCGGAAAACTCCAGCGCCGCTCCTATAAAGTCCTTAAAGATCGGATGAGGTCTATTAGGCCTGGATAAAAACTCGGGATGAAATTGGGTCCCCACGAACCAGGGGTGATCTTTGTGTTCCATTATCTCGACTAGCCCTCTGGTAGGCCATACACCAACGGGAATAAGGCCCGATTCAGAAAGCTTTTGTACATACCTGGGATTTATCTCAAATCTATGCCTGTGGCGCTCCCATATCGAATCCTTCCGGTATGCATTCCAAACCAGAGAGTCTTTCTTGAGCGCGCACTCATAGAGTCCCTTTCTCATTGTGCCGCCCTTGTCGTGAATCGCTTTTTGCTCCGGCATTAGATCCACAACCGGGTTTAGGGTATCGGGATCAAATTCGGTAGAGTTTGCATCCAAAAGGCCCATAACATTTCTGGCCGTTTCAATCACAGCGCATTGGAGGCCTAAACATATCCCCAAAAACGGAACTCGGCTTTCCCTGGCCCACCTTATAGCTTTGAGTTTGCCCTCGATGCCTCTTCCGCCAAAGCCTCCGGGCACCAAAACTCCGGCTACACCGCTAAAAAGCTCATTTACCGCTAAATCCGATATCTCTTTGAGATCGTCCGAATCCAGCCACAGGATGTCTATGCTTGCATCGTGGGCCAATCCTCCGTGATAAAGAGCCTCGATTACGCTTTTATAAGCGTCGTGAAGGGATACGTATTTACCGACGATCGCAATTTGGCACTTCTTTTGGGGATGTGCAATCTTGTAAGAAATATCTTGCCACTCTTTGAGATCCGGTTCGCAAGGATCGAGTCTGAGCCTTTCTTCTGCGATCCTGCCTAGCCCTTCTTTCTCGAGCATAACCGGTACCTCGTATATGCTGTTACAGTCGAGATTTTGTATTACCGCATCTTCATCCACGTTGCAGAAAAGCCCTATTTTCGCCTTCATATCCGCCGAAATCGGGAAACTCGATCTGCATACGATAACATCAGGCTGAATTCCAATAGATCTCAGCTCAGCTACACTATGCTGCGTAGGCTTTGTCTTCAGCTCTCCCGAGCTAGGTAGGTGCGGGATGAGAGTCACATGTACGTACATAGTGTTATTGGGTCCAACGTCCGCCTTAAACTGCCTTATCGCCTCAAGAAAAGGAAGCCCTTCAATGTCGCCTACGGTCCCGCCGACTTCTACTATTACAACATCTGCCCCTGATTCATTTGCGACTTTCTTGATTCTTTCTTTTATCTCATTCGTTACATGAGGGATCACTTGCACGGTGCTCCCCAGAAACTCGCCTCTGCGTTCTTTCGCAATAACCTCGCCATAAACCTGGCCCGTGGTAATGTTGTTTGCTCCGCTTAGGGATTTATCTATGAATCTCTCATAATGTCCAATATCAAGATCGGTCTCTGCCCCATCGTCGGTTATGAACACTTCACCGTGTTGAAGAGGGCTTATGGTCCCTGCATCAACATTTACGTAAGGATCCATCTTCATTATAGTGACCGAATGCCCTCTGGCTTTTAACAAGGTCCCTAGCGACGCTGCGGTAATACCTTTTCCAAGCCCGGATACTACTCCTCCGGTCACAAATACATATTTAGGCATGTTGAAAACCTCCAAAGACTTAAACAGTTTCTCAAAAAACTACGTCTGATAAAGAAGAAGGAGCCTCTCGCTACTCCTCTTCAGGCTCCTCTGGCTCTTCTGCGATAAGCGCTTCGTCCTCTTCCTCTTCGTCGTCTAAGACAAGATCGTCTGCGACATCCGCTACTTCAAAAACCTCTTCGATGGTTTCGGTCTCAAGTTCCTTTCGTAACCTCTCTACCAGTTTGGGTTTGTCTCCGGTATGAGGTTCAATCACTTTATAAGGAGGAGGTTTCACTACCCATTCTCTTAATCCCCACAGACCGCCTGGCTGAGATTTGAACCTGCCATCAACGCTTATCTCCGTATGAATCTTGGCTCTTACCTTTGCCAAATCCTGGCTTGGGTTCACTCCCTTTATATAAATGACCTGCTCTACCAAATCCTTGTATCCCATTGGCTCTTTGCGATCTTTCAGTATTTGATAAGCTATGTCTGCTACTGAAAGGTCAGGCCGAAGGTTCTGAGGTTGGTCCGCTTCCGGCATCCTTTCTCACCCCCAACCAGCTAGATGTTCTCAGTAATTCTACTCATCTGAGACACATCACGCAACGTCAATACAAAGATTTTCTCTTCAAGACTTCTTGCGCCAAATAAGAAGCTACGTCTTGCGGTTTTGTACCTGCTCCAAATCCGGCGTCATAGCCAAGTTCAAGGGCCAGGGCATGAGTTATGCGCGGCCCGCCTGCAATCAATATCACTTTGTCTCTTAAACCCTCTGCTTCTAGTAGTTCCACCAAATTGGTCAAGTTTGAGATGTGAACGTTTCTTTGGGTCACTACCTGAGACACCAAAATGGCGTCTGCCCTTACTTCTCTTGCTTTGGCAACAAGAACCTCATTTGGCACTTGACTGCCCATATTGATTACCCTGAAAGATGAGTACGCTTCAAGCCCGTGGTCACCAGCAAACCCTTTGTAATTCAAGATAGCATCAAGCCCCACTGTGTGAGCGTCATTTCCGGTAGCCGCCCCAATGACTATAAGGGGACGGCCAAGTCTCTCCCTTATCATTCTATCGACCTCACCAGGTTCTAAGAGATCCCACATGGGTCTGGCTACTTTGAGTTTTGAAAGTTGGACTGGTCTTTTGAGTTTCCCGTAACCTACAAAAAAAGTGAAGTCTTCGCTCAGATATGAAGATTCAGAAACAGCCGGTTCATCAAGACCCATAATGCGCATAACTTGCCTTGCCGCTTCGTCCGCAAGTGCTCCTTTTTCTACAGGCAGAGTAAAACTTATCTGCACAATTCCGTCGTTTTCGTGGTCTCCATAGGGCAAGACAAAATCTGACTTGCTTAACTTATCCTTAGGCTCCGCTTTCTCCGGGTCGCCTGTAACCTCGAAAACATCAGGATTTCCCCCCAAATCGTATGTCACACCTTATACCTCCCTACTCCAAAGAAAAACCGCAACCCTGCACCGAAAACACGTCGGGAAACGAGGGCGCATGTCTCTTTAGAACAATTCTTCTAACAACACTTCTTCAACAGGGTTGAAATAAAGAAGGCTCCTCTTGAAAACACCCTCTCTTCCTCTTCCACCTGTTCTGTAACGTTTCACGCCTGCGAAAGACCCTTCGCCTATGGATGCAAATAGCCCTTTTTCATTTACATGTTCCAAGAAGTCGCATGTCTCATCAAGGATGCTAGCCGCACGTTCCTGGATCAGACCTCCTGCAGTGATTTCAAGGTTCTTACCAAGATTCTTCGCCGCATTTCTCATGTAACACGCTGAGGTTATGGAAAGGTATCTATCCTGTATCAGGGGCGTATGTATGGCCTCTGTCAACATACCCACCAGGTGAATGGTCTGCCCCGTCAGGGTAGATACTAGATTGAAACTACTATCTAGGACATGGGAGAAAAAGATGTCACCCTTTTTGTGCACCGTAGGCGGCATGTACTTGATGGGGCAATCAGGAAACACCTGTCGCACCATAAGAGCCATTGCTAGTTCATAGGAAATGCTGTCTTGGATGAACGGGTTTATTTCAAACGCGTGTCCTAGACCTATGGATTCGTCATCAAGACCTGCGTTCTTGGCAAAGTGGTAGTTCATGAATTGAGAAGCAAGGACTGATGGACCTGCATCAAAAGCATCTGCTGTGGTAAGGTAGTTATCTTCGCCCGTGTTTATTATGATTCCAGCGTAAGCATTTATCATGCGTGAAAAGTTCTGGTCTACTAAGGTCCTTTCCATATTAATGTCCCTAAAAAGGATACCGTACATGGCGTCGTTGAGCATCATGTCGAGCCTCTCTACTGCTCCCATAAACGCGATCTCCGGCATACACAGCCCCGAGCAGTAATTCACGAGCCTTACGTACCGCCCCAATTCTTGTGACTCCTCATCAAGGGCAGCGCGCATGAGTTTGAAGTTCTCCCTTGTCGCGTACGTACCGCCAAAACCTTCTCTTGTTATCCCGTGAGGCACGTAATCCAAAAGGCTCTGACCTGTAGAACGTATGACTGCTATCACATCGGCACCTTGGGCTGCTGCCATTTTCGCCTGAGCCGCATCTTCAAGGGCATTTCCCGTAGCGCAAATAACATAAAGCCACGGAGTCTCCGTGACGGGCATTTCATGCAACATTGATTCTCTCTTTTTTCTATTGGCTTTTACCAAAGCCAGCGATTCACTGCACAGTTCTTTTGCTTTTGCCTTCACCGCATCTGTCCCATGCCAAGGCAAACTCGAAACGTCGAGTTTCTTCCGGGCGACCGATTCGCATACTTCTTGAGGAGTTACTCCAAATTCCATGCACGCATTTGCCAAATAAAGCGCGGCACCATCGTTGATCTTACCCCTATCAACCAGCTCATTTACGAACACATTAGGTAGAGGTATTCCCTCGTCATCTACCCCATCTACACCCATGAATCGCGTCACTGTTCTTTCTATGGCGACCGTACCGTATGGCTGGAGTTCTTCATTTACCTTTGAGGTAATATTTTGAGCAAGCTCGTGGCATCTATCTATTTTATTAGTGTCCAGGTTGAGTTTTAACACTAGACTTTCACCTCACCGTTGCGCTGACTCCTTTTGTAGAAAAGTTCAGCTTTTTCGATAATCTCTTTGTTGATTCCAAGGACCCTTGCTATCAAAAGGGCGTCGTGCGGAGTAGGTGTGTCGGGGCCTACTTTTTGAAGGCCATAGTCCATATGCCGATACAACCATTGGACTCCGTCTGTGCCATTCACCCAGGTATCGCTAATCTTGATGAAATCGTCCTCTTGGGTATCTAGAGGAAAACCTGTGCTCAAACCTTTGACCTGCCAATGAGGCACATGGAGCATATCCGCCAACCCGTGATAATGGGTCGTAACGATCACGTGGGAAGAAGTCCTGTCATTTTCAAGATAGTACGAAAGGAGCGCCGCACATAGAGAAAGCCCCTGAGAAGGATTGGTTCCTCTGCCTATCTCATCCAAAAGGATCAATCCCCGCTCATCCAGGCGCGAAAGAGGCTGTTTGAGGCTTACAATCTCCGCCGCAAAACTTGAAAGCCCAGGCGCTTCTTCTTCCTGAGCCTGAAAGTGTATGAAATCGTAGAGACCCATTTCAATGTACTTACACGGCGCCATTAGTCCCCATTGGACCATGGTTGCACACAATCCTATGGTCGCAAGAGCCACAGTTTTGCCGCCCATATTCGGTCCTGTTATCACACAGACAGTTGAATCTACCTCTATGCTTACGGGCTGGTATTTGCCGCCGCGAGCTTCGACTTCTTCTTTCACAAGAGGGTGAAATGCATCATGGATTATAAGCGGCAAGCCAGTTTTTGAACTTTCGGGGTCTCCGACTGACTTATGTTCTTTAACACATGACTCTTCCAGTCCGCCAACTATATGGGGCCTCACCCCATCCATGGCCCTTGCGAGCTCGGCTTTGCAGATCAGAAAGTCTAGTTCTCCTATTGCCCTGGCTGCTTTTTCTATTTCCCCTAGGTGCTCGGCGACTTTTCTTGAGAGATCTATAAGAACCTGCTCTTCAATCTCACGTTCTTTCTGCCTGAGTCGGTTTATCTCTCTTTCGATTTTTACCGCATTGCGGGTGGGCTTTAACCTAAAGTGCACATGTGTCAGAGTCTCTCTGGTTTCTGCAAGTTCAGGCATGAGCCTGGCTTTTTCTACGGTATCATAGTCTGTTCTGCGTATTGCAATCTCTTCTCTTAGCCCGGGTCTTCTGCCTATGAGCTGCTGAGCTTTGTCTGCTTCCTTAGACATCTCGTCTCTTAGATCTCTTTCTTTTTGCTTGCGCTCCTTCCTTATGATGGCAAGCTGCTCAGAATATATGTCGCTCACGTAGAAAGTGGGCTGGCCCTGAGAACCTGGAAGAAGGTGTTTTTCTATTTCGTACAGCGAAGGCGGAACCACTCTTTCTGGCCACAAAACCGTATCTTCACCTGCCAACGTTTCGTCCGCTATGAGCCTCAAAATCCTGTTTACTGTAAAACAGAGGTGAGCGATTATAAACATCTCTGCATGAGGCAGAGGTTTTCCATCTCTAAGGAGAGTTATTGCATAAAAAGGATCTTTTGAGTTGCTAAGTATGCCTATAAGCTCAGTAAGGATCTGCGGATGTCTATCCCACAGAACCACGACTGTTTCAAGGGCATCAAACTCCGTATCCACGGCATCTTCCATGCCCGGCAGAAAAGGTTTCGCCCTAAACTTGACTCTGCGCCCCATAGCTGAACGAGGCGTCACTCTGTCCCAAATAGTTGCGAAGCCCAGCTTTTCTCTCGCAGTCGGCGGCGTAAGTATGGTCCTATCCTTCCTCTTCTCGTAGTCAAAATCATCAGTTACCCCACAACCAACTTGCTCACCCCCTTGACGCTTTTTTCTCCTGACACGACATCAAACACAGGTAGAGGATGCCCCCATCTAGAGATTTCTTCCGCGATCTCGCATACTAACTCCCTCGAGTCATGCTGCACATCTGCGAAGCTGCTGGGGTTTACAGTAGCCGCCAGCACCCTCATGGGATCTACAACACAAAGAGGAAGTCCGGGTTTCTTATCCACAAATATGCTCACCGCGTCTCTTGCGATAACGCAAAACTCTTCATCCTCTACCCAAGACCAAACCGCTTCGACAAATTCTTGGGTAACAGCCCCGGGTACAATTACTGCAACCGCGTCTTCAGCCAATTCAAGGATGTCATCCTCCCGGCCAAGTACAGTAACATATGGAGTAGGCTCTAGCGTAAACCCTTCTGCCAAGCGGCGTATCAGACATACAGTTTCTGTATCCACTGCTTTTCTAGCCAGCATCCTTATCCGTTCATCTTCATGCTCCGTCCTTGACAAGAGCCAAACCCAAAACCCCATTTCTTCTGCAATGGCCTTTATGTTCCTGCCGGCCACAGCACCGGTAGACAAGATAGTCGCATCGGTCACCTGGGGACTAGCTGCAGCCTTTCGGTCCAACGCACCGTCAACAAGTACAATATCAGCGCCAAAGGCAAGCAGGTTCTTTACTATGAGAGAAAGTTCTCTGGCGGTTGGCGGTCCTACAAGTTCGATGGGAGCTGACTCGACCATTCTCCCTATGACAATTCGACCAAAGATACCCGTTCGTTCGAAAACGTCGGCTATCTCGATGTGCATTGCCGCTTCCCCGAGTACCCCTTCGGCTGTAGCGATCCATGTCCCTGAGGGCGGGACCACGCTGGGCTTAGGCTCGCCCGTTAGCACGTCAATGACTTCTCCGTCCCGCCCTGAAGATATGAGCCCCAAGGTCATTCCCCTTGATGACAGTTCCGAGACGAGGTAATTCATGGTGACGGTTTTTCCCACGTTTTTTGCAGTACCTACAACCGCTAAGGACTTGGCACCGCTTTTGATCACCAGATCAGCAAGGTCATTGCCCGTATCTTTGGGTTTCTTTTCTGCGGTTCTTTTCTTCTTCGCGTCACCTAGACCTGATCTCTTCTGCATCGCATGAATCACCTCGCAAATCCCAACATTGCCTTTGCCAACTCTTTATTCTTCGTTTAGAACACAACTGCAAGAGTTACCTTTCTTGTAGTCTTTTCTTCTCTCCAACCTCTCGGTGCCGAAAGGCACCAGACTCACCTTATTGCCCGCTAGAAGACCTGCCACACCTGTAGCGTCTTTGTGGTCGCCTCCGCACAACCTGCATTTTCCATCTGAAGTCCAGTTCTCGCCGTGATCGTATTGAGGCTCGTGGTAGGCAGAGATCACGCCTTCGTAGTTGCGAACAACAACCGTGCGCTCTCCCATAGACAGAATGTAGTTCGGGCTTAGAGGGATCTTGCCACCGCCGCCGGGGGCATCTACAACATAGGTAGGCACAGCCAGACCCGAGGTGTGCCCACGTAGGTACTCCATGATCTCCAAACCTTCGGCCACAGTAGTCCGGAAATGCTCGAGGCCCCAGGTGAGATCGCACTGGTAGATGTAGTAAGGTTTCACTCTTATCCTCAGAAGACCGTGAACCAATTCTTTCATCACACTAGGACAATTGTTCACACCTCGCAGAAGCACACTCTGATTGCCCAGGCAAACCCCGGCATCGGCAAGTATTGCGCAGGCTCGTTCAGTCTCGGGTGTTATCTCTTTTGGATGGTTAAAGTGAGTATTGAGGTACAGAGGATGATACTTTGCCAACATAGACGCAAGTTCCTTAGTGACCCTCTGCGGCATGACCACAGGAGCCCTCGAACCGATCCTAATTATCTCAACATGCGGAATCTCTCTGATTCTTTTTATGATCGACTCCAGCTTGTCATCTGACAAAGTAAGCGGATCTCCGCCCGAAATCAGAACATCCCTTATCTCTTCGTGATTTCTTATATATTCAATCCCCATGTCAATTTGCTCGGCAGCAGCAACCCTGTCAGTAACCCCTACAACTCTGCGCCTAGTGCAATGCCGGCAGTACATGGAACACTGCTCAGTAACAAGAAACAGCACTCTATCGGGATAACGGTGGGTAAGTCCTGGGACTGGGGCGTCTTCGTCTTCAGCCAAGGGATCGAAGAACTCCCATGGAAGCTGTTGTGCCTCCTGAGCTCGAGGAACGGCCTGAAGCCTTATAGGGCAAGATTCGTCGTTTGGGTCGATTAGGCTTGCATAGTAAGGAGTTATAGCCATCTTAACCTTGGAAAGCGCTGTCTCAACTCCTTGCTTTGCTTCAGGCGTAAGGTCTATCACCTTAGACAAAGTCTCGACGTTTTCGATCCTGTTTTTCCACTGCCAGTGCCAATCGTTCCATTGCTCATCCGTCACATCTTTGAAGAAGGGAATCTCTCTATAATGGCGCAATTTTCTGTAACCTCCCTGCTAATCTACGTATCCTTGACATCTGTCTACGCTAGCTCTCAAACATTTCTTCTAGAATCTCTCGGAGTTTTTGGTCCTGCCTGACAAGCTCCAAGGCGTATTTTGCATGGCCTTTCGCATAGCCGTTGCCTATTATCAGTTCAACGTCCGCGCCTACCCCTTCGGCACCCAAGGCCGCAGCCGTGAAACTAGTAGCCATGGAGAAGAAATATACCTTGCCTCCGTCTTTTGTGCTCAATATGGAGCTCATTTCTGTCCCGGGAATGTTGACGCAGTTTATGGTAATATCTGCTTTGTGTCCGCTGTTTGCTGCAACGAGCTTGTTCATAGTAGATATAGCGTCCCCGGCATCTCCTTGCAAAACAACGTCGCAATATCCTAGACGCTCAAGACGCTCCTTAGACCTATTGCTATGGGCAAGACCTATTACTTTGCCCTTGGGACCAACTTTTTTCTTGGCGACACTTGAACACATGATACCCGACTTGCCGCCCGCACCTAGGATAAATACGGTATCCCCTTCCTTGACGAGTCTGTCCGTTTGAATTGGAGCACCCGCTACATCCAAAACAGCCAAAGATAACTTGTCGCCTAGATCGGACGGAATAACCGAAAACACTCCTGTTTCAAAGAGCACGGCAGTCCCTTCCACGTCAACTTGGTCTTTATCCAAATGTACCTTTTTTACCTTGTGTATTTTCAGTGGAGTCAGAGAAAGAGACACTAACGTGCATATCCGGTCTCCTACCTTGGTGCCGTCCTTGCCCTCTACCTTTGGGCCAAACTCGGCAATCTTGCCCAAAAGCATGCCGCCTGAACCGGTTACCGGATTATGCATCTTCCCTCGTTTGCTCACAATATCCATAACCTGCGAAGCTACATACGCTTCTTTGGCGGCGTCGTCCATGTCTTCGGTGCATCCGGACAATATTTGTTTGAAACTTGCCGCGTCAATATTCAGCGTTTCCACATCTATTAGCATTTCGTTGTCCCTTATTTCAGGACTGTTATCGATTCTCCATGCGGCCTGGGGCAGTACTCCTTCAGGCTCCAACACTCTGTGCGTTCCGTACGCGCATCCTGGTCTGTATTCTTTCTTCATGGCATGACCTCCACTCATACGTATTAATTTCTCCTACGGGTAGTTCTACTGGGAAGTGCGGCACTTGTGCTCTTGCGCCATACTTCTCCTAATTTCATTATCCCACATCTTCCATTATTAATATGCAAATACCGTGCCACCGTTTGTACTATTTGGGCACGCCCGGATCCTCCATCTTTCAACTATGAATTCCCCGACCTACGGGCCGCACCCCACCTCCCTCCTTTCAAATAGGCCCTTGTCTTTAGCTATGGGTCTCAAGGACTCTACGTAGCACCTCCTCAAGTTGCTGAACACAGGGAAGGTCTTTGAAACCGACTGCTGAATATTAGTCATAATTCACGAACTGCTGCCTGTTATTGGGCAGCAATTGCGGCTTTGCGCCGAATTTTAAGCACACTTTGGGCGCTTGGGCTATAATAGCAGTATTAGTGAAAGAAGGTGTTCCCTTTGAACTTGCTTACTGCTCTTCTGCAGATTGTTGAAGTAGCCAGCGAAGGTATCCACCTCGTCGATGAAAATGGCGTTACCCTTATCTACAACAAGGCAGCATCGGAGTTTGACGGCCTGTCGCCGGACGAGGTAATTGGTCGTCATGTGCTCGACGTGTTTCCTTCTCTCACACATGATTCAAGCACTCTCTTGAGGGTGCTTAAGACAGGCGTGCCCGAAATAGCAAGCCAGCAGACGTTCTCCAATTT
>Ga0255347_1001872_pt1 | contig 31670 bp, 16 predicted proteins | sample wastewater_treat_2_FD_192479 | JGI IMG/M metagenome (GOLD analysis project Ga0255347, IMG submission 192479) | Wastewater microbial communities from Lulu Island WWTP, Vancouver, Canada - plant24 | ecosystem: Engineered > WWTP > Wastewater > Unclassified | place: Canada: Vancouver, British... | reverse complement strand
GAGGCGCGTCCAGCGAGTGACGCCGTCCGGTGAAATCGCAGCACCGATGCGGGCGGTATGGATATCGGAATAACCGATGTAAAACATCACCCAGCGTCCGTCCGGCAACGGATGCACCTCGCAACCGCCGATGCGATCCTGCTCCCATGAGTCCTTCGCACCCTTCACAAAGATCGGGTTCAGGAGCGACTTCTCCCACTTGAGCCCGTCCTTCGACTCCGCATAGCAGAGGACGTTTGGCTCGTAGGTTTCGCCTGCGGCGTACCACATCCGCCACACCCCGCGCGCCGCATCCCAACGGACATAGGGATTCATCACTGAGAAACCCTCCCACGGATGTTCGGAGATCATGACCGGCAGCTTCGAGACCCGGGTGAACGCCACGCCGTCCCGCGAAGTCGCGTAACCGATCTTCGAGTATCCGCGCGCCTGACCGGTGTACCACATGTGATAGACGCCGTCTTTGAATACGGTGCATGAGCGGTTGAGATCGTCTTCCCAACCCGACACCGGATCGGCCGCCAGGCAGATCGTCGGTTTCGACCATGTCGCCCCGTCATCGCCCTTCACAAGCGCGATTGCCTTCTTCGGCCGCCACGAGAAGTACATGCTGAACGCCGTATCGCTCCCCTTGATGACGTTCACGTCGAAACACGTGCCAAGGTTCACGGGATCACCCATCACAGGGTTCCCTTCATATTTGACCCACCCGTTCCCGGCTTGCGCCACACAGGCGACACACACCCCGAAAACGGCAATCGCAAATGCCCTCATCATGTCAGTCCTCCATCATTCTTTCTCTAGCAGACGTAGCGTCCTTTGCAGCAACGGAACCAGTCGCGCTTCTCTTTCCCGGGATGCGACAAGCAGCGCCGCGCACCCGCAAAGCCATGAGCGTTTTTTCATAACCTCACCCCGCTACCGTCCCTTGGACAACACTGAAAACAGCCCGACGTCCCGTTGTTGAGTGCGATTATACAAGGCGAGATCGAAAGCGTCACCTCTCAAATGGATCTTTTTCGTTAGGTTTACGCTTGTCTAGCGGGGCGCCAGATGTTAATCTTTCTTCCCTTTTCCTAAGGAGGAGTTGGTTATGTCCAGAGTTTGTGAGATTTGTAACAAGGGACCACGTACAGGAAGTCGGATCATCCGTCACGGTCTCGAGAAGCATAAAGGCGGAATTGGTCTGCACACGACGGGAATTTCAAAACGCCGGTTTCTGCCGAACATTAAAAGTGTCCGCGCAAAGATCGACGGGGGCGGCGTGCGCCGCATGAAAGTCTGCGCTGCCTGCATCAAGCAGGGCAAGGTCGTCAAAGGCTGAAGCGGCGTAGCGGCGGACGGGCGCGGGCTCTGAGCCCGCAAATGTGACACGGGCACGGGACCTCATAAGGAGGAGGGAAACGGCATGGCGAACGATACGAACGATGCGAAAATTCTCGAGGAGTTGGAAACCGAGGATGTCCTGACTTCGGCGGATGTCCAGTCTGAAGAATCAGAAGGCGATGAAATCCGCCCAACAGACATCGTTTTCGACTGCCCACACTGCGGTCACAATCACGCTATCGACTACCGCGGTGCCGGCTTGCAGATCAACTGTGTGGCCTGCGGCAAGTCGTCGCTGGTGCCTATTCCCGACGGCATGAAGATCGACGACCTCGATCTTTCGCCCGGTGAGTTGATGACGCAGCTCTTCCAGACGCGGCGTATGCTGGTCAAAAGTGAGCAGCGTATCACAGAGTTGGAAGAGATGCTCGAGAGCGTCAAGTTGCGTCGGACAGAGTTGGAAAAGTCCCGCATGACAACTCTCCACCGTTGCGCGGAACTGGTGGGCATGTGCCAGAACGGCTTGAAGATGCAAGGGGACATGGCCAACACGCTCAACCGCATGATCGCCCTGATCGGCGAAGAGCAGCAGCTCTAATTAGCGGATGACATATTCCACGCTTATTATCGGCGGCGGCCCTGCGGGGCTGACCGCCGCTTGTTTTTGTGCCCAGCCCGCTATCGTTGTCGAACGACTGGCCTCCCCCGCCCGGAAGCTCGCGGCCACCGGCGGCGGCCGCTGCAATCTGACGCACGCGACCGACGTGGCGGGGATCATGGCGGCGTTCGGTCGCCAAAGCCGCTTTATGTCCACCGCGCTGAATGCCTTTCCGCCCGACGCCATCCGCGACTTTTTTGACGCGCGCGGCGTCAAGACCCAAGCTGACCCGGACGGTTGCGTCTTTCCGGTTTCGCAACGCGCCACAGATGTCTGCCGGGCACTCGAACAGGCCGCACGCGACGCCGGTACCGAACTGCATTGTGGTGTCCGTGCCGAACGCCTGCTCCTTGAGACGGAAAGCGAATCGGCCGATACCCCGCGCGTGATCGGCGCAGAGACTTCCCGCGGCACGCTCCATGCCCGTCGCGTGATCTTAGCCGCAGGGGGTCGATCGTACCCCGCGCTCGGTGCAGATGGGTCGGGCTTTGCCTTGGCGCGCGACATCGGTCTGACAGTCACGTCGCCGTTGCCCGCACTCGCCGGCCTCCACACGCCGGAGAGTTGGCCCACAACCCTGTCCGGTATTGTGCTGGAACGCGCCGCCCTGCGGCTTGATGTGCCGGGTCACCCCAAAACTTGGCTTGCCGGTCCCGTGCTCTTTACCCACAAGGGGATCAGCGGCGTTCCCGCACTCGATCTTTCGGGCACGGTCAACGCCCTGCTGGCTGCCATGCGTGATGCAGGTCAGCCGTCCCCTCATACCGTTACGCTCCGTCTCGCCGGTCAGGCCGGACGCCGTGCGGCCGACTGGCGTGCCTGTTTCGAGACGTGGCGACAGCGTCATGGTGGCCGAGCGCTACACAACCTGTTGTCCGGAGAGTTTCCGCGCGCCTTCGCCGTCGCGCTTTGCACACTGGCAGAGGCAAAAGACCTGGCCGTTGCCCGTGCTAAAAAGAGTGTGCTGGAAACGCTTGCCACCCTTTGCGCCGAATGCCCGATACAGATCACCGCGACCGAGACATGGAATCACGCCATGGTCACGCGGGGCGGCGTGGCCCTCAGCGAATTGGATCCCCGAACGCTGGCTTGCCGCCGCCGCCCCGGCCTCTTCTGCGCCGGCGAGGTCGTCGACCTTGATGGACGCTGCGGCGGGTACAATCTCACATGGGCGTTCGCATCCGGTCGGCTGGCAGGTAAAGGTAAGTAATAGGTAATAGGTAAGATGTAATGGGTAATAAGTCACTTTGCCACTGGTTTTTTTCCCCTTTTTGCGCTAAGGTGAATGGGCCGTTTTAGGAATCGGCAGAACATCAAACGCAGGAGGTTCATCATGGGGCAAGACCGCATTGCGGAGAACGGACAGGTTCCACCGTCATATAAATGGCAGTTGGTCGGCCTGCTGTACGTAGCGTTTTTCCTGAATCAGGGCAACCGCCAGATTTACAGCACGGTTCTGACACAAATCAAGGCAGCAGCCGAGGCCGGCGGATTGGGCTTGGGTGATGTGCAGGCCGGCATGGTGGCTTCGGTCTTTACCGCATGCTACGGGCTGTGCGTGCCGCTGGCCGGTTTTTTAGGCGACCGTCTGCGCCGCAAATGGCAATTGTTGTTCAGCGTCTTGGTATTCAGTATCGGCACCTTGCTGACCGGTCTCAGCGGCGGCCTCGTCTCGCTCATTCTCTTCTACGGAGTGGTGTTCGCCGTCGGCGAGGCGTTCTATTATCCGCCGGCCACATCGCTCATGAGTCAGTTCCATGAGGAGAGCCGCGCGACCGCATTCTCGATCCATCAGACCGCACTCTATATCGGTATCATGTTCAGCGGCTACTTCTCCGGCTATCTCTCACGCACCTCCTCGATGCAGTGGCGTGCGCCGTTCATTCTCTTCGGTGCGGTCGGTATTCTCTGGTCGCTCGTTCTGCTGATCTTTATGCGTGACACGCCCAATCAGAAGACAGCGGGCGACGCCGCACGCGTGACGGTGCGCGAGACGTTGAGCCACATCCTGAGCAAGCGCTCGGCCCTGCTGCTGGCGCTGGCATTCGGCTGCATGGTCTATGTCGACGTCGGTTTCAAAACCTGGACGCCGACGTTTCTGATCGAAAAATTCGGCTTCACGCCGGAAAAGGCTGGCTTTTCGGCTGTTTTCTTCCATTTCGTGTGTGCGTTCTTCGGCGTCATGGCGGGAGGACGTCTGACCGACCGCCTGGCTGCGCGGCGCAAGACGATCCGCTTCGAGGCGAATATTCTGGGGCTGCTCTTGGGCGCGCCTTTTATCTATTTGATGACCCGCGGCACCTCCGAATGGTTCTGCTTTGCGATGCTCGGACTCTTCGGATTCTTCCGCGGCATCTACGACTCCAATCTGTTCGCATCGCTCTTTGACGTGATCAAGCCGCAATACCGCGCGACCGCAACTGGGTTGATGCTTTCATTCGCCTTTTTGGTCGGCTCGTTCTCGCCGACGATGCTGGGTTATCTGAAATCGCGCTTCGGCCTGTCGTTCGGACTTGCCTCGCTCTCGCTCTCATATCTGCTGGGCGGCGTGATTATCCTGGTGGCGTGCGCCTTGTTCTTCAGAAAAGACTTCGAGTGTGAAGAAGCAAAAGCATGAAACGCATCGTTTTGAACGGACAAAAAATCAAAGGGAGATGATGATGAAACAAGAAAATCAAAAAAGTGTGATGGAATCTTTTTCACTGGCAGGCCGCCGCGCACTGGTCACCGGTTCGGCACGCGGAATCGGCCGGGCGATTGCCCGCGCTCTCGCAGAGTGCGGCGCGACCGTCGCCGTTCACGGTGTGCGGCCGAGCGACGCGCTCGATCAATCGCTTGCTGATGTGCGCGCCTTTACGCCGGAGAGTGCGGCGGTGACCGGCGACCTCGGCGAACCGGGATGTGCCCAGATGCTGTTCGAGGCGACGTCATCCGCAATCGGCGCACCGGACATCGTGATCGCCAACGCCTCGGTCCAGGTGCGGCGTCCTTGGCTGGAGGTGCCGGAATCCGAGGCGCTGCTCCAGATGCAGGTCAATTTCCATGCGACATACCAGCTCTTCCAACTCGCCTACCCTGCGATGCGCCAACAGCACTGGGGACGCCTGATCTCGGTCGGCAGCGTGCAGGAAGTGCGGCCGCATCCGGACATGCCGATCTATGCGGCCAGTAAAGCGGCGCTCGAGAACCTCGTCCGCAATCTGGCCAAGCTGTGCGCCCCCGACGGTGTCACGGTCAACAACCTCTGCCCTGGCGTCTTCGCAACCGACCGCAACGCCGATGCGCTCAACAACCCCACTTACGCCGAAAAAGTGCGTGCCGGCATTCCTCTGCGCGACTTCGCGATGCCGGAAGATGCAGCCGGCGCGGCGGTTCTGCTCTGTTCGGCGGCTGGGCGCTATATTACCGGCGTGACGCTGCGCGTCGATGGCGGCATGGGGATATAGGAGAGGCTCTTGCAAACCCCCTCGTGGCATGGGCGTCCCGCCCATGAAACACGGGCAAGATGCCCGTGCCACATCTGTAGGTAAGGGGTTTTGCAAGACCCTCAGGAGTTAAGAGTTGAAATTTAGGATTTAGGAGTTAGGAGTTTTTTTCACCATTCGGGAGGGACGAGCGTCTGCTCGTCCGCACAATAGGAGGCGATATGCAAGAGAAGCGAGAAGAAGGCATGCTTCAGAAAGAAGCGAAGATGATGAATCTCGAGCACCTGATTGCGGTGCGCGAGGGTGTTTCAACAAAACCGTTCCCAGTGCCGGAGAAAGAGTTGTTGGCCCGTTATGAGCAGCTCTACACCGGCGCGATCAGCGACGTGCTGCGCGAGCTTGCCCTGCTGGATCAGTCGTTGCCCGGCCACCTGCGGCCGCTGCGCGACAGCGACGTGGTCGCCGGCATCGCCTTCACCGTCAAGAGCGCGCCGAATGTCCAGATCACGGGCGAGATGACCTTCCGCGGCCAGATGCTCGACGAGATGGGCGAGAATCACTTTGTGGTGTGGGACACCTCGAACGATATGAAGGCCACCCTCTGGGGCGGCGTCATGACGGCGACCGCCTACGGCAAGGGCGTCAAGGCAGCCTGCATCGACGGCGGCATCCGCGACACCAAGCAGATTCTTGAAAAGCCCTTCCCGATCTATTACCGCTACCGCATTCCCAACGGCTCGCTCGGCCGCTGCCTGATTACGCACTATCAGATCCCGATCATCATCGGTGATGTCGTGATCAAGCCCGGCGACGTGATCTTTGCGGATTGTGACGGCGTGGTCTGCATACCGCGCGACATCGCCTACCAAGTGCTGGTGCGCGCCGAAGAGATCCGCGAGAACGAGAAGAAGATCTTCGGCTGGGTCGCCAGCGGCGAGACCGTCAAAGAGATTACCGACAAAGGCGGTTATTTCTAAGCGGTTGCTCGCCCCCAAAAAATCTCTGTGTCTCTGCGTTAAACCTAAAAAGAGCAGTTGAACCTTCAACTCTCTTTGGTTTCTGGTTTCAAGGTTTCATGGTTTCATGGTTTCAAGGTTTCATCCAAATCGGGATCGGGATCGCTATCGGGATCGATTGTTTAACCACGGAACACACCGAACACACGGAAAGGCATGGCTCTGTTTCCGTGTGTCTGTGGATGTAAAAACCCGAGCCCTGCCCCCAAAAAACCTTCGTGCCCTTTGTGCCTTCGTGTGAGAAAAAACACTGTTTGCGGCCGGGTTAATAACGACGCTTTTCCCAAGCGCGGTGGATGAAGAAGCAGGTGAGCGCAATCATAGCGAGGCAGAGCAGGCGCGTGGCGATGGCCCACGGAACCTGCGCCTCGCTATAGAGCGGCACGAGTTTGCCGTCGACCCACTTCTTCATGATGATCGTCTGCCAGCCGTCGGTGACCAGCCAGCCGGCCAAGATCACAAAGAGGAAGACCGGCGTCACGAAGATCATGATCGGCTTGAAGAAGGCCGGCAAGCGCAGTGACGAGCCGAAGTGCAACTCCCGCCAGCCGCGGTTCGGGCCGAAGCAAAAGACGAAGACCAGCGCCTCGAAGAGGCCGAACATCGGCAGCCCGAATGAGCTGAACCAGAAGTCCATCTCATCCACAACGCCGTCGCCGAAAATTGCGAGATGCGCCGCAGCGAAACTGAGGAGCCCGATGACGATCACGCAACGCTTACGGTTGAAGCCGAACTCCTCTTCGAGGAAGGCGACTGAAGGTTGCAGGATCGAGACCGAGCTGGTGATGCCGGCGACAAAGAGCAGTACGAACCAGACAAAACCGACCCAAGCACCACCCGCCATGTGATTGAAAATCAGCGGCGTGGTGCGAAAGGCGAGACCGAACGTACCGCCCTCGACCGCCTGCGCGGTGCCTTCCGGGCCGAAAAAGAGATAAGCGGCAGGCACGACGATCGACCCGCCCAGCACGACCTCGCAGAACTCGTTCAAAAAAGAGGCGGACGAGGACGGTAGCAAGACATCGTCATTCGCCTTCAGATAGGTGGCATAGGTCAGCAGCACGCCGATGCCGACCGAGGTGGAGAAAAAGACCTGTCCGGCGGCTTCGAGCCAGACGCGGCCATTTTTGAGCGCGGAGAAGTCCGGATTCCACAGGAACCCCAGAGCGCGGTCAAGCGTCCACTCCGGATTGACCGGCGCACCGAGCGTAAAGACGCGCACCACCAGCACGACAGCCGTGAGAAAGAGCAGCGGCATGGCAATTTTGCAGAAGCGCTCGATGCCGTGGCTGATGCCGTGATAGACCACCCAAAAGTTGACCGCGAAGGTCACCAGAAAAAAGCCATAGGCTGGAAGCCGGCTCTGGAAAAAGTCGCCACTGCCACTCAGATAGCTGCTGAGAAAAGCACCCATGCAATCCGGTGTTTCTATTGAGGCATAGCGGCCGGTAATCGCGAAAACGCTGTAGGCGAGCGTCCACGATTCGATATAGATGTAGTAGAAAAAGATGCCCAACGCACCGGTGATGCCGAGCACGCCGAGATACTTGATCCAAGGACGACGGCGTCCGCTGACCGCATCGAACACGCCCGGCGCGCTGCCGTGACCGAAGCGTCCGCCGTAACGCCCCATGACCCACTCCATCCAGCAGAGCGGCAGAGCGAGAAACAGAAAAGCGACGAAGTACGGGATCATGAAGGCGCCGCCGCCATTGCGGGCGGCCACGCCGGGGAAACGCAGGAAATTACCGAGACCGACCGCACTGCCGGCAGCCGCCAGAACGACACCGATACGGCTGCCCCAGGCGTCGCGAACTCTCTTAGCCATGGATCTTCCCTCTTACACGCAGATACTTATCAAACGTGGACAGGGTACCGTATCGCGGCTGGATAGGATAGCTTTTTCTGGTTCTGGTTTCTGGGTTTTGAGTTTTTTAACCATGAAACACATGAAACTTCATGAAAAACCATCTTTTTAGGATTACTTCTTCCTCTCCGATATAAGATCGCGGATGTAGCGACCGATCAGTGCGTTGTCGCTGTTGCCGGCAAAGCGCGCCGCTTGCGCACCGACCGCATACACCGGGACAGGATCGGCGGTATGGTTCAAGCTGCCCCAAATGAGTCCTGCCCGGGCACTGACGAGGCGCGACCAGAACAGGCTGATTCTGCGCTCGTCGCCATATGTGTATTGCCCCTGCGCAGCGCCACCTTCGTTGAAGATTTCACGGCACTTCGCCAATTCTTTATCGCTCAGGCACTGTATGCCGAAATACGCCTTCATCTGCGGTAGCGCCTCGTCAAACGTGATTTTTTCTTTTTCAAATTTATCGAACATTTCGGCAGAGGCGTCCCGCGATTTTTTCTGACCTTCAAGAATTCTGCTCATGCCGGGGACGTTGAGCCGCGCTTCATCCAGCGACAGCCCGCCGCACTCGTGGTCCGCCGTCACGACAATTAAGACCTCGTCGGGCCGTGCTCGGTAAAATTCGATTGCCCTGGCTATGGCACGGTCGAACTCCAGCAACTCCTGCGCCATGGCGGCACCGTCATTGGAGTGGCTGGCCCAATCGATGGCCGCCCCCTCGACCATCATGAAGAAACCTTCCGGCCCCGCTAACAACTCGATCGCCTTGCTCACATGATCCGCCAGCGGAATCTCATGCTTGCCATCGATGGCCAACGGCATGGCGCTCCTGACCCAAATGCGCTGCACGCCGGGCTTCAGAGCATCGAAGCTCTTGCGGTCTTCCACAACCGTGTACCCGTTCTGCAAAGCAGCTTCCCTCGCCTTGGCATCCGTAGCTTTGTCATCCGTGCCCTCGGCACCCAACACGGGCGGGCCACCCACATAATCAAGAGCGGATGCCGCCAACTGCATGGCGATCTCAGGATACATGTTTCTGCTTTTTGCATGGGCATAAAAACCGGCGGGCGTGGCATGGTTCGGCGCAGCACTTGAAATGATGCCCACTTTCATGCCGTGGCGCTTGACAAACTGCGACATGACATCAAACTTGCGCTCCGTTTCAAGATCGACATTCAGTACGCCGTTATCGGTCTTGTAGCCCGTGGACAGCGCCGTGGCCGAAGCCGCCGAGTCGGTTATCGCTTTGTTTTTGGCAAAGGTCGTCGCTTTACCCCGTACTGGCAACGCCAGCATGGTCAGACCCTCCGTTTTTTCAGCGGCAACTCCTCTCTGGACTTGAGCGTCTTTAAAATAACACTCCGTGGCCCGCACATGCGTCTCGGCCATACCGTCCCCGATAAAAAGAAAGATGTACTTGGGCAACGTCTCGGCACACATTACGCCCGTTGTTCCCAGCGTAGCCAAGCAAAAGACCACCAATACCCCAAGTCTTTGTGTAAACACAGTACCCCTCATTTAACCATCCTCTTTTTCAACGTTCTCGCCATATCTCCGTCAGACGTACAGTGAACCTCATTCTCGTTAGGCGAACACGTTATTTTGGTAAGAAAACTGTTAAATTTTACCTAGGACCGATAAACCGCGCGCGACACGGAATCAGTTTGCACTGGCACAAGAAGGGAACGCATGTTATTTTAACCCCTTTACGAAAGGAACGTGCTCAAGGACACACAACACTCTAAACCTACGACTGAAATTGTCGTGCCGCAGACTCTCAAGTTGGAACTCCCGCCGGGGGGCTTCAAGCTTGAGAAGGGCGGCGTATTGCCTGAAATCGAAGTGACGTTCGAGCGTTGCGGCGCGATCACGGCCGCCAACGATAACGTGGTCTTTGTTTGTCATGCGCTCACCGGCGATGCCCACGTAGCCGGTGTGCGGCCGGGCGAGACCCAACCCTCGGGGTGGTGGGAAGGCATGGTCGGTCCAGGAAAGGGCATCGACACGCAGCGCTATCAGGTCGTCTGCGCCAACATTCTCGGCGGCTGCAAAGGCACGACCGGCCCCTCTTCGATCAATCCGGAAACCGGCAAGCCCTACGGCTCGGCTTTCCCTAAAATCACGGTGGGCGATATTGTTGAAGTGCACCGCCTCTGCCTGCAGCAGATCGGCATCACGCGGCTCGCGGCAGTGATCGGCGGCAGCTTTGGCGGCATGCAGGTGCTCGAATGGCTGATCCGCTATCCCGACGAAATTGACAAAGGGATTGTGGTCGCCTCGGCTGCCAGCCTCAACTCGCAAGCACTCGCTTTCGACATCGTCGGCCGCCATGCGATCGTCGCGGATCCCAACTGGAACGCGGGAGACTACTACGACCGTGAGAGCCTGCCCAGTATGGGGCTTTCCAGCGCACGCAAGTTGGCCCACATCACTTACCTCTCACAGCAACTCATGAAAGCCAAGTTCGGCCGCGACAAACGTCCGGAGTGGTTGGCCGCCGACTCAGAATTCCGCGATGCCATCGACCGCAATTTCGGCACCTTCTTCCAGGTCGAGAGCTATTTGCAGCACCAGGGCGAGAAGTTCATCCAGCGTTTTGACGCCAACTCCTACCTGCACATCACGCTGGCCATGGATGAGTACGATATCGAGGAGAGCTACGGTAGCCTTGAAGCCGCCTTTGAAAAGGTCGATGCGCGTGTGCTGATCGTCTCGCTGAGCGGCGACTGGCTCTTCACGCCTGATCAGTCGGAGGAGATCGTAACCGCGCTGTTGCGCCAGAAAAAACGGGTCTCGTACTGCCATCTCGAGACCACGGCGGGCCATGATGCCTTTCTGACCCATGTCGAAGAGTTGAAGCGCGTGATGCGCGCATTTCTGCCGCCCGAAGACGTGCCAGAGTGCGGCGTGATCCGCCAATGGCAGTTGCGCCACTACCAGAAGGTGGTTGACCTGGTTCCGCCGGGCAGTCGCGTGCTGGATCTCGGGTGCGGCAATGGTTCGCTACTCAACATTCTGCATCAGCACCAGAACTGCACGGGCAACGGTGTCGAAATCGACCTCCATCAGGTCATCAATGCGATCGGCTTGGGTTGCGACATCTTGCTCGAAGACATCGACGACGGCCTGTCCATGATCCCGGACGACAGCTTCGATATTGTCGTGCTCAGTGAAACGCTACAGACGATCAAACGGCCGCGCGAACTCTTGCACCAGATCCTGCGTGTCGCACCCGAAGCGGTGATCTCTTTCCCGAACTTCGCCTGCCTTGAAGTGCGGCGTGAACTGCTCCTTAAAGGGCGCATGCCCAAGGGCAAGCAGCTTCCCTTCGAGTGGTACAACACGCCCAATATCCATCTCTTCACCCTCAAGGATTTCCTCGAATTATGCCGCAAAGATAACATCCGTATCTTGGATCTGATCTGCCAGGGCCGCGGCTTTGCCGAGCGCGCATTGCTAGCGCTGGGCTGGAAAAACCTCGGTGCGTCGAAGGTAATCGTGCGCATCGGAAGAGACGATTAGGAGTCCATCATGGAAAAGTGGCTGGAACAAAACCTCAACCCGCTGGCCGAGGCGCTCTCGCCCTGCAAGAACTGCCCGATCGCCAACACCGAACGCGACGTCAACCTGCCGGGTACCGGCGCGGTGATCGGCGTGCTGGACGCCTTGCTGGCTGTGCTCTTTCCCGGCTGTCACGGACAGACGCCAATCGCGCATGACGCCTGCAGCAACCACATCAAGGACGCACTAGGCGGCATCGCATTGCGGCTGTTCGATCAGGCCCACCGTGCCTTCGAATACGCCTGCAAGCGGGCCAAATGCGAAGACTGCCGCGAATGTGAAGCCAAAGCGCGTCAGGCCGTGGCAGCGCTTCTGGATGGTCTACCCGCCATCCGCGACATGCTGGAAGAGGATATTCAGGCGGCGTATGAAGGCGATCCCGCCGCCGTCTCGACCATGGAGGTCGTGATGAGCTACCCCGGCCTTTACGCGATTACCGTGCACCGGATTGCCCATGCGCTCTACCGGGAGGGCGTGCCGTTGATCCCGCGCGTGATGAGTGAGCACGCGCACTCGCGCACTGGCATCGATATTCATCCCGGCGCCTCCATCGGCCCAGGCTTCTTCATTGACCATGGCACCGGCGTTGTGATCGGCGAAACCTGCCGCATCGGGCGGCGCGTCAAGCTCTATCAGGGCGTCACGCTCGGCGCGCTCAGCTTCGCCAAAGACGAAACCACCGGCATGCTCGTCAAGGGTACCAAGCGCCATCCCGATGTTGGGGACAATGTGGTGATCTATGCCGGCGCCACCATCCTAGGCGGTGACACCGTGATCGGGCACGACGCCGTGATCGGTGGTAACGTCTGGCTGATCCACTCGGTACCGCCCGGCTCCAAGGTCTATAACCGAACCCCGAAACCGATAGTTCGATCCGGCTATCCCGCCAACAATTAGTTCGTTAGTTCGTTTTCATAACACGTAATCGGTCAACGACAGGGCTGTGCGAAGTTCATGCGTTTCTGGTTAAAATGAGGGCAGTGAGTCGGGTGCAAATTTTGGAGTGCGGTGACAAGAGCCGCGCTGTGCGCGGGTCGCGGCACCGCTTTCCCTCCGCGCTGCGCGCGGAGCCACTCTTAGTCCCCACTCTTAGCCGAATACACTTAGTCTCAACACCTAGTCGATTGCGCCAGCGACGAAGTTTAGGGACGAAGTGTGTTGGACGAAGTGTAGGGACGAAGTGTAGAGATGTGCGGCTCGCGGTGCCACTTTTGCACACACCGTGCCGCTGCACTCTTGCTCAAAAAGCGGCATCGCGCGGAATACCGCTTGCCGCCGCACTCCAAGTTCTTTCGCCAGGCTTGCGATCACGCCGACACACCGTAAAAACCTCTGCGTCTCTGCGTCTCTGCGTTAAAAATTTTTCACCGCTCAATTTCCTGCGGGCGAGGACGCCCGCGCTCCCGACTGCGCACAGCACAAAACAAGCGCTTGGCTCGCATGCCCCCTGTCACTAACCCGATCCCCCCAACACAAAACGTTATGTCTCTACCCAAGCCATTCACCCCATCCGAGATTCAGCGCCGCCTGCGGCGGCTGCACACCGCGCAGCGGCGGCAACGGCTTGACGCCCTGCTGATAACCACTCCCATCAACCGCTTCTACTTCACCGGACTGGCGGCCTCGAACGGTGTGCTGCTGAGCGAACGCGGCGCGCCACCTGCGTTCTACACCGATTTCCGTTATCTCACCATGGCGCGGCGTGTGGCATCGTGGCTGCCCACGCACGAGCTCTGGCGACCCGCGCTGGAGCCGGAGGTCGTGGCGGGGATGGGACACGCCTGGCGGCGTGTCGGTTATGAAGGAGCCATGCCCGCCTCGCGCTTTCTGAAGCTGCAGGCTGCCTTGCCGGATGTCGAATGGGTCGACGCCACCGCGTTGATCCAAAGTCTGCGCGCCATCAAATCGTCGGAAGAACAGCGCCGCATGCGTGCCGCGATTGCAGCGAACGACCGCCTTTTCGCGGAAGCGATGCAACAGACTGCGCCCGGCATGAGCGAATGGGAGATCAGCGCGATCATACGCCGAGAGGCTGAGCGACTGGGACAGGGCGAGGCTTTTCCCGCCATCGTCTGCGTGGGACGCAATGCCGCTGAGTGCCACCATCAGCCGGACGACACCGTGCTGCGTCGCGGCCAGCCGCTGCTGGTGGATCTGGGGCTGAAACTGGACCATGTCTGCGCGGATATGACCCGCTGCGTGTCATTCGGAACGCCAACCCCACTCTGGCTCGAGATCTACCAGATCGTGTTGGCCGCCAACCGCGCGGCAATACGCGCGATCCGTCCCGGCGTACCATGCAAGGCCATTGATGCCGTGGCGCGCGATGTGATCAAGCAGGCCGGATATGGCGCTTATTTTGGGCACAGCCTAGGACACGGGCTCGGGCTGGAGGTGCACGAATCGCCCAGCTTCAGCACAGAGTGTACGACCGAACTCGCGCCCGGCATGGTACTCACGGTCGAGCCCGGCATCTATCTGCCGGGACGGCTGGGCATCCGCATTGAAGATGTGATCCTCGTCACCAAGGACGGCTGCGAGGTGCTCACCCGCACGCCACGCGAACTTCCGCGCCGCGCGCGGATTTAGGATTTGAAATTTAGGATTTAGCCCGCCGCGCGGCTTCGCCGCGAAAAAACCTTGGAATAAGTTTAGGACATGATTACATGATTAACATGACGTTATTCAATCCTGAAAATCATGTAATCCTGTCAATTTATAGGCAAGGATTTTAGTCTGCCGAAGTGGAAAAACTCCTAACTCCTAAATCCTACCTACTAACTCCGCGCAGAGCGCGGCTAGGGCATCGAGATCTTCAGCCGCAGGAAGCGGCGCGGAGCATCGGTCACTGGTATATCGTGGCGGAAGGTGTGCCAGAGCCATGTGCCGTGATCTTCGGCAGGATACGGACTCGAAACACCCACCTCTGTCCAATCCTGAATCAACAGATCATCGCACGCCTCGACCGTGAAGGTCACGTCGGTGGGCAACGGGTTCCGGCTGCGGTAAGAGAGCGTCAGATATCCCGCCGTGACCCCGCCAGTCATGGCTAACCCAACATCGGGCCACATCGGATCAAGCGCCATGGCGTACTCCAGCCAGTTCGCGAGACCATCGCCGTCCGGATCAGCAGTCATGCCGATAATCGCTTCATCGGTCACCCCAGGGCCGAAATTATCGAGCTGCCAGGCCGTGTATCCGCCGGTTGGCGCATAGGTCCCGGTAATCTCTATGTCATCCAGACAAACTCCCTTACCCCACTTGGCCACGCCATCGAACGCGATGACATACGTGGGCGAAGGCGAAGGCAGCGACACCACCACGTTGCTCCATGCCGGCACGGAGGTCTTGATCGTGAGGATCGGCGTCCACACATCTTCAGCGGCGTTGGTCTTGACCAACACGCGTACCTCATCCCGGCCTTTATCGGGAGCCATGCACAGCCAGAATGAGAGCTGCGGATCGGTCATGTTCTCACCCATGTCCAAGGTGGGCGAGATCAATCTTACCCGTTGTGCGGATGTGGACATCGACCGCAAGTACAGGTTGCGGGTTCCGCTGTGCGCACTGGACGGCGTACCAGACGGGCTGCCGTTTCCGACTTTCCACTCCAACCTACTGCTAGGGGGGTACTCAGTCGATTGTGTCCATCCAAGCGGCAGCTCTGAACTGCCCTCAAAGTCTTCGACCAAAGGCAGGCGACGGAAGTTGGCCACAGCGAGCGAGAAGGCGTTGGTACTCGCCAACCCCATGGCGTCAACCACGCGAATTGTCACCGCCTTCTGTCCCACCGCTGTCGGCACACCATCCAGCACGCCATCTGCGGCCAGCGACAACCCCGGAGGCAACGTCCCGGAGACAAGCTCCCAGGTATACGGCTCGACACCGCCGACGGCCCGCAGCGTTTGCGTGTACGCCACGCCAAGATTGGCACCCGGCAACACCTCAAGCGTCGTGATGATCGGCGCGAGAGAGCCGTCCGTCACGCGCACATTGTCAATGCACACGCCATGACCAAAGCGCGAAGTACCCTCGAAGGCCAAGAAGTAGTTGGTGGAAGGATTGGGCAGGTCCAGCGTGCGCAGGGTCCACTCAGGCACGTTGTTCGTATAGGTAGCCAGTAGCGTCCAGTCTGCCGTTGCGGAGGATTTGACGTACACACGCAACTCATCCTGCTGCGTTGATACGCCGTCAAACAACTCGCGCATATAGTGCCAGAATTCCAGCCGCGGCGTGGCGGGCGCCGCCCCCAGATTGATACCGTTTTTCGTTATCAAGCGGGCCACTTGGTCAATCTTTCGATCATCCCACAGCACAGCGTTACCGGCCCCCTCGTACGCCTGCTCGGGCAGATGGATGCTGTCACCATTGCCGCCGCCATTCTGGAACGCCCAGAGCAGCGTGTTGGACACGGCCTGCTGTATCCACCGCTGCGGCGTCATGCCACCCGTTTCAAAGGTCTCGCTGAACAGTGCCACACGCGGCATCGCGACTTCAAGGGTAAAGGTTTTCACGAGCGGCGGCACAGCATCGCCGACATCCGTGAGCACCACATTAAACACGCGGGTTTCCAAGTTTGAGGCGATTCCGCTGATGACGCCATTGGTACTCAGCGAAAGCCCTTGCGGTAATTCCGACCCCGCCTCCAGCTCGAAGGAGTACGGTCCGATCCCGCCTTCCGCGCTCAAGGTATACTGATACGGCTCTCTGGCGAAAGCGTCAGGCAGTTGGTCGGGGGTCTGCCAAGCCAACGGGTAGTATGCTTCCTCGACGCGGACATCGTCGATCTGGACGCCGTAACCGTTACGCGCGACGCCTTCGAAGCAGAGATAGTAGGTGGCCGAGGGATTCGGCAAGGTGATCGTCTGCTGCCGCCACTGGTTAACGGCTGACAGATACGTCTTCAACAGGGTCCATTCATCCTCGTGCGCACTCTTGTAGTAGACGCGCAGATGATCCTGAAACACACTCTTCGGGGCCATAGCGTGCCAGAAACTAAGCTGCGGGAGCCTGACATCCGCCGGGAACACGATACGCGGCGAGATCAGACGAGTCACACACGGTCCAAAATTGTCCGCGACCAAGACCGCACTGTTGGTGCCGCGGTAGGCGCTCGGCGGATGGGTGGTACCATTACGGTACGTCCAGCGCAGGGAGTTTGTCACAAATTCCTGCTGCCATCCGGACAAAAAACTGGCGGGCGATTCTTCAAACGTTTCAAGAACCGGTACCTGCCAAGCGGGGAGAATGGCAAGATGGAAGGTGTTGGTGTCGGCTTGGCCGCCAGCATCGGTCACCGTGATATCAAACTGGACGGTCTGCTCGGTGTCTGGCATGCCACTGAGCACCCCTGCCTCGCTCAGGGAGAGCCAAGTCGGCAGGGACGAGCCCTCCAAAACACCCCAAGTAAACGGCGTGCCGTATCCCGTTGCCCCCAGCTTAAACTCATACGGCGTCCCAACCCGGCCCGTCGGCAACTGCGACGGCGTTACGATATGCGGCGGGTCCACCTGAAAGACAAACGTCATGACTGGACCGCTGGCGCTAAACCGTTCAGCATTAATCCGTGAACGGGTGCCATCCCACCAGCGTGCGCTGGGTTCTGTCTGGTGGGAAAAGCGGTTTTGATAGCCGGGTGCGGGGTTGCCTTCGTAGTACAGGTCCTCCTCGTCGCCGCTGTTATTGTTTCTTTGGAAATGCCATTGCCCGTCAGCCTGCATCAGCGTACACTCGTAGTTCCTATGCTCGGTGTTGTAGGCCAAACTCTGGTTGTCGCGGTCTCCCAACTCGTCGATATGCCAGATCGCGATACCGGAGCCCGGGATGAGGGCATCACGTCCCTCCTGCTGGCGGTTCTCGAAGAGGTAGTATTCGGTGTCCACACCCGGTTTGACGACGCGATAAAACTTGTTGAAGCCGGGCTCGCCAAGCGTGGCGGTCAAGGTGGCCTCGACGTATTTCCGCCATGAGACCTCTTCAATTTCAGCCCAGCCCGAGGCGTACTTGAGGTACGCGCAGACCTGAACCGGATTGGGGCCGTGTCCGCCCGAGTTCATCAGGCAGAACCCACCGGCGCCCCCTTTTGAATCATAATCATAGTCATAGATGTCGGGATACCCGCACAGCATGTGACCGTTTTCATGGCAGAAGGTGCCAAGTTCCAGCGTCTCCCCGATATCGGTGATCTGGTACCTAAGGATTTTTTTGTCGCTATCGAGATTCTGCGCCCCCACGTCATACAAGCCCCATGAATGCGGCCACAGGCCAAACGACCATCGGCCACCGTTGCCACCGGCGTAAAAGACATTACACGCGACAAGCTCGCCATCGTCTTCTACCGATAATGACTCAAAGGTGGGCAGAATCTCGGTTTCGTAGTTGGGCTGTGCCTTTAAGATCACGATGGCGTCCCTGATCAGGATATTGGCTTGTTCGCCAGCATCCTTGGAGGTGTCACAATAAAAGCTGTGCGGTCTTTCCATGCGGACGTATGCGGTGACCACGTTGGTATAGGTCAATAATCCACCGGACACATCGTAGAAATACTCCTTGACCGAGCCGTTGTTACCGTATCCTGTGTAGCCGTCGCCATTGCAGAACTCATGGACATCCTCGCGCGGTACGACCGCCTCTGCGTCAGGAAAGTCGATCAGCAAGCAGAGCCCGACCTTGGTGCCGGTCGTAGTGAAACCGGGCGGAGCCATCACCGAGATCCCTCCGGCCGCCTGCGCGCGCAGCAGTTGCAACTGACTCTTCCGCTCCCGCCAACGGCGCCGGATCTGCATGCCGGCATCCCAGCGCTCGAACCGCTGCCGCGCCTGCTCGGCGGCCACCTCGGGATCGACACGCAGATGCTGCGGCAGGCCGTTCAGGGCCGGATCATCGCGACCGACCAACAACTGAGTCGGTATCAACTCGGTACCGTCCGCCGACAGCCGCGCATAGGCATAGGCCTTGGTTGCTTCGTCCCATACGACCGTATAGCCTTGATGTTCGAAGACCGCACGGAACTCATCGCCCTCACCCCACACCTCTATCCGCGTGCCGTCCGGCTGCGTGAAACGGAAGGTTTTGGCAAAGGGTGCAGCCGACGCGCAGGCGGCAACCAGCGCCCCCATACACAAGACAGTTAAAACTCTGTGTTGCATCTGTGCCATACCACTCCGGGAAGGGGAGGCGGCTGGCGTTCGACGCCAGCCGCGCCCGTACTACTTTCTCAGCCGCACGCGGAAGAAGCCCTGCGCCGGGTCAATGTCAGACGCCGCCGCCTCGATCTGGCTGGTCAGGCTCTGCACACCGTCCAGACTTACTGTGCCGCTCTGCACCACCTGCCACTGCGGATTTGCCAGGCTCGGCGTATACAGCAACTCGTAAGTCACCCCCTCTGGTGTGAGGCTCTGCGTCGTCGCGTCAGCACTCCTCTCGACCCCGACCGACCATGTCACTTCGGGCAGACCGTTAGCGAACGAGAGGTCGATCAGCCCCAGACTCAGCTTGTCGGCCGGGTTAAGCCCCAGAGCCACCTTGGCGCCGTCGGTAAACCCGTCGGCGGCGGTCGAAGCCGAATTCGCGTCCGACCCCAGCAACAGCTCGTGCAGGTCACCCAGTCCGTCGCCGTCCTGGTCCGTCGTGCCCAGCGCGAGCACCGCGAAGAATCCCGTGCCTGAGGATACGCCGGCGGCCGCCGGATCGTATTCGGGATCGCCTGTCGCACCGGCGGGTGCTGGCCCAATGTGGCCGAGGAAATCACCCGTCGGGTTCTGTTCGTACTCCCAGGCATCCGGCACCCAGTCCTGATCGGTGTCGGCATCCTCGATCACGATGTCCACACATGGCGCAATCGTGCCGTAGTGCACTTCCACGGGACGCGCCGTGTACGGCATTTCCGCGTCAGCACCATAGTAGTTCGCGTAGCCCCACGACTCCCACGGGTCGCGCACACCGTTATTGTTGTGATCAATGTAGGCACGCAGGTAGTAGGGGCCAACCGCGCTGCTCTGCCGCAATCCGTAGAGGCGTGCATTGACAACCGGCGCCGCGAGCGTTGTGAGCGCTGCGAGATCGGTTCCGGCCAGCGTATACTCCGCATCCGGCAGCCCCGTGAACGAGGCTGTACGGTAAGCCTGGACCCTGACGCGGCCCGTCAGCATGGCCGTGGCCGGCCCGTAGTATTTGACACGCGCTTCCGCCGCGCCATATCCGTAGGATTGCATCGGTGCGTTCACGTTCAGACGGAAGACCTTCCAATCCGACCAGTTGCTGCTGGTATTGCTGAACTTAGCGTTCATCGCAATCACGCGCCAATAATACACCTTGCCCGACTGGAAGACCTGTCCGTTCGGCAGGCGCGAATTTGCGTAAATCGGCGCCTCCCAGACGAACTCGCCCTCCTCATTACGCGGGGGCACAGGCATCGGACCGGACTCGTACATCACCGTACCCTGCTGCGAGCCGAGACGAATCTCGAGCGCGAACACCGGGTACTTGGTCTCAGACCCGTCCGGCAGACGCCACCTGAAGGTCGGCCGTGCCGAGGGCACATGCGCACCGCCGATCGGAGCGACTGCCACGGCTTTGGCTCGCGTCGCGTCAAACGTGTTGGTGAAGGACGCAACCGCACCATTCGTGAACGTGGTGGTCTCGCCCAAGAACACTTCGTATGACAGATGTGTGCGGTCCTCTTGCGGATTCACGTTGGGCAGGCCCCAGTCCAAGGTGAGGTCGCCCTGAGCCCAGAAGGAAGCTTCATTCAGCCACGCGTTGGGTGCACGAACCACCTTATCGAAGACCAGCATTTGGTACTGCTTCAGGCCGTCAACACCGGTCCGAAGGATACGTACGCGCTGTTCAAACGCACCACTTGCTTGCCCGTCGCCAAACCCGCCGCCTTCTTCACCCGCCGCCCCACGGAAGACGTCCTCAGAGCGCACACCCGAGGGGATCGCCATCCGCACATATCCCTGCATGTAATCGGTCAGCTCAATGGTGATCTCGTTGCGGTCCCAGCCGATCTGCGTCGCGAAGGGATGAGGCATCCCGCAAGGCTCGCCGGGGTCCCATGTGCCGTTGCCATCGATGTCCAAGAAGGCAAAGAAGTAGTTCTCACCTTCACGGAGGTAACCACTGTCGGCACGGCCCAAGTAGAGGTGTTGCGGCCACACCCCGCTCATCTTGGAGGTGTAGCTGACGGTAATCGTCGACTCTTCGCAATCGATGTACTGATCGCGCGTCACCGTTGAGGGATCCTGAGTCCCTGTCGGCACGATAATGTCGTTCATGTAGAAGGTCAGATCAATCTCAAACTCGCCTGTCAGGTAGTTGATCTTCCCGATCGGAGTTCTAGCGCCCGTAATCGCACCGGAATAGATGATACCATCATGGTCAAAACCGGTCTCCATAGTTTGTTGCGTCCAGCTATCTGTAAAGGCCAACGCGAGGGTCCCAGGCTCCACGTTGCCCGGCGACAATGTCCCTGACACCACGCGGGCCGACCAGGCACCGAGCGGCAGACTTCTCGGGGTTGCCGTACGATCCAACTTAAAGACGGCGTCCGGCGGCCCGTCCATAGAAGGATTATCATAAGCCTGAATGACAACCTGATAGTCTGTCTCATTACCGCTGTTCAGTCTGAGGCCGTTGTAACGCAGCAATGTTTCGACCACCGGCACGGGGAACTCATACTTGTCCGTGCCGAGCGGCTCCAGGCTCGCACCAATGTCAGGGCTGACAGGCACGAACGCCGCGGAGTAACGCGCTTCAGCCCAATTCGACCAACCATCCTCGTCATCATCAAGATGCGGATCGTAAGCCCAAGGCGAGACCTTGTTGTATTGATTTTCCCACGTATCTTCCATGAAGTCATGGTCCGAGAAGATTTCGCCCAGATAGAGCGAGCCCTTCTTCAGGAAGTAATCCGAAACCGTTCGTGTGGTGCTGAACAGGCGCGGATTGACCATGGGATATCCGGGGGTGCTGGAGATCAGATATTCAGCATAATTGCTGAGCCCGTCGCCGTCCGGATCACCGTACGTACCATTTTCGCCTGTTCTGTCGTTCGGGTCGAGCCCGTACAACTGCTCCCACCAATCGGGCATGCCGTCATCATCGGAGTCGGCAGTCTGGACCGGGCCGCTCGGCGACCCCAGCGTGTCGCCGGGCAGGTAACCTGCGGCCAGATCACGCAGATAGCGCTCACCGTTGGACACGCCAGTATCACCCGGATCGCCGTACCAGCCGTTCGCGCCGTTGGCACTGTTGGGATCCAGTCCGTAGAGATCCTCCCACCAGTCGGGCAGCCCGTCATTGTCGGTATCGACAGAGGAGTCCGTCCAGTTGCTGCTGGCCCCCTGGTCATCCCACATCACGTCGGTCTGCTTAGCCCAAGCCATACCCAGCGGCAACAGATCGCTCTTGATCTGAACGTTGGCACCTGCTGTCGGCTGCGAGCGATACCACATCGTGTGGGGATCGTTGCTGAACGGGAAGCGGTTGTCCGCCGGCACACCGGCCGTGCTATTGAGCGCCCAATAGACCGAGCTGAGCACCTGGCCGGACATAGCAGGCAGGTGGTGGACACCGTTCTCGATCCACGGGATATATGAGTACTCCGTGTAGACCTGGCTGTTCACCGAGCTGTAGACGGAATCCCACCACGGCACGGGCACGCCGCCGTTGGGCTTGTTGATCGTCACGTCGGGGCTGGTGAACCCGCGCGGCGCCGTCGCGACATGCGCGGTGCTCGCGGCGCTGAAGAGGTTATCGAACGTGTAGTGGTAGAGCAACTCCGGCATCAACTGCCGCGAATCACCAATCACACGCGAGTAACCGCTGCCGCGCTGCCGCGCGACCGCCTCGCGGTTGCTGAGGAGATCAGCCTTGAGATAACGCTTGCGGTAGTTAGCCCGAATCTCTTCGGTGGTACGGGCGCCGTCCCAGATTCGGACCTCGTCCACGTAACCCTGATAGAAACTGGAGTACACACTCCAATCGGGCAGGGCCTCCGGATCGTTATTGGCCGCACCAACAACGATGACACCGGGCGTTACCACATCATAAACACTCTGTTCAGAGGTACCTGGGGTGGGGTCGATCGCCAGATTGACCACGCCATTGGCCGGCAACAGATCCGTGTCGACAATCTGCTCCTCTTCACCGTTGATCAACAACGTAAAGCGTCCCGTATTACCATCCATGCGGGCCGCGATATGCACCCACTCGTTGATTTTGAGAGCGCGGCCTTCGGCAATGACCATGCCGGTTTCGTCATCGTGCATGCCGGCATTTTCGAAGCGGGCGAAAACACGCCCGGAGCCGCCTTGGATGCCGATCTGGAAGTTACGGCGGACGAACGCCAACGGTGTGCTGAGATCCGACTGCGTATAGACGATAGGACGCTCGATCAGCACCTGTGTGTCGCTCTTGAGGTCTTCCGGTTTGGCCCACAGCTCCACCGTGAAGCTCAGCAACGACCACGGATCGTAGCTGAACCCGGTAAGCGTCTGCGCAGCCGACTGAACACCGTCCAGCCACAGTGCCTGACGGCGGAATGGATCGTCATGATCCTGAGGATCCGATTTGCCGCTGGGGCCCTGTAGCAGTTCGGCCTTATCAGAGATACCGTCGTTGTCCGTATCGAACCCTTCCGTCATCTCAAAGTCAAACATCTGATAGTTATCCGGTAGCATCCGCGTACCGGGCCAGAAGAACATGCGCGGTCCACTAAAGCTGGCACCGTTCGGCCCATAGAAGCGCACCGTCAGACTCTCCGGACTAAAGCCCATGAGCGGGAAGAAGCCGAGATCGGTCATCCAGAGCGGCGTTGGGTCGGTATTAGAGTGCGCCGGCGCGGACGTGTTGGCCAGAAGCATCTCCTCGAAGTTATTCAAGCCATCGGCATCCGGATCAGCATACGGCATACCCGCCAGCCACGGATAGTTCACGAAGTCCATGGGCAGACCAGCGCCCCAGTCGTTGCCGATGAGCAGTGAACCGTAGTCGATGGTCCAACCACCGTTCTGAATGTACGCCCGACCGACGCGGTCGTCCAGACCGCTGCCCAAAATACCCGCACCGAGAATCGGATTGAGGCCGTGGAACATCTCGTAGTAGTCGTCCATGCCGTCCTGGTCGGTATCATGATCACGCGGGTCGGTGCAGATATACCGGTTGGCGTGGCCTACCGGCAGCAGCACCCAGAGCTGCGGGTTCTTGTCACCCCACGGATAGCGGGCGACATCCCACGTATTGTCGACACGCGTGAAGAGGCTGGAAGGATGGAACGTGGCATCGATCGGCACGCCGACCTGAGCCATCCCCGACCTTGAATTGGCGGCGGTGAGGTCGTTGGTCGGAACGTCATAGCGGAAGTGACGCACCGCTTGGACATAATACTCCTGATAGTTCAAGAGACCGTCCTTATCCCAGTCCTCGCTGGCGTCAGCGACGGTACCGTTCATGCCGTCGGTGATCGCTCCGTCGGAAGCGGCGGGGTACGTACCCGTGAATTCAACCTCAAAGGCATCGGGCAGGCCGTCCAGATCGGTGTCCATCGAGCAGGGGTTCAGCCCACCGCCGACGATACAGGTCGAACCGTTGTCGACCGGCGTGCCATACATGAAGGCGCGCTCGGCGGCGTCGTTCAGCTTGTCGCCGTCGGTGTCTTTCGCCCACGGATCGGTCGGCCAGAACTTGTTGATCCAGTTCGCGTCAATGGCGGGGCGCGTGATCGAGACCGTTGCCAGCCCCGCGCCGTAAAGCGCCGGGTTCGCATAGCCGACCACCGAGTCCGTACCCGCGAATTCACGCTGGACCGTGAGTCCGTCGCCCACCGGATCTCCTACGTCTGAATCGTTATCGCCGTCTTCAGGCGACCACGGCGAGATGCCCATCTCATAGGTGCCAGGACTGCACGCAACATAGAGTTCCCAGCCGTCTGGCACACCGTCCATCCGCGTCGCGGTGGCGTCCGTGTCCGGCGTGAGCGGATGGGTTGACCAACGCGCCCAATCAGCCGTCTTTTCGGCGATCCTACGGGATCCGCCGATGCTCTCGCCCGCTCCGGCAAGACGTAGCTCGGACATGAACTTCATCAGCAAGTATTCGTCGAGCGACGTGAAGGGACGCGTGTTGGCCGCATCGCTTTCAAGCCAAGCGCCGAAGCGCTCGAAGCCCGGCGCGCTGCTGATCTCGGCCCAGCCCTCCGGTACGGGATGGTTGCGCGCGTAGTCCGGCATGCGCCCGACCGAACCGCACCAAGCCGTGCGCGGATCAAAACCAAACTCGTGATAGACCTGGAAGTGCAGGATGAGCGCATTGACCGGGACCGCTTCGACATCGCCGTCCAGATTCACGCCCGTAACAGGGCGGCCCACGGCGATCGGCGTGGTTTCGTTCGTGGAACCGTAGCGGTACCACGTCGTCAGGTTGCCGTCGGCGTCCTCCAGATAGGTCTCGCCGTCCAGCGCGGTCACCAGATCGCGCTTCACCACCGAGATGGCCATATAGTCGCCGTCCGGATTGTTATAGACGGGATTAAGCGCATCACGGGCATCGGTCGGATCGAGACCGCGCATGATCTCCCATCCGTCGCATATACCGTCGCCATCAGTATCCCAGTGGATCGGGTTGGTACCGATGACCATCTCTTCGAAGTCGGTGAGCCCGTCACCATCAAGGTCACGCTCCTCAAGCTTATCGGTCGCCGCGACGAGCGGGTCGAACTTCAGATAGATATCCGTCCACGGGATCTCTATGCCGGTCGCGATATCCAACGGATTGTAACGCACACCGTTGATTCTATTCACCAGCGAATTGTACCAGAAGAAGTACTCCCAACCGTCCGGATAACCGTCGCCGTCCGTATCCTCCTTGGTCGGGTCGGTCGGGCGCTCGGCACCCTTGGTCGCCGGTTGTGTCTGCGGGCCGATCAGGGCACCGGCCGCCTCTTCTTCAGGCGACATGTCATCGTCCGAACCGTAATCGATCCGGTTCAGGCCGGGGTGGAAACCGCGTACTTCCAAGTAGGCCGTGAAGGGCCGTCCGACGGTTCCGAACACATTCCCCATACCGCCGATGATACCGCCTTCGTCAGCCGCCGCCCCCGGCAGGAAATCGTTATCGCCGTTGTAATCGGCTGCGTTCGCCATATCGCCGCCGACCAGCGCGGGCAGACCGTAATAGTTGGCGATGAGATCGGGAATGCCGTCATTACTGATGTCACCGCAGTTGTCGGAGGGACGCCATTCGCGACTGAAGATAGCATCCACTTCGAGCGCCTTAGGAGCCGGCGCGTTGCCTTCGCCACTGGTCTCACCACCCTCAGGAAGGTTGACCAGCACGCTCGGCTTCGCGACGGAGATGAACGCCTGAGGCCCCAGTGCCTCGGTAGAGCCACGCCACACGTACACGAAGCTGTCGTACTGCATCTCCGGTCCGTTCGGCTGGCCGAAGGCGGTCTTGCCGGGAAGGCCCGTCACCCGGGCGATATAGTTCGTGACCCGATAAGGCACAATGTTGCCATCGCCGTCAAATGACGTCTTGTAGGGTACCGCCACAAGCTCGGCGGAGGTTGCCGTCGGATCATAGCGGAAGTGGTAAACGTTGTTCTCGATGTAGCGGGAAGCCGCGTCCGGCGAGAAGATCATGCCGTAGCCGAGGCCCGGTGCGCTGGCGTAGTCGGCGCCGATGATCGGTCCGATCGGCGAAACGTTGACCTGCTTGGAGGGGGCCACGCGGATCTTGAAGTAGACATCATCGCGCCCGCCGTCCTTGTCTTCGGCAATCACATGGATGATCTTGTCGCCGACGCCCGTGTAGTTATGGACGACACTGCCGCTCTTGCCGTACACGACGGTGGACGAACCATCACCCCATTGCCACGTGACGCGCATGTTGGTGCCGGAACAGTCTGGCTGCACATCGTTGATGTTCCAGTAGAAGGCATGGTCGGTATCTTGGGCGATGGTATAGGCCACGGTGGTTCCGTGAATGTCCGACGCCACCGGCGCTGTAATCACGGGAGCCTCATTCAGGACCTGCACAATGGCGGGAGAGTAATTGCCGTCGTAAAACGCGACCGCTCCGGGCGTCGCGATCACGGAAGGCGTAATCGTGAACCCGTAACCCGCCGATCGGTCAGTGCCGTCCTTGATGTCGGCGATATAGACCTTCTGCTCGCGGACCTGACCGATCATGCCGGCAGGGAAGACCACCTGGTCTTGGATCAAGGTCAGAGTGCCATTGACAGCCGAATTGCCAGGTGCCACATCCAACTGTACCGTCACGGCGTTGGTGTATGCCGACGTGAGTTGCACAACGATATAGTCCTTCTCGCCTGTGTTCGGCTTCTCGGAGATAGGCCCGGGAGGCGGCAGGATGCGGACCGCAGGCGCACCGGCCACATAGACATAGAACTCTATTTCTGAGGAGCCGCCATCTTTGTCTTCCGCACGGACAGTGACGGGGTAGACACCGGGCGTCGTGAAGGTGTGGGTGATCGAACCGATGGCAAAGCCGTTTCGATTGGAGACAGCCAACGCCTCAACCTCGGAGGTGCCGTCACCGAAATCCCAGTAGGTCCTGACCGGATTGAGGTCGGCGTTGACGTCCGCGACCTCAAAGGGGAAGACCTTGGGCACCGAAGCCGGCACCGAAACGTTGTTCGTGATCTGGCCGACGCGCTGACCCAAAACGCGCGTGACAATGGGCGGTACGTTTTCGATCGGCACACGGCGCGAACGCGCTGTGAAGAATCCGAAAGCGGCCTCATTGGTGATGACCGGCTTGAAGATAAGGTTGCCTCCACTGCTGAGGCTATTGCCGTCCAGAATTTGGAACCTCAGGGCAACGGAATTCGTCTCGCCCTGCCAGATTGGGATCGGCCCCAACGTCTCAAAGACCACGTTACTCTGGTCGGCGGGCTCAATTTCCAGCCGGACGTAGACATCCTCGGGATAGTCGCGTGACAGCCCGAACGAGACCTCGCCGATGCCGTTGGTCTCATCGAAACTGGGCCGACTGAGCACCGGTTCGACGTAAGGCGCGGGCTGGGCGGGGGAGGCGTTCACCGTGAAAACGACGGTGGATGAGATGCCGCCGTCCTTATCCTTGGCGTACACCCTGACCGTGTAGGTGCCGGGGCTCAGATACATGTGGGTGTGCGTCCCCGAGGCACCGACCTGCACGACATCGGCGGAGCCATCGCCGAAGTCCCAAATGTTGGTTATACCGGCAGCCACGTCGGCCGCAACGTCCTGAATCTGCCAGTCGAACGGGATGTTCCGCATGGTGTACACGTTTCTGGTCGATCCGTCGACCGGTATGTCGAAGGTCGGTGCCGCATTGCGGATCTTGATCTTCGCCACGGACGGGGTGTTATAGAAATGGTTGCTGGCGGCTGCCTCAAGGATTATCGGCGTGATGGTAACCCCTGCCGAACCCGTCAGGGGGGTGCCGTCGGCGGCAGCGAAGGCGATCGCAGCCGACTGGGTCGTGTTACTGGGAATCACGACCGTCTTGGGAGAGGCGTCAAACGCGATATTGCCGGCATTGGGCGAGACATCCAACTGCACCGTGATGTTCTGCGGATAAGGTTCAGAGAGCGTGACCCACAGCGGCTCATCCATCGCGCCTGATTCTGTGAGCGTCACGTAGCCGAGTTCGTCCGGCTCTAGCGAGCTGTCGAGGGCGATACCCACCGTCGGCGGCGGGGGCGGGGTCACAGTGACCGTCTTGGTGACATAGTTGGTGACGCCGGGCGTCATGGTCGGCACGGGGCTGAGGTAGATGAGCGTCGTTCCTTCGTTCTGACCGTAAATACGGAAAGCGCGCTCGCTTTGCCCCGGTTGCAACGTCACCGCCGCCGAGGGCTGCCCCGGCTGCTGCTCGACGATCCGAGCGATGTTGGTGTTACCCGACCACACGTAGAGCGGCACGGTGTTGGAGACCGGCTGGCCCGACGTGGTCCGCACCAAGCAGTTCAGTCGCGTGGTGGTCTTCTGGACCTCCCAATCCGCATGCTCGAATTCGACCGTCTGCAGACGGACGTTGGCTTTGGCAAATGTAGGATCGGCATTGACCGGGCTCTGGACGAAGCGCCAGACAACATTACTGCCGGACGTATTACGGATGGCCCATTTTTGGTTGTTCAAGAACTGATAAGCGTCACCTGTGCCTGCGGCACCCGCGCTGCCGAACAGCGTCATCGGTAGCGCCATGTCACCGGGACGCACCGTGTAGGTGAACTCGAGGTCGGTCTGCTCACCGTTGATCGCGCTGATACCAGACAACCTGGCGTACGTCAGCCCCTGTCCGGTCACGATCCGTATCATGAGCGGGTTGAGCGTCGCGTCAAGCGTCTCGCTACCGCCGCCGATATATACCTTGTCGAAATTCCCGGCGAGGCTGAACAACCGGATACGGAAGCTCACCGTCTCACCGGGCGTTGTGATCGGCGTCATGTATTTGGGGTCGCCCTCCTCGTATTTGAAGATACGCTGGATGTCTCCGTAATCTTGCGCCAAGGCCGCCGTGGCGACCATCAACATCCCGCAGGCCGCGAACGGAACCGACAGCCTCTTAAACACATTTTTCATGCAGCTCATGTTCATGCGTATTCTCCTGATTCTCAACGTAAATCAAACGTCGTCCGGAACCGCCCGGCGCAGAAAACCTACTCCTTTTGTTGCCCCTGTGGCGTCGCCGGAACCGCCCGGCCCTCCGCCACCGCCTTCACGTCGCGCGCCTCAGCCTCCATGCGTCGGCGGACCTTTTCCCGCGCTGCCTGCATCGCTTTCTTGATCTCGGCCATTGCGCGCTCGTTCTCAGCCTCAAGCGTCTTCCACTCGGGACGCTTCGCCAATTCTTTTTTAACTGCCTCGTCATCGGCTCCGGGCGGTAGCGACGCGCGGGCTTCCGCAATCATCGCCTCCATCTTCTCGACCACCACCGAGCGTGCCGCTGCCGCCTGGGTCTGTTCACGGCGGCTCTCGACCAACGCTTTGACGTAAACGGGGTCCTGCATGCGATTGGTGATGACGGTCTCAAGAACGGGTTCGGTGCTCTGCTCCCCCTGCCCCTCGCCCTGTCCGGCGCGGCGCTTGCAGCCCGCCATCACCGTTAGCAAGCACACGAAAAGCATTGACACAGTTCGGGCCTTGCCCGCGCAAACCGCCCGCTCGGTAGCACCTGTCATGCGTTTTCCACTCAAAAACCCAACCATAACCGTCTCTTTCAGGTCAAATCAAGGCGTCTGCCTCACTCCGCTAAAATTGATGTGCATACAGCCCCGTCATTTTTCGATGGTAGCACGAGATAAACCGGACGGGCAAGGCCATTTTGAAAAAAAAACACTGCCACGAAAAAACGCGAAAAAACTCCGCGCGCCGCGCCTTTCGGATTGCATACTCCCGTAGGCATGCGTTATAGTGGACACACTTATGGCTGAGGACCGAACCAACAACGTCGCCTCCGGGACCCTCGTACTCGCTGACGGCGAAAACCAAGAGAACCTTTTCCGCGTCCGCCGCACCAAGCTACTGGTGATCAGCGGCCCGCTGCAGGGACGGGAGTTTGTCCTGAACCGTGACACCTTCACGATCGGCTCCGGCAATCACAACGACCTGATTATCGAAGACTCCACCGTCTCCAAGCGCCATTGCGAAATTGTGGTCGAGCAGTCCGGCTACCTGATCCGTGACCGCGACAGCACCAACGGCACTTTTGTCCAAGGCGTACGCGTCTCCTCCGCCCACCTCGCCCCGGGCTCCGAAATCCAGCTTGGCAAGACCCGCATCGTCTTCTGCCCGCTCCAAGAGGCCGCTGACATCCCGCTTTCGCGCAACGAGGCTTTCGGCGCCATGCTCGGCCGTTCGGTGCCGATGCGCCGCATCTTCTATCTGGCCGAGACCTACTCCCCCGCCGACGTGACCGTCATGATCACCGGCGAGACCGGCACCGGCAAGGAGATTCTGGCCGAGGAGATCCACAACCACTCCAGTCGGCGCGACAAGCCCTTTATCGTCATCGACTGCGCTGCCATCTCCAAGGAACTGATCGAAAGCGAACTCTTCGGTCACGTCAAAGGTGCCTTCACCGGCGCCAACGCCGACCGTCAGGGCGCCTTCGAGCTGGCCGACGGCGGCACCGTCTTCCTCGATGAGATCGGCGACCTCTCGCCCGACCTCCAGCCTAAGCTGCTGCGCGTGCTCGAAAAGCGCGAGATCAAGCGCGTCGGCTGCAACAAGGTGCGCAAGATCGATGTCCGCATCATCTCCGCCACCAACCGCAACCTCGCCAACGAGGTCAACGAAGGCCGCTTCCGCGAAGACCTCTACTACCGCCTCTCAGTGGTCCATCTTGAGTTGCCCCCGCTGCGCCGCCGCCGCGAGGACGTGCCGCTACTGGTCAAAAAGTTCCTCACCGACCTACACGGCGAGGACGCCATCAACCAACTCGCAGACTTCGACAGCACCATGGACGTCCTCAAGCGCCACGAATGGCCCGGCAATGTGCGTGAGCTGCGCAACCTGATCGAGCTGGCCTTCTACAGCGAACGCCGCCCCGTGGACCTCAGCGCCTTCCTCAGCCTCGGCAGCCTACGCGCCGGACGCAGATCTGCCGAGCCCGAGGTCAATTTCGTGACCGACCGTCCCTTCAAGGACGCGAAGAACGACCTGATCGAGGAGTTCGAGCGAACCTACCTCAACGACCTGCTCGCCCGCAACAAGCAGAACATCTCGCGTTCCGCCCGTGAAGCCGGCATCGAACGCGCCTACCTCCAGCGCCTGATCCGCAAGTACGGCATGCGCGATTAGCGACGC
>Ga0255347_1001871_pt1 | contig 31698 bp, 39 predicted proteins | sample wastewater_treat_2_FD_192479 | JGI IMG/M metagenome (GOLD analysis project Ga0255347, IMG submission 192479) | Wastewater microbial communities from Lulu Island WWTP, Vancouver, Canada - plant24 | ecosystem: Engineered > WWTP > Wastewater > Unclassified | place: Canada: Vancouver, British... | reverse complement strand
CTGGTCCTGGTCTCGTCGGCCAGGCGGCGGAGCAGTATCTGGTCTGCGTCGGTCTCTACCAGGATGATGGTATCCGGCATCAGCTCCCGCAACACCCACTCCGGGAGCCCGGGAAGGAACCCCCTGGGAGTCTTTACCGATGCGTGGGTATCGATGAGCACGTTCCCCTCCTCGCCTGCCATGGCCCTGGCAGCGCTTTGCTGGAGGCGTTTCTGCGCGTCGCGCGGCAACTTGCGCATCTCATCGCGGTCACGCGCCAGGCCCTCCTTTAGGGCGGCTTCGTACATGTACGTGCCAAAATTGAGGGATTTGTAGGTGATCCCTTTATCTTCCAGGCGTTTTAACGCCCCGGTCACCACCGTGGTCTTGCCCACACCAGGCACACCGGTGATGATGACTCTCCTTCCGCTCATTCTTACTCCTTGCCAAAGAACGTCCTCATGAATGGGTACATTTCCATGATCTGCTGGCTGGCGATCTCCTCGTACAGCCGGTACGTGATGCTCACCGTGAGCAGCAGGCCGGTCCCGCTCACCGAGCCGATAACCCCGAAGAGGTTGGCAAAGACCGACAATACCCCGATAAAGACGCCGCCGATCACCGTGACACGGGGGATGTACCGGTCCAGGTATTTTTCCAGGACCTGAGGGTTCCTGCGGTACCCGGGGATGGACATGCCTGAAAGCTGGATCTGCCGTGCCACGTCTTTTGAGTCCATGCCGGCGGTCTTGATCCAGAACAAGGCAAATATGGCCCCCCCGACGACCACCACGAAGATATCAATTCCCATGCGCAGCAGGACCTCCCAGGGGGCATGTCCAAGGTCATGCACCCACCACATCCACTGGCTGGGGCCATTGATGGGAGCCAGGTACCACATCAGCCCGCTGACAGGAGTCGAACCCTGGAACGTTCCAAGGACGGTAATGCCTACGTTGTTCAGGAAAAGCCCGATCATCTGGATGTTTGCCTGAAGCACACGGACCAGGATCATCGGCAGGACGCTTGCATAAATCAGCTTGACCGGGAACCGCGCCCGTGCACCCCTGACCTGGGCATGGGCCAGGGGTATCTCGATCCGGGTTGATTCAACGTACACGATGATGAGGAAGATAGCGACGGTGGTGATGAAGGCGATCAGGTCAGTGCTCATGTACTGGAGGAAGTTGGCGCCGTCAACAATCACCGCCACGATGCGGGGGAAAAATCCCACCGGGTAGGGGTCGCTCACCGGGGCCCAGTTGATAAACCCGTTGATGATGGCCTGGGAGATGCCGGCGATGATGAAGAGGCCTACCCCCGAACCGATGCCCCACTTGGTGACCACCTCGTCCATGAAGACGACCAGGACGCCACCGACACAGATCTGCAGGAAGATTATGAAGGAAACCAGGAAGAGGTTCCCTCCAAAGAACATGTCGGCTATGGCCGCGTCAGGGCGAAGGAAACCCCCGACAAGGTTGGGGGCGGCCTCGATGATGATCATGACAAATATCAGAAGCTTCTGCAGCCCCATGTACTGGATCTGCCCTTTCATTTCGCTGGTTTCTATGTGGATAAGGTCCGCGCCTTTCAGGAGCTGCAGCACGATGGATGCGGTGACGATCGGTCCGATGCCGAGCTGGATCAGCGAACCGTTCGCGCCAGCCAGGAGAGCACGCCAGTAGAAGAAAATATCCTGGGAATTCGGGTCGAGGCCGAACAGGGGGATATTGGTAAGTACAAAATACAGGATGAGGATGCCTGCCGTCCAGATCAACTTGTTCTTGAAGTGGACATGCCCCTCAGGGCTTTTCACCGTGGGCATCGCTGCGAGCAGCGGTTCCATCCGGTCCAGAAGTTCTCCCATGTTTCACCCCGAAAAGAGGTCAGATAACCAGGATCTGGCCACCTTTCGCCTCGATTTTTTCTTTTGCCTGGCCCGAGAACGCGCGCGCGGAGATCTGCATCTTCTGAGTGACTTTTCCGCCGCCAAGTATCTTATCGATACCGATCTGATTCGCATGGATGACAACGGCATCCCCGGCCCTCGTTGCCCGGCCAGAGGCCAGGAGGTCATTCACCATCGCATCCAGCCTCCCGATGGAGATGGTCTGCACGGGTGAAGTGGCAGGGTTCACGAATCCGTGCTTGCCATTGTGGACCTCCCCGTAGAGGAGGTAGAAGGAGAACCGGTGGTCCCGGTGCCCGGCCCTTCCCCGGCCGCCCCGGTTCCCGGCCCCCCGGCGGTTCTTGTGGGTCCCGCCCCCACAGGTCCTCGAGCCACGGAACTTCGATCGCTTGTTTACTGGCATTTTTTACCTCATTTTGTACAGGAGCTCGTTGATCTCTTTCCCGTAGTAACCGAGGGCGCCGCCCTGAAGATAGGTCCGCTTGATGGTGCGGTAGCCCTTCCTGGGGGGATGGAGCCTCAGCACCGGCTTGACCCCGGGGATATCAGAGAGGCGCGCCTCCCCTGATACCAGGGCCCTGGCAAACTCCGCTATCCCCTGGTACGGGGAATTTTCCCTGACGAACTCATCGGTAAGGGGGGTGTTCCCCTCGATGCGCCCCCGTGTGCGGAGCAGCGTCTCGATGGTTTCCGGGTCGACCTCCCCGTACGCCACGAAGTCCTTTACCTTGCGGATCATCCCCAGGTACTCGGGGGTATCCGGAATCAGGACACAGTGGTTGATGTGGTGCAGGCGGAGCATCTTCAGGGTGTCCCTGATGTCCCGCCGCGTGTTGACCACCCCTCGCACCTGTACGATAGCGTACATCACTCGGCTCCTCCCTTGCGGATCATGCTGGTCGCCTTCAGGGCATTGAAGGTGGCCTTGGCAAAGTTGATGGTGGTCCGGGTCTGGCCGCGGGAGAATGTCCAGGCATCACGTATCCCGGCCAGTTCAAGGACTTTCTTTGAGATGTTCCCGGTCACGAGCCCGATCCCCTGCGGGGCCGGCTTGAGGGTAACGCGGACGGACCCTGCTGCACCCTCCACCTCCATGGGGATGGAGTGCGTCAGGTTGCAGCCGCATTCCCAGCTGCCGCATCCCCTGTGCACCTTGATCACCCGGGTCTTGGCATCAGCGATGGCTTTCTTGATGGCGTCTCCGACCTGGGCATCCTTGCCCTGGCCAAATCCAATATACCCATTGCGGTTGCCCACCACCACCACGGCACGGAACTTGACCCTGCGCCCGGAGTCGGTCATGCGCTGCACCATGGTGATGTCCAGCACCTCGTCCTCAAGGTCGGGGAGGAAAGCATCCACTATCTGAGGCTCTTTGATGGGCCGCCCGCTCTCAAGCACCTGGTCGATGCTGGTTATCTCCCCGGAGGCCACCATCTTTCCGAGCCCCGTCAGGGGGACCCATTCCTCTTTCTCGTATGGCATTTACTCAAGCTCCTTCATGATGGCGTCCATGGTCTGTTCCACGGTGCGAGCGATGTCGCCCGCCCGTCCCGGTGAAAAGGCTGCAATATGGGCCCCTTTTACCCGCTCGTCATCCGGGAATATTCCCGCGCTGTGCGGTACATCCAGGCCTGCTGTCACTGCGCCCTTGAGGGCGGCAAAGACCCTGGCCCCTTTCGAGGCCCTGTGCAGGCCGATATCCAGCACGGCGCTCTCTTGATTGGCATTCAGGGCCCTGACCGCGAAGAGCGCCCCCGTCAGGTACGCCGCCGGGGTACTCGATGTGGACCCTGTATACCCGTACCTGGCCAGATCGCCCGAAGTGGCAGAGACGAGGGTGCGGTCACCTGCCGGGTCGGCAGTAACCAGCTGGACGATGATATGGCGGTTGCTCTTCCTCACCACCATGCGGGGACGGGCGGCCACCACCAGTTTCATCCTTGCATAATAGTTGGTCCTGCCCTCCTTCCGCCTTCGGAAGGGGACAAAGTAGCGTGGTCCGGTTGCCATCTACTTCGCCCTCCCGGAAATGTTGCCCAGGTGGGCCTTTAAATGGGCCACGCTCCGGAACTGCCCGCCGGCCGCCTGCCGGTACAGGATGCGGTAGAGGTGCCGGTTGATCTCCCCGCTGTCCCGCAGTTCGCTGAGGGTCTTGCGGAGGGCCCGGATCTTCTGGATCCACTGCCGCTTGCCGGGCCTCCGGGCCCCAGCCGCGCCCCGCCGCCGCCCCGGCCCCCGGCAGTGCCCGTAGGACCTCCTGGCCGTCTTCAGCCTGGCCCGTCCGCGGCTGTTGCCCCGCACCTGGAAAGCCGTGATTGCTCCTTCCTCGACGAGCCCCCGGAGGTCCTCCCGGGAGATGGCATTCTTGATATCACTCAGCCGCTCGGGATCGAAACGCACACGGTGCTGTCCGCACCCGAGGATGGATGCGGCGATCCGCCGCTGGGAGGAGATATCAGTCATTCTCCTTTTCCTCCTCGACAGGTTCTTCTGCCGGCGCGGCCCTGATCTCCTTCGGGTTCAGGACCTTTAAGCCGGCTTCCAGGGCTTTTTCCTGGATACCGGCGCGTTTCCGAGCTCCCACGGCCGCAGCGATCCTTATGGCATGGCAGGAAGGATCGAGGCCTGCAAGGTCTCCGGCATGAAAGACCCTGACCTCGCAGTATCCGCTGGGATGAAGGCCCCTTACTGCGCGGGGGCTCCCGTAACCCGGCGTGGGGAGAGGCCCTTTGGCTTTTTTGTGCCTGCGCTGCTTGTGGTGCAGACCGCGGGGCCTCCTCCAGGCATCCTCCAGCTGCTTTTTCTTCCCTGTCCCGTCACGTTTAAAGCGTGCCGATTTTTGGGCCCGGGCACGGATCAGTCTCTTTGTGTTTTCAGCCATCCCCTTTCACCTCTCCACGAGGTAGATGCCGTCCTGAAAGATGCGCGGGTCACGGTTCCGGATCCGGGTGGCATGCTCGATGTTCGCAGAGGTCATGCCCACGAGCTCCCGGTTTATCCCACTCAGGACGACCTCGTCGCCGCTCACCCTGGCCTTGACTCCAGGGACGATATCGGCATAGCGGGCCTTCTTCTCCCCAAGGAAGTTGTGGATCTCCAGGCGGTTGCCGGTAATCTTCAGCTGGATGGGGAAGTGGCTATAGACCACCTTCATGTGGTACTCGAAACCGCTGGACACCCCTTTGCACATATTGCCGGTGTGCGCAGCGATGGTTCCCACCATTGCCATGATCCGCTTGCGGTCCGAGGCAGTGGTGATGACAAACTCATCACCCTCAAGGGCCATGGCGATCTGGGGAAACCGGAAGTTCCTCTCAAGACGTCCCCTGGGCCCCTCCACTGAGAGGACCGGTCCGTTGAGCTCCGCCTTTACACCCTGGGGGATGCTCACTCTTCGAACGGTTGCCATGGTCTCCTCAATATACATAGCCCAGCAGCTCTCCTCCCACGCCCTGCCGGCGGGCCTGTTCGTGGGTCAGGACTCCACGGGAGGTCGTGAGGATGAGTATGCCGAAGGTCTTGCCAGGGAGGAACTGGGTCTCCCAGTATTCAAGCTCAGAGAGCTGCACCGAATAACGGGGCGAGATGGCGCCGCACTTGTTGATCCGGCCATTGAGGTGCACCAAAAACTGGCCTCCGCGGCCGTCCTCGATAAACTCAAAGCCATTGATGTACCCGGCCTCCTGCATGATCCGGAACATGGCGCCGAGCAGCTTCCCGGCAGGCTCGATGATCACTGACGCCTTGCCGCCGTCTGCCGCGTTCTTGAGGGCGCACATCCCGTCTGCTATGGTATTTTGTCTTGCCATATGCTCGCTCCCTCTAGTTCATCTTCTTAAAGCCCATCTTCTGCGCCCATTCCCGGAAGCACTGGCGGCAGAACATGATGTGGTACCGCCGCACCAGGGCCTGCTTCCGGCCGCATATTTTGCATTCGTTCGCGCCGCGGCCAAACTTTTTGGTCCTTTCCCCGCTCATCAGAGCACCTCCACCTGGTAGCGCGCCTTTAAGAACGCGATGGCATCGCCAGGGGTGACTACCTGCGACGCAGGCAGTTTCCGCTGCTCGATGTGCCTCCGGGCAATGCGAACGCCCCGCCGGGCCAGGACAACGTTGACGTCCATGCCATAGATCCCGATCTGGGGGTCATAGCTGATACCGGGAAAGTCGGTATGTTCCTCGATGCCAAAAGAGAAATTACCGCGCTGGTCGATCTGGTCGTGGGATATGTGGCGATCGATGGTGTTAAGGGCCGTGTTCAGGAATTTTGCCGCCTGCTCCCCGCGGAGGGTTACCCTGCAACTGATGGGCGCACCCTTCCGTATCCCGAACGTCACGTTCGTCCTCTTCGCATTGCTCGTGACCGGGGCGTTCCCGGTGATGAGCTTTAAGAGGTCCGTAGCCTTGGTGAGCTTCTCGCCGGCCTCGCCGACGCCCATGTGAACTACCACTTTCTCCACATAGACCTGGCGCATGGGGTTCTCCTGGTTCATTCCTCGATCCCCCACTCGGCCATGGCGGGCTCTTCCCGGCCGACCATGTAAATGTACTGGTCGATAGTCTCGAACCGGCTCCCGCTCTTCTCGTCCACAAGGATGACCCGGTTGGGCACGCTCCCCGGTATCTTCTCTATCCCGGCAATCCGGGCGATCTTGCCCGAGTGCTTCCCCCCGATGACCATGGCCATGTTGCCCACGGCAAAGGGGAAGTGGTCCAGTATCTTGAACCGGGTCTCGGGCTCGAGAGAGAGAACGATGGAGTCTCCGGACTTGTACGTGTGGTCCGCCAGGACATTTGCACCGAACCGGAGGTTGAGCTGCACCCTGCCTCCGGGCACCACGGTCTTGTTGGTGATCTTGGCCAGCCGGGACTTTGCCGACTCGGCATCGATCTCGATGGTCTTGTGCCTTCCGTTCTTGTCTCTCAGGATCCGGTAATGCTTGCTCAGGCGAGGGATAGAGATTATATCAAAGATGCCGATGCCCATCGCCGGGTTGCGGCAGGGCTTCCCATTGATGATGACATCCCGCTGGAAGAGGATCTGTCTGACCTCTTTCATGTTTGCGGCATAGTGCATCTGGTCCCGCAGCCATACCGCGATAGGCATAGCATTGGCATTGTGCGGGCCTGGCGCTGTCTTGGTGATAAACTTGGCGGTCTTCTTGGCAACGTGCCAGGAACCCGGGGCGTTGAGGCGTTTCAGGTGATCGGACATTTATCGTCCCTCCCCGATCCTCTCGGCCCGTTTCGGGTCCTTCAAATTCAGCTTGGTGATCTGCACGTTGGATGGATCCACCGGCCTGGGCATCTCAGTGCCATCAGCCTTCGGCTGCGACACTCCCTGGATAACCAGGCGATATTTCCTGGTGTCGATGGAATCCACCAGCCCCTCCGTCCCCGTGGATTCCCCGCGAAGCACCTTGACGGTATCACCCTTTATTACCCGCAGGCTGCGGGTTTTGTACTGCTCCCGGAGATCGGGGGCAAGGGAGGCATGGAGGAAGCGGCTCCTGATGTGGGGCGGCGCATTGTACCTGGCTTTTCTCTGTTTCCTGGGTTGTTTACTCTCGATACGCACCATCGGGCGCCACCTCACACAATTGTCGTGGCCATGGATCCGATCTTGGGGAACCGCTCCGCTACTTCCCTGGCCACCGGCCCCTTGATCTCGGTCCCGCGCGGTTCGTTCTTCTCGTCAACAACCACCATGGCGTTGTCCTCGAAGGTGATACGCATACCGTTCGGGCGGCGGATCTCCTTCTTCTGGCGGATGACCACGGCCCGCACCAGCTTGCGGCGCATGTCCGGGGTGCCTTTCTTGACGCTCACGGTGGCGATATCGCCGAGGCCCATCTTCGGCTGCCGCCGGCGGACCCCGTGGTACCCGAAGACCGAGACGATCTGCACCTCGCGGGCCCCGGTGTTGTCTGCACAGGCCATCCGGGTCCCTGTCGAGAGAGCCCGGGGGGTGTTCGACTGCTTTGCCTTCATGATGGCTGCACCTCCACCACGACAAAGGTGGTGGTCTTTGAGAGCGGCCTGCATTCCGCGATTTTGACGCTGTCGCCTACTTTCGCCTGAACGCAGGGCGGGTTGTGGGCATGTATGCGGCTGTTCCGCTTTGCGTAGCGGTTGTATTTGCCCACGTAGTGCAGGTAATCCCGCTCTACCACCACCGTTCCCATCATCCGGTCGCTCACGACTTTACCGGTAATCACCTGGCCGCGTACCGGTAAAGTGCCGTGAAACGGGCAGTTTGCGTCCATGCAGGCCTGCTCAGGCTGCCGGACGCTTAATCCGATGTTCTTTGCCATACTTTTCCTCTGGTTTTGTGCTGCACATTGATCCGTTTCTCAGGTGCCATGACCAGCACGGAACCGTCTATCTCCACCAGGACACCATCCGGGAGGGTGACCCTGAACCGTGTGCACCGTTTCTGCACCCGTTTCCGGCCATGTTCTCCCCTGATGACCAGTGTGTTCCTGGTCTCATCGATGATCCGCCCCTCCAGCCCTGCAAGGGCAGGATTGCTGGCCTCCACCACCAGAACGTCCAGGCCGATCAGTTCATGCCGAATGACGTTCCGGGGAGAGATCATCACCCGCGTCTCCTTCTGCTCTGCTCGGTCATGATGCGGGCGATGGTCCTCCTGATTTCCCGGATGCGTCCGGGGTTCTCGGTGGCGCCCCCGGCGCTGACCTTGCCGTAGTGCTGGATCAGCTCCATCCTGAGTTTGTCCATCTGCTCGCCAAGTTCAATGTCTGAGAGCTCGCTGACCTCTTTGGCCCGGAATATTGCCATGGTTACCTTCTCCCCAGCAGTTTCTCCTCGTTGATCTCCTCCGGGAGGTCATCCACGGGGAGGTCGTCATCCAGGCCCGCCTCCACGTCCTCGCCCACATCGGTCACCTTCATATCCTTCTGGACCTGGCGGGCGGGGGTTTTCGGCACCTTTACTTCGAAGTGGTCGGGGATCTTTGCTCCGGAGGGGATGATCTTTACCTGGACGCCGATGACGCCGAGTTTCTTCACGGCAACCGCAAAGCCCTTCTCGACGATGGTATTCACCGGCTCGCCGGAGTGCTTGATGTACCCGGCGGTGAACTTCTGCACCCGGGCGCGGGCGCCGGTGAGCTTGCCGGCGATAACGACCTCGCAGCCCAGCGCCCCGGCCTCCATGACCCGCCGGATGATGCTCTGGCCGGCTTTCCTGAAGTACCAGCCACGCTCGAGGGCATTTGCCAGCCGTTCAGCCATGATCTGTGCGTTGAAACTGGGGTTCGGCACCTGCTGCACCTCAATCTGCGGTGACTCAACGGCAAAACCCGCAGCCAGGTCCTGGGTCAGCTGGCGCACCACTTTGCCTCCTTTCCCGATGACGATCCCCGGCTTTTCGGCAAAGATGGTGACCTGGGTCCCGAGCGGGGTCCGCTGAAGGTCCATGCCGCCGTACCCGGCACGCTTGAGCTCTTTCTTCAGGTGCTTCTCCACCCGGGCACGGCGAACTCCTTCTGCTACGAATTTCCTCTCGACCGCCATTACTGCACTTCCCTGACCACGATCTCGATGTTCACCGTCTCCCTCCGCTTGGGTGTGGCCCTGCCCATTGCCCGGGGGAATATTGCCCGGAAACTGCGGCCCCGGTTGGCCGAGACATGCACGATCTCCAGCTTCCCGGTGTCCAGTCCGATATACTCGGCGTTCTTGTGAACCGATTCCAGCAGCCGGATGTATTCCTGTGACGCTTTCAGGGGATACCGCCCGGCGTCCCATCCTTCCAGGCCACGCTTGTGGGCAACGTTCCGGTTGAACCTGCGGAATGGGATCGCTTTCTTCCGCTCTTTCACCTGCTCCAGGTAGGAAATGGCATCTCCGGTACGTTTGTGCCGGATAAACCTGGCAATCTCCATGGCATGCTTAGGGGAGATGGCCAGTTCGTTGGCTTTCCCCCGGGCGAAGTTTTCACCCTCATATTTCTGGGAATAGCGTGTTCTCGCCATGGTTCGATCACTTCAGCGGCACGTACTTGCTTGACCGGGTTGCACCGATACCGGCGCTCCCGTGGCTCACCTTCTTCCTGGTCAGGGCGAACTCGCCCAGGTAATGGAAGAGGGCTTCCGGCTGGATCTCCACCTTCACGTACTCCTTGCCGTTGTGGATCTCCACCTCTTTTCCCACCATCTCGGGCATGATGATCATGTCACGCAGATGGGTGCGGATGGGGGCCCGCCCCTTGCGGAACTCAGTGAGGAGGTGCTCCTCCCCCCGGCTCAGGCCGCGGTGGATCTTGCGGCGGGCGCGGGCAGGCATGTGCGCGATGAGCTCGGTCGTGCCCATCTTGCGCAGATCGTCCAGCCTGAAACCGCGATAGGTGAACTCCTCGCGCCGTCTCGGGAGCCTCTTCTGTGTCTTCTTCGCCATATCTTCTCCTCACCTCTTTGATAACCCGGTCCTTCGCGCCGCCATGTGCCCGACAGCCCTGCCCGGCGGAGTCCCGCGGGCGATAGTCTTGGGCCTTCCGGCATGCTGGTGCCCTCCGCCCCCGAAGGGGTGGTCGATCACGTTCATGGCAACACCCCGCACGCGGGGCCAGTTCGTGGCGCTGTTCCGCATCTTGTGATGCTTGTTCCCGGCTTTCACGAAGGGTTTCTCCCCGCGGCCTCCCCCGGCGACGATGCCGACCGTTGCCCTGCAGCGCCCGTTGAACCACTTTGTCCGGCCGCTGGGCATCTGGACGCCGACGCGGCCCTCGGACTTGTCAACCACTACTGCCTGCACGCCGCCCGATCGGACGAACTTGCCGCCATCGTTGGGCTGGGCCTCGATATTACAGATGAACGTCCCGGTGGGGATAGCCTGGAGGGGGAGGGTATTCCCGTTCCTGACTTCCCCGTCAGGCCCCCATGACAGGGTGTCGCCCACACCGATGCCCTCGGTGACCAGGACATATGCCCTGGCGCCGTTCTCCAGCCTGACCCGGGCGAGCGGGGCATGCCGTGCAGGGTCATGCTCGATCTCCGTCACCGTGGCGCGGATAGTGGCGTTGCCACTCTCAACGTGCCGCAGCGCGGCCTTGTAGCGGTGGGACGGGGCCCGGTAAACAGGGCCTCCTTTCCCCCTGCTCTGTGTGGTAATGCGATGTCCCATATTCCCCACCTACATGATCCCGAGCCGGCTGAGGATCTCTTCAGCCGCCTTTTCGTTCGAAAAACTCACAATGGCCTTCTTGCGGCCGTCCATGGTCATCATGGTGGACACATGGGTGACCTCCTGTTCGAAGGCCTTTTCAATCTCGCGCTTGACCTGCAGCTTTGTGGCGTTCCGGTCCACCAGGAACTGGAGCTTGTTCTGCTTGTCGAGCACCATCATGGCCTTTTCAGTGACGAACGGATATTGAAGCACCATGGTTACTGCCCCCCCAGCCGCAGGAGCGCACTTTCGGTCCAGACCGTCAGCCTTCCGGCCTGGGTCCCCGGCGCCAGGAGCTCGGTGTTCAGCTGGTCCACGGTGGCAATGTCCACCCCGGCCAGGTTCTCTGCAGCCTTGAGCGGCCGATCGGCGGTGACGATGAGCAGGCTCTTGCGCTGCTTGTAGCGGCGGCCCCTCATCTTCCCCCTCCCGGCCCGGACTTTCCTGCTTGCCTTGGCGCGCTCAACGTCCCCGAGGACGCCGGCTGCATCCAGTGCAGCAATGACCTCGCTGGTCTTGCCCAGGTCACCGAACCGGTCCTCGAGGACCACCGGGACCGGGACCGAGAAGACGTGCCCGCGGGCCCGGACCAGGTCCTCGATGATGGTCGCGGCCAATGCGGATCGGAAAGCTTTCTGTTTCTCTTTCTTGTTGATCTCTCGCACGATGACCTTCTGCACGAGCGGGGGGTGGGCCTCTCTCCCACCCTTTGCCTGGGGGATCTTGGCTGCCCTCGACCCGCCCTTGATGCGGGGCACCTGGGCCACGCCGCGGCCGGAACCCCAACTCTGGGCTGACGAGAGGATGCCGGCATAGGGGTTTGTCCCGTGCGGCTGCCTCCGGGTGCTCTGCAGGGCGATGACTGCCTTCTTGATCAGGTCCGGGCGGTAATCCTCGGAAAATGCAGGGGGGAGTTCGATCTCCCGCGCCCCTGTCCCATCAAGGGATCTCACTGTTGCTTTCATCGACCGTTCACCCCTGCTTGCTCTCCACGCTCACGAACCCGATCGCCGGCTGGCGGACCTGGTGCTCACCCAGGCGGATGGCCGGGCGGATGCGGATGAGCCGTTTTGCGGGTCCGGGAATAGAGCCCTTGATCAGGACGTATGGGTTCTGCAGGACGCCATAGTGGAGGAAACCCCCCGCCGGCGTGATCTCTTTCCCGTCCTCGCCAATCTTCAGGATCCGCTTGTTGAATTCGGTGCGCTGCTGGTATCCCAGTTGTCCCATCTGGGGCACCTGCCAGCGGATGTGGTGGGGATTCCAGGGCCCCAGGGTCCCGACATGGCGCTTTTTCCCTCCGCGGGAGTGCTTGCGCTTGCGAAGCTTCACTCCCCAGCGCTTCACCGGTCCCTGGGTGCCCTTGCCGGAGGTGACCGCCGTAATGTCGGCATATGCCCCGGGAGCGATGACCTGTGAGAGGGTCACCTCTTTTCCGAGGAGCCCCTGCAGGTACTCGAACTGCTGGGATACCGTGCCGCCGGCCACGCGGGTCTCCATGATCTCGGGGACCTTCTTGGGTATACCGCTCACATCACCGGGCAGGGTGTGCATGATGGCATAGATCTCCTTTACCGTTCCTGAGGCAATTCCGTCCAGGATAGCCTGCTTTGCCGCATCACCCTCGGATTTTTTTGGGAGTGTTATCCGCCTCGAGAGTGCAGGCTCCAGTTCTCCTGCCCAGTACTCGGTCATGGGGCGACGGCCATAGGTATCCCGGGTATAGGCCCTGATGGCAGCGACCTTCATGGCAGGAGTCTCCACCACGGTGACCGGGACCATGATGTCCTTTCCCTCGGTAGGACTGTCCTTATGGTCGTCCACCATGATCACGTGGGTCATGCCCACCTTGTAGCCGGCGAAGCCCTGGAGCATCGGTGATCCCTCGTAGGCAGGCCAGGACTGGTAGTGGGGCACCTGGCTTTTGGCCCGTTTCCTGGGGCTGAATGCAAGAGAACCTTTTCTTGGGCTGTTGATCTTCGGCATGGTCAAATCATTCCTGATCAACGGTATGACATGCAGCTTCGGGTGAAGACTTGCATTATACCGGTTTTGCGATTATTTTAGCCCATATCGGCCGATTACGATCCGGAGATGAGTGATGCTACCCCTGGTCTTTCACATGCTTTGGGGGCAGATGACAGAATGCTCCAACAGTCGCATTTCCTGTCCCCGATGGCCATCCAGGACCTTTCCTGTTCCGGGCCACCGTTTTCCGGTATCGGGAACCTTCCTGATCGGTTGCCCACTGCCGGTATTACCTGTCTCGCAAAGAGATCCTGAACCGGGCACATATCCGCGAACGGTGCGGATAAGGGCCGCCAGCATGGGCGTCCACCCTTTTTTGCGCCTATTTCAGATCCACCATGTCAGCCGGTTGTGATCTGCTCACAACTCCCTCAAGCGGCCCATCATTTTCTGGGCCACGACCTCGGAGAAAAGCCCTGTTCTTCCACCCCAAAGGGCGGCGAACCCCTGCCTTCTCCTATAGGCTTGCTATATGAATAAGCCAGAAATGAATATAAAGATATGCTATACCCGCACGGAAATGAGAATAATTATCCAAAATACAGTTCTCCCTCATCATTGATGTACACGTCCACATCCTCCTTGACATACCGTGCCTTGAACCGCTCGGGGGCGGAGTCCCGGAGCTTGTTGATAAGGGAGATGGTGTCGTATTTTACTTTAATTCCGATTTTTTCGGCTTCTTTGTAGATGTAAGAGGCTACCTCGAGGAGGTCGGTCCCGGCCTTGATGGTACAGAGGTGGTTGGCATCAAGGGTGTAAAGGAACTCCAGGGTCTCCCTGGCACGCTTGATATTCTCCATGGCCGATTTCTCGATGGTGCATACATTCGCCTTGGAAGTCTCAATAATGTCGGCGATCTGCTGCTGTGTAAGACCCTGCTTTCGATAGCGCAGAACTTCCTTCTGACGACTGGTCAGCAGCCCATCTTTCATATGAAGACGGTATGATTAATGTATTTAAACACTTTTCGTTAACACCGTGTGTTGCCCCACTCTCAGGGCTCGGGCGGAGAGCTCAGGTGACTGCCGATATAGATTGCCATTTCTCGTATTTTGAGGGTCTTTTCAAATAAAAATGAGATTTCAAAACGTTTATATCTGCCCGGGCAAATAGTAACCTGTTATCACTTAAAAAAAGAGGTGTTTACATGGTAGTGAAAGTAGGAGTTGCCAAACTGGGCAACATTGCCAGCGGCGTAATGGCGGAGCTCCTCCTGGACGAGAGAGCCGACCGTGAAGACATGCAGACATTCATGGCCACGAGCGGCACCAAGCTGGAGCCTGCAGACGTCGACCGAGTTGTCAATAACCTGATCGCCTACAAGCCCGACATGGCCATTGTAGTATCCCCGAATGGCGTGCTCCCGGGTCCAACCGGTGCCCGTGAGCGCCTGCTTGCCGCCGGAATTGCCACCCTCTTCATCACCGATGACGTGACCACCAAGAAGGAATGGGCCGATATCAAGGACGGGAAGTTTGGTTACATCATCATGAAGGGCGACGCCATGATCGGGGCCCGCAGGGAGTTCCTCGACCCCGTGGAGATGGCAGATTATAATGGAAACCTCGTCAAAGTCCTCTCGGTCACTGGCGCGTTCCGCAAGCTGCAGACGGCCCTCGACGCGGTTATCGATCAGGTCAAGGCCGGGAAGAAGGGAGCGGAGCTGGTTTTACCCAAGCTCATTGTGACCTCGGACAAGGCTGTTGAAGGAGAATTTTCCAACCCCTACGCCCTTGCCAAGGCCCGGGCAGCCTACGAGATTGCCCAGTCGGTGGCCATGGTGAACGTGAAGGGCTGCTTCATGACCAAGGAGTGGGAGAAGTACATCCCCATCGTTTCCAGCGCCCACGAAATGATGCGTGTCGCCGCGCTGCTCTGCGACGAGGCCCGCGAACTGGAGAAGGCCGGAGACGGTGTGATCCGCAAGCCGCACAAGAAAGACGGCGTAATCGTCTCCAAGACCAAGCTGATCAGCAAGCCCGAGTAAAAATCTTTTTTATTTTTTTTCTCCCCGGTAGACCGCCGCCAGTTCTTCTGGCATGGTCAGGATGACCGGTTCCTGGTGGATCCGCTCCATGAAAGCCGAGTCGCTTGTCGAGGTGCTGTTGGGATTAATACGGGAGATTATCGAGGCAAAGGCGCAGAAACCGTTACCAAGTCGTTGCCTGTCAAAGAATAGCGACATGTTCAGCGCGTGGGTGCCGAGCCGGCGATAGAGGCGCATCACCTCCAGGAGGCCATCGGAAAAAAGACCGATGTAAGGCTCGAAATCTTCAAGGGTGGAGACCGGCAGGACAGCCCTGACTTCCCGTTCCCCGAGGGGCACTGCCTGGGCCAACCAGCAGATCTCCTCGCCAAAGAGGAAACGTTCTCGTCCCTGCCGCTCCCGCTCAATGAGTTCAGCCCAGTAGCTTCTCCCTGTTCGCAGGAGGTGCAGGTAGCCTCCCCTGAGATATCGTTCTGCCAGGACCGGGGGCCTGCGGTCTACCAGTCCCTGCAGGTGCGGGTGCCCGATGCTTGCACCCGCCGAAGGGAGGTAGTTCCAGTTGATGCTTGGGTACCCGCTGACACCAGACAGCGATGTAACCTGCCCTTCCAGCGCATCCCGGATCTGCCGGGGCTGGAAAGTATCGACCTGGTGGCCCGCGGTTATCACCGTTACCGTGTGCCAACCGGCAAAGGGGAAGAGGTTGGGGAACGTGATGCTCTCCCCGACCCGGATGCGGGTCCCGTCGGGAAAGGTCGGGGTGACCCGCTCGACATCGGTGGGGCAGAACGGGCAGGCGTCCGGGGGTGGCGGAGGTACATAGGCGACGTCAAGCCCGCGGTTGAGCCGTTCCCGGGAGATCTTGCACCGCAGCCCGGAAATATGCTCTTCACGATACTGGAGGACTTCTTTTCCTGCCGGGACCTCGATGACCGTGAACATGGCGGGCTCCTCACACCCACATGGATGGGTCCTGTTATTTAAAATGTGGGAAAAAAGTGGTGATCCGGGTGCTCCGGAAGATTCAGACGATATACTTGCCGAGCAGGCGGATCGAGTTGGTCATGTCCGGGCCGAGCGGGGAGCCGAAGATGATCTGGGTGACTCCGGCCTTGGCCAGGTCCTCGCACTTCTGCTTCACCACGTCCGGGGTCCCGGCGATGGTGAATGCATCGATGGTCTTGTCATCGACGTTCTCGCCCGCGGTCTTGAAGTCGAACTTGGCAAGGGCGCCCTTTATCGTGGCGACCTTGGCAGCATCGAGGCCGTGGCGTGCGATGAGGTCCGGCGGGGAGCCTGCCGCGATGAAGGCGGCAACGATCTTGGCAGCGTTCCTGGCCTTCTTCTGGTCCCGGTCGATGGACATGGCGGTGTAGGCGCCGACATCGAAGCCCTTCTTGCCGACCTTGTCACAGGCGGCCTTGATGATGGGAATGGCTATCTGGAAGTCCTTGGGGTTCGAGGCATTGATGAGAGCCCCGTCTCCGACTTTCCCGGCGAGCTCCAGCACCTTGGGGCCCTGGGCTCCGATGTAGACCGGGATCCCCTTCTTCCCGGGAAGGGTGACACCCGTGAGCTTGGCTCCCTGGTACTTGAAGAACGTGTTGCCTGGTTTGGAGATTTCTGCACCGGTCAGGAGCTCCCGGATCATCCCGACAGCCTCTTCGAGCCTGGCGACCGGCTTTTCAGGCTGGATCGAGAGCTTTGGGAGCGTGGAGAGGTCCCCGGGCCCGATGCCCAGCGTTGCACGGCCGTCCGCGATCTCGTTGAGCGTTGCAACGAAGGAGGCGATCGCCGCGGGGGTATCGGTAAAGGAATTCATGATCCCCGGCCCCATCTTCAGGGTGCTGGTTGCCTGGGCGATTGCAGCAAGAGTGGGGTAGCAGTGGCGGTTGTTGTAGTGGTTGGTGATCCATGCATAGTCAATGTCCTTGGATTCTGCGAGTTTGCAGAAATTTACGACCTGCCTGACATTGACTGACCCCGGTACGAATTCTATTCCATAGGTTGTCAAGGTTCTGTTCACCTCAGTGATAGTAACGGATCGCAGAGTTATATACATTATGATTTTTTGGTCAGGTACGAAGAGGTTCCAGGGAATGCCCAGGAAAATGGACCGAAAATGAACGTCTGATTGGCAGGACGGCATCACATTCCGGGCAAGGCGCACTGGGCTTTCGCGGGTATAGTTACGGATTCGTCCCGGATCCTCCGGGAAACGGGCGGATAAACATCGGCATGTATCAAATCGGGCGGACCGGAGGGTTGCGATTGTAAAGGACGAGAGGCTTCCCCGGCAAACCGGAATTTTTTCGTGGACCAGGGGTCCTTCTGCCAGAATTCATTGCGGAATCCTCTTACGCTCATCATTTGCGAAAAACCGCCTCATCATAAGTGCTTTAAGATAGCAACGAACAATAACATGCAGGGAACACGGGGGTAATCCCCTCGAATAATGGCAGAATATCTTCGCAGGCGCAATGGAGGATTCCCAGGGCATACGGGGATGCATAAAACCAGGGAAAGATCCTCTCTCCCGGGATTTCCAGATTAATGGCACCAAAACTTCCCTGGCGCCAGAGACGACTTCTGCCTTGAGGCGAAGCAAAGAATGCGGATTCTGGTCGTGGGTATGGGTGGAGCGGGCTGCCGGATACTGGAATCGCTCTTTCACCATGACCGGAAATCGATGCCACGCTCTATTGACGGGATCGCCCTGGACCGGGACGCAGATGCCCTCAATTCCCTCAAGGTTATCCCTCCCGGCCGGCGCCTCTTCTTCCAGCCGCTCGACCCGGAAAAGCCTACAGACCTCCTTGCCTCGGTTCCAGCCGAGGAGGTCCTGGCCAGGCTCCATGCCATGGACGACGGGGATATCGATGCAATTTTTATCTGCGCCGGGCTCGGAGGGATTCTGACCGATGCTGTCAGCGAAATTTCCGGGATCATCAGGAAGGGCATGGTGGAGCCGATCTTCGGGCTCTTCACCCTCCCATGCCGGAGCGAGGGGGCAACCGCCGGGATCAGGGCGGTGGACCAGCTGGACCAGCTGGCCGCATGCCTCGACGGCGTCATCCTCTTTGACAACGACCTCTGGCGCGGGAAGACCGCAGGCTGGGCGAGCCCGCCCGCCGCGACCCTCGCGCCGGACCTCGACTTTTTCATTCCCCGAAGAGGGAATATCGAACCGGAGGACCCGCGACTGAAGGTGTTCTGGAGGATCAACGAAGTCATCGCCCAGATGATGACCCTGCTCCTCCAGGCCGGTGAGCACAGCGAGCGGAGTCCTGATGACCTTCCCGAGGTTGTCCTGGATGCGGGGGAGATCCTCAACACCATACAGGGAATGCACTACATCTCGATCGGGTATGCCTGTGAACCGCTCCCGGAGCAGCCCAGGGGCATTTTGCGCCTGATCCCACGCGGGCTGCCCGTGGATGAAAGTCATAAAAAGGCCCAGCGTGTGGTTGACCTTACAAAAAAAGCCATATTTGATGAAATATCGACCCGGACAAACCTGGAGGATGCAGAAAAGGCCCTTGTCCTCATCAGCGGTCCTGTGCAGGAGATGAGCATGCGGGGTTTCATGACGGTGCGGCGGTGGATTGACCGGACCATCAGGGGGTTCGAGCTTCGTTCCGGGGATTACCCGCAGGGCCAGGCGAGGTCCCTGGCCGTCATCGTCATACTTGCCGGCATGCAGACAATCCCCCGGGTGGCAGAGCTCCGCGCCCTCCGGGGCGGTGCCCCGGGAGGAGATCCAGAAGGGGGGGACCAGACGATCGTACCAGGAAGCTGCCCCCCTGGAAGCAATGCGGAAGATGACCGGAGTGACCAGGCGGCTTACCCGATACCCGGAGAAACGGACGGAAACGAGCCCGCCCCTTGATTGTACGGCAGTCTTCACCCGCTGGACTGGATCATCCGGGAAAAGGGGACATTTCCCGCTCCTATCTCGGTCCTGATGGGAATCCCCTTCTCAAAGGTATTCGCAACGTAGTTCATCCCAGAAAAAGCCACGATAGATAAACGGTAGGGGTCGGTGACCAGGTTGAAGACCGAGGTCCCCATGGCCACCGGGAAAATGAAATCCGCCTTCCGCATCTGTGCCACCACCTCGCGGACACTGCTCTCGGCCGCGGCAGGGACTTCCCGCACATTTGCCAGGCCGGTGCCGGTGCCGGTAGCGGCCACGGTGGAGAGGGAAGTGAGCCCTGCCGTGATGAAGAGCAGCAGCGGGTCTATTGTTGTCCCCCGGTAACCGATAAGATCAACGAACCTGAGGGGCTCCCCGTGCTCCATCGCCAGGCGGCCCCCATAAGCCATGCGCACCGGGATCCCCCTCCGCTGGAATACCCCGTCCATGGTGATGCTGCAGATGGTCATGAGGCCGGCACTGCCCGGAGGCACGCGGGAGTCCCGGTCAATAATACGGTACCCTGGGTAGAACCCGCAGCGGGCTGCGATGATTTCGTCAAAAGCCGACTTGACCTCATCGAGGCGTTCTTCCGGGACGATGGAGAGGTTGTAGGCTACGTCGCCCGTGCTCGTCACCGGGTCAAAGGTGCTGCGGAACGCGAGCCTCTCCAGTTTGGAGATGATAAAACCGATCCGGTCCCCGACCAGGGCGCTCTCTGTCTCCTCCAGGCCGAATGAGGTGAGGATTCGCCCCATATTCCCAACTTTCTCGGTAAACCCCATTTCATCCAGGTACCGCAGGTAATACTGCACGGCCCTGTCAGAGAGAACAAAACCCCGTTCGGCCATGATCTCGGAGAGCCGTTTTGCCCCCATGGGTTCACGGTGCTCTTTTAAAATCCGGAGGATTTCTATATATTTTCGTTCTGTCCTGATCATTCATCTCGCCTGCACAATCCCGCTGCTGTCCTGATATCGCCCCTCATAGGTACATCCCCCGCCCGTCACCTCGTGGAGGATCATCTGCACTGCCCGGTCGTTCCTGCGGAGGGGAAGATGCCCGGCACCCATGTTGACAAGGCAGAGGGTGAGCTGCCCCCGGAATCCAGGGTCCACGAACCCGGCAGTGATGAGAAGCCCCTGCCTCCCGAATGACGAACGGCACCTCAGGGTGGCCGCAAGATCAACGGGAAGCTCCACCCATTCCAGGGAGTTGACCAGGGTGCAGGCCCCGGGGGGGAGGATAAAGTCCCCCCCGACCCGCAGGTCATAGGACGCAGGCTGCTGGCATTCAGCGCTGTAAGGCCGGATGACCAGATCTCCCTGCCGGCTGTCCTCTCCGAGCCGCCGTACCATCTCCGAGGACGAAAGGATCATGGCTACAGATCAATGCTTTGGAGAATGCTTAATATCTTATCATACCAACCGGTGTGACGGATCCATGGGGTAGAGGACATCCTCTTGGGCTTCGGACCCAAGGACGCGGGTTCGATTCCCGCTGGGTCCGTCCTGTGCGGCAATCGTTGTGGCTGGTTTTCCACCGGGGCCCAGTTTCTCCCAGAGCGGCGGATGCAAAGGATTTTTTAAAAAAAATTTGATCCGGACAGGGGGCACTGGATCCCTGGTTCATTCAGAGCCGGACCCTGCGTCCGCCGCGCCCCCGGGAGCGCCCACGCCTGATGAACAGGACTGCCAGGACAATGATGGCTGCAATGGCAATTATTCCACCGATGAGCATCATGTTGGTGCTTCGTTCCATGCGAATGGTTATTGTGGTCGCATTCGGGGCATTGACCGAGGCTGAGAGCATGGCGGGGTTGAAGCCCTCTTTTGCTGCGGTGATGTTGTAGGTGATATTCAGCCGCAGCCTGGCTGGGACTTCCCCCGACGGCCCGGTCGTGCCCAGGACCCTGCCATCGAGGGAAATTTCTGCTCCGGAGACGGGTTCGCTCCCCTCCATGGCTGCAATGGTCGCATTCACCTTCTCGAACGGGAGCGTGACCGTGATCTCCTGGCCCTGGGCGGAAACTTTGAGGGCCTGGCGGGCGGTGACGAACCCTGGGTGCCGCACCTCGAGCTGGTACTGCCCGGCGGTGAGGTTGCCCAGGAGGAGCCGGCCGTATTGATCCGTCATGCCCGACATGGCCCTGTCCATGAGGACAGCGGCACCCTCGACCGGTTTCCGGTCTTCATCATATACCGAGACGAAGGCGCTGTAGGGTGCTTTTTCCAGGGGGATCGATATGAAAGCATCCTCCTTTCTGACTATCTGCTGTCCATTGAAGTCCTGGTACCCCTCCTTTTTCACCTTCACCATGTAGACCTTCTCCCTGGGGAGCGGGAGGGTGAGCAACCCCCTGGAATCTGTCAGCCCGCGGTCTACCCCGTCGACCAGGACGCGGGCATCGGGAACGGGCGTACCTGATGCTTCGTCTTTTACCATCACAGAAAAGCGGTCATCCCGGAGGAGCATGTACTGCACGGATATGCCCTCAATGCCGATTTCCACCGTGTCGGCCTGGGACCGGTAGTTCCTGGCCTGAACCTCAACGTTATAGACCGATTCGGACCTCACCGCGAAGCTGGCCGTCCCATTGGCATTGGTCAGGGTTGTATTTCCAGCCCCTTCACCCGAGACGACAACCTGGGCCCCGGAGATAGGTGCCAGGGTATCGGCATCATGGACCGAGGCCACGAAGGATATACTTTTTCGCAGGAGCTGGACCAGGACCGTGGTGGTGTTTGGCCCGATATCCCCTGTCCATTCGTCGTACCCGAGCTTGGTCACCCGGACCGAGACGCTGTTGGTTCCGGGATGGGAGAACTCGAGGATTCCCCCCGCCTCGGTCTTTCCGACCAGCGCATCATCGACAAATACCGAGGCCCCGCTCAGGGTAGTGACATTCGGATCTTTCTCATAGACCTGTACGAGAACGGTGATCCCCTGTGCCAGGGTGGCGCAGATACACAGGGAAAGGAGAGCAACGAGCACAAATCCCCGGGTTCTTTGCATATACACTGGTATTGGCTTCCGGCTATAAGAGGTGATTGGTTATTTCTGGTTTATCGCTCTCCATCTTGTTCAAAAAAGAAAATTTGGGGTTATTCCCACCGGGATTCATGGGGGACGCGATCAAGGAGCATCCCTTCCACCAGCACCGGCATCAGCTTCCGGCCCTCCTCAATAGCTTTCTGCAACCGCCAGCTCCGGTCTGCATATATGGTGAAGATGGGCTGTCCTTTTTCAACCGCGCTCCCTTTCTTGGCATGGAGGAGGATGCCTGCCCCCCGGTCATGGGGAGCGCCTGCAGATCGGGCCAGGCTGATCAATGAGCGGTTATTCAATTCGACAACATACCCTCCTGCCGGGGCGTTGACCACGAACTCGTACTTCCCGGGGTGAATGTCCGCGGAAGTCACCTTGGGATCCCCTCCCTGGATCTCGATGATCTGGCGGAACTTATTGAGCGCCTCCCCGCTTTTCAGGATTTCGGCAGCCACCTGGGCGCCCATCCCCCTGGCAGCCTTCCCTGACATCTCCAGGGCCATCCCGGCTATGGCAACGCTCTTCTGCAGGAGCGACCCCGGGCCCTCCTGGCCTTCCAGGATGCGGAGCGCCTCCTGGACCTCCAGGTTGGGGCCGATGCTCCTTCCGACAGGCGAGTCCCCATAGGTCAGGGCGCACTCCACCTGCATGTTCAGCCGCTCCCCGAGCTCGATGAATTCGCGGGCAAGCTTCCGGCCTTCCTGGATGCTGGTTACCTTTGCGTGGGTGCCAACCGGGATATCAATGACCACGAGGTCTGCCCCGACCGCGTACTTCTTGGCCATCACGCTGGCAAGCATCTGGCCCCTGGCATCGATGCGAAAGGGATACTCCTGGATGATGATCTTGTCATCCGCCGGGGCTATGTTGGTGGCGCCCCCCCAGACGATGGCACCGCCGACCTTGAGGGTCATCTGCTGCACCTCCATGGCAGAAAACTCCACCGGGGCCAGCACCTCCATGAGGTCTGCCGTGCCCCCGGCACCGGTGATTGCCCGGGAGCTGGTCTTGGGGACCCGTAGCCCGCTGGCAACGAGTATGGGCACGACCACGAGCGTGATCTTGTTCCCCGGGACGCCCCCGATGGAGTGCTTGTCAACGATGGGATGGGTATGGAAGGTCAGGCGGTCCCCGGTATCGACCATAGCCCGGGTAAGGTGCTCCACCTCGTTCATATCCATGGTATTGATATAGCTGGCCACGATGTAGGCCGTAAGCTCGGCCGGGGTCAGGTCGTCATTCACCACGTCATGGATGATGGCATACGTCTCCTCCTTGGAGAGGTGGACGCCGTCCATTTTCTTCTTGATATAGTCAAGGGAGGCGGGACGGGTGGCCATCCTCACCTCCACCGGCTCACCGTCGGCAAGGGAGAGGCGCTCGTTCGTGACCCGGTAAATGCCGATGGTGCCCTGGGGGATGAGGGAGGTGGTGGTGTCCACGAAAGCCGCGGCTGAAACGCCCTTTACTTCATTCAGGACCTGCACCCGGTCCCCGCAGAGAACCCCTATGCTTCTTGCGTCCTCGATGTTGAGCAGAACTTCGCGGGTCCCGATATCGATCAGTCTGGCACTGAGCTTCATAAGCCTTCATCCTTCCAGGGGCTCGCATCTCAAGAAAACGGCTCAAGCGGCCGGGATTGGGCGAGCTCCTGCATCACTACTGGAATCGCCAACCTATTATTGGTTTTTGCCGCCTTCTGGGGAACTGGATGAAAACCAGCTGGATCGAACCGGTCCGTTTCAAAAAAAGTTGGGTTTTGGTGTTCAGTGCTTGCGCACGATGAGGAAGGCAACTGCTCCAAGGCCGATCAGGGCCACCAGCGCACCGAATCCCGGAGTCGTGGGGGTCGGGGTGAGGGTCGGGGTCGTCGGCACGGTGGTGACAACAGTCGTGTTCACCGGGGCAGTCGTCGGCACGGTGGTCGGGACGGTGGTGGGCTTGACCTCAACCACGTTGAAGAGCGCGGTCGCGGTGGTGTCCACGGTCACACCGGAAACCTTCACGATGTACTCATCGGGCTTGAAGGTGGTGGTGTCGACCGGGAACGACCAGATGTTGAAGCCCTCGGTTCCCTTTACAACCTTTACAGTGCCGGTAGCGCCACTGAACTCTCCGCTCTGGGTCTTCTGGGTGGGTGCGAAGGACGAGGACACGACCTCGACCAGAAGTTCATCGTCAACGGCGAGGTTGGTGGTCCCCGCGATCGTGAACTTCTCTCCGATTTGCTTCTCGGTGACCGGGTTGATCTTGATTGAGGGTTCCTCAATCAGGAACTGCAGCTTGGTGTAGGTGTCGTCGACACTCGGGTTGTCGAGTGCGGTGACCAGTGCCTCGGCTGCATCGGATCCCTGCAGGCTCCCCGGACCCTCGAGGGTGAAGATGATGTTCTGCTGACTCTGTATTGGATACGGTCCGATTACATACCGGTACCTGTAGGAGCCTTCAGCCTTCGGATATACATCGAGCTTATCGTTGTACATCGGGTGCTGGACGACTACGAAGTACTGGCCGCTGGCCATGTTCGAGGTGTCACCCTCGGTAATCTCCTTCTCGAAGGTGCTGTCGGAGTTGACGCTCTCGGTGTCGTACAGGACATAGTTCTTGCCCATGACCCAGATAGCAACTCCCGGCGAGGGCTTGCCCTCGGCGTTTCCGCGGACGTAGAACTTGTCACCGCGTGCTACGGTGGACTGGGAAGCGGTCGCGACAACGAACGGCTTGCGGATGATGATGGACACCGTTGCGTACTGGGTGTTAGCAAGGTTGTTCTTGTCATTCGGGGTAGCCACGGCGTAGACCGTGTAGGTCCCGGCATCGACATTCAGGTTGGCGGTCTGCCACTTGTACTCCCAGGTGTTGTCGTCCAGGACATCCGCGGTGGTGAAGGTGGACTCCACTCCATTGCTCACGCCGAGCCTCGGTTCTGTCAGTTTGCCACCCTGGGACGGCAGGTTCGGGCCGGTGATGAAGAGGAAGACCTGCTCGGTCTCGGAGTTGGTGCCGGAGAGCTTGATCTCCTGCCCGAGGAAGTAGCTCTGGTCGCCGGCGGCAACCACGGTCACGGTCCCCTTCTCGACCTTCACGTCGACTTCGTCAGACTTGTACGCCGTGCCGTCGTAGCGCTCTACGCGCATGGTGTACTTCTTGTCCTTGGTCGCCTGGCCGGTGGTCCATCCTACAGTGATAGTTCCGCTGTTGGAGGTCTTCGCCTTGGCATAATACCAGACACCATTGTCGGGGCTGGCAGGCACGTCCTGCTTGATGGTGCGCCCGGCACCGCCTTCATAGGCATAGCCGCCGATGGTGTAGGGGCCGCCGATCGGGTCGGTGCTCACGTCTTTCTGGTCAGCAGCCAGCAGCGGGGGCTGGTCCTGGTCGTCGCCACTCATCTGCCCGGTCCCCTTCACCCAGATGTAATACTCGGTGTTGGGCCGGCCGGTGATGGTCGTGGAGAACGGGTTGCCGCGGACGACGACGTCCTTGCTTGCCTCGATCTTCACGGTGTCGGAAGCGATGGTGACCGTCTGGGTAGCACTGATGGTCTTGCCGGTGTAGTCGGAACCGTCAGGGGCCTTGTAGTTGTCCTTGATACGGTTCAGGTCCAGCTCGACGTATACCGTGTAGGCACCCGCCTTGTAGACGCGGGCGTTGTTGATGTCAACGGCTCCGGTGAACCATCCCTTTCCGTTGGTCGGGGGGTTCTGCCAGTAGTAGAGCGAGCTCGTGGGGGCCTGGCCGGTCAGCGGAGTGCTGATCGTGGCGTTCTGCCAGAGTGCAGTATACACGGTACCATCAGCGGTCTTGACGCGGATGTTGGCAAAACCCGGCTTCATGGTGGTCGTGTTGAAGTCAGCCCTCTTGGTGACCGAGTAGATATTGCTCTCAACCCTGAAGTTGAGGTAGTTGCCTACCGGCACGGACTTCCCGGTGACATCCTTGCCAGCCGTGTTGTCCCATACCTTGATCACCAGGGAGGGGTCAACCGCGTTGAAAGCAACGCCCTGGTTGGCTCCATTCCACCGGTACCAGTTTCCGGTCTTCCCGACATAGTCGGCCGGGGAGACATAGAAACTGGCTGCATCTCCAACGCCGATTACTGCGTCCGGAGTTGCCGTATTGGGGTCGTTCCCGGATGCGAACCAGGCAATCTGGGAATATCCTCCAACTGCCGCGGTTACATCAAGGCCCTCTTCACCGATGAACACATCTCCGCCCTGCGCGACAGTCTTGATTACCGCTGCTGATGCAGGCAGCACAAGAACCGCCAGCACGAATAGGGCAATCAGTGCAAGGCTAAAGCGCTTAGTCATCTTTTGTCCTCCTTACTCATGTCCAAATCCTGAACGTTCAATCCAATGCACACGGGAAACCTCCATCGACAGGTGCCGAATAGCGGTTCATCGTGCTCCATACTCCGAATAACGGAATATGAATCAATATTTGTGGAACACCTAATATATCTTTTTTGGTCGGGCCTTTCAAAATAGGAGATAGGGAATTGGATGAATTCGTGAAAGGCTATACAGTCGCTGGTATTTCACCTGCCGGCCGGCCGGGGGTACTCCCGGCCAATCGACGCACCGGGCCGGACCGTTCAGGCTTACGCGCAGGGGGTTATCATGCCGGGACTAAAAAAAATGAAAAACTGACCGCGTTGAAAATAAAAAAAACCTGGACAGCCCGGATCCGTCTCTCCGGGGTGGTCCTTCCATCACCGGGAACAGGGTCCTCACGGGTGCTCGCAGGCGTTTTCATTATCTTTACCTACTGGACCAGCACACATGTTTGGTTATGCGAGTGATGAAAGCACCCACCCTGGCCTCGGCCCATGAGCTGGCCGTGAAGATGGTCCTGGAGAAGGGCTGGGTGCTGGAGACCGAGGACAAAGAGGCCACTGTTGAATGCGAAGAGGTGGCCCTGCGGGTGGACCACCCTCTCACCGAACCCATGGTCAGCCCCTACTCCCGTTTCCAGCGCAGGTTCATGGAGCAGTACGCCCGCGACCTGGTCGAAGGCTCCGACTCCGTATTCGAATACGACTACCACGACAGGCTTTTTAACTGGGGGACCGGGCTCTGCCAGGACAGCCGCGAGGTGCACGTGGACCAGGTCAGGTATATCGCCAGGAAACTGGCGGCATCTCCCCAGAGCCGGAGGGCGGTAGCGGTCACCTGGAACCCCGCTGTGGACGAGGGACTTGACGACTGCCCCTGCCTCCAGCTGGTCCAGCTCCTCGTCAGGGGCTCCCTGCTCCACATGAAGGTCGTGTTCCGGAGCAATGACATGCTCTCTGCTGCAGGCGCGAACATGTTCGCCCTGGTCGGCCTGCAGCAGCACCTGGCCGCAGGCCTTGGCCTCCCCTGCGGGAGCTACACCCATATCTCCCTGGTGCCTCATATTTACTACCGGAGGGACGCCAGCGATATCGAGCCGTTTTGCGGGAAAAGGGCAAGGATAAACCCTGTACCCGAGGTCTGCCAGGTCTGCGGCAGGTGCCGGTAGCCCTCCCCGGCGGGCCCGATCTCTTCAAAAAATCACATGATTCCCTTCGGAACACAAGCCATACATGATGAAAATGCCGGAGGCATTTTCATAGAAAAAGAGTCAGGTTAATAATGAAACAGGGGGAGAAAAGTAAGGTGCGACAGCCCGGTAGTGTAGCGGTCAATCATGCGAGACTCTGGATCTCGCGACAGCAGTTCGAATCTGCTCCGGGCTATGGAAATTCTGTTCGGCTTTTTTCCGGCCGATTTTCCGTATCATCCTGCTCTCCGGGTTTATTTTAGGAGAACGCTCCCGTTCACGCCAGGAATGCTGCCAGTACCCCCGAGAGAAAGATGCCGTCAAAGGTCCCTGCCCCGCCGATAGAGACCAGCGGGGCATTCAACTCGCCGATGCGGCCGATGTTGAGGAGGTCGGCGCCAATGAGCGTACCAAGTGTCCCTGACAGGTATGCAATCACTGCCGCCATACCCGCACCCGTGCCGAGGGCGAGCCCCGCGACAAGTGCGGCCAGGGGAGGCACAAAGAAGGGGGTGGCGATCCCCAGGCCAGGCACCGGGCGGGCGACCCGGTTGGTGACAAGGGTCACGAGTGCCACACCGGCTGCTGCCCTGATGAGAAAAACCCATCCCTGCATCGAGAGCCCCATTGCAAGGAGGTATAGGGAAAGGGCGACGGGGACAAAGCCCTCCCCCCACATTGAGGGCAATGGTGGTCCGGGCAGGGGCCGCCAGGACTGCCGGGATGCGGTATATCCTCCCGTAGAATCCGGCACGTGACCATTCCAGGACCTCTGCCGGGCGTTCAATGGCCCAGACCGGGACATTCACAAAACTTCCCAGGAGCGTGGCCGCCAGGATGAAGATCGCCTCCCACCAGGAAAATCCCAGTTTCTCGAACGTCGTGCCCACGATGGATAAGAGGAAAAGCGGCACGAGCACGAGGAGAACGACCGCCATGAGGACAATGGCCGGTGCCGTGAAGGGATTGGAGACGTATCCCCGCATGAGAGGAAGGAGAGCAGGGTACTATTTCAACCTGGTGCAGAGCAGGGCCGCGTGGTCCTGGTGGTATGGGGAGAGCCACCGGGGCCCGCCGACAGCGAAGCCGCGGGCCTCCAGCCCGGCCCGTGATTCTGCTGCAACCTCCTCCGGGGCACGCCTCACATCGATGCTCCGCGTCTTGAGCATCAGGAGGACCGCTCCCCCCGGGGCCAGAAAAATGCTGTTGTCCGCCGCAACCTGGACCTGGGCCGGGTGGGCCACGTCAATATAGACAAGGTCAACCATTTCCACCACGGGAAGATAGTCCTGCGGCCGCGTAGCATCGGCCATGATGGGGATGATATTGCTCCTCCTCTGCGCAACGGCCAGGAGGTCCCGCATGGGCCGGGGAGCGTTCTCGACGGCATAGACCACCTCAACGTAATCGGCGACGTGGGAGACCGTGGTGCCGTGCGCCGCCCCGAGGTAAAGGACCCGCATCGATGGACCGAGTTCCAGCACTCCGCCCAGGTAATAGAACGCCGCCATCTTGCTCCGATGGGGGTCCCAGGCCCGCATTCCCCTGATCATCCGCTCGCCGTAAACCCCTCCCTCACCGGGGGAGACCAGGCTGCCGTCGACCCAGATCACCGGCCCCCTCCCGCACGGTCAACGGCTTCCTGTGAAGATGCAAGGAAGGCGGGGTCAGGCTGCCCCCGGTACCAATCGATCCGGGCGGCGATGGCGAGCTTTGCGGCAAGGACCCTGGCCACCCTTCCCCGGGCGGCCCGCCGGGCCCTGTGGACCCTCTGGTGCTGGTAGATAATGCCGTGCTTGGGAGGCGGGGTTCCCGTCCGGAGGTGCGAGAAGAGGGCGGCCCTGGCTCCAAGGACCTGGATTGCGCTGGAGGGCATCCTGGCAAGGCCGGGCAGGTCGCCCGCGGCCGAGAGGAGACGGGCTGCCACGAGCCCGCCGACCAGGGCGCTGCTGTTCGGAAGGAGGGTCGCGGCCCTGGCATGGATCTCCTCCGCCAGGGACACCCGCATCCCAACGAGCCGGTCGATACCGGCGGCCATCTCCAGGAGGAGAGGGTTCCCGCTTTCCCTGACGAGTGATACTGCCTGCGGCCCCCGGATACGGCGGTACTTGCGGGTAAAGGCCGGGTCCAGGGCGGCATACCATTCCAGCGCCCGCTCGGTGAGCAGGTTGGCCGATTCATCGACCTGGTCCAGCATGCGCACCATCTGGACCAGTTCCCGGTCGGGCCGCCCGGCCTCTTCGGCGAGATGGGCCTCGGCATGGATGGCGCAGGCGTCCCGGAGAATCTGCAGGTACTCTCCTCTCGAACCGATGAACCCGCAGTCATGTGCCATTTCCCACCGGAGGGGGATCCCGGCCGTTGTCCCTGCCGCTTCCCTGCGGAGCTGATCAAGCCTTCGGGCAATCGTTTCGGGGTCCCTTGACTGGAACGGGATGCAGCTCCCGCCAGTCAGATCCCCGAACCAGTAGCGAAGCATTCGCTCTCCGAAAAAGTAATCGTCCCACCACATTCTTATTATCTCCCCGGTGAGGGGCGCCGGCCCCGGCACCCCCGGGCCCGGCGCAAAAGCCCGTGACAGATCTCACTATGAATCCCGCCGGCCCCGGCACCCCCGGGCCCGGCTCATATCCATGCCACCCCAAACGAGTAGAGCATCACCGGGAGCGTGATGGCGCCCATGCAGTAAACCTGGGAGACGTTCACCAGCCTGGGCACGCACCCCAGGGCAGTGGCCAGTACCAGGATCACCATCCCGAAGGCGCCGGTTACCAGGAGGCATACCGCGGCAACAAAAGCCATCACTACCCGGTTCAGGGCCTGCCGGTCAAAGCCCGCGAGCATCTGCGCCATCCCTGCCATGCTGACGGTGATCAGGTAAGCGGCGAGGCCGGCCGCCGCGCTGACCAGGAGGAGGGTGGAGAGCGGCGGGGCCTCCATGATGGACATCGCTGCCACCACCCCGTTCCGGGTCCTCGAGATGGCAAAAAAGGCAGCCAGACCCACCACCGCGTTGACCGTATTCGCTGCGCTGGTTGCAAGGAGATACCCGCGCCGGTCGCTGGCCAGGTCGACCGCCGAGACCAGGACCGAGTTTGCAGTCGCATTGGAGAGGCCGGGCATCCATCCAACCATGGTCCCGGCAGCTGCCCCAAGGACGGACCCGCGGACAATTGTCCCTGGTTCCATGGAAATTCCACGGAAAGTCTGCCGGGGAACCGGGCCCTGGCCGGCGAAGATGAGGATGGCAATCCCGAAGAGTCCCGAGAGGAGGGGCATGAGCACCCCGCCTTCCCCTGCCGAAGGGGGGGCCAGGTAGGAAAAACGGAAGGCAAAGGCCCCGAGTGCCCCTGACGAGAGAAAGACGAGAAGGCCCCACCCGGGCGATTCGCTCCGGGCCAGGAGGAACCCAATCACCGCCACCAGGATGATCCCCGTCCACCAGTCGAGGAAAGGCTGCAGCGCGGGCATGACCAGGAGCAGGATACAGCAGAGGGGGATCCCGATGACAAGGCCCCAGGCGCTCCCGAGGGCAGCGATGCGCACCGCCTCCTCCCCCCTGCCCTCCAGGCACAGGGCGTGGGCCGGGAGGACCGAGACCGCGGTATCTGCATCGGGAACTCCGAGGAAGGTACTGGGAATGGCGTCCAGGAAGCAATGGGTGACCAGGGCCGCAATAAGGGCGGCGACCAGGAGGCCTGAACCGAACAGGGGGAGCAGGACGGCCTGCGATGCCAGCATGATGCCTGCCAGGGTGTTCACGTGGATCCCCGGGAGGAGGCCTGATACCACCCCCATGCCGACTCCCACCGCGCAACCTGCCAGGATCTCCCACATAAAGCCAGAACGTGGGAGGGAATTATCATAAATCAATCGATATAGATAAGGAGTGAGCATCCAGCCCTCGGGAGGTATCATCCGGTCATGAGGATCGCCATAACACGCCTGCAGGAGAAGGCCACCGGGGATGCGGCGCGGTGCAGGGAGGCGGGCCACGAGTGCTACCCGGTCTCACCATTAAAAGCCGAAGTCCGCCACGACCAGATCGCCCGGTTCGTAGAGATGGTGGACAGCGGATGCTTTGACTGCATCTTCTTTACAAGCGCCC
>Ga0255347_1001868_pt1 | contig 31707 bp, 24 predicted proteins | sample wastewater_treat_2_FD_192479 | JGI IMG/M metagenome (GOLD analysis project Ga0255347, IMG submission 192479) | Wastewater microbial communities from Lulu Island WWTP, Vancouver, Canada - plant24 | ecosystem: Engineered > WWTP > Wastewater > Unclassified | place: Canada: Vancouver, British... | reverse complement strand
ATGTCTGCGATTTTAAAACAATCAGTATCAGACAGGTTTAAGTTTCAAAAATTTGTATTTCCCTGCAAGATAGTTTCTGTATTCCTCTTCATATTCCAGGATGCGGTTGACTTTATCTTCAAATGTTCTTCCAAGTTCATGAAAAAAATGATGTAACTTTATTTTAACAACAGGTTTATAGTTTTCTTCAAGGTATGCCCTGATCGTTCCATATTTTGATTCACGCGGATCACGGATTACGCGTTTTCTGACCGGGTTGTAGGCAATATACCATAACAGCCAGCAGAAATATTCCCTGGGATCTTGTGCGTGTTCAATAATTTCGCAACCAAAGCGTTCATTCCAGAAAGGCCCGGTGCGGTTATTCAGCCTGTTGAATCTTTCCGCGATTCTTGCCTTTATATATTGCATTATTCGTGAGATTGTTTGTCCGTTTTTTATAGTACGGATGAGCAGATGCATATGATTTTCGACAAATTCAAAGTGTACAAGCTCGAATGAATAAATTTCAAGTGCATCGGCGAGGACATCAACGGCGATCCTCTTGGCATAATCATGGGACAGATGATTTTTTAGCTCAATACAGCGTGTGAATACGTGATAGGTGACGTCCTGGAATATTTGTCGCGGCGGATTTGACATGGCTACCATCCTGTATGCTGTTTAACATTAATACGTTTCAGGATTGTAAAATGATAAAAATTTTTTCTTGCTCAGAGCACTTTTTTTAAAAAAAATGCTCTGAGCCCGGAACATGCTCTGAGCCCGGGAACACGCTCTGACCCCTCCGGAATCAGGAAAAAAATCTATGTTCATTCGCCGGGGGCATTGAGTGCCGCTTCAGCCTGCCGCAAAAAAATTTTTGGACACACCGCGTCAGGGATTGACGCGATACCCTAAGGGTTAAGCGGAAAGAGCCACTTTATTCTTTAATAACGCGGTCAGGCTGAACAGGGATTACGCGGCCGCCGTTCTCCTGCACAACAACAGCCATTCTTTCGCTCTCCCTGTCCCTGCCGGACAGTTTTCCCGAAACAGGAAGCCACAAACATTCCTCCCTGTTCACAGGCACATATATAAGCACCTCGTTTTCATCTATTGATAAACCGTCAGATGAAAGCCCAAAGGCTATGTTCCCCTTTATTCCCGCCCGGTCAAGCATTGCCAGCGCAAGAAAAGCCTTTTCAACAGTTGATGCTGACTTGAGCCGCATGACAGAATCGGGTGCGCGCGGAACAAGCCCGTTATTGTCATAATCCTCCGTCAGGCTCAGCGCTTCGCGTCTGACATAGTCCAGGGCAGAAACGGTATCGGCATATTCAGGAAAAACAAAGGGTGTGTTTTCGCTGAAACGGCTGCGTATAGACGCAAGCCCCGCGTACCAGGACGCGAAATCAGCGGGACTCCTCCACCTGTTTATGCTTATCGTAAGAGTTTCAGCCGCAGGCCTGCTGAATGTATCGTTCCATGAAAAAAGACTTTCATTGATTCTTTCGCGCCCCCTGACAGAACTGTTGTTTACAAAAAGCGCCGGTTTTCCCGTGCCTGTATAGATCGCGCTTATGCGCAAATCCTCAACGTATTCATCCTTCATCACAGCAGGCAGTGAGGCGATGACCCTTTCCACTTTTCCAGTGCTCTCAAAGCAATATGAATATTTAACAACAGCGTACCTGCAGTCTGCGCAATTTTTTATTTCAACACCAGCCCGCCTGCCCTTCATGAATTCTTTATACTCCGCAGGCTCAGAAAGCAGATCGTTTATCTTTAAAACATAAAGCAGGCGCACATCTTCAATGGCGGGGAAAAGAAAATTGAAGGAATCACCTCCTCTAGCCTGTATAATTGCTGCGGGGATAAAATCTTCAAATTGAACATAGACCTTTCCAGACTCAAATATGCGTATCTTTATTCTTCGCCTCAGCCCGTTGTTCCTGAACTCCTCCCGTACTATTGAATACTTTCCGGTGTAATAGATATTTGTGCCCGGATTCGAGTTTTCATAAAAATCGATCATGTCCGAAGCTTCACAAAAAAGATCAATGGACTCAAGAGCCTTGGTCCAGTAAATAATCGGGTCAAGCCCCGCGGCCTCGTCAGCGCATCCCAGCATGTAGAATATCCGCGCATCGCCGGTCTCCGCGGCGCCATGAACCAGAAGCTTCCGCATATCATCGCGCCTTCCCGATACGGAGCAGGCGCCCGCAATGGCAAGATATTTTTCAGGCATGGATCGTATAAATCTTTCAGCTTCACTAACGGCCCTGTCATGGTCGCCATCGGCTGCAACGGCATGGATATAATTTGACACCATATAATACTGCGCATAAAACGGATCTGAAGCTGCCATGGACTCTGTAAATTTTAACCTGTCTCGCGTACTGTAAAAACCGGCAAGCCAGTACCGGGCAATGTCCGATTCAGGGAAAGTATTGATGAATGATTCATAGGCGCGCAGAAATTCCCTGTCCCTCTGCATTAAGTCGAGCAGAGAGAGGTATTCCCTGTATATAAAATAATTGCACGGATTCTTTTTGACCAGGTCTTCGCAGAGATCGAGCGCCGCGCGATAATCGTATTCCGACACAAGCTGCCTGACTGATAAAAGATCCTTCCCTCCGTCAGCGGAGATCGCCTTGTAATCTATAAGAAGATCCTCTACTGTGGCGGGCGTCATCCTCGCGCTTTCAGTTAACCTGAATCCCGGCAGGCTGCCTTTTTCACCCGCGACAAACAGAGACGCTGCGGGCATGGAATTTCCGTCAGCCATGAACTTGAGCATAACCGAGTATCCCTGCGAGCCGGTCAGCCTGAAAGCTGCAGAGTACCTGCCTGAAAACTCACGGATCATGCCGTAATCTTTGCCGTTTATGAATATTCTGCACACCGCGTCAGAGAGCACGGCGATCCTGACCCCGCTGTTCACGCTGAACATGCACCGCGCGTAGACTATGCCTGAACCGCCCGATATCATTGAACAGGGATGGAATCCATTACTGCCCGCGGAAATTTTTTTTACCCTGAGTTTTTTCCAGTCATTAGACAGCTCCGGCTGAAAAGGATAATCCATGTCAGCTTCTCCGTACCTGTTCCACGCGCCCGAAAGGCGCCAGTACGCGGGAAAAACCCCTGAATCCTTGAGGCGTTCAGGATAACCTGCCTCAATAACCGCAGAAGCGAGTATAAGCCACGAAGTTGAACCGGACGCGCCCGCGGACTCAAGCTGTTTAAGCGCAGCATCGAGCAGCCTGTAAATGCTGTTTCTGCCCACCGCTGGCATAAGCAGAATAACAAGGCGGGTGTATTCTTTAAGTTCAGGTGAAAGCGGATTCTCAAGTATAAGCGACGATACAGTTTCAAACTGCCTCAGGGAATCGCTCCAGTCGTATAAAGGATTTTCCTGCGCAGGGATATGCCCCGGGCCGTTAAGCGCCAGCAGTAAAAAAATAATTCCATTAACAGCTCTTTTCAATCTTCACCCGCCATTTAATTATTATACCAACATTCTGTGTCCCGATGAGTATCCGAAAAACCCCCGCAGAGTTGACTGCTCCCACGGCGTGCATGCCTGCATGCACAATAAATCAATCGGGGTACGGGGCGGAGCCCCGAAAGCCCCCGCAGGCCCGACTGCTCCCACGGCGTGCATGGCTACATGCACAATAAATCACTCGGGGTACGGGGCGGAGCCCCGAAACCCCCGCAGAGTTGACTGCTCCCACGGCATGCATGGCCACATGCACAATACATCAATCGGGGTACGGGGCGGAGCCCCGAAACCCCCGCAGAGTTGACTGCTCCCACGGCGTGCATGCCTGCATGCACAATACACCATTCTATTGTGTTTGACAAGCAGTATTATCTATATTTTACCTTACCTATGATCAGAATATATCCCCTGCACAAAAAAAAATCACTCTTCCCCATACTGGCATACTGGGCATTCAACAACTGGTACTTGGGCCGCGCCGTGCCATTCAGGTACGTTCTGCAGGAGTACAGGAACAGGGCAGAATCCGGGTCACTCCCCTGTTCATTCGTGGCGTGCATGCATGACCTGCCCGTAGGCATGGTTTCGATTAAATCCAACGACATGTCTAAAAGGCCGGACCTGTCACCCTGGCTATCCGCGCTTTACGTTACACCGGAATACAGGAACACAGGCATAGGTAAACTGCTTGTTTCAGCGGTGCTGCAGGAGTGCCAGGATAACGGCATCAAAAGAATCTTTCTCTTTGTGGACAGCAGACACAGAGATAAGCTTTCGGATTACTACTCAAAACAGGGATGGATTTTCCTTGACGACGAGACGGATTCGGACGGCAACCCTACAAGAATATATTTTTATGAGACGGAAAGGAAAAAGGGCTACTCATGGCGGTGATCATGCCCATGACTGTGCCCGTGGCCATGTGTATGCCCCGGGCCCTCGCCGTGGCCGTGACTGTGCGCCTCTCCTTTCTTGTGCTGTATCGCGTGTTCTATATGTTTAACCAGAGCTTCTGTGTTCACCTTGCCTGTGGCCGAAACTTCAATTATCTTGACGTTCCTGTTCAGGTTACGCACCTGTTCCGTGAATATTGCCTTATCAAAATTTGTCGATGAAATAATATCAATCTTGTTAAGCACCAGTACATCCGCCTTGCTGAACATTACCGGGTACTTATGGGGCTTATCGTGCCCCTCTGACACAGAGACCACCATCATAATTTCGTCCTCTCCAAGGAAAAAGTCCGCGGGGCACACAAGGTTGCCCACGTTTTCTATGATAATGCAATCAATGTCGTGCAGGTCAAAATTCACAAGGGCGCGCTCAAGCATTGCAGCCTCAAGATGGCACAGGCTATGCGTGTTTATCTGGTGCACCTTTATGTCAAAGTCCGATAGCCTGTCCGCGTCCACCGAACCATGCATGTCCCCTTCAATAACCGCTACTCTGTACTTCTTTGTAAGTTCAGGTATCACGGCTTCAAGTATACTCGTCTTGCCTGCGCCGGGCGCGCTCATCAGGTTAAGGACAAAAATGCCGTGGTCATCCATGTTCTTCTTTATGTTCTCTGCAAGCATGTCGTTGCGATGCAGAAGGTCCTTTTCAAGTTCAACATAGTGCATATCATTACCCCCCGTTTTCTATGTCTATCGATTCAACGTACATCCTGTCGCCGGAAACTATCCGTACCGCGCCGGAACCGCATTCGGCGCATACAAAAATATAATCTGCCATTACGGTGTTTGAGCCGCACTCAGCGCATTCAAGGATTGTCTTTTCGGAACGTATAACAATCGCCGCGTTCTCAAAAATCGAATCCTTCTTTACAACCTCCATTGCAAACTCAAGCGCGTCAATTGAAACAGAGCTGAATTCCCCCACTGCGAGGTTAATCCTGTTGACCTTTGTGGCACCGTTCTGCTGCGCGGCCTCCTCTACAATCTCTTTGACGTTCATTGCAAGACTAAGCTCATGCATTATAGACTCCGTAAACCGCCTGTCCGACAGATATCCCCGCATCGCTGGCAGGTATTTTCCTGTTAAAAAAAACATTAAGCCCCGCCCTTGCAAGCCTTTTTTCCATCCCCTCGAGTATTAATTTATTCTGGTAAACACCTCCTGTAAGGAGCACGTTATCTGTGCCCGCAGCGGAGCATACTTTTTCCGCGATTACAGCCATCGCCTCTATAATTGAATTATGAAACATCCTTGCAAGATATGACAGGCCGCGCCTGCCTGAAAGTAAAAAAAGTTCGCGGATTATTACGCCGGGGTCACAGGTTATTAATCCGCCGGCATCATTACATACTGGCAAAATAAAATCTTCAGTGGCACTCCCCAGCGCAAGCATCTCAAGATATATCGCGGCCTCTGCCTCGTAACTCACGCTGCGCCTGAATCCGAGAAGCGCGCCTGCGGCGTCAAAAAGCCTGCCCGCGCTTGATGTGAGGGGTGAAAAATTTCTGTTATCCTTAATACTGTAAACCCCTACCGCAGTACTCCCTGCCCATGAACACGCATCCATGAACTCATCCTCGCTCAGGAACCCGGCCAGTATCCTCCATGGCTCCACTATGGCCCGCTGCCCGCCTGGAAGGGAAAAGTGCCCTATATGCCCTTTCCGCTCAAAGCTGTGCAGGTCGCCGGTAATCACTTCGCCCCCCCATATAGTATTGTCAGGGCCAAAACCCGTACCGTCCATTATGATGCCCGCGGCCGGTTTATCAAGCCCTGACTCGAACATGCACGAAAGAAAATGCGCGTAGTGATGCTGTACCTTTATCAGCTTAATGTCATTGCGCTTCGCGTAATCCTCTGCGAACTGCGTTGATTGATAGTCAGGATGCAGGTCAGCTACAATAACTTCAGGCTGCACGCTGTAATATTCGATCAACTCATCTACGGTCTCTGTAAAATGGTCGAATGTTTCGGGCGTGCCTAAGTCGCCTATGTGGTTGCTTGTCACGAGCCTGTCACCCGACACGACCGATATATTGCTCTTGAGTTCAGCGCCCGCTGCCAGTATATTTTTACCCGCCACTGGAAGCTTTACGGGAAAGGGCATTCGGCCCCGTCCCATGCGCAGGCTTATCTCCGCGCCGCCGTAGATCCACGAAACACTGTCGTCCGCGCGTTTAAGGATTCTGCGGTTATGCGTTAAAAACAGGTCGACTATGTCGGCGAGTCTGTCCTTCGCCTTAATGTCGTCAATTATAAGCGGGTCGCCGGAAATATTGGCGCTGGTCATTACAAGGGGCACGCCCGCGGCATCGAGTATGTTCCGGTGCAGAGGCGTATAGGCTGTCATTATTCCCAAGTAGCCGTTGCCGGGCGCCACTGAATCCGCTATGGCGCAGTTCTCTTTTTTCTTTACGACAACTATGGGAGACACCTTTGAGTCAAGGCACAGTTCCGCGGCTTCGTCAAGTTCCACATACTGACGCGCCTGGGTGAGCGAAGCGAACATTACAGCAAAGGGTTTGGCCGGCCTTCTCTTTCTTTCACGCAGCATTGACACAACCCTTTCATCAAGCGCGGAACATGCTATGTGGTACCCGCCCAGCCCCTTGACCGCCGCGATCCTGCCGCTATTAAGTGCGCTTATGGCCGCATCAAATCCTTCAACACGGGGGCCGCACTCAGGGCACGAAAAGCCCTCTATGTGGAACCTTCTGTCTGCGGGGTCATTGTATTCAGCCATGCACCTTTCACACATGGGGAACTGATCCATGGTAGTCCTTGACCTGTCATAAGGCATATCCTTAATATAAGTGTAACGCGGGCCGCAGTCCCCGCATGTAATGAAGCTGTACCTGTACCTGCGGTTCGCAGGGTCACTGAACTCTTCGAGACAGGCCGGGCACATGGCAATGTCGGGCGGAACACTGAAACGCGTGGGGCCGGTGTCCCGGCTTTTATTTACGGTAAAACCGGTTTCGCCGGCCACAGGTTCCATATCATGGAGAATAAATTCAGCAATAACCGCGTTAGGGGGAACAAAGAGGCTGAAATCCCTTACAAAGGTATTCGCAGCGTCTTCAGAGCCCTGTATCTCAATCTCAACAGAGTCCCTTGTATTCAAAGCAATGCCCGTAAGGCCAGTTACATGGGCCTGTCTTGCCATGGCAGGCCTGAAACCCACACCCTGTACAATACCGCGTACTATTATCTTTTTCCTGACCATTATTAAGCCCATTTATGGCTAATAACTGTCAGATAACCTGTTTTTGTAAATCATTTCTCGGGGCACAGGCGGGGATTATCCTGTTATCAGGCCTTTTTTAGGCATTATCTAATCGTTCCATAGTCGTTAAATTAAGAACACAGCCTGCACAGAACCGATTTTACTTTCACACACACTTTAATATAATACCCTTATTCAAAAACACCACTATAAACCTAAAAATATGCAACCAGCAATGCCCATGAGCTGTTAGACTAACATAATGGCATAACGATTTTTTTGTATAAATCATTGACTCAAAAATTGCTTATAAATAATATGCTGTTTCAGTGAGAGAAAAGAAAATTCTGGATAATTTATTTATATCTGACCCGACAGCAAACCTCATAACGTTTAATTTCCCGGTACAGAATTGACGTTTAATCAATAATTAAAAATACCGGAAATCAACTGAACATGAAGGCCTCTACAGTCGGATTATTTCAGGAGGCAGAGATGCACAGTCTTGGAATTAATATTGGCTCTTCCAGTATTAAATTCGTTCTTATGAACGACAAGCAGGTTTCCCTTGTTAAAATAGTAGAACACGAGGGTGACTTCATTAATACTCTTAAAAATATTTTCCGCGAAACCGATATACCGGCCGACACAAAGATGCTAATAACCGGAACCGAGGGAAGGTACCTTATAAACGCGAACAACGTTATTGAATCCATCTGCGTTGAAGAGGCGCTCAAGAACCTGAGCATAACGGCTGATGCGGTAGTATCTCTCGGAGGCGAAAACTTTCTTGTCTATTCAATAGACAACGCAGGCAAAATTATAACAAGTATTTCGGGAAACAAATGCGCGGCGGGAACGGGCGAATTCTTTAAACAGCAGTTAGGCCGCATGGATATGAAACTCGCAGATGTAACCAATGTTCCTGACTCGGCCAGGGTGCATCACCTGTCGTCACGCTGTTCAGTATTCATGAAGAGCGACTGTACCCACAAGATGAACAAGGGTGAGGCAACCAAGTACGACATAGTACTCTCTTTAAGTGATGTAATGGCAACCAAGGTCACGGACTTTCTTAAACGCGCAAAAGTACGCGACGGCAGGGTAATACTTACAGGCGGCGTCACGAACAACGCATACATGGTTAAATATATCCAGGAGAAGCTCCCGGGAATACAGATAATAATACCGGAACAGGCCACCTACTTTGAGGCTTATGGCGCCGCGCTCCTTGCGGCAAGTTCAGGCAGCCCTGTGCCTGATGCTGAAAATTTATTCAAGACTGTAAGTCTGGGTTTCGGGAATTACCCGTCACTTAAAACAGCGCTGGGCAGGGTTACATACATAGAACCTCTGCGCGCAAAGGTCAGGCCCGGCGGTGAATACATACTCGGCATAGACGGCGGATCGACCACAACCAAGGTTGCGCTGATTGACATTGAAACTGACGAAATCGTTGCCGATCATTACGGCAGGACTCACGGTGACCCGGTAAACGCTCTTAAGATATGCATTCATGAAGTTAAAAAACAGGTTCAGGAACAGATAGGCGACGCGCCCATAAATATTTCAGTCGCGGCCACAACCGGTTCATCACGCGAAATACTCGGCGTGTTCATGGAAACAGGCGCGGTCTACAACGAAATAATCGCGCACGCGACAGGCACCACTTACTTTAAGTCCGACATAGACACAATATTTGAGATAGGCGGCCAGGACGCAAAATACGTTTACCTTAAAAACAAGGTTCCCATTGACTACGCCATGAACGAGGCATGCTCTGCCGGAACAGGTTCATTCCTTGAGGAATCGGCTGCCGGCGACCTTAACATAACCGACGTAAGACAGATCGGCGACATCGCGCTCATGGCAGACGCGCCGCTAAAATTCGGCGAACACTGCTCGGCGTTCATAAACTCTGACATACGCAAGGCAATACAGTACGGAGCATCAAGGGAAGACATAACCGCGGGCATAATAACATCTATTGTCTCAAATTACCTTAACAGGGTAGTGGGCAACAGATCAATAGGCCAGAGCATTGTACTGCAGGGCGGCGTGGCAAAGAACAAGGCTGTCCCCTTTGCCTTTGCAATGCTTCTTGACAAGGACATAACCGTTCCGCCCAGCCCCGAACTTTTAGGCGCGTTCGGTGTGGGCATACTCGCAAAACAGAAACTCGCAGACGGCCTGCTTGAAAAAGGTTCATTTAATTTTGATGATATACTTGCAACTGAAATAATCTACGAAAGGGAATTCACATGCCGCGCGTGCGATAACCACTGCCCCATTCGCGTGCTTAACGTAAACAAGAACAAGTACATGTTCGGCGGAAGATGCAACAAGTATGCCAATACACGAAAGAAAAAGGTGATCGATGAGTCCGCAATCTTTAATTACATAGAAACGCGCGACGAACTCATGTTCAATGAATACTCTCCTGACCCGGCAACATTTGAGCAGAAAAAAGAATATACAGTCGGCATACCCAGGGCTTTTTCAGTTTATACTCTCTGGCCTTTCTATTCCTGGTTTTTTCATACCCTCGGAATTAAAGTCCATCTCTCAGAAGAAATTCTTCCCGATGGTGTGGCAAAGGTCGAAAGCGCCTACTGTTTCCCCGCAGAGATAGCCCATGGAGCAGTGCAGTCGATAATCAATTCAGGTGATGACTTTTTATTCATACCTCACTTCAGGGATATGCCCAGCTACCAGGAAGAAGTCCATGCGAACTTCTGCCCTATCACACAGAGTCTGCCTTATTACATTAAGAAGGCGTTTACCGATTTCCCGGAAGACAGGGTGCTTTCACCCATAGTCAGCTTTAAATATGGAACAGATAAAGCCCTTGAAGGTTTTCTTGAAATGTCGGATCAGCTTGGCGTATCAAAATCCGAGATTGAAGAAGCTTTTAAAATAGCATTCGAAAAACAGCACGATTTCTTTGTCCGGTACAGGCAGATCGGGCTAGAGGCCTTAGAGAAGGCAAGGAAGGCCGAACACCCGGTCATTGCAATACTTGGCAGGCCGTACAATGCATTTACCAGTGACGCAAACATGGGCATACCGCGCAAGTTCACAAGCCGTGGTTATTCGGTAATACCCTTTGACATGCTGCCATTCGAAGAATCACAGATATTTAACAACATGTACTGGTATTACGGCCAGCAGGACATGCGCGCCGCCTCTTTTCTGAAAGATGAAGATAACATATTCATCACATTCATAAGCAACTTCTCGTGCGCACCCGATTCGTTCATGCTGCACTACATAAAATGGATGATGGGCACCAAACCCTTCCTCATACTTGAGCTTGATTCACACTCAGCGGATGCAGGCATTGACACCCGGGTCGAGGCTTTCCTGGATATTATTGAAGGATACAGGCTCAAGTTTTCAGGCGATGATGAGGAACGGTATGACAACGGCCTCAGGTTTATCAATAACGGAAAAGACCCCCTGCATGTTCTTGACGTGGTAAATAATAAAAAGATAGATCTGTTTCACAACAGCCGTGTTAAACTTCTGCTGTCAAACATGGGAAGGCTGTCAACAGAACTTCTTGCATCTTCGCTCAAGGGTATAGGTGTAAACGCAGAGGCCATGCCGCTGCCGGATATCTATACTCTTCAGACAGCAAGGAGCTACATGTCGGGCAAGGAATGTCTACCGTCGCAGTTAGTACTGGGCAGCGCGCTGAAGTATTTTCAGTCAGACAAATACAGAAAAGATGAAATCTACCTGCTGTTTGTTCCAACCACGACAGGTCCGTGCCGTACAGGCCAGTACTTTGTATTCTACGAAAACCTGTTTAAGGACCTGCGCATGGAGAATGTTGTAGTAATAACGCTTGATTCTGACAATTCCTACAACGAACTCGGCCCTGAATTCTCGCAGAACGCCTGGTGGGGCCTTATCATTGCAGATTACATGAAAGACATAGAGACCTCTCTGCGCACCTGTGCGGTTGACCCCGCAACTGCCATGGCAAAGTATGATGAACTCTGGCACAAACTTTCAGCAATAGCAGAAAAGGACATATCAAAAATAATACCTTCGCTTAAACGCATAGCCGCAGAGATTTCACGCATACCGCTGAAACAGAAACTTAAAGATACGCCAAAAGTACTCATCGTCGGTGAAATCTATGTGCGCCGTGACGACTTTGCCGTTGATGAACTGGTGCGTATTATGAGCCGCAGGGGAATAATCACAAAGGTATCCGGTGTTTCTGAATGGATATACTACATAGACTTTGTCCGCAAATATGAAATAATGAAGAGGTACAACCTTCTTCCATGGTACAGGCGCCTCTTCTCAACAGAGATGAAACAGCGGATTGTATGGAGGATAGAACATATCTGGAAACGCCGTGTTGACAAAAAAATCAAGAACGCGCTTAAATCGACCGGGCTGATCCCGTCAGCGCCGCATAACATGAACGAAATAATGAAAAATGCTTACGAACATTTCGTCACCATAGAGCTTGATTCAGAAATATCGGTCTCAAGCGGCGCGGCCTCAACAGCAATGATGAATGACTATTCAGGTGTCATAAACATATCGCCATTTGCGTGCCTTATCGGCCGTGTTATTGAGGGGCTTATAACTCCATGGAGCAGGGACAGGAACTTCCCGGTTATGTCGGTCGAAATAGATGGCGCAGTTCTGCCTCCCGGAATTGTCAACAGGCTGGAAATTTTCATGCTCAATGTACTGCGCTTCAGAAGAACGCCCAAAACAAGTGAACTGATTGAACATGAAAATACAACTGGCACATCAATAAGCAGAAAAATCATAAAACAATAAAGTTAAAAAAACCGGCTTGCAGCCGGTTTTTTTGTCACCAGGGGTCAGAGCATAGACTACACTGCTGGCCTCCCGTCTCGTCTCCGTATCCGAGGTCAGAGCATAGGCTACTGATTATCCCTGTTTATCTGAATACTTTTTTTATAATCATCCAGATTTTTAAATATTCTGGATTTATCATCCTTATATTTTTTCATTATACGATCATAGGCCTTTTTATATTCCTGCTTTACCTTCTGGATAGCCTGGTAGTTCTTTTTCTGCTGTTCCATGACAGCATCCCCTTTTTGCGTCATTTTTTCGAGTTCGGTATAATGCTCTGACCCTTCATAATCCTGCATCAGGTTCTCAGCACTGAGCTTTGAAGCTTCATTCATAAGTATATCATGCTCAATATCCTCTTCAGCAGCGGCAATTTCCATGCCTGAAGTTTCAAGGTCATCTTTTGTCGCAATTTTTTTTGTCCTTTCGCTCAGCTCAATTACTTCTGACTGAGTTTTTTCATTATTAGCTTCAAGTTGATCAAACTGTTCACTGTATTTTCCGGCCCGTTCATCAATATCCTCTGCAACATCCTGATTTCTATCATCTTCCCATTCATCGGAATTCAGAATTTTGTTTTTAACATCGGGGTTTTCCCCGAGTTCAGCTTCAATGCTCTGACCCTCCTTCAGCTGTAACTCTCGATATGGATTGTCAATATCCAGACTTCCTTCTTTCAAACTTACCATAGAATCGCCCCCCTTGCTGACGGAAACGCCAAACTCAGTACCACGGACTGAACAGACCGTTGTAGGGGTATTAATCCTGTGAACACCCTTTTTCAGTTTTCCAAATTTGCCATTGATTGAACCCGCAATTATGGTAACATCTGAAGAACTCCTGATATTTTTACTGCCAATCTGCACAATGGTGTTTTCCTGTATTGTAATCTTGCTGCTATCGTCGTAAAGCACCTCAACAATTGCACCTTTTGCAGTTTTAATCACATCACCATCTTTAATTAAATCACCCGATTTTACAGCTGTACTTTTGCCATCCCTGGTAACCGTTGCCTGACCCAGAAAAAATGAAATCTTCATGGAAAAACCCGCTGCAGGGAATAATATTAAAAATAAAACAGATAATACTAAAAGATTTTTATTTAATATTTCCATAATAATCTACCTCGTAAAAAATAATATAAAAGTTTGATGTATTGTCAAGTTTAAGTTTATCGATTCATCGTTAAGGATCAGAACCGGGGGGTCAGAGCATGGGGTGTGAAAACCTTAGGGTCAGAGCATAATAATTCAATAATCGATCCACCGATAATCCTGACGGCTGAATACGATCGATTAGGTTAAGGCTCTGACCCCTCAATCAATTTCTCATTTTTTTTTAAACCAGCCAAAAAAATTTTCAAATATTAAGATCCGGCATCGTATTACTTATAAATCAATAAAGGGAGAAAAATATGCCAAGGCCTCATAGAAATACTGCACAGGGATATACTCATCATTGCTATACTATGTGTCATGCTAAAAAATATCTTCTGCTCGGGCATTACGGGAAAAAATATTTTATTGAATCAATAAAAATGTGCCAGGAAAAATATAATTTTGAATTAATCGCAGCTGAAATTGTAGGTAACCACATACATCTGGTAATCAGGACTCTCGCGGATCATGAAACCATATCAAAAATTATGCAGTACATAAAATCGCGTATAGCGGAAAAATACAACAGGGAAAACAGCACAAGCGGGGCATTCTGGAACGAACGTTTTGGATCTAAAGTGATCGAAGAGACAGAAGATCCGCGTCAATACCTGCTTTACCTGCTCTGGTATATAGGATATAATCCGGTAAGAAAAAAACTTTCACGTGATCCCCGCAAGAATCAAATAGGATTTATACGCTGTTACCTCAATTTCAAAACTGAAATTGATATTAAAATCACGATTCATAATTACTTCCATGAACTTGGCCCGGACTTTAACGAATGTGTAAAAAAATTTCTGCTCTACGAGGATGCCTACCGAAAAAGACTTGCCGTTTTACTTTAATTCATCCGTAGCATCTCAACACTTGACATAAATTTTCTTAATAAATACACTGTCTTTATTCTGACGGAAAAAACGAAAATCTTTATGCCTGAAAATTTATATGATGCAATAATCATTGGTGCAGGACCTGCGGGTCTTTTCTGTGCAATAACCTGCAGCAAGGATAAAAACCACCGTGTTCTTGTACTTGAAAAAATGAATACGGCCGGGCGCAAGCTGCTTCTTTCCGGATCAGGCAGTTGTAATATAACCCATTCCGGCAGCATAAAAAGTTTTGTGCAAAAATACGGCAATAATGGGTCTTTTCTGCGTCATGCATTTGCTGCTTTCAGCAATAATGACCTTATCGAATATCTTAACAATAATGGCATAAATACTATTGAAGCTGATAATGGTAAAATTTTCCCGGAATCAATGAAAGCAGGTGAAATTCTGGATCTTTTACTGCGTAAATGTAACGAATCGGGTGTAGAGATAATGTACGGACATAAAGTGCATGAGATTTTACGTGACAAGGGATCTTTCAGGGTCAGAGCATCAGGCAAAACTTTCCTCTCCCGATACTGTGTTATCACAACCGGGGGCTTGTCTTATCCCGGAACCGGTTCCGATGGCGACGGATTCAGATTTTCCGGAGACCAGGGGCATACGATAACTGAACTTACACCAGCTCTGACCCCTGTAAAAACCAGCACGACAATAGATGCTCTGACCCCCGGTTCAAAACCAATCCCTGAACTCTCCGGTATTACAATAAAAAATGCATCTGTAACACTCAACAGGAACAACCGCAAATTTGTAAGATACACCGGTGACCTGCTTTTTACCCACGACGGCCTATCCGGACCCGTAATTCTGGACATGAGCCGCTATATTAATCCCGGCGATACCCTGTTTGTCTCTTTTATACACTCCAGTTATGAATCATTTGAAGAGGAATTTATCCTTAAATCGCGAAATGAAGGCAAACGTATGGTTAAAAACCTTCTCCAGAGTTCAGGTGTACCTGAACGTATTGTGCAGATGATACTTGACCTTTCCCGTATTCCCCACGATAAAAAATCATCCGAAATAAATCGTGAAGAAAGGAAAAAACTGGTGTCCCTTTTAAGAGACTGCCCTTTCACGGTTACTTCAAAGGATGGTTTTAATGTGGCAATGGCAACACATGGCGGTATATCACTTGAAGAAATTAATATGCGCACTATGGAATCAAAGCTGGCTCCCGGCCTGTTTTTTGCCGGTGAAGTGATGGATATTGACGGGGATACAGGCGGATACAATCTTCAGGCGGCGTTTTCAACTGGGAAACTGGCAGGGGATACTATTTACAGAAAATTCAGGTAATGGGGGTCAGAGCATGATTCAGCATCCCTGCCACTCTTCTGAGGGTCAGAGCATGATTCAGATTTTGCCTCCCTTTACGCTAATATTTCCTTGAATCCAGAATTGGGGTCAGAGCACCTTTATAAATCGGCCCGTACCACCACTGTTTTCCACAAAACGGGGTCAGAGCCCCGGTATTATCAACCCTGCCCACCAGGCAGGGTCAGAGCATAAAAATCCTTGACTTAACCCTGCCCTGCAATATCTTATTAAACATGCTGCTTTTTGTGCTTTAACAGGAAACATTGAGCAGCTGGAAAATACTAAATTTATAAAACCCGGTAAAACAACAAGTTTACGCGGAATTTTTGCTGATTAAACGGAGGAATTAACCGATGAAAAAAATATTTTTAGCAATTATAGCTGTAGCAATGGCATTTGCTTTTACTGCATGCACCCCAGAACCTACTGCAGATGTTAAGTGGCATCATGCATATATAGGGGATCCAACACTAGATGAAATTAGGTGGGTAAGCGGTGGTCAGGAAGATGCCAGTTGGATGACACCTCTAACATCTGTGGGCCAAGAAACTGAAATTCAGACAATAACTGAATTAGCAGGAGAAGGACAGTGTCAAGATGATGGTCTACCAGGTATTATTGAAATTGATCCTGGTTCTGCTGGTGTAAAAGGAACAAGCGGTTTTAGTATTACAATTGAAGAAGATGCGACTGCAAACCTTTATATTACTGGATCAACTGCTGCAAAATAGCTTGTGATACAGTTTTGAAGAATACATTAATCATAATTTTTATATTAATTAGTTCAGCTCTTCTATCCCAAGAGTTACATCATACATGGATTAGAATTGGGGGTAATTGGTTAATAAAAGATTCCTTTGCCACGGAAGAAAAGGCTTTTTGTTCCCCTTGGAATTATTATTATATTATGAATCTCAACACAATCTTCTCCCTCCAGGACTTTAACAACTACAACGCAATCGAATTTACAGCTGAGATGTTCGACAGGAAAAAAAGTCCTGTCGAACTGACTGTCTCTTTTGCCGTACGCAGTGAGTATAAAAGCTGGTATTACCACATGTACGGCCTGCGCTTCACAGGGGATTTCTGGAACATTGACACTGTCGAACTTATACATTCCGACAGGAAGGATAAAAGCCTTCCTTACACCGTTAAAAACAACAAGTTTGTAAACGTGCTCGCATCCGGTGACTGCAAAATCAAGTACGGCAAAACTTACAACTACCGCATTGCTTTTGAAGGCGAATACATTAACCTTTATGTCAATGGCGAAAAAATATTCGCTGCAAAGCGTCCCGTCGAGGATGTTTCAGGTAAAATTGCAATATCATCGGGCAACGCGAAACTTGCAATAGATAGAGTCCGCGTACTCAAAGACAGTGAAGTGATCTTTGAAGATGACTTTAACACTGACTCGATCTATGTAAAAAAAATCAAGGCCACACTTGAAGTAAAACCTAAAAGCGACGGTTCAAATCCTCAATAAAACTTTCTTGCTTTCATAATACTGTTAACTGATAACTGGGTTTCTATTATTAAATAACAGCTGTTTCAACATATTGATTATTTTACCCTCTTAAAGTATTAATCCCCCTCCGGGGGAGGCTGAAACCAGTATATAAAAAGTACTTTTTTATCAGCCGGGGGTGCGATTTAGGGGGAAACCAGTCAATGAGCGCGAAAAAATTCTACGCCGTAGCAAAAGGGGTCAGACCCGGCATCTATACAAACTGGCCCGAAGCCAAAGCCCAGATCGACGGCTTCGCAGGAGCGATCTACAAAGGTTTCCCTACATACAAAGAAGCAGAGGAATGGCTTAAAAACCCTGTTCTGCGGCCTGCATACACCAAAACACGGTCCAAAACAGGGTCAGAGCACCCCAAATCCACCCCATGCTCTGACCCCCATAAAGACCCCCTGAATCCCGACCCCGACCGCGTAACCATATACACTGACGGCGGATCATCGGGCAATCCCGGTCCCGGCGGTTACGGTATTGTCCAGGTTTACAACGGGCAGGTAAAAGAAATTACAGGCGGATTTAAGTTAACTACCAATAATCGCATGGAGCTCATGGGAGTAATTGTTGCCCTGCGCCAGCTTGAATTCAGGGATAAACCTGTTACTGTGTATACCGATTCCAGCTACGTGGTTAACGGAATCATGAAGGGCTGGGCCAAAAGCTGGCGTAAAAATAAATGGATCAAGTCTGACAAAAAACCGGCAATAAACCCGGACCTATGGGACGAACTGCTCAACCTTACAGAGGAACTCGATGTTACATTTATACACGTCCGGGGACACGCGGGAAATCCCTATAACGAAAGGTGCGATGAACTTGCGGTAAACTCCTCAAAACTTGACAACCTTCCCGATGATAAAGGATATAAAGGTTAATCCGTATACCGTTATTAGTGCATATATATAAATTTTTTTACCCTTTTATCATTCCGTAAAAGCTATTTTTTGAATTGTCCCGCTTTAATGCTAAATTATATATAATCAGCAATAATTACTGAAAACACTTTTTGGGACTTGCTTGCACAGAATATTACATATATAATTTTTTGCTACATCAAAATAGCAAAATCAACCACAGGACAATACAGTTTGCGTCTATTCCTTCTTGACAGGGAATAATGTAGTCTAACAGATCGTAATTATATATTTTGAATAAAATCCAGTTAAGGAGTTTGCAATGTTTGATTTAACAGACGAACAATTGATGGTCCGCGATATGTGCCGCGGTTTTGCTGAAAAAAATCTGAGGGAACAGGCAGTAGAGATAGATAAAACTCACCGTTTTCCTCTTGAAACAACAAGAATGCTCGGTGAACTCGGTATCATGGGCGTTGTCTATCCCGAAGAATACGGCGGAGCGGGCATGGATTACCTCTGCTACGCGATCGCCGTTGAAGAGATTTCACGTGTATGTGCATCTTCGGGCGTTATAGTATCAGCTCACAACTCACTCTGTCTTTCACCAATCTACTATTTTGGAACAGAAGAGCAGAAAAAGAAGTATTTGCCCAAACTTGCAAAGGGCGAGCACATAGGTGCATTCGCGATAACAGAACCTATGGCAGGATCAGATTCTGGCGGAACAAAAACAATGGCTGTTAAAGACGGGGCCAATTATATCCTTAACGGCAGCAAAAACTTCATCACTAACGGTGAATACGCTGACGTGCATGTTACACTTGCCGTAACAGATAAGGACGGAAAGAAAAATAAAAATACATCTTTCTTTATAATAGAAAAGGGCGATCCCGGATTTAAAGTGGGCAAGGTTGAAGAAAAACTTGGAATCTGCGCGTCTTCGACTACAGAGATGGTTTATGAAGACTGTAAAATCCCCGAGGACCGTATGCTCGGCAAGCCTGGTGAAGGCTTCGCGATCGCGATGCACACACTTGACGGCGGACGTGTAGGTATTGCGGCACAGGCTCTGGGCATAGCGCAGGCCGCACTTGACGAGGCAGCAACTTATGCCAATGAGCGTGAACAGTTCGGTGCGCCCATAGGCAAACTCCAGGCAATCCAGTGGATGATCGCGGATATGGCCACAGAGATCGAAGCGGCCAGGCTTCTTGTCTACAAGGCCGCGGACCTTCTCCAGAAAAACGGCAAAAACCGAAGGCCCGCGAGCAAATACGCTGCAATGGCAAAACTCTATGCCTCTGAATGCGCGCACAGGTGTACGCACAAGTGCATCCAGATTCACGGCGGTTACGGATACGTGAAAGAGTATATAGCAGAAAGACTTTACAGGGATGCGAGGATCACTGAAATCTACGAAGGGACATCAGAGATTCAAAGACTCGTTGTTGCCTTGGGCGTGCTTGGTGAATATGCTAAGTAGATAGACCCGATTCCTCCAGGTTAAGCTGGAGGAATTACAAATAATAAACGGAGGAATTATATGAAAAATGTAGTGATAGTAAGCGGCGCCCGTACCGCAATCGGCGCGTTCGGCGGAATGTTTAAAGATGTTCCCGCGATAGATCTTGGCGCTCTCGTAATGGGTGAAGTTTTCAGAAAAATAAACCTTAAGCCGGTTGTTGGAGCGGTTCAGAAAGAGATTACCCCTGACGCTCTCAAAAATACAGGCCAGATTGACCTTGAAAAAAATGCGTATAAATTCGATGCAGGCGCGAAAGAGATTGTTGTTGACGAGACAATAATGGGCTGCGTTCTTACTGCCGCGCAGGGGCAAAATCCCGGACGCCAGGCTGCTCTGTTCGCTGGCATTCCTAAAGAAGCCCCCGGGTGCACCATAAACAAGGTATGCGGTTCCGGACTTAAGGCTATTGCAATGGGCGCGCAGGCCATTATGTTAGGCCAGTCAGATGTGGTGGTAGCAGGCGGTATGGAGAATATGACCCTTGCCCCCCTTGCGCTTAAAAAAGCGCGCTGGGGACACAGGATGGAACTTACAGGCAAAGGGGACATACATGACCTTATGGTATATGACGGCCTCTATGAAATATTCAACGGCTACCACATGGGTATAACAGCCGAAAATATTGCGTCACTCTACAAGATCAGCCGCGAGGAGCAGGACAAACTTGCTGTACTGAGCCACGAAAGAGCGCTGAAGGCAATGAAAGAGGGGTACTACAAAGAGGAACTTGTTCCGGTAGTAGTCCAGTCCAGAAAAGGGGAGATTGTCCTCGATAAGGATGAGCGCCCCATGGAAACAGATATGGATAAAATGAGTAAGATGAAGCCCGCATTCAAAAAGGACGGATCTGTTACTGCCGGCAACGCGTCTGGCATAAATGACGGAGCTGCCGCGGTTCTTATGATGAGCGAAGAGAAAGCAAAAGAGCTTGGTCTTACTCCTATAGTAAAAATCAAAGCGTTTGCAGCAGGCGGAGTTGATCCTGCATACATGGGTCTTGGCCCGGTACCTGCCGTGCGAAAAGCGCTTAAAATAGCCAATATGACCTTAAAAGACATCAAAATGGTCGAAATAAACGAAGCCTTCGCGTCCCAGGCTATAGGCTGCTTCAGAGAGCTTGGTCTTGATAATGAATCGCCAAACCAGTTCGGCAGCGGAATTTCACTTGGCCATCCCATAGGATGTACTGGCGCGAGGATGGTTGTTACAACAATGTACCAGATGAAAAGACTGAATGTTCCCACAAGTGTTGTCTCAATGTGTATAGGCGGCGGAATGGGAATGGCTATGATCTTTGAGAGATAAAAAGATAAAAAGAGAAAATCATGATACAAAAAACAAGTTTTGAAAACCTCAGGTACGCCCGGGAAGGGAGTATCGGAATCCTGACCATCTACAGGCCAAAGGCCCTTAACGCGCTCAATAAAGACCTCCTTGTTGAACTCAACAGAGCAGTTGACATGATTGCGGTCGACAGGTCTATTGATGTTCTTGTAATAACAGGCGAAGGAAAATCCTTTGTTGCCGGAGCCGACATTACTGAAATGAAAGATATGAACAGCGAACAGGGACGCGAATGGGGGGAACTTGGAGCTTCGGTGTTCATGAAGATCGAAAAGCTGAAAGTGCCTGTTATTGCTGCTGTTAACGGTTTCGCGCTCGGCGGTGGATGCGAACTCGCAATGTGCTGCGACATACGCATTGCCTCAGAGAACGCGAAGTTCGGCCAGCCCGAAGTAGGTCTTGGCATTACACCCGGTTTCTCCGGATGCATAAGGCTGCCGCGGATCGTTGGAGCCGCGAAGGCCAAGGAGCTTATTTTTACAGGAGACCAGATCAATGCCGCTGAAGCTTTACGCATAGGTCTGGTCAACAGTGTTGTCGCGCCTGAGGCGCTCATGGAAACAGCCCTGACAATGGCTAAAAAGATAGCGTCCAGGGCGCAACTCGCGGTAGTTTATTCAAAGATGGCAATAGACAGGGGTCTGCAGTCAGACGTGGATACGGCCGCTTCATTCGAAAATCAGGTATTTGGTCTCTGTTTTGCCACAGCGGACCAGAAAGAGGGTATGACAGCATTTACCGAAAAAAGAGCTGCTGTCTTTACAAAAAAATAGAGAAGATGTCCTGCGAGGGGGCGGGCCCTTGAGTTTTTAAAAATTCGGGAACGTAAAGCAGGGCATTTACAAAACGCCGGTTTAAACAAAAAGTTTGTGAAGCCCTGCTTAAAGCAGGGCTTTTTTTTAAAGCGTTAGTACCGCATCTTCTGTGATATCTTTGATACTGCCGCAACCTGTCAGAAGCATGGCCTTCTGAAGTTCATCCTTTATATGGTTCATGTAATAAGCTGTACCCTCTACGCCCATACCCACAGCAGCGATTGCCACAGGCCGGCCGATAAGAACATACTGCGCTCCCAGCGCCAGAGCCTTCAGAATGTCTACTCCATCCCTGAATCCTCCATCCACCATGATTATGAGGCCGCCTGCCGCTGCCTTTACAATATCGCCCAGAACGTCCATGGAGCCGGGCATCTCGTCCAGCACCCTTCCGCCGTGATTTGATACTATGATCGCGTCAACTCCCGCCTTAAGCGCCATCTCGACATCACGTGGATTGATAATACCCTTGAGTATAAAGGGCAGCATGGTCGCGGACTTAATCTCTTTCAGTTCAGATACGCTCTTGGGCGCAACAGCCTGATTGCGCAGGGCCATTGTTTTGAACACCGCCGCGTCTATGTCCATGCCAACTGCAAGCGCCCCGGCCTTTTCAGCAGCCTTTATTCTCTTTATGATCTCCTCATTGTCAAGCCTCGGCTTAAAAACTGGTATACCAAGGCCGTTTTCCCTCTCTATTGCATCCAGACCGATCCTGTACTTTTCAGGAGTGGCGCCGTCACCGACAAAGGCTATTGTACCGGCCTCCCTGCAGCCTCTTACAACCGCGATGTTGTAATCGAGCTCGTCAACGGCGCCGTTCATGTTTGTCACAGCGCCTGTGATTGGCGCGGCCATTACCGGAAGAGAAATTCTGGTCCCGAAAATTTCAGTCGAAGTATCAGGCTCCTTAATGTCGTGAATAAGTCTTGTCACCACTTTGTATCTTTTAAAAGACTGAATATTCCTTCTGAAAGACTCCCCTGTTCCCACTGCGCCCATACCGGGCACACCCGATGCGCAGTTCTTACCGTCACAGACCTTGCACACATAGCAGACCTTTTTGAATTTTTCACGCGCTGCCGCGTGGATTGTATTCATCGTTATTTCTGAAAGATCTGTTGTTTCAATCTTTAAAAGCCTGAGACATTCCGACACTGCGGCTTCAGCATCGGCAAGCGTGTCTGCGACTGCGATTACGTTTCCATGCTTCTCGACGTTTGAAGAGGGCATGACAATGCTGTCGCCCTCTTTTATGTGCAGGAATATATGTTCAATGCCCGGCACCTTGAGAGCTTCGTCAAGCCCGGAGATTCTTTTTACCGTTCCCGGCCTGGCTATGATTGCTCTTTCTATTGATACTCGGTTGAACACAGGTTCCAGGTTGCCCGGTTCCTGGCCAAGAGCCACTTCGACCATCGCGCGCATAAGGTCCACTCCTGACGAAAGGGGGAATGTGTACGCAGACATGAATCCGCCCGAGAGCCTTGCGGCAAGCTCGCCGATCATGGCTCCGTTTTTTGTGATCTTGATGTCACCCTTGGCCGCGCCGGTTGTTAGCCCTAAGGCTTTTATGCCCTGTTTCATTACATCGCACGCATTTTTAAGAATATCGGCTGACAGGGACGAAGGCATTGTATGCCCGGTTTCGATAAAATAGGGCGGGTATTCAATAATCCTGTCTGCAACGCCGGTAATTGTGATCTCGCCGTTATAGATAATTGCGTCAATAGAAAGTTCAGGCCCCTCCATAAACTGTTCAATGATCAGCTCTCCGCTTGGAGATGCGCTCTTGGCAAACCTGAAGGCATCGGCAACTTCGCTCGAGTTATTAATCCTGATTACGCCGCGCGCGCCCATATTATCGCTGGGCTTAATGACAAGGGGAAAACCCAGGATCTTACACGCCTTTTTCGCGTCCGAGAGAGACCACACGGGAAGAAATGAAGGGGACGGAACATCGAATTCCTTGAACCTCATGCGCATCTTGATCTTGTTGGTTGCTGCCTCTGCGTCATCGAACTTTATGCCGGACAGGTTAAGCGCATTGGCAACGGCCGCAACAGTCATTGACGCGTCAGTTCCAACGGTAAGCACTCCGCTGATCGGGGTAATCTCGTTCTGACGTTTCGCAACCCGGACAGATCCCTGAATATCCCGCGTGCTCATTACAATCGGAATATCAGCGTCCTTCATGCCGATAGCCTCAGGATTATAGTCTGTGACTATAACCTGGCATCCCATCTTTTTTGCGGTCCTGATGACCGGGGCCTGAAGAAGGCCGCCGCCGATAACCATGAGTGTTTTTTTCACAGAGATACCCCGCATCATATTATATCGCATAACTATAAACCAGCATATATAAACAGTCAATTAAAACTTTATCCTCGCAGGACAAAATGTTCTTTTTGCCCATTAAAGAGTCTGTCTATTTCACGGCTCTGAGCCGGGACGAGCCCCTGAAAATGTGTTGAAAATATGCTTAAACATGCACAATATGACATCTCACCTAAAACAGGGCAAAGGCAACCGGAGGATTTATGGACAGGAATCTTATCCTGGAAGCGGCAAGGCTTACGGAATATTCCGCACTCTACGCAAGCAGGTACATGGGCAAGGGTGACGACGAACTCTGCTATAATGCTGCAGACAGCGCGATGTGGATGTGTCTTGAAACTATGCACATTGATGGTGAAATAATAATCGGCGCGGCCAACAGGGACCTTAATATATGCGACGGCAAAAAGGCCGGGATAGGAGAAGGCCCCCTTGTGGATATTGTGGCAAAGCCGCTCGAAGGCAAAAGGACATGCGCAACAGGCGGCCACAATTCCATATCGGCAGTGGCCCTTGGGAGCAAGGGATCGTTCATGAAAGTACCGCCGTGCCTGATGCAGAAAATTGCTGTTGGTGACGGCGCCAGGGGTGTAATAGATATCAACGAATCGCCGCAGATAAACATTAGACGTGTAGCGCGGGCTCTGAACAAATACATCGAAGACATTACAGTATGCGTTCTTGATCGCGATGTGAACATGGGCCTTGTGGAAGAGATAAGGCAGACCGGTGCCAGAATAAAATTTATTACAGACGGCGATATATCGGGCGTAATCTCCACTGCCATCGCCGATTCAGCCATAGACATTTTCATGGGTATCGGCGGCGCCAAAGAAGGGGTTATTGCCGCAGTAGGCCTCAAATGCCTTGGCGGCGACATGCAGGCAAAGATTCATTATAACGATTATTTTGAAAAGACAATCGCTGAAAATCTGGGGAAAGGTAATCCTGACAGGATATACAAAATCCGTGACCTGGTTAAAAGCGATGATATAATGATTTCTATTACCGGCGTTACTGACGGTGTTATGCTGCCCGGCGTGCAGTATATTTCAGGCGGGGCTAAAACAAGTTCAATCGTGATCCGCCAGCGGACACATACTCTCAGGTTCATTAATGCAATACACAAGTTCGATTATAAACCTATTTTCTGATGGGGATCATTAATGCCGATAAAGCGTGTAGCAGTGATTGGCGCCGGAGCATCGGGCCTTATGGCGTCATGGTTTGCCGCGGAGAACTGCGAAGTTGTGCTCTATGAAAAAGAGAAGAAGGCGGGCCGTAAAATTCTGGCATCCGGAAACGGAAGGTGCAACATATCGAACGTGAACGCGGACCACACAAAGTATCACGGCCATAACCCGGAGTTTGTGCGCAGCGTGTTCGGCGCCTTCAGCGTGAATGAAACAATATCCTTTTTTGAATCCATAGGCATTCCGTTTATCGAGGAAGATGAAGGCAAACTGTTCCCCGCATCGCTTCAGGCATCAATTGTGACAAAGGTCTTTGAATACGAGCTGGCCCGCAAAAAGGTCGAGACCAGGCTGCACAGGCGGATTGACAGAATAATACCTGAAGATAAAAAATTCAGGGTAATCACTGCCGGCATGGATGAGGAGCTTTTCGATTCGGTTATTCTCGCATGCGGCAGTTGCGCCTTCCCCTCGCTGGGCGCGTCATCTTGGGGTTATGAACTTGCCGCGTCCCTTAAACACAGAATATTTGACCCTTTCCCGGTCATACTTCCGCTGAACATATCAATAAAGGCGGTTCACCGCATGCAGGGAGTTAAATGGGACTGCGGCCTCAAAGTAATACTTGACGGGCGCGTACTTGCCCGCTCCGAAGACGAACTTCTTTTTACGCCATACGGAATATCCGGTCCCGCAGCGCTCAAGGTCTCGCGCCATGTTAATGAAAAGGTAATGGCCGGGCTGATTCCTGAAATATCCATTGATTTTTTCCCCGGACAGAAGCATTCCCATACAGAGCAGCTTGTTGAGACCGTGACTGCGGACAGCGCGAAAAAACTTTCATTTGCCATGATGGGAATACTCAGGGAACATATACCTGCCGTTATACTTGAACTTTCAGGAATAGATCCTGACATGCGGTGCGGCAGCCTCAGTGTGGATGACAAAAAAAGAATAGCCGCGACGCTAAAGGACTTCCGGATAAAGCCGGGAAGACCCAGGGGCTTCGGCGAGGCTGTTGCGGCGGCCGGAGGTGTTGACGTATCGCAGATAAATCCTGCGACAATGGAATCAAAAATAGTCAGGGGACTTTATATAACAGGGGAACTGCTTGACATAGACGGCGACAGCGGAGGCTATAACCTTCAGTTCGCATGGAGCACGGGAGCCATAGCCGGCAGGGCATTGAGCAAAAAGAGCTGAAAAAATTACCAGCTATTAACACGGGTTCAGGTTCATTAAATGAAAAAAGAGAAAAAAAAGTTTTCGGCAAATACCCTCATATTCCTCATAGCCGGCATACTAATACTTGTTATATGCTTTTCTATAACGGGCATAGCTCCCATGATACAGCATTTTAAACTTATAGGCCACAGATTCTGGATAATAGTTTCAATTCATATTTTCTCAAATATTTTTCTCGCCATGGGATGGTTCATTCTCTTCACGAGAAAAATAAGCTGGAGATATTTTCCAAGATTTGTAGCGGCGCGCATGGCCGGCGATTCAACCACATTCATTAACGCGCTGGGATCAATCGCCGGGGAACCGCTTAAAGCCCTCTGCGTGCGCGATATAGTCCCGCTAAGAGAAGGGCTTGCCACAATATTCCTGGACAGGACAATCCACACCATAAGCAGCACATTCATAATGCTGACCGGCATAGTGACCGCTATCTTCGTGCTTGACCTGCCGATTACTGCAATAGTTCTCTGCTTTTCACTGATAGCCGCAATATTCACAGCCCTGTTCATGGTGGTAAAAAAACAGTCCCAAGGGATTCTGGAATATATTGTAAGCAAAATGCCCGGCTTTATAACAAAAAAATATATCACACCGGAGCGCATGCAGCACATACGCGCGCTTGACGATGAGATCAGGCTTATTCTGCACAACAGGTCAAAACGTAAACGGATAATGACGAGTTTTATGCTCCACTACCTTTCGATACTGATAATATCAACCCTTGAAATCTACCTGATAATGATCTACACAGAACCCGCGTCCGGTTATACGCCTATAGACGCGATGTTCGTCTACATCTTCGGGTTCATACTGACGTCGATAATGTTCTTTATACCGGCCAATGTGGGAACAGGCGAGGGTTCATACGCGCTGGCGCTGGTAATGCTCGGGTTCCGGCCCGAACTCGGCGTGACCATAGGTTTTATCCGAAGGCTCAGGTCATTCGCGTGGACCCTGATAGGTCTTACGCTGATGATCGCTTTAGGAATGAACAAAAAGGATTATGCAGCAAAAACGGCTGGTTCAGAACATTGACATGTATCCATCGAGCGTGGTGATCTTTGAACAGACCGAGTTAAGCGCATCCTCTGAGACGAACACGGCGGTCACTGTATACGAAATGAACTTGCCGCCCGAACTCTCCCTGTGCGCAACATCCCCGGCTACAAGGTCTTCGGCAAGAATATTCCTGATGCTCTCAAGCGTATAGGGCCTGTTCCTGAAAATCGACTTGAAAATAATTTTAGCCGGATAGTTTATCTCTTTTTTTGTACCGTTCTCAATCATGATCATCTCCAATAAAAGGCCCTTGCCCTGTTAAAGTACAATAGCAAGAGAATGAGTCAATATTAATTCCCCCCACCCTGTGCACCTTCAGATAAATCAATCCGCGTATACCCTGTGTACCCTTGGTGAAATAGAGGTGAGTACCTCGTAGCCTATAGTGCCGGTAATGTCAGCAATATCCTCTGCTGTGATACTTTCAGTCCCCTGCGAACCAATGAGTACAACCTCGTCGTGCAGCGATACGCCCGGTATGTGCGTCACGTCAATCATTGTAAGGTCCATGCAGACCCTGCCGATTATGGGCGCGCGCATCCCGCGTACAAGCATTTCACCCTTTGACGACAGTTGCCTGTTGTAACCGTCAGCGTAACCGGCCGGCACCGTTGCTATAACAGTTTCGCGTGACGTTACAAAGGTTGAGCCGTAGCTTACGCAGAATCCAGGCCCCACCTTTTTAATATGTATAATCTCGGATTTAAACGAAAGCACGGGCTTAAGTTCAGCCCTGCCGCGGTCAACCTCTTTTGACGGATAGATTCCGTACAACATTATTCCCGGCCGTACAATGTCCATGTGAGACTGCGGCATCTCCATGATCGCGGCGCTGTTTGCGATATGAAACAGCGGCCTCTTTTCAAGCCTGGATGAAAGTTCATCGGCGAGATCTTTGAATATCCTGAGCTGTTCGAGCGCGTGTGTCTTGTCGGCCGAATCCGCGCTTGCGAAATGCGAATAGACCCCTTCGACCTCAATAAATGGAAGGGAGGCAATCCGGACGATCTTATCGGCCAGCCTCCCGCCGGAGCTGCCTCCTGCGAGGTTATCGCACAGAAAACCTAAGCGTCCCATGCCCGTATCAACCTTTATGTGGACCCTGAGTATTTTACCGGCTTTAACGGCCGCCTGTGAATAGGCATCCGCTTCGCCTGAATTGTTTATGGTAGGACGTATATCAAGTTCAATATAACGCTCTGTTGAACCGGGCTCGCAGTTATCAAACAGGAGCATGGGTTTTTTTGCGCCGGCATTACGCAGACGTACCGCCTCGTTCATACGGGCAACTGCCAGGTAATCTGCTCCGTTCTCTTCGGCAACGCGGGCAAGCAGATCGGCTCCATGTCCGTAAGCATCGGCCTTGACAACAGCCATGATCTTAGTGTTCCCAGATAACAGGCGTTTTGTCTCTTTAAGGTTATGCCTGAATGCGTCAAGGCTGACCTCGGCGTATATGGGTGAATCACTTTTATTTTTCTTCATTGCGGGTTCCTTAAAAACAGTTCATTCATACGATTTCCTTTGTTCTCCTGATCTGTCAAATGAAATTATTGATTACTGCAGGTTCATGCCGTTGAGTAATATTTTGAAAAAACGTTAAAAAAGTGTTGCTTTTTTTAGTATGCTCTTTATTTTTACACCTGTATGTTTATGAACAATATTCTTATACAGATAATTCCAGGGGAGAACGGAACCCTTTCAGTGAAAATTCCATTTCACCCGGGCCTTCTTGCATGCATAAGAAGCATTCCAGGCAGAAGGTGGAACAATGACGCCAAGACCTGGCACATTGCAAACCTGAAAGAATCTCTTGATAAAATTCTACTGGCTGCCATTGCAGCAGAGAGCAGTGTCTACATAGGGAGACACGACCCGTTTTCGCTGCCCGAGGAGGATCACATTTACCTGCTTCGCAGGTCTCTTGCTGTTCGCAGGTACAGCCGGAATACCATAGAGAGCTATGTCCGCTATAACAGAGAACTGCTTCTTTTTACAGGAAAAAATGCTGATGAAATTGATCAGGATGATGTTGCTGAATTTATCTATCACAAGATCAGAGAAAAAAATATAAGCACTTCGACCGTGCAGATAATCATCAATGCTGTTAAATTCTTTTACGGCGAAGTGATGCATAAAGATTTTCCATGTGATATCCAGGCGCCTAAAAAAGATAAAAAACTGCCGGTGGTTTTGAGCAAGTCCGAGGTTGCGGCAATTCTGGACAGCATCGGAAACCTTAAGCACAGAACTGTTCTTATGCTCATCTATTCAGCCGGTCTGCGTCTTAACGAGGCAATTACTATCGAGAAAAACGATATTGACTGCGACCGGGGCCTGATTTTTATAAAAGGGGCAAAAGGACGCAAGGACCGCACTACAATTCTTTCTGAAAAGTTTAAAATTCTGCTCGATGCTTACGTTAGAACATATAATCCTGACAAGTGGCTGTTCAAAGGTCATGACATAGGTAGTCACATTTCGGGGCGCACCGTGCAGTATATCTTTTCGACAGCGCTCGCGAAGGCCGGTATCGCGAAAGAGGCAACGGTGCATACGCTGAGGCACAGTTTTGCGACACACCTGCTTGAACAGGGGGTTGATATCCGTTACATACAGGAGCTGCTGGGACATCAGAGTCCAAATACCACAATGATTTATACTCACGTAAGCACTGCCAGGATCAGGAACATTAAAAGCCCCCTGGACACATAAACAGTCTGTTTCAAGTAGAATCATTCTGATTAAAACTTATTCCTAATGATCAGCTGATGTACCGGCGAGCTCAGGTTGTGTTAAATTGCCCTCCTTTATTTTTTAAAAAAATATACTTCGAATAGACTTATCGCCGGATATATTACCGGTAAAACTTACCGGTTAATAAAAACATTAAGTGCATTTGAGATTCATACTAATACTTTGTAATTACACAAATGAGTTGATGAAATGATTACCAAAGTTATGAAAATAGGAATTCCAGGGGAATCGGAATTCCTAATACGCCCCCTGGCTAAAAGACTCGTCTGTACCGACGGCACATATATGTAACTTCAAATATTAAAAACTTCTTGCTTTTAAGAATTGAATTTTATAAAATATCATTTAATATGTGCAAAAACAGGGTAATCAGCACTTTATATGAAAGTAACGCGTGAATGCCCGGTAGTTACCGGAAGCGAAAAGGATGAAGGCCTTACGCGGTTAAGGCAGCGTGGACAAAAAGTTCTATGCCAGATAATCCTGAAGGGCACGCAAAGTTTTGAAAAAGCCAGCCGGCTGGCTTTTTCAGAGATTGTTGCTTACGCGTTATTTTCCTTCGTGTTGCCATGTTTATTTCTTCCCTATGCGCAATTCAGGTAAGAAATAGTTAAGTGAAACGGCCAACAAAAATTTTGGGCGGGCGTCCGTGCCCGCCAAGTTGGGAATATATTTAACGTGCCAAAGGAGGCCACAATGTATCAAAAAAATTTCAAAATATTTTTAGCAATAGTATCAGTAATTTCAATCTTCATTTTGCAACTATTTGCATTCGATCAGAAAAAAGTTGATAGTTGGTTTGAAAAAGAAGTTAAAGGAAAAAATTTTCAAAATAAAGAATGCGCATTTAAAGTAATGCTACAACTTCGACACTGTCTTGATATTGCTGACTATAATTTAAAGAAGAGTAAAATAACCAATGAAGATTATAAAATTGCTGAGGACGAATGCTTTCAATCTGCAAATAATCAAATTGCTGATTGTAAATGATTATAAAATGTTATCAACTGGAGCTATCTTATGAAAAAATTAATTATTCTATTATTCTGTTTTGTATTGTTTAATTGTTCAGGAAAAATAATAAGAGATAGAAATGATTTACCTAGGGAAACTATATTTCTCAAAGAGACTGAACAGATTACCGTACCTGTAGTAA